>Ga0326726_10002789_pt1 | contig 16003 bp, 13 predicted proteins | sample MHFenrmetagenome_2_FD_207603 | JGI IMG/M metagenome (GOLD analysis project Ga0326726, IMG submission 207603) | Lab enriched peat soil microbial communities from Michigan Hollow, Ithaca, NY, United States - MHF15MN | ecosystem: Environmental > Terrestrial > Soil > Wetlands > Peat | place: USA... | reverse complement strand
CGAGATCGACCATCTGCACGGCAAGCTGTTTCTCGACTATCTGAGCGTGCTGAAGCGGCGCGCCGCGCTGGCCAAGTGGGGCAAGGAGAAGGACAAGTATCCGGGGTTCATTCGGAAGCTCGAGAGTGATCCGACGCGATCGCACGAGCATCCCGACGAGGAATTGTGAATGCGCGTCCTCTTCTGGGGGACGCCGGACTTCGCGACGCCGCCGCTGCGGGCGTTGATCGGCGAAGGCTTCGACGTCGCCGGCGTCGTCACCCAACCCGATAGGCCGGTCGGCCGGTCGCGCTCCACGCTCGAAGCGCCGCCGGTCAAGCGCATCGCGCTCGACGAATCGATCCCTGTGCTCCAGCCCGAGCGGCCGCGAGGCGACGACTTCGTCGCGCAACTTCGCGAGCTCGCGCCCGACATCTCGGTGGTCGTCGCCTACGGACACATCCTTGGCAGCGACGTCATCGCGCTTCCTCAGTTCGGCACCATCAACATCCATGCGTCGCTGCTGCCGCTGCTTCGTGGCGCAGCGCCGATCCAGGCGGCGATTCGCGACGGCCACGCCGAGACCGGCATCTCGATCATGCGCATGGTGAAAGCGCTCGATGCCGGTCCCGTGATCCTGCAGGTGCGAACGCCGATTCCCGAGGACGAGACCTTCGGCGAGCTGCAGCTGCGGCTTGCGGAGATGGGCGCGCTCGCGTTGATCGAGGCGCTCGCGCTCATCGGCATGGGCACCGCGGTCGAGTCACCGCAGGACGACTCGCGCGCGACGTACGCCCCGAAGATCGATCGCGCGATGACCGTCGTCGATTGGGCGTCCGATGCGACGGCGGTCGCACGGACCATCCGCGCCTTCGACCCGCGCCCGGGCGCGGTGACGCGTTCCCCGGGCGGCGACGTGAAGCTGTTCGGCGCGCGCGCGGTGGCGAGCGAGACCAACCATGCGCCCGGCGAGGTGCTCCGCATCGGCGATGACGGCATGGCCGTCGGATGCGGGCGGGATTCCGTGCTCATCGGCGCGGTCCACCCTGCCGGGAAGCGGAGGGTGACCCCCAAGGAGTGGGAACGCGGCCGCGGCATCGCCGTCGGCGAGCGACTATTTTAGAGGTATGCCCGAGGCAGATCACGATCCTGGGTCACCGGGCGGCGTTGCCGTCCATCGCGGCAACGGCGGTGTCACGGACGCGCGCGTCGCTGCCGCCGACATCTGCGCCGACCTCCGTGGCGGGGACCTGCTCGATCCGGCGTTCGACCGCCGGACCGCCAAGCTGGACGCGCGCGACCGCCGCTGGGTTCGCGAGCTCGTCTACGGCATGCTCCGCCGGCGGGCGCGGCTCGACGCGTATCTCGACGCGCGCGTCCGCGGAGGCCGGGCGCGGCTCGACGCCGATCTTCTCGACCTGTTGCGGCTGGGTGGCGCGCAGTTGTTGCACATGGAAAGCGTGCCCGCGTACGCCGCCATCGCGCAAACCGTCGAGCTCGCCAAGCGCCGGCACGGCATCGGCGCCAGTAAGCTCGCGAACGCCGTGCTCCGCCGGCTCGATCGCGAGCGCGATTCGCTGACGCTGCCCGCCGCGGCCGATCCGCTCGACGCGCTCGCGCTCGACGGCTCGCACCCCCGCTGGCTCGTCGCACGCTGGGTGGCGCGCTGGGGGATGGCCGAGACGCGACGGTTGCTCGAGGCGAACAATCAGGAGGCGCCGCTCATCGCGCGTCCGTTTCACGTCGTCCGCGAGCAGCTCGAGGCGATGCTCGAGAGCGCCGGCATCCACGTCGAAGACGCGCCACTCGCGCGCGACAGCATCGTGCTGTCGAGCCCCGTCTCGTCGCTCACGGAGCTCGGCCCGTTCCGGCAGGGGTTGTTCCACATGCAGGACCCCGGATCGACACTCGTCGCGCAGTACGCGTGCGTGCCGACCGGCGCGACCGTGGCCGATCTCTGCGCGGCGCCTGGCGGCAAGTCTGTCGAGCTGTCGCGGAGCGCGTCGAGCGTCTTCGCGAGCGACATGTCGTTCGCGCGCCTGCAGCGCGTGATCGAGAACGCCCACCGGTTGGAGATCGACTCGCTGCACGGCTACGTCGCCGACGCGCGCTATCCGGCGATCACGCCGGTGGATCTCGTGCTCGTGGACGCGCCGTGCACGGGCACCGGTACCTTCCGCAGGCATCCCGATGCGCGATGGCGCATCAAGGTGTCCGACATCGCGGTCATGGCGTCGGCACAGCGAGCGATCCTTCGGTCGGCGGCCACCGTCGTGCGCCCCGGCGGGCTCCTCGTCTACAGCACGTGCTCGCTCGAGCCCGAAGAGAACGATGAGCAGATCGGCCGCTTTCTCGTGGAGCACCCGGATTTTCGGCTCGATCCGCCGCCCGAGGGCGCCGTTCCGGCGCAAGTGCTCGATGCCGGATTGCTTCGCGTCGTGCCGCATCGCCACGGCACCGACGGCGCCTTCGCGGCGCGGTTGCGGAGACGCGTGTGAGCGTGCGCACCAGGCTGCGGTCGTCGCTGCCGTACGCGGTGGCGATCATCGGCGGCTTTCTCGTCGCGTATCTCGTCGTCGCGTTCGTGGTCTTTCCGTCGGGCGTCATTCCCGGCAACGCGAAGGTGCCGAACGTCGCCGGCCTGATGCTGGACGATGCGGCGAAACAACTCGCCGCCGTCGGCTTTACCGCGCAGCGCAGCGAGGAACGGTTCCATGGCGGCGCTCCCAAGGGCACGGTGCTCGAGCAGGACCCGCGCGCCGGAACGCGCGACGCGGAGGGAACCACCGTGCGACTCGTCGTGAGCGCCGGCCAGGAGATCGTGAAGGTTCCGGCGGTCGTCGGCATGACGCAGTCCGACGCCGAAGCCGCGCTCGAAGGCGCCGGCTTCGAGGTGGGCGCGGTCGCGCAGACGCGCAGCAGCGCGCCGATCGGTCAGGTCGTGGAGAGCAAGCCGGCGCCGGGAGCCAGGGTCGCCATTCCCAGCAGCGTGTCGATCACCGTGAGCGACGGCAGCGTGCAGCCCGGACGTCCGCAATGACGGTGAGAATCGCGCCGTCCATCCTGAGCGCCGACTTCGCCAAGCTTGGCGACGAGATCGCGATGTGCGAGGCCGGCGGCGCCGATTGGCTGCATATCGACGTGATGGACGGCTGCTTCGTGCCGAACCTCACCTTCGGCGCCAAGGTGATCGAGACGATTCGGAAGCGCACCGCCCTGCCGCTCGACGTCCATCTGATGGTCGTGCAACCCGAAAAGTATTTCGACGACTTCGCGAAAGCGGGCGCGAGCGGCCTGACGATTCACGCAGAGGTCGCGCCGCATCTCCATCGCCAGCTCGCCCGGATCCGCGAGCTCGGCTGCCGCGCCGGCGTGGCGCTCAACCCCGCGACGTCGCTCCACGGCATCTGCGAGGTGCTGCCGGAAATCGATCTATTGTTGATCATGACGGTCAATCCAGGATTCGGCGGGCAGGAGTTCATTCCCTACTCCACCGACAAGATCCGGCGCGCGCGGCTGATGCTCGACGAAGAGCGCAGCGGCGCCGCGCTCGAGGTGGACGGCGGCATCAACCGTGAGACGATCGCCAGCGTGTGGCAGGCGGGCGCGGACACGTTCGTCGCGGGCAACGCAATCTTCTCGTCCGCGAATCCACGCGCCGAGATTCAAGCGCTTCGGTCGCGCTGCGGAGTGACGGTATGACGGCGCGACAACAGTGGACCGTCGTCGGCTCCGTCGTCCTCTTGCTCGGGCTCGGGCTCGCGGTGGCGTCGCACTTCATGCAGGACCAGCTCTTCCCCGTCTTCGTGGGATCGCAGGTGCCCGATTTTCGCGCCAAGGAGTTGGGCACGCCGAGGTACAAGACGCTCGCCGACTACAAGGGGCAGGTCATTCTCCTCAACATCTGGGCGACCTGGTGCGAGCCGTGCCGCGCCGAGATCCCGAGTCTCGAGCGATTGCAGCAAACCTACGGATCCAAGGGGCTCAAGATCGTCGCCGTGAGCATCGACGACTACGTGAGCGAGGATTCCATTCAGCGTTACGCGAAGAACTTCGGGGTGACGTTCGAGATCCTGCACGATCCCACGCACGCCATCGAGCGAGTCTTCCAGGCGACCGGCTACCCGGAGACGTTCGTCGTCGGGCCGGAGGGGACGATTCGCAAGAAGATCATCGGCCCGGACGACTGGAGCTCGCTCGGCAATCGCGCGCTGGTCGCGCAGCTTCTCGGCCTCCCGACGCCGCGTCCGGCCGCCGAAGTCGGCGACAAGGCGATCGAGGCGCAGCTGGCCGGAAGCCGCGCGCGCTGACGGCCGCCATGACGGGCACACCAGCACCGCGGCCGCACGGCGCGCCGCATGGTGCGCAGCACCGGCGCGTCACCGCCGCGTTCACGGAGCGACTCGGCCTCAAAGTGACCGCGGTGTTCATCGCCGTCGTGGTCTGGTTCGTCGTGAACGCCAAGGAGCCGCAGATCGAGCTCGTCCCGGTCCGCTTCGCGCCGGTGCTCGACAGCTCGCTGGTGCTGCGCGATCAGGTGCCGCAGATCCAGGCGATCGTCGCCGGATCGCCCAAGGAGCTCATCAAGCTGAATTCCAGTCTGCCCGTCATTCGCCGCTCGATCTCGTCCGGCGCGCCCGACACGCTCGTGATCGACCTGCGTCCGGAAGACGTCGCGCTGCCCGACGGCGTCGACGCCGTGGTGCGCGAGGTCGAGCCGCGCAGCGTCACGCTGCGCTTCGAGTCCACGTGGACGCGGAAGGTCCCGGTGCATACCGCGATCGACGTCTCGGTGACGAATGGCGGACCCGGACCCGTCGCCATGCGCGTCGAGCCGAATGTCGTGGAGATTGGCGGACCCCGGCATCTCGTCGCGAAGATTCCCTTCGTGAAAACGATCAGGACGACCATCGCCTTTCCCGACTCGCTCCCGCACCTCATCGATCTCGACACCGCCGGGCTGGGACCGGGCGTGCGGCTGCGCCCGAGCCAGGTGAAGGTGATGCTCCTCCCCGGCGGGCGGCCGTGATGCGCGTGCTCGGCATCGAGACGTCGTGCGACGAGACCTCGGCCGCCGTGCTCGAGGGCACGGGCGACCAAGTCAGGCTCGCGTCGCTCGTCATTCTGTCGCAGGACGTGCACCGGATCTTCGGCGGCGTCGTGCCCGAGATTGCGTCGCGGGCGCATCTCACGGCGATCGTGCCTGTCGTGCAGCGGGCGCTGGCTGACGCGGACACGAATGCGATCGACGCGGTGACAGTGACCAACGCGCCGGGGTTGGTCGGCGCGCTCCTCGTGGGTGTGAGCTACGCCAAGGCGTTTGCGTTCGCGCGCGGCATTCCGGTGCTCGGCGTGCATCACATGGAAGGCCACCTCTTCGCGACGGCGCTCGAGCATCCCGGCGCGGTGCCGCCGTTCACCGCGCTGCTCGTCTCGGGCGGGCACACGATGCTGCTCGACGTCGAGGCGTGGGGACGCTACCGGTTGCTCGGCCGCACGCGCGATGACGCGGCCGGCGAGGCGTTCGACAAGGTTGCCAAGCTCCTCGGGCTGCCGTATCCTGGGGGCCCACACCTCGAGCGGCTCGCCGCGACGAGCGATGGCGGACGGTACCGCTTCGCTCGGCCGATGGTGCGGCGGGATCAGACTCCGGCCGACGCCGACTTCTACGACCTCTCCTTCAGCGGACTCAAAACCGCGGTGCTCAACGCCGTGAAGGGCGCCGATGCCGCGCTCGACGCGGACCGCGCCGCGATCGCGCGCGCCTTTCAGGATTCTCTCATCGACACGCTCGTCGAGAAGACGGCGCGCGCGGCGCGGCAGTTCGGCCGCGATCGCGTCGTGCTGGGCGGCGGCGTGGCCTGCAACCGCGCGCTCGCGTCGGCGATGCGCGCGCGCTTCGAGGATCGCGGGGTTCGGGTCTTCGCGCCCGCCCCGCGATTCGCCACCGACAACGCCGCGATGATCGCGCGGGCCGGACTCTTCCACCTCGAGCGCGGCGAGCGCTCGTCGCTCGACCTCAACGCATTCGCGTCACAGCCCATTCCCGGACTCGTCGCCGCATGATACTCGCGTCCTCTCCGATCATTCACCAGCCGTTCCAGTTCACCATCGCCGGGTTCACGTTCACCGGCTTCGGCCTCGCCGTGCTGCTGGCGTTCCTCATCTCGCAGATCATCTCGGAGCGCGAGCTGGCGCGCCGGGGACGCGACGCCGAGGCCGCGGCGGTGAGCGACGTGCTGTTCGCGGCGCTCGTCGGCACCATGATCGGCGCGAAGCTGTACTACGTTCTCGTCGTCACCCACAACGTGCGCGACCTCATCAGCCGGGGCGGCTTCGTCTTCTGGGGCGGCTTCATGGGGTCGGTGGTGCTCTGCTTCGCGACCATTCGCTACAAGAAGATGTCGTTCGTCCGATTCGCCGACGTCGCGGGCATCGCGCTCGCCGCAGGGTACGCCGTTGGCCGCACGGGCTGTTGGGCGGTGGGTGACGACTACGGCAAGCCGTACAGCGGACCGTTCGCCGTGGCGTTCCCGCGCGGATCGCCGCCGTCCACCGTGCAGGAAATGGTGGCGACCTTCAATATCACGCCGCCGCCCGGCTCCAGTCCCGGCGACGTTCTGTCGGTCGTTCCGACGCAGCTGATCGAAGTTGCCCTGGGCGCGATCATGTTCACGATCCTCTGGCGGATGCGCGACCACAAGCATGCGGAGGGCTGGCTGTTCGGCATGTGGGCCGTGCTCGCCGGCATCGAGCGATTCTTCGTCGAGTTCTTCCGCGCCAAGGACGACCGGGTCTCGTGGGCGTTGGGCCTGAGCATGGCGCAGCTCATCGCGCTCGCGATCATCGTCGTCGGGTTCGTCGTCATGCGCATGCGAGACGAGACCGGGCCCGGCCGCCCCGGCGTCAGCGCGATCCCGGCGGTCGCCTAGTGTCGTTCCAACTGGATGTCGAGAGTCGGCCGCAGCGGCTCGTTCCGGTCAGAAATTGCAGTGGGAGAAACGCAACCGCCGCTCCGGCAAGCCCCGAAGCCTTTTGGAATCGCGGATTGCGCGGATTGCGCGGAATGCGCGGAAACACCACAACTGCGCGAGTGAATTTCATCAACTGATGCTGATGCTCACGCTTTCGCAGCGCCGTTTGGGTCGTTTGGACGAACCGCCGTTCCGGTTGTGTCCGCGAGATCCGCGAAGTCCGCCCAATCCGCGATTCCCTTAGTTCAGTGTGACGTCCGGAGCGGCTGGTCCGATGGGTCCGGCACTCCCACTCAACGCACACGTCGTCCGCGGTAGGTCTAGAATCGTGCAAGCCGATCGGTGGGCGCACGTGGGCTCGCCGCCGTCGGCCCCGCCGCATGCGCGCAACGTACCAGCGCCCCCACGGCGTCGAACACTTGCTCGGCTTCTACGACGTCCACGCCGACTGCTTCGCCGGGGTGTTCGTCAAGCGGCAACGCGTCGTCGAGCTGTGCACCGCGTTTCGCCGCTGGCGCCGCTGCTCCCCGCGTCGTCGCCTCTTGGAACGACACTAGGGGCGTCGTCACCCCGATCGTCGGCCTGTCATCCGGCTGACAGGTACGACTCGAGCTCATCAACCGCTGTCAGGTTGACGACAGCTTACGGGGCTGGAAATAGAGTTCTCTTAACATGTCACGACCGGCGCGTCACGCCGTTACCGGCCCGTAGACAGATCGTCACCGGCGCCCCGCGATCCCGTGGCACGTTGAGGTCCCTGGTTTTCTCTCGGACCTCTTCGGGCATGGCGGCCATGACAGCATCGGCATTGTTCTCGACGCGGAGCTCGTGCGTCGAACGGTTCACGCGTCGGTTCATTCAACTCGGGATCGCCGCGGCGATCTGCACGGCGCGTCTGGCGAGCGCACAGACGGATGGCGGCGTCTTGCGCGGCCGCATCGTGGACCAGAGCGGCGGTGCGATCGGCGGCGCGTCGATTCATCTCACCGGCACCACGCTCGGTGCCTCGAGCGACGCGCGCGGCAACTACGTGGTATCGCGCATCCCGGCGGCGGCATACGTCGCCGTGGTCCGCCGAACGGGCTTCGTCCCGGATTCGTTCACCTTTACGATTCGCGGCACCGAGACGGTCACGCACGACCTGACGCTGCGCCCCGCCACGCAGGAGCTCGAGCGCGTCATCATCAGCGCCTCGCCGCGGCTGAACGAAACGGTCGAACAGGCGCTCTCCAAGCAGAAGAGCGCCGACAACATCGTGACGGTCCTGTCTGGCGACGTCATCCGCGCATTGCCGAACGCGAACGCAGCCGAGGCGGCGGCGAGGATCCCCGGCGTATCGACGGAGCGTGACGAGGGCGAAGGCAAGTTCGTGCAGATTCGCGGGACCGAACCCCGCCTCTCGAACGTCACGGTCAACGGCGTCCACATTCCGGGGACGCAGTCGGGCAGCCGCGTCACGAAGCTCGACGACGTGCCGACCGACATCCTCGGCGCCATCGAGGTCACGAAAACGTTGACCGCCGATCAGGACGCCGACGCCATCGGCGGATCGGTCAACCTCGTGACGAAGGTGCCCGAGGGCGCGCCGCGTGGATACATCGCCCTCCAAGCCGGGCAATCCACGCTCGAGTCGCGCGGGCAATCGCAAGGCAACGCGATGTGGGGCGGGCGCTTTGGCGAGCAGCGCAAGCTCGGCCTGTTGCTCGGCGGCACCTGGGACCACAACAGCCGCGGCATCAACGACATCGAGCTCGCGTGGGACGTGAACGACAAGAACGTTCCCATCCCGGTCGAGTGGGATCAGCGCGACTATCTGTACGACCGCACGCGCTGGGGCGGCAACGCCGCGCTCGATTATCGCTTCGATGACGGATCGACGATGTTCCTTCGCGGGACGATCAGCAAGTTCAAGAACTTCGGCGTCGTCTATAAGTACGACATCGCCGCCGACGGCGACTCGGCCCAGGCTTCGTCCGGAGCGACCGGAATCGGCACGGGCGCGACCATGACGCGCAACACGTCGAACCGCGTGCCGCGCGAGCAGCTGTTCAGCCTGAACGGCGGCGGCAAGAAGATGATCGGCGGCGTCGATGTGAACTACATGGTGAACTACGCCGGCACCCGCTCGACATCCGCCGATGGAAACTCGAGCGCCTTCACGTACGCCGGCCCGAACTACCGATACGACGGCAACAACCACAACTATCCGACGTACTCCTATCTGTCGAGCGCCGACCAGGTCGCCGCCAACACGCCGGCCAACTACAAGTTCGCGTCGGCCTCGATCGGCGGCGGCAAGACCAGAGGAGACGAGATCGGCGGACAGCTCGACGCGCTCAAGCGCTACATGCTCGGCAGTGATGATGCGCAGCTCAAGTTCGGCGCGAAGTACCGTGACGAAACCCGCGCCAACGCGAACTACAATCGCAGCTTTACCGCCGCCACGCCGTTCCCCCTGACGCAGGTGCTCGGCACGTTCTCCGACCCCAAGTTCTACCAGGATCTGGCGAAGGGATTCGAGATCGGGCCGCAGGCCGACCACGGCGCGCTGATCCGGTTCGAGGGCGCGAACCCCGGCCTGCTCAAGGAGACGACCAAGCCGATCAGCGATTCGCTGAGCAACTTCAACGGCGGCGAGAAGGTGGCGTCGGTGTACGCGATGCACACGCTCGATCACGGTCCCTTCCGTCTCAACCTCGGTCTTCGCGCGGAGCACACGGCAGTGAGCTTCAGCGGAAACGATGCGAGCACCCCGGCGAGCGCACCGGGAAAGACGACCGGGCCGCAGACCGTGCACCGGGTGACCGACACGCAGGACTATACCGATCTCTTTCCGAGCGCGCAGATTCGCTATGCCCTCGATGACAACAGCAACCTGCGCCTCGCCGCGACGCGCGGCATCGCTCGGGCGAACTACTCGGACCTCGCGCCGCACGTCTCCGGCCAGATCTGCTCCACGTGCGCGCTCAAGTTCAGCAATCTCTCCGTCGGCAATCCGGACCTGAAGCCGCAGCACGCGTGGAACCTGGACCTGCTGGGTGAACGGTACTTTGGCTCGTCGGGGGTGTTCTCCGCGGGGGTGTTCTACAAGCAGGTGACGGATTTCATCTACAAGCGACAGTTCATCTACCACGGCCCGGCCACGGAGTTCGACGGCTACTATGCTACGGCGCCGGCCAACGGCGGCGACGCTCACCTCATCGGCGGAGAGTTCGATTTCTCGCGACGGCTCGACTTCATTCCGGGGCTGCCGGCGGGTCTCGGCTTCGATATCAATTGGACGCAGGTGTTTTCGAGAGCCGGGGTCTCCAAGGACACAGCGACGACCGCGGCGACGCTCGGCAGTCCGCTCGTTCGGTACGCCAGACTTCCACGCCAGTCGAACAGCCTCGGGAATTTCGCGCTGACGTACGACTCGCGCCGCGTCTCGGCACGTGCCGCATGGCAATACCAGGGCGAGAGCATCGATTCCTACGGCGATGGCTCGTCCGCGCCAAGCGGTGACGGCTGGTTCCTCCCGCACTCGCAGCTCGACGCTTCGATGACGGTGGAAGTCAGAGACGACGTCGCCATCCAGCTTCTCGGGCTGAATCTCAACAACGCCGTCTTCGGCTTCTACAACGGCAACAGCCAGGCGAAGTACAGCGCGCAACGCGAGTACTACGGTCGCAGCGTGATCGTGTCGCTGAAGTACGCGTTCGGCGCCCTTCCGGGCACTCGGTGATGCGCCGCGTCCTCGCGGTGCTCGTCGTTCTGTCGACGTCGGCGGCTGGTGCGCAGAGACCGGCCGCCGACTCGATCACGGCCTCGCTGCCGCCTCGGGTTCCGTTGCCACCCGAAGCGGCGACGTCCGGCATCACACGGTTCTCGTTCATCTCCTACGGCGATACCCGGGGGCGGCACGACGGCGTCGACGTTCAGGCGGAGCACAAGCTCGTCATCGAGTCGATGCTCGGCACGATCAAACGACTCGCCGGCACGCCCGACGCGATCAAGTTCGTGCTCGAGAGCGGCGACGCGGTCCAGGACGGGGCCATCGCGGCCCAGGTCAGCGTCAGCTACGTCCCACTGATCAACCGGCTAACACAGGAAGGCGGCGTGCCGTACTTCCTCTCAGTTGGCAACCACGATGTCGGCAACGCCACCGATCTCACGGACGCTCGCCGCGTCGCGGGGCTGCGCAACTACTTCGCGGCGAACGCTCGTCTCATTCCAAGCGAAGGCTCCCCGCGGCGACTGGCCGGCTATCCGACATACGGGTTCGGGTACGGGAACACCTTCTTCATCGCGTTCGACTCGGATATTCCGGATGACGAAACCCAGTTCGCGTGGGTCAAGTCACAGCTCGAGGGACTCGATCGCCGGCGCTACGTGAACGTCGCCGTGTTCTTCCACCATCCGCCGTTCTCATCCGGATCGCACGGCGGCGCGAAGATCGAGCGTCAGGCGGCATCGATCCGCGCCAAGTGGATGCCGCTGTTCCACGAGCAACACGTGCGGTTGCTCCTCACGGGACACGAGCATCTGTTCGAGCATTGGGTCGAACGATACAAGGACGCGACCGGGACGCACCGGTTGGACGAGATCGTCAGTGGCGGCGGCGGAGCGCCGCTGACGACCTACACCGGTGAGCCGGACCTCAAGCCGTACATTGCAGCGAATTCGTCAGCGGGGATCGCGCTTCAGCATCTGGCCCGTCCGTCGAGCGAACCCGGGGCGAACCCGTTCCACTATGTGGTGGTCCACGTCGACGGGGAGAACATCAGCCTTGAGGTGGTCGGCGTCGATTGGGGCAAGGGGTTCGCGCCGTATCGCTCGAACGCGGCTTCTCTGGCGGACCCGAGACCCTAGCAAACCCGTCAAGGCGCGAGGGAAGGTCTGAAAAACGAGTCCGAATCCCCAAGAACCGCATCATTTCAATCCGCGTGATCCTTACCCGAAGTCCTCTCATGCGCGGGTCAAGCGAGCAATAATTGAGGCGGCGTCACCGATGGCGCTACCTCATCGCGTAGATGCGTTCCGGCGATTCGGCGCTAGGCGCGGGATCGCTCCTTCATCCACCGCACGATCGGTCCGCCCAACCGCCAGTCGGTCGCGGCGATCATTCCGCCGCGCAGCACCTTCGGCTCTTCGACCGTCACGAACGCGTCGGCGTCGTGGCCGGTCACGATCTTGAGGACGTCGGTGAGGTGACGGCGCTGCACCACCGAATTGAGAATCTCCACCGCGCCGTCGCGTCCGAAGCCGGGAAACTCGGTGACGCCGTAGCCCGCCACGCGCAACGCCTCGGCGATCTCCACGCCGGCGCGCTTGCTGACGATGCGCACCGTCGCGACGCCGTACGCGATCTTCTGCTCGAGCGTGATGCCCACGAAGGTGCCCGTGGCGTAGCCACCGGCGTAGCCGATGATGTGCAGCACGCTGTCGAGGTGCTTCACCGCGGCGCCAACGGCGACGATCCAGACGAGCGCCTGGACGAAGCCGAGCGTGGCCGCGATGGCGCGCTTGCCGCGGATGGCGAAGATCACGCGCATCGTGTCGCACGAGACGTCGACGATGCGCAGGCAGAAGATCACCAGCGCGCCCCACGGCGAGGCGAACACAGCGTCGGCGGTCATCCGAGCAAGCTAGCCGCTACTCGTCGCGCAGCGAACTCCCCCGCGTGGCGCGCTCGTGCAGCGCGTCCTCGATCTCGGCAAGACGCCGGCGCAGCTCCTCGTTCTCGGCCCGGAGGTCGTCGAGCTGGGACGCCAGCGCGCCGGTGTCATTCGCCTGCGATGGCGCCACGGGCTCGGCGGCCACCGTCGGCAGCGAGACCGAGCGCTTCGGCCAGAACGTCTTCGCCAGCGCGAACACGAACAGCGCGAGCAACACCATCTGGGCGAGCACCGTCTGCCAGGTGGGATACAGGCCAAGCGCCTCCACCGTCGGAAAGCCCGGGATGGGCGCGATCGGCACGGCGTTGCCCTCCTGGAGCTCGCGAATGCCGGTGCCCATGAAGACGAACGCCATGTAGTACAGCAGCACGCTCGTCACGCCGAAGAACGGGCGCAGCGGAATCCGCACGCCGTACCGGTAGAAGAGCGTGAAGATCACCGCGAGCGCCGCGAACCCTGCCACGATGCCCAGCGTGATGGGCAGCACGACGTTCGTCCCTTCGTTGAACAGCGCCTGGTAGAAAAGGGCGGTCTCCGCCCCCTCGCGATAGACGGCGAGAAACGCGACGAACGTCAGCGCACGCCCGCCGCCGTGCTCGAGCGCCGTGTTCACCTTGTCGCGAATGAACTGCTGCCACTTCGCCGCCTCGACGCGCGAGATGAGCCAGTAGCTCACCGAGAACAGCACGGCGACTGCGACGAGCAACGTGAGACCTTCTATAATCTCCTGACTCGCCGGAATCGCCTTGAGCACCGTGCGGAGCACTATAGCGGTGAGCCCGCTCGCGACGAGCGCCCACACGATGCCCGTCCAGATGGAGCGCAGCCGCTCGCGGTGACCGGTCTTGAGCAGGAAGGCGACGACCGCGCCGATCACGAGGATCGCCTCGAACCCTTCGCGCAGGATGATGAGGAAGCTCTGCATGAACGCTTCCCATCCGCTGCCCGCCGGCCGCGTGAGCTGCACCACCTTCGGCATGCCGGCGTCGATCGCGTCGCGCGCCCGCTCGGCGCCGCGCAGATCGTTCATGCGGATCGCGACCTTGAAGTCCGTGTACAGCCGCTCCATCGACGAGACCACACCGGGGTCGCGCGCTCTCGCTGTGCCTTCGATCGGCTCGAACGCGAGGTACGCGTCGAACGCACGGTCCGCGGCATCCGTCAACTGCGCATTGCGCGCCGCGATCAACGCCTGATCGAGGAGCGACACGGACTTCCGTCCGGCGATCGCCGCGGAATCGTTGTCGGCAACCACCGGCAGCGCCTCGAGCGATCGCTGCCGGCCGGGGAGCGACCGCAGGTACGCGACGACGCTCTGGAGCTGTACGGGTGTCAACTGCGACGGCGGCATCGGCGTCCCGATCCTGCCGTCCTTCACCGCCGCGACGAGCTGAGAGTCGCTCCGCTCCGCCTGCCACGCGAACGATCCGAGCTCAGGGGGGAGCCGGGTGAGTGAGCGCGCCACCGAGCCGTCCCCGAGACCGGTAACGCCGTGACACGCGACGCACCCTTGGTCGTAGAGCCCCTCGCCCTCGGCCACGCGCTGCGCGGGATGCTGAAGCGATCCCAGGTAGGCCACGACGTTCCAGCGCTGCTCGGTCGTCAGCTGGGGCCCGAACGCCGGCATCGCGGTACCGGTGACGCCGACCGAGATCTTTCGGAACATCATCGCCGGCGTGGTCGCGCGCATCTCGGTCTGGCTGCCGATCGCCGGCGGCTTGGGCGACAGCTTCAAGCCGGCGGGTCCGTCGCCCAGTCCCGTCTCTCCGTGACATGACGCGCACGACGCCTTGAAGACTTTCTCACCGTCGGCGAGGTCCAGCGGACGCGTCGGCAGCAAGAGCTCGGCGTCGCGACCGAGGAGTGCGGAGAATCGCTTGGCCAGATCGGCCAACACCGCCGGCGGTCTCTTCGCGGAAGTCGCGGCGATGAGCGAGTCGAGGATGATCGTCGCGGGCGCCGCGCGGTCGCTCGGCAATCGAGCCGCGGCGGCGCGCGCGTCATTGAAAAAGCCGAGCGCTTCCTGATACTCGTCCTGCGAGATCAGTCGACCCTTGGCGTCGATTCCTTTCCCATATTCCTCAACGGCAACGCTGACGATGTTCGCCACGCGCTGGACTTGCGGCTCCTGCGCCGCGATGGACGCGGGAGCTCCAGCGAGGGCAAGCACCGCAGCCGCGCGGTCGAGCCACATTCGGAGACCCATTGCCGATGGAATATATCGGAATTCGATTCGCCACACAGCCTGGCGACGCAACTCTATTGACGCTCAACGATTACGACGGCAACCGCTGTCGCGTGGCTGTGGGTGAGCGACACGTGAATCGACGTGCCGCGGAGCTCGATGAATCGCTCGCCGGCCCGGCCGTGAAGCCGCAGCTCGGGTGAGCCGTCCGAGCGCGAAAAGACCTCCACTTCTCGCCACCCGATCGCGCGCGCGGCGTCGTTCCCCGACAGCGCCTTGTAGGCTGCCTCCTTGGCCGCAAGCCGAACCGCGATGTGCTGCGCCGGAAACGCCTTCTTCGACAGATAAGCGAGCTCGGCGTCGGTGAACAGCCGCGCGAGCAGCCGGTCGCCGTAGCTCGCGTGCATGCGCTCGATGCGCACGATGTCCACCGCGTCGACCCCGACTCCGAGGATCATGGGCGCGGAGCCGCCGCGTCGAGCGCGGCGTCGAGCGACATCCACACGCGGTCGGCGACCTCGAACGTGGCGTGCAGTTGCCCGGCCCAGGCGCGCCAGAGCGTCAGATCGTCCACCGCGGCCCGCGCGCCGCTCCCGGCGTCGGCGAGCGCCGCGATCGCGAGCATCAGCGGCTCGGCAATCTCATCCAGCTCGGCCTCGAGCGCTCGACGCGCGGGTCCCTCTTCCGGGTGCCGCTCGGTGGCGAACCCGCGGAGCGCGGTCGTGAGCGCGCCTGACAGCTCGACGCCATCGAAGGCCCCGATCACTCCCGCGGGAACGCTCGCCGCTCCGGCGAGACGACGCGCGTCGAGCAGCGGCGCGAAGAATCGGCGCTGTTCGGCGGCGGAGGAGTCGCGCCGGCTCCGCGTTCCTCGACGCGACCCGAACGTCCGGAGCGCGCGGGTGAGCTCGGGGAGCGCGCGGCATCGCGTCAGTACGGCTGCCGCGAATTGGGTCGCACCGGCCGAAACGAACGTGACGCGCGTGCCGTCGCGAAGCGCGAGGACCAGCTCGTCCCCCACGACGGCGACGGCGTCCACCGAGTCGAAACCCATGCGTACCGGATGATCGTCGGCCGTCGATCGGACGAGGACGCTGATGGTGTCGTCATCGAGCACGACGCTTCCAGCGCCGAGATTCGTTCGGCCGATGCGAACGGCGGTTACCGAGACCGGAGTGAGCGAGCGATCCGTCATACTCAAAATGTAC
>Ga0326726_10002788_pt1 | contig 16007 bp, 12 predicted proteins | sample MHFenrmetagenome_2_FD_207603 | JGI IMG/M metagenome (GOLD analysis project Ga0326726, IMG submission 207603) | Lab enriched peat soil microbial communities from Michigan Hollow, Ithaca, NY, United States - MHF15MN | ecosystem: Environmental > Terrestrial > Soil > Wetlands > Peat | place: USA... | reverse complement strand
CCAATTCGGCGCTGGGTGATTGGTCGTTCGTCGGCGGAGGGCATAAGAACATCGCGAACGGTGACTCCTCTATTGTCGTCGGTGGCACGCGCAACACAGCCGATGGACCGGGCGCCATCGTCATCGGCGGGTCGGAGAATCACGCTCGGGGCGCCATGTCGTTTGTCGGTGGTGGCGGTGGCATGTTTGCCGACTCAAACTCAGCGAGTGGGCAGTTCTCCGTGGCCATCGGTGGCAACCACGCGATCGCATCGGGCGATTTCTCGTTCGTCGGCGGCGGTTACAACGAACGAGCCATCGGTGACTATGCCCTTAGTGGCGGAGGCAAATCGAACTGGGCCCAAGGTGATTACTCCGCCGTCGTCGGCGGCGAATCGAACTCAGCCCAAGGCGGGCACTCCGTTGTCGTTGGCGGCACACGGAACATCACGTCCACCGACGGGCCATTGGGATTCATCGGGGGCGGTGACTCAAACACGGTGGACGCATCGCTGTCGTTTGTCGGGGGGGGGCAAGGCAATAGGGTCAATGCGTCGTACTCCTCACTTTCCGGAGGGTATCACAATTCTGTTTCGGCTGGCTATGCCGTCGCCATCGGGGGGTTTGGCGACACCACAGGGGGCGAATTCGGCGTAACGCTGGGGGGATCTCTCAATCGCGTCGGGAGCAACGCGACCTATTCCCTGACGGCCGGTTATCGAGCCAAAGCGGACAGCTCCGGTTGCTTTGTCTGGGGAGATGGGACCGAGGCGGACTTTGCTTCGACTCATGCGAATCAGTTTCTCATCCGCGCGAGCGGCGGCGTCGGGATCGGCACCAGTTCTCCGGACGCGCCCTTGCATGTGTTCGAATCCTCCGCCGGGGCTGTGACTGCCAATGGGGCATCCATCGCCGCATTCGAGCGCAACGGGAGCGGGTACCTCTCTGTGCTAACTCCGAACGCGGACGAAGGCGGAGTCCTTTTCGGGCAACCGAGCAACGCGCAGGCCGGCGGGATTGTTTTCAACAATGCAGCCACTCCTGAAGGTCTGCAATTTCGCGTCAAAGCGAACACGACCAAAATGGTCATCGACTCCGGCGGCCAAGTGGGCATAGGAATAACCACCCCCGGAGCGCCACTCCACGTGCGCGAGTCAGCGGTGCCTGGCGTGACGGCCAGCGCGAGCAGCGTTGCGATCTTTGAACGTAACTCGACGGCCTTTCTTTCAATCCTGGGAGGCTACAACAGCACGAAGGGAATTCTGTTCGGCGATTCGAGCAACGCCCTTGGTGGCGAGATCTTCTTCGATGGGACCATCGACAATGGATTTGAATTTCGTACGGGAGCGGCGTCGGCGGCCATCCAGATGGTTCTCGATTCCAGCGGGCACCTGGGGCTCGGGGGCCTCACGGCCCCGGCAAACGTCCTCACGCTGCCCAACATTGCGAGCGTCGAGGGGCGTGGACTGGCTAATGCTTGGAGTGTCTACAGTTCGCGGCGCTGGAAGACAAACATCAAGACGATCGCGGACCCCCTCGACAAGATCGAGCGCTTGCGTGGCGTCACCTACGACTGGAAAATCGGTGGCCAGCACGACATCGGTCTTGTGGCGGAAGAAGTCGGACAGGTTGTCCCGGAAGTCGTCACGTATGAGAAGAACGGTGTCGATGCCCAGTCCGTGGATTACTCACGTTTGGTCGCTGTCTTGATCGAAGGGATGAAGGAGCAACAGGGCATCATTGATTCGTTGCGTACCCGGGTGACAAATCTGGAATCGCGACCTTAGCGCAAGGCATCTGACGTCACCAATCGCCAGGGTCGAGGCGCGGGTGAGGGAGATTGACGCTCAGTTGGCATCACTGGCGGAGCAGGCCATCGACCCCAAAGACGTGGTCCGGAAGCTGGCGGAGTTCGAGGGGGTGTGGGGGGTGATGCAGTTCGCAGAACGGATGGCGCTTATCCACGCAACCGTCAAAAGATCGGGGTTTCGAGTAATACACGAATAGGGATCCAGCTTTGACCGATCTGACTCCGCAATTCACTGCCACCGACTCCGTGGCTGACTTCACTTTGGCCGTGATGGCCACCTACTCACCCCTAGGATTCAAACTACCTCAAACAGTCTGTTCGCAAGAGCCCACGATCGGCCCGTTCTGAGCTGACGGGAATCATCCGTCGCGATGGAGCCGGGCGAGTGAGATGCCGCTAATGGCTGCCATGCGATGGGCGAATATGAATTCCGTTCGGTAGCATGCCCACCTGGGTCGAATCGTTGACAGTCAAGTTTCCGCCATCGCGATGGAATTCGTAGACCCAGCCCGGCGTTACGTCTAGATTATTCGCAGTTGCGTAGATGTAATTCCCGTCTGAACTCGCCGTGATGCCGAATATATCGTTGTTCTGAACGACTGCTTCTTTGTAGCTCCCGTTCGTCACATCGATCAAGTACACGCTGTTACCATCCTGCGATGCGACTGCCAAGTAGCGATTGTCGATTAGCGCATTCAGCCCGGTGTGGTAGTTCGAGGCGGATCCGTCACGATTCGTCCATGGCACATAAAGCGTGTCGACCGTCCGGCGGTGCGGGAGATCGAATACGAAGATCGTGGCCTTATCAGCGACTTTGGACTTGCGGCAGGTGACATAGGCCAATGAATCATTGTCGTCAATGGCGACGCAGTACGGTTGAAAAATCGGATGGCCAAGAGCTGCGGCGCTGTCTGGGTCCGGATCGAGCTTGACGCTGGTGATGTTGTTCTCGGGGTCGCCGTGAGGGTAATAAAGCGTCAGCTCGTCTGATCCGGTGTTCACAATTACGACCGTGTTGCCATCATGCGTGTATTTGACGAAGTGCGGTTCCGATCCGCAATTGAATGAATCGACTGCGGCTAGAGTCTGAGGACTAAGGCTGTAGACTTTGGTCCGTTGCGTGACATCCTGTCCAAAATCGCTGACCAGCAACGACTGATCGCCGGGGGCGATATCAATGCCGGTATAGAAATGCGCGAGCGTCGCGGTTGCTTTCAGTTCGTTGGTCGTTGCATCATACTTGTGCACTAGCCCATTTGCGGTGCGGCTCACGATGTAGTAGAAGGTGTGGTCGGAATTGAAGTGTAGATGGTGCGGTGCTGGGCTGGCCATGGCAATCGTGTCACCTACAGGATCAAACCCCGGAACTAGAAAGATCTGCAGCGTGTTGGATTTCTCGTTGAGGACGTACAACTGCTCCTGTGTAGGCGTGCTATTCTTGATCTTGTCCGTGCAGCCCAAGGAAAATGCAACTGCGAGGGAAAGTACGGCCAGTGTCGCAAGGACTGTGGTCCGACGAATGATCGTTGCCATAATGAACTCCTGGGTTAGCGCGATTCCGACGCAGCGTACAGGGGAGTATAGCTATCTGGCAACCCGATGTAAACAGGAGCAGGGGTAGACCATGGCTGAACGCGGTCCATGCCCCGGATTGCCCGAACGTCTTCACAATCTCATCGATCCCACACATTGAATTCGACCTAGTGTTGAATCGCCTCTGATAGCTCAGCACTTCGGTGGGTGAGCGGGGGCTTCGGCCGCTTGGACCGATGCGTGGGAGTCTTACCGGGGGCAGTGATTGCCAGTTGTACAGGTGTTGCAGGGTGGTGGGCCACCACGAAAGGCGGCGTTGACGATCCAGACGACATCAAGAACGTCGACTTGGCAGTCGCAGTTATGGTCGACCCGGCTCACGTAGGGACAACAACCATCCGAGGGATCGAGTGCGCCCCGGAACGCGATATTGATGGTGGTGACTACGTCGAGGATGTCCGTCTCACCGTCTCCATTTGGGTCCCCGTGCAATGGACAATGGCAGGCCGTTCCGCCATTGCGGTAGAAGTTAACTCCACCGTCTTCTTCGCCGACAAACACATCTCGGTCCAAGTCGCCGTCGATGTCGGCCATCGCCAACGAGAGTCGATATCCATCATCTGAGCCGGGAATGGAGTCTGACTGCGGCAGAAGTTCCAACGAATCCGGGAATGATCCGATTGGCGCTGTGTTCTTATAGAGTGTCAGTCCGAGCAATCGCCCACCGACGATCAGATCCTTGCGGCCATCGCAATCCCAATCGCACGCCACCGGAATCGTCATGTCGCGAAGCTGGTGTTTGAGTAGACGGGTCGTCACCGGTGTGAGCACCGGATTGTTACCCGGTCCTTGATTCTGGAAGAGCAAGAGATTTGCGAACCCATTGAAATCCCATTCACCAACCACCAAGTCGGTCAACCCATCATTATTGAGATCGACCGGACAAGGTGTGGCGAGGATGTCGACTTGAATACCACCCAGTTGACTGTTCGCGAGAACCGGGTTGAAATTCGACATCGACCCATCGTTGCGCCAATACTGGATCTTACCGTCCTCATTGCCGATCAACAGATCGAGATCGCCATCTCTATCCCAATCGACCAGGGTGGGTGCTGCCGATAGACCGACGTCGATATTCTTGTAGGCATCACTGTCCCACACGAAGGAGGGCGACGTCTTGGTGCCGACGTTTTCGTAGTAAGTGATCCGGCCGTCGCTGCGGCCAATCAGAATGTCGAGGTCGCCGTCGCCATCGAGATCACCAAGTGTCGGCATGGCGTAGCTGCCCACGTCGATGTCCTTGATCACATTTGAGTTCTCGACCACATAATTTGGGGCTGTCGGTGTACCATTGTTGCGCAAGAGAAACAGATCGTTAATATCATCGCCGTTGGCGGCACCCACAATCAAGTCAAGGTCGCCGTCGCCGTCCAGATCGGCGAAGGCTGTGTGATTCAAACCCAGCGTGCTGATCGGCAGGAACGTCTCCGATTGTTTCTTCAAGTGCGACACCGATGGCGTTCCGAGGTTCTTGAACAGGTAAGCGCTGTTGTTGTTGATGTCCCCCCAGAACAGATCGGCATCGCCATCACCGTCGAAATCGGCAAAGCTGATGGTCGAGAACCCGTGCTGGGGATTCTCAACTGACGCGGCCTTCCCACCGGGGAAAGCAAATACACTGTCGTAAAACGTTGAAACCAAGGTGTAGAATGGCAAGGGGCTGGTCGAATCACCGTCGTTCCGGTAGTACCACAGATCCCCGGTCACTGACCCCAGGAAGAAATCCAGATCCCCGTCGTGATCCAGATCCACGAAGTCACCCGTCGTGTTGACCCCGGTCTCGAATTGCCCGAAGTCGTCCTTGATCAGCGTGAACTGAATGTTCGAGCCGGCCGATTCGTTGCGGTAGAACGCGGTCATCAGATTCCCAGCGTCACAGAACAAGTCCCAGTCGCCATCGGCATCGATGTCTGCGAATCGATGCCAAGATCGGATGTTTACCCCTCCAAACCGCTCGGTCACCGGAGTCCAGACCGGTTGCGCCGCCGTCCCACTATTGTGAAAGTAGACGAGCTTGCCGTTCGCTTCTCCGAGGAACAGATCAGGCAATCCATCGTGATCGAAGTCAACGACCGATGGTTTCGGGCTGTTTATCCCACCCAGGAATGGGAGCTTGAGCGTATCGCCGGCTTTAACAACCGGCCAGGGATCGTATTCCTTCGAGAACTGGGCGAAGGAACTGCAGGCCCAAGCCAGCACCAGGAATACAGTCAAACGGGCGATTTGTGTTGGACCCATCAGCCTACCGCAAGTTATTGCGTGTTTGGTACCCCACCTAATCTAAGCAGTCCTTCATCGTTGTCAACTGCACTCCCTGAAAGTATCGTCAAATCTCCAGATCTTCCTTGACCCCGATCGGGTGTCTTCAGCGGAGGCAAGGTGGACACGTTGTGAGACGATCTGGCAGGCGGCAGATCGTTCACGTAAGGCGCCGCGTTGAAGATCGATGCTTGGCGCTGACATACGCATACCCGCCAAGAGGTTCTATTTGTCCCCTCCCACGAAACAATTTCCGTAGCGATGTGTTTCAAAGGGGAGAACCACCTGCTGATGCGCTTGACACCCTGATACCCTCGTCCCCATGAGTAACCACCCAAATTGTTGCGCAACACTTGCCGTGCTGCTGGTCGCCTCGTCCATGCTCATGGCGAGCGGGGCGATTGCCCAACCCATGGTCTTCGGGCACCTCGACTCGGTTGGCCAAGTGGATGTTCCCTCACCAAACTATCGTTGCGACGTCGCCGTTGACGGCCATTTGGCAGTGCTAGGGAGCGCCAACAACGCGGCCTATCTGATCGACGTGAGCAATCCCGCAAACCCTCAACTTCGCTCGACGATTGTTACCCAGAGCTTCACACCCGACGTGCAAATTAAGGACACCCTTGTCTATCTCGGTCTCAGTCCGGGACAGGGGATCTACAGTGGCGACGCGGTGCTCATCGTCAATGTCGCCAATCCCGACTCGCCGCAAGTGGTCGGCACCTTCGGCCACCCCGGCATGACCGATTGCCCCGCCCTCTTTCTTGCGGATACGCTTCTGTTCGCAGGGTCATACGGCGGCCGTCAGCTCGAAATCATCAACGTCGCCAACCCCGCCGAACCCGAGTCTGTGGGAAGCTGGCTCTACCCGCAAGCGGGGTCGGTCGTTGGCGCCCACATCCACGACATCTTTGTGCGCGATCATATCGTGTACCTGGCCTACTGGGAAGCGGGTCTGCAAATTGTCGATGTCTCCAACCCCGCCTCCCCGGTGTGGATTGGGCAAGTCGCGATTCCCGGAACCACCTGCCACTCCTTGTGGGTCGATGCGAATCGCCGCGCGTATGTCGTCGACCTCCACTCACAATTTCCATCCAGCGTCCTGCACGTCATCGATCTCTCGGATCCGGCTGATGCCCACATACTCTCATCGCAGTATTGGTGCACGCGTGATCCCTTGCACTTCCTCTCGGGGAATGATCGTGTCCCCGGTGTGGTGATGGCGGCGCATCACACGTGTGGTGTGTGGGCCATCGATGCCGACGCGGTGGGGAATTCGTACGTGGTCGACGAGTACACGCACCCCGGCGATCTTCTCGGCTTCTGGGGTGCTGCGTTCGATGGGCGATACGTGTACGGTGCAAACATGGAGCACGGGCTCTATGTGTTTGAATTCCACTGGGCCGCGCGCGGGGATTTCGATGGCAATCACGCGGTTGATTTGCGTGATGTCGTCCTCCTCATCAATTTTGTACTTCGTGGTGGTCCACCGCCAGCGATCTCGCCAAATCAGGCCGATTGGAATTGCGATGGCGTCTACGACATGCTTGATGTCGCGGCGGCCATTGATTGCAGTTTCCGGGGTGGCCCGGGGCCGTGCTCCGGACCATGAATCGGCCAAATTTGTTCTGCTTGAGCCTGTGACGTCGGGAGTGGACAGCGCGGGTCGCAAGGACGACGCCCTGCTGGGCGGAGGAAGAGCTACCCAAACTCGCTGCGGGACAAGCGGGTCCAGTCGAGTGTTCGACCGACGATCACATTACTGCGCCCAAGCTTGATATCCGAGGAACCGTGCCTTAGTTTCTCGAGTATGGGGAGTCGGCAGACCTGACTGCGTTCTTGCTTGCGATGCAAGCTTCGACAAAGGAAGACTCGATGAGTTTGAGACGATGCCTTGCTTGGTTGTCCCACCTGGGCACGCTAGCGCTCCTCTTCACACTCTACGGAGTTGTGGATTCACAGGCGTGCTCAATCTGCCTATGTGGCGACGACCTGTTTTTCTACGCCGACGCTCGTACCCTGCTCCGTCACCGCTTCGAGTTGACATTCCAAGAGCAGTACATGACTAAGTCCGCTGGTCCGACGGAATTGCATCAGGTCTCGGAGACAGCTGCGGCCCTCCCGGCCGACGTGGCTCACACGGACAACTCCCAAGAGACCCTTCATGAGCACCGGCTGACTTTACGCGGTTCGTATCGCGTCAACCGGACGCTTTCGTTCTTTGCCAAGCTGCCGATGCTGTTCCGGCATAGCACCACCGTCACCAATGGGGTAGGTGAAACTGATGTGTCATCGGGACTTGGCGACCTTGAGATGTCGGCAACCTTGTCGCGCGAGTTGATTTCACACCCGAATTCCTCCTGCGACGGAGCCATAGTTCTCGGTTTGAAGACGCCCACGGGCCGCAGCGCGCTTATGAAAGACGGCGAACGGATCGACGAGCATCTCCAGCCGGGGACAGGTTCCTGGGGCGGGCAAGGCGGAGTGATCTTGTCGCGCACGACCATGAAGTACTCGGCCTACGCCAGCGGGTATATCCGCACCACAGCGGAGAACGATTACGGCTACCGGTATGGCAATGCCTATCTGTACAACTTCGGGTACTTGGTTCGTACCGGCCCGCTGTGGGCGCTCACAGCCGAGATCAACGGCCGCTACGCGAAGCGCGATAAGCTCTCCGGAGCGGAGCTGCACAACACCGGTGGCAGCGTGGCGTATCTCACTCCAGGTGCTCGGTTCCTAGTCTCGCCACGCGTCAATCTAATCGTAAACGTGCGCATTCCCGTCATCCAACGACTCAACGACAATCAGAAGGAGGGAATCGTTGTCGTCGGTGAAATCGGACTGCGTCGATAGCCAACCTGGGTGGGATGTAGCTCAGGCATCGGTGAGTCTCTGTGTTGAATCACAAGTCTACTTGTAGTCTCTTCCACAGGACCAACTACCCGTATCATAAGCTGGTTCAGGGCATTCGGGCTCGTAAGTGGTTGAGCGACAAGCGGGCCGTCGGCACTCAATTGTAAGCTGCGAGTGGTTCATTGTCTGGCATTCGGAATGCTTGAAAACCATCGATGGCACAAGCCCTGATAATTCTGCACTGATTTATCGGTTCATCCCTGTATCTTAATGGCGGCTGTTTTTGTCTGGATTGGCAGTAGTCTGGAAGATCTAACACCGTACCCTCAGTCGGAACATCAGCGAGAGGTTGCATGAAGCGGGTTGTGTCTGGCTTGGCTGTGGCTGGCTTTTTGTCGCTGGCCACGGTGTTCTCACCGATTCCGGCTAAGGCGGTCAACTGCGACACCATTCCACCGCGCCCGCCGATCCAATTTGATTCGGTGCATGTCTTTCAGTACAACGGCGGCGCGAGTTGTTGGGGGTGGACGGCTCCCGATGGCACACCGTACGCAATCATGGGAGCGGGCGACGGTGTTGGCTTTGTCGACGTCGCGACGATGACCCAGGTCGGGTTTGTCTCTGCACAACCCTGCAGCTGGCGTGAGCTGAAGACCTATCGCCATTACTGCTACGTTGTCTCGGAGTGCACCGGCGACAAACAAGGGATGATGATCATCGACTTACAGTATCTCCCCGACAGCGTCCATTACATTGGAAGCTACTCTAATCTCCCCAACGTCCGCTCACACTGCATTTCGATCGACACGGCGCGGGCGTATTGCTACCTCGTGCGCCAGAACTACACCGGATTTCGGATCGTGAATCTATCGAACCCAGAGGCTCCGTTTGACGAGGGAAGCGTCACCACCGGATACTTGCATGATATGACGGCGTTCAACGATACTGTATACGCCGCCGAAGGCTACAACAGTGCGTTCTCAATTTGGGACTGCACGAATAAGGCCAGCCCGGTGCAACTGGCTCATGTGACCATTCCGGGCAACGGCTTTGTTCACAATCTCTGGCCGACTTCCGATCGCCGTTTCCTGGCGTCGACCGAGGAACTTCCCGACTTTCGCACGATGAAGTTTTGGAACATCGAGAACTTGACGAATATCTTCAAGGTTGGCGAGTATCTGGGCCCGGGTGGGATTCCCCACAACGCTCACATTGAGGGCAAGTACATCTACCTTTCGCATTACTCCTCCGGGGTGTCGGTGCTCGACATCAGCACGCCCGAGTGCCTTCAGGAGGCGAAACGATTCGACACCTACACCGCCAGCGACAACCCCGACTTTGTTGGCTGTTGGGGCGTCTTCCCGCATACGAACAACACCGGCTACGTCTACGCATCGAACATCGACGGCCGCCTGTTCATCTTCCATACCAACATCGTGAACGCCGACTTCGCCGGGACGCCGCATCTCGGAAGCGCCCCGCTGTCAGTGGACTTCAAAGACACGTCACCCGGGCATCCAACCGCGTGGAACTGGGACTTCGGCGACGGCAGCTCATCCACGCTGCAAAATCCTTCACACGTCTTCAACGCGGGAATTTGGAACGTGTCCATGACAGCGACGCTTCCCTCAGGAAATGGCTCGATGAGCCGGCCGGCCTTCATCACCGCGTTGGCGGAGACGCTGATGGTCGCGGATACGAGTCTTCCTCCGAATGCAGCCCTGTACTGGGACATCAGGTACGATAACCACCTCCCCATCTATGCGTTCAATCTTCCCATCGATCTATCGAACTCGCCGGAGATCGCGATCTTCGATTCCATCAGCACGGTGGGCTGCCGCACCGCCTACTTCGAACAGCAAGTGCTCTCCTACGACGATCGCCCCGACGGGCAGGCGGCCATCAAACTCATGGCCAATAACGGTGGTGGATCGCCGCCGCTGGCTCCCGGAAGCGGGCCGATAGCCCGCGTCTATTTTCATATTCTGCCCGGCGCTGTTCTGGGGCAGCAGGTTGTCATGACCATGCCGACCGTGGGATCTGGGCATTCGCTCAATGCCGCCGCCGCGACCACGACCTTTGTGCCCAACCTCGAACTAGGCACACTGACAGTCGTCCAAGGCTGCTCCTGCACGTGTCGCGCCGATCCGGTATGCGATGGCTCGGTCGATGTCTTGGATGTCACATCCACCATTAACGTCGCCTTTCGCGGGACCGCCGCAACGGTGGATCCCGCATGCAATCAGGCGGCTAGGACCGACGTCGATTGCAACGGCAGCACCGACATCCTTGATGTGGTCACCATGATCAATGTGGCGTTTCGCGGGCTGAATGCGGGGACTGCTTTCTGCAATCCGTGCACTCGTTAACGGGCTGCCGGCGGATGTCCTTCTTCGTTCAGTGGTTGTGACTGCACCAGCGAATGTAACGGCAACTCCGAACGCGACAGTCTGGCCGATATCCTTGATTTGGTGAGCATCGCCGACGTGGATTGCTCGGGAGACACCGGAGTCCTCGACGTAGTCAAGATGATCAACGTCGCCTTCCGCGGGATGGCTGCGGCGACGCAGTTCTGAGTGCCGTGTCCGTGAGCGAGTGAAGGCTCGAGTTGAAGAATGAAGCCCGTGGAGTTTCGTTGGCTCTGCGGGCGTTCTCTTTGGTCACCGAATCCAAGGTGAATCGGCCCATTTCCGCACATGCGGGCAACTCTCCGCCTTCTAAGAACGCACTCGTCGTGATGTGAGAACTTCGCCCCGAAGTACCGACTCCGCACAACCGCCGACACGTTCGCTGGTTACGCGAGCGTGATTCAAACGCTCGCGGCACTTCCGAGTGATTCAATCTGTTGTTGTTTTGAAGATCGTTGGGATTAGCTCCCCGGGCCGGGTTCGAACCAGCGACATGGCGGTTAACAGCCGCCCGCTCTACCAGCTGAGCTACCGGGGAGTCGAAAGACTCAGGGTGCCGTAGATAGCCGCTGCCGCTCGCAAAATCAAGCGGGTTCTGCTTCGCAAGACTCTGTGCCTCAACGTGTCACGGCCTCTGCCTGAACTGTTAGGTATACGCGGGCGACCGGCATTCAATTCGAAGTTCTGATTGCCGCCGCGCCGATAATTGGGGAGCTTGCCTCTGACGGCGAAGTGCCATAGGAGGAGTTCATGGAATCGCGTGGGCATTGGGTGTTGGCATTGGGGATGGTGGTAGCGGCCGCGGTGTTCGGGTGGTTTTTTCACGCGTCGCGCGCCGAGCAAGACAGCGTGCGCGTCGTGGGCTCGGCGACTCGCCGGGTGGAAGCGGACATCGTCAAGTGGCGCCTGACCCTCGCGCGCACCGCAACGACGGAGACGATTTCCGAGGGATACAGCCGTATTCACGACGATGTCCAAAGCACGATCGCGCATCTGAAACAGAACGGCGTGACCGACGATCAACTCACCATTCAATCGATCAGCACCTTTCCCATTTACAATCAGTCGGGACAGCCCACCGGGCACAACATCCAGCAGTCGATTCTGATCATCTCGAACAAGGTGGCGGACCTTGAGAAGATGGCCGTCGATCCGAAGTCGGTTTTGGCCGAGGGTGTGATTCTCGAGAATTCCAATCTCGAGTACTTTCACTCCGATCTGGCGTCGATCAAGCGCGAACTCCTGAAGGATGCGATGCAGGATGCTCAGGCGCGGGCCAAGGTCCTGGCGTCGGGATCCGGCGTAACGATCGGCAAGTTGCTGAACACCAGTGTCGGAGTGTTCCAGATCACCGAGCCCTTCTCGACCGAGGTGTCGGACTACGGAATGTACACCACGACAACGAAGCAAAAGGACATCACAGTCACCGTGCGCGCGAATTTCCTGATTGATTAGAGGGCGCGCACGAGTCTGCAGGCAAAAGGCGAATGGCGAAAAACAGCACCGGTGTTCGCGATCGCAATCTCTACGATCCCAATTCGACCAAACCGTATAAGCTGAGCCGCTCGAAGCTGGAGCGATTCATCGAATGCCCCCGTTGTTTCTACTTGGATCGACGGTTGGGCGTCGATCGTCCCGATTCGCTGCCCTTTACTCTCAACGTCGCCGTCGACGAACTGCTGAAGCGCGAATTCGACGAGTATCGCGCGCGACGCGAGCCTCATCCCTTGGTGCGCGAGGCGGGAGTTCGCGCAATTCCATTCGAGCATGAGGAGCTGGCCAAGTGGCGGGCCAATTTCACCGGTGTGCAGTATCACCATGAGCCCACGAATCTGATCATCTCGGGCGCGGTCGACGATCTTTGGATCGATCCCCAGGGCAACTTGATCGTGGTCGACTATAAGGCGACCAGCATGCAGGAAGCCATTACACCGGCGTACAACTACCGTTCGGGATACAGACGGCAGCTGGAGATCTACCAGTGGCTTTTCCGGCGCAGCGGCTTTCCGGTTTCGTCGACGGCCTACCTCGTCTACGCGAATGGCCGCAAGGACCGCGCCGAGTTGGGCGGGCGTCTTGAGTTTGAGCTGACACTGATCCCCTGTATCGGCGACGACGGATGGGTCGAACAATGTGTCGTTGACGCATGGAACTGCCTGCACCAGCCAGGGCTGCCGAATGCCAATCCCGGTTGTTCCTACTGCCTCTACCGCTCTGCCGCACGGGAACGCGAGACTTAGAATTCTATATTATGGGCTGGCAATTTGATGTGGGGGCCAGCCGCCTCGAAGATCCCGCTTGGCGGGGCTCGGCTGCCCGGGGCGACGCCAGGCGCGCCCCGCGAGGCGGAATTGTCAGCGTGCCAGGTAGAGGATGAGACGAATCAAGGGGTAGAGGAAAATCAGCAATAGCAAGGCGGCCACCCAGGTCCGCCATGACTTTCGCGCTGGTGGCCCGGCAAATTCATACCCACAGACAAAGCAGCGGTCGTGATCGTCAGGAACCGTCGACGCGCAGGAAGGGCACTCGCGCTGGCCGGACATGCAGCGCTCCTACAAGTGATCAAGCGTTCCGTCGGCGATCGCCGTCGCAGCTTCCACCTGATCCTGGGGCACCCAGATGACAATCTTCGGGCTCGCGCCTGTTCCCATTCCCGTGGCGGAGCCGAAGAGCTCGTCGGATTTGATGATGGCGGGAATACCCTCGTTGGAAAGAGCCTCGGCGATCATCTCGGCATAGACGCGGGTCGGGTAGCTGCGGAAGGCGATGAACTTCGCTTCCACCAGATCGTCCTCGTCCTGCAATTCCTCATCATCGTCAACCAGCGCGATACCGCAGTCGATACATTCGACTTGGCCATCGTAGTAGGCGGCGTGGCAACTCGGGCAAACTGGCATAGACTCTCCGTTGGCGCGGCGGGTATGGAGGCGTGCGTCGCGCACCCTCAAGTAACCTCTGTGCAATTTGCCGAGTCAAGCCCTCCGCGATCAGCGAAAAGGAGATTTCCTTGTACGAGAAGTCACGAGGCAAGCAGCGTCATCCGTCTCCGGGCTACTTCTCACCCAGAGCGCGGTAGACAAATCCATCACATCGCTCGAGGATTCGATCCGCCTGGCGCGCGGACACATGCCGTTTCGCCATGACCAGGGCGCGCTTGACCGATCCGCCGGCACGCGATAGCAGACGTGACGCCTCATCGTAGTCGACGCCGGCGACAATCGTCAGAATGCGTTTTGAGCGTTCACGGAGCTTGGCCGAGGTGGCGCGCAAGTCCACCATCCAGTTCTGGTACGTTTTCCCGAGTCGGACCATCGCCGCGGACGTGATCATATTGAGGACGAGTTTCTGCGCCGTGCCCGCTTTCATGCGCGTGGAGCCGGCGATCACCTCACCGCCCACGACGACGGAGACCAGCACGTCGGCCTTTTCGAGCAAATCACCCGAGGGTTTGGGATTGGCGACCAGGAAGATCGTCTTCGCGCCGCGTTTTTGGGCCGCCGCCAGCGCACCGAGGGTGTACGGTGTGCGACGCGAGGCTGCGATCGCGATCAGGCAGTCATGCGGGCCGAGTCGGGCGCGCGATACGGCGCGCGCCCCATTCGAGAAAGAGTCTTCAACCCCCTCCCGCGAACGGACCAGGGTCCCGCGCCCTCCGGCGATCAGCCCGACGGCACGTTTGGAGTCCACGCCAAACGTCGGCGGGAGTTCCGCGGCATCGAGGATGCCGAGCCGGCCGGAAGTCCCCGCGCCCGCGTAAAACAAGCGACCTCCGTTCCCCCACGTCGCAATCACCAGTTGAGTCGCTTTCTCAATTTGCGGCAGGCAGCGGCGGATCGCCTCCGGCACCGAGCGATCGGCGTCGTTGATGCGCCTGAGAATGGTGCGCAGTGGTTCGCGATCGAGGCGACGGTAGCGCCGATCCTGGGACTCGGTCGTCAATTGTGCGAGTTGAAGAAAGAGATTGCGATCGGAGCTGCGCGGCGAGGGTTTCACTCCACCAAGGTGATGCGGTCGATGAAGAGTGTCAACGACGCAGACACGGCCGTTAGGAGTGGAACTTGAATTTGCCGCTGAAGCCACAGGCACCGGAAGGTCCGCTCAGGACCCGAATCTGGAAATTCTCGCCGTAGATCGACTCACAACGATTTGCGATCCAGTCATAGTTCCCGGTGTTCAGCACATCCTCTGCCAACGTGCAAACAAAGTCCCCGGCATGGTACAACTCCAGCGATACCGTCTGATCGAGATAGGTGGGGTCCCAGACGATCGTATGTGTGGTTCCCAATGGCCAAACGTCGTCGCGCGCCGGACTCGCGACCAAGACGCTGCACGCCTGTATTGTGAAGAAATCCCCGAACTGAGAGCAATTGAACTCATTGAGATCCGAGATGCGAATCCGGTAGTCCGGTCCACTCCCGGCGCTATAGTCACTGACCGTCCAATCGAACGTACCGTTATCGGCGGTCACGGGGGCGATGATGTAGATGAACTCGGACCCCTTGTAGAGGTGAAGGGCAACTTTGACATTCGTGCCCAGACCGAGTGGTCTCCATGAGATCGTGCGGCTCTCATTGGCCACCCATACTTCGCGGAGCTGAGGCGAGAGCATCTCAATCGGGCACGGCAGGGTCACTGTAAAATAGTCGCTCTCAGCATACAGTGTGGTGTCAAGCAGTGAGGTCACACGGACGATGTAGTCCGGATCGGAATGATCGGCGCAATCAGTCAAGAGCCAATCAAAGTAGCCGTCATTGATTGTTGCCCCCGTGATGTGACACTGAAGGTGGCCTGACTTGTAGAGGTCGATCTTCACTTGGCTCCCGGCATAAGCCGATCGCCACAGAATCGTGCGCGTCTCGCCTCGAGCCCAGTTCGTGGCCCAATTCGGGAAATCAACGACCAGGCTTTTCGGCGGATAGACGGTTGTGAAGGTCCAGATCGCGCCTTCGAGAGTCGCCCCATTCTTCTCCCGTGCAACGATTCTCCAGTAGTACGTCTTCGCTTCCTGCAACGAATCCATCAAGAACGACTTCTGCGTAAGCCCCGGCTCCCATAGCCCCGGTGGATTCGCCGCCCCAAAGTAGAGGTCGTACGTGACCTGG
>Ga0326726_10002787_pt1 | contig 16012 bp, 17 predicted proteins | sample MHFenrmetagenome_2_FD_207603 | JGI IMG/M metagenome (GOLD analysis project Ga0326726, IMG submission 207603) | Lab enriched peat soil microbial communities from Michigan Hollow, Ithaca, NY, United States - MHF15MN | ecosystem: Environmental > Terrestrial > Soil > Wetlands > Peat | place: USA... | reverse complement strand
GCCGCGTCGGTGTCCATCCGCAGCGGCCAGGGCAGCGCCACGCATCACCGCGTGTTGCGCTTCGTGCCTCGTTTCGACACGCGCGACGGTGCGCGGCGTTATGCCGTCGACCACGGCATCGCCTGGCTGCAACGCTCATCCCACACTGAAAGCTAAGGAGCCCGATTGGCCAAGGAAGAATTGATTGAAATGCGCGGCAAGGTGTCCGAGGTACTGCCCGACTCACGCTTTCGCGTGGTGCTCGACAACGGCCACACACTCGTGGCCTATACGGCGGGCCGCATGCGCAAGCACCACATCCGCATCCTGGCGGGCGACAACGTCTCGCTGGAGCTGTCGCCCTACGACCTGAGCAAGGGCCGCATCACCTTCAGGCACATCGAAAACCGGCAGGGCCCAGCGCCGCGGCCGGGGCAACGCAGTTTCCGTTGAGCGGGCTCGTTTCGAGAACCGCTTTTTCCCTCGCGTCGCACGCCATGGATGGCCTCTGCGCACGCTCACTTTGAAAGGCTCCCCAGTGGGCAACAAACTCTACGTCGGCAATCTGGCTTACTCCGTGCGCGACGAAAACCTTCAACAACGCTTCGCCGAGTTCGGCACCGTCACGTCCGCCAAGGTCATGATGGATCGCGAAACCGGCCGCTCCAAGGGCTTCGGCTTCGTCGAGATGGGCTCCAGCGAGGAGGCGCAGGCGTCGATCCGCGGCCTCAACGGGCAGTCGCTCGACGGCCGCGCCATCGTGGTCAACGAAGCGCGTCCCAAGGAAGCCGGCGCTGGCGGCGGCTTCGGTGGCGGTGGTGGCGGTGCACGCCGCGGCAACGGTGGCGGCGGTGGCGGCGGCTATGGTGCCAGCGGCTACGGCGGCGGCCGTCGCAGCAGCTACTGATCTGCTGATCGTTGCGTCGCAAGCGGGCCCTGCGGGGCCCGCTCGTGCGTGATCGCCCTCAAGGTGCCGGCGGTCGTCCGGCCGGGCCCCAGATCGAATCAGGCCTGGTCCGCAGGTCGCGCGCCAGCCACTTGCCCTGGCTCACCTGGTACAGAAAATCATCGAGCAGCCGGTTGAACTGCAGCGGCTCCTCGAGGTTCACCGCATGGCCCGTGCGTGGCACGATCGCCAGGCCGGCCTTGGGCACCACCCGCTTGATCAGCAACGAGGGCTCGAGACACAACTCGTCTTCGTCGCCGCTGACGATCAGCATCGGCACGTCGATCGCTGCCAAACCCTCGGTCAGGTCGTACAGGCTCGGGCGACGGCCCTGGTAGCCCTCCATCGTGTAGGCCGAGCCCGCGGCCGAATGTGCAGCCAGCTGGCGCGCGAATTCGCCGAAGCCACGCGGGTCCTTGTTCAGGTACTGGATGCGCGATGCGCCGTGGCCATAAGTGGCCGCCAGATGCGCCATGCCGTCGCGCCGGATCGACGACGCGCGTGCCACGCAGTCTTGCTGGAACTGCCGGTGCACGGCCGGGTGCGCGCCCGAGCCCACTCCCACCAGGGTCAACGACAGCGCGCGTGCGCTCGCCGCCGACGTGCCGTGTTGCATGCCGAAGTGCAGCGTCGCGAACGCACCCATCGAGCAGCCCACCACATGCGCCTGGCGGAGCGCCAGGCCGTCGAGCACCGCCACGATGTCGTCGCGCTGGCGCTGCTGCACGTAACGCTCGGCGCCTTCGGGCACGTCGCTGGGCGGATAGCCGCGTGCGTTGTAGGCGATGCAGCGATGCGTGCGCGAGAAGTGCCGCAGCTGCGGCTCCCAGCTGCGATGATCGCCGGCGAACTCGTGCACGAACACGATCGGCGTGCCGCTGCCGGCTTCTTCGTAGTGGAGATGGACACCGTCGTCGGTGCGGATCGTCGGCATGACAGGGTCTCCAGGTCGCGCGGGCTCAGCGCATCGTGATGGTCGACACCACGTCTTGCACCGTGATCGCCTCCATGCACGCCGGTTTGCCTCTGGCGGAGGGCTCGCACTCCTTGAAGAATTTTTGCCTGCAAGGACTGCAATGAAAGCGCTTGTAGACCACGGCGCTCCGGTCGCCCCAGGGCCCGAACTTCACCGGCGACTGCGGGCCGAACAACGCGACCAGCGGACGATTGAGCGCCGCGCCCAGATGCATGATGCCGCTGTCGTTGCACACCAGCAACTCGCAGCGCTCGAGCAGCGCCATCGTCTGGCGCAGCGTGGTACGCCCGACCGCCATGATCGGCGCCGGCACGATGCCCTGCTGCAGCACCTGCGCGTCGGCGGCATCGCCGGGGCCGCCGAAGACGACGATGCGCGCGCCGCGCTCGCTCTGCAACCGGTTGGCCAGCGCGATGAAGTTGTCTTCATGCCAGGCGCGCGGCCGGTTGGTGGCAAACGGGTGAATGGCGATCAGCCGCTGCGCGGGCGCGATGCCGTGCTGCGCGAGAAAGTCCGCGGCGAAGCGGCGCTCCTCGTCGGTGAGCCACGCCTCGAGGTGATCGTCGTGCACCGGCACGCCGTCGGCGCGCAGCACGTCGAGAAAATTCTGCACCTCGTGCTGGTCTTGCCGATAGCGCACGCGCGTGGTCAGCAGCAGGCCGCGGCCCTCGGTGGCGAAACCGATGCGCCGCGGCGCTCCGCTGAAAAATGCGATCAGCGCACTGGACAGCGAACGCTTGAGCACGTAGGCGCGATCGAAGCGCTGGCGCCGCAGCGCGCGAACGAACGCCAGCTTGGCGCGCCAGGTGCGGTGGGTGCCGCGGCTTTCGGCATGCCGGGTCAGCGGGTCCCAGTAGAGCAATTCGTCCACGTACGGAATGCCGGCGACCGCATCGACCGATCCCGGCGCCACCACCCACACGATGTGCGCGTCGGGCTTGGCCCGGCGCAAGTTGCGCAGGAAGGGCACGGTCAGCACGGTGTCGCCGATGAAGCGGTAACGCAGCACGAGGATGCGTTCCGCGGATCGCTGCGTCACGCTGACGGGCATCTGGCTTTCCATGGTTCGTTGCATTGTCGCGCCTGCGGTGCGCGGGCAGGCCCGATGCGCGCGTGAAACGTCTTGTTCCGGCGAATCGGCGGGCGCCGGCGCAGCCGGCCGAACTCGATGCACAATCGGGTCCATGCCAAACATTGCATCGATCCTTAAAAGCGAAATCGCCCGCGTCGCCCGCAAGGAAGTTCGCGGCGAAACTCTGCAACTCAAAAAGGCAGTCGGCGCCTACCGCTCGCAAATCGCGGCGCTCAAGCGTCGCGCGCAAGCGCTGGAGCAGCAGTTGCGCAGCCTGAGCAAGCGCGGCGCCGCCACGGCTGTGCCGGCGGCAGCCGACGACGAGAACTCGGGCTCGTTTCGCTTCAGCGCCAAGGGCCTGGCGTCGCACCGCAAGCGGCTGGGACTGTCTGCACACGACTGCGGGCTCCTGCTCGGTGCGTCGGGGCAGTCGGTCTACAAGTGGGAAGACGGCAAGGCGCGGCCGCGGGCCAAGCACTTGCCGGCCATCGCGGCGCTCAGGAGCCTGGGCAAGAAAGACGCCGCCGCGATCCTCGCGTCGCGACGCTAGCGGTCAAGCGGTCCGCCGGGTTTGCCCGTGCGCGGCAGCGCTTTGCATGCCGCGATCGACCCGTTCATGCAACACCGAACGTCGCGCAGCATGACGCCGGTCAACGATGCATCACGCTGCGCATGCCGCGCGCACTGCGACGCACCGAGTGCTGCCTCGTTCATGAAAGAATCCCCGCGAAGGGGCGGGTCTCGAAGTGTTGTTCCAAGGGTTGCCGCGCGTGTGGCTGTGGCTGCTCGTGCCGCTGTGCTACTACGCGGGCGCGAAGCTCGGGGTGTCGGTGGCCGTCATGCCGGAGGGGGTCGCGGTTCTGTGGCCGCCCAACAGCGTGCTGCTGACCGCCATGCTGCTGGGGCGCCGCGCAGACATCGCGGTGATTGCCGCGCTCGGCATCGCTGCCGAGGTGGCCGCCGACGTGCCCACCTTCTCCGTGCCCGAGGCCCTGATTTTCGGCGTCGCGAATGCGCTGGAGTCCACGGTGGCTTGCCTGCTGCTGAAGGCATGGCGTTTCGACCCGCGGCTGGCCACGCTGGCCGACCTGCGAAAGTTCCTGCTCGCCGGGCCCTTGATCGCTGCGACGCTCGCGGCCGCGATCGGTGCGGCGGTCTACTCGCACTACCGTGGCGGTGAGACGAGCTACCTAGAATTCCTGCGGGTGTGGTTGATGGGCGACGCGATGGGCCTGCTGATCTTCACGCCCCTGCTGCTGAGCCTGGTGATGGGCCGCGCGGTGCCGCAGGGGCAGATCAACGTCAGGCCCTGGCGTCCTATCGATGCCGCGGTGGTGCTGGTGGGCGCTGCGCTGACCCTGGTGCTGGTGTCGGCCCGCAGCGGCACCCTGTTGGGCGTGCATGTCGCACCGGTGCTCGTGATTCCGTGCGTCGTCTACCTGGCCACACGTTTCGATCTGCGCGTGGTGAGCGCGTCGGTGGCGGTGATCGGTGTGGCAGTCGCCTATGCCACGGCCCATGGGCAACGCCCCTTCGGCGATCTGCCGCCGCACGAGGCATCGATGCGCGCGCAGGAGTTCATTCTCACGATGAGCCTGCTGAGCCTGGGGCTGGCCGCGCTGCTCACGCAGTTGAGAGCCAGGCAGAACGAGCTGCGCGAAGCCAACGACCGGCTGGATCAGGTCAATCGCAGCCTCGAATCGCGGGTGGCCGAGCGCACGGCCCAGCTCGACGAATCCAACCGCCAGCTGCAGCGTCTGGCGATGACCGATTCGCTGACGGGCCTGGCCAACCGACGGGCATTCTGGGCCGCTGCACATGGCGCGGTGGAGATCGCGCTGCGGCACGGCAGGCCGTTGGCCGCGGTGATGATCGACATCGACCACTTCAAGTCGATCAACGACAAGCATGGGCATGGCGCCGGCGACAGCGTGCTGCGGCACGTCGCGGCGACGCTCAACGGCTTGCTGCGCGCGACGGATACGCTGGCACGCTACGGCGGTGAAGAGTTCATCCTGCTCGCACCCGAAACGGGTCTGGACAGCGCGTTGACCCTGGCCCTGCGCATGGGCGATGCGTTGCGCGAGCGCCCGGCATCGGTCGATGGCGGCAGCATCGCCGTGACGGCCAGCTTCGGCGTCAGCGCGCTCGGTGGTCGCGGTGACGATCTGGACAAGTTGATCCATCGCGCCGACGCGGCGCTCTACGAGAGCAAATGTGCCGGGCGCGACCAGGCGATCGCCTTGGCACCTCCCGGCATCGAGTGGCCCATACCGTCCGGGACCTTGCCATGACCGCCTTGGCCCTCGGTTGAATTGACGCAGCTCAAGTCGCTGGGTCGGCACGGGTGAATGATCGACATCATGGATTCCCCCTCCCACTTGAGACCACAGGAGCCCGCGATGACCGACACCAGCCGCGCAAAGGAAAAACTGGCCGCGGATTTTCGTTCGGTGATGGACGATATCGACGCGCTGATGAGTGCAACGACCAACAAGGCCGAAGGCGAAGTCGCAGCATTGCGCGCGCGCATTCGCGATCGGCTCGACGACGCCAAGGATCGTGTCGCCGACGCGCAGCGCGATGCTGTCGAGCATGCCAAGCGGGCGGCCGGGGCCACCGACGAGTTCGTGCACAGCCATCCGTGGCAGGCGGTCGGAGCCGCGGCGGCAGTGGGTCTGGCGATCGGCGTGCTGATCGGGCGCCGTTGAATCCGAGCCTCATGGCGCGTGGCTGCCGGTAGGTCGCCGTGGCGCAGACGACTGGCGGTGTCTCGGGCCCGGTGCGCCGCCTCGCGGCGTCCTTGCTGGCGCTGGGCCGCATCCGTCTGGAGTTGCTGGCCATCGAGGTCCAGGAGGAGAAAGACCGCATCGCGTCGCTGCTGGTTTGGGCTGTCGTGACGGCATTGCTGGCGGGGTTCGGTCTGGTGTTCGCAGCCCTGTTCGCCATCGTCGCGTTGTGGGATACGCATCGGTTGGCCGCGCTGGGTGCCGCGGCGGCGCTGTTCATTGGCCTGGCCGTGCTGGGCGTGCTGCGGATGAAGCGTCTGGCCGGCAGGCGTTCGACCCTGTTCCAGTCGAGCATCGCCGAACTTCGACAAGACAGCGCCTCGCTGAGCGCAGGCCCCCCGTCATGACGCGGCGCGCCTCCGATCCGACGCTGCGCAGCCATCGCAAGCAGGACCTGCTGCTGGCCTCGAAGATGGCGCGAGGCCTGGCGCTGGGTGCGTTCGATGAACTCGCCGGCCAGGCCGATGCCCTCGCATACCGCGCCGTGAGGTTTCGCGAGTGGCTGTCGAGCCCAGTGGGGTTGGTGGCCGGCAGCGCTGCCGCTGCCGTGGTGCTCGCCGTTTCGTTGCGCCATGCGAGGTCCGCGCGCGCCTGGCGCTGGGGCCGGCTGGCTTGGCGCGTGTGGCGCCTGTGGCGCAGCGCAGCGGCGGTGCTGTTGCCGCGCGAGCGGATGAGTGCCGGCTAGTTGCTGCGCGGCACTGCGCGCCGCGACGACAGCGCAGCGTCCAGCGTCGACAGCAGTTGCGCAATCGGCAGCGGCTTGGTCAGGTAGGCATCCATTCCCGCGGCCTGCGCCGTGGCGATGTCTTCGGGCATCGCATCGGCCGAGATCGCAATGCAGGGCACGCGTCGCCCATGCGGTTGGTTGCGCAGCGCGCGCAGCACGTCCAGGCCGCGCATGTCCGGCAGCGACATGTCGATCAGCACCACGTCGGGTGCGATGGTCTGCGCCGCGTCGATGCCGGTCTTCCCGTCGACGGCGAGCGTGAGTTCGACGCCAGGCCGCAACGCGAGGTAGGCCTGCATCAGAAGGCGGTTGACCTCGTCATCCTCGATGTACAGCACGCGCCCGCTCACGTCGGTGCGCGTAGCGGCGGCCATGTGGGCCGTGGCGGGTGCGCCGGACGCTGCTGCAGCGGGCTGCGTGGCCAGCAGATCGACGATGAACTCGCTGCCACGGCCGGGGTCGCTGCGCACCGACAACTCGCCCCCCATCAACTCCACCAGGCTGCGCGTGATCACCAGGCCGATGCCCGTGCCTTCCACCTGCGAAGCCTCGCGCCCGAGGCGGTTGAATGGCTCGAACAGGTTGCGCAGTTGCTCGGGCGTCATGCCCTGACCATCGTCGATCACCGACAGGCGCACCCGCTCGCCCAACGGTGCCAACCGCACCGCCGCCATGCCACCCGGGCGGTTGTACTTGATCGCATTGGATACGAGGTTGACCACCACCTGCCGCAGGCGCGTGCGGTCGCCGCGTACGCGCGGCGCCGTCTCTGCAGGCACTTCGAGCGAGAGGCGCACGCTGGCACCCTCGGCGCTGGCTTGCAGGTCGTCCAGCGCCTCGCGCACCACTTCATGAGCGTCGAGGTCTTCCACCTGCAGCTTCATCGCGCCGGCTTCGATGCGCGACAGATCCAGCAGATCGTCGATCAGCGTCAGCAGATGGCGTCCGGCCCTGCGAACATGCTCGAGCTTGGCCTTCTGGGCGGGTTCGAGCGGGTGTTGCGGGTCGATCTGCAGCAGCTCGGAGAAGCCGAGAATCGCGTTCAGCGGCGTGCGCAGTTCGTGGCTCATGCGCGAGACGAATTCGCTCTTCGTGCGATTGGACCGTTCGGCCACTTCCTTCGCGCGCAGCGCCTCCTCGGCCGCCTTGCGCTGGCCGATGTCGCGCACCATGCCGAAGAATTGCCCGTCCGGCAGCATGCGGGCGCTGATCTCGACCAGCAACACCGAGCCGTCCTTGCGCCGCATGCGTCGCTCGATCAGCATCGGCTCGCCGCGGCGCAGCCGGTCGATCTGCAAGGGCATGCGCTGCAGGTCCTCGGCATCGACGAGGTCGCCCATGCGCTTGGCAAGGAGCTCCTCGCGCGTGTAGCCGAGCATGCGGCAGCCGGCGTCGTTGACTTCGGTGTAGCGGCGGTCTGGATCGGCGATGAAGATGCCGTCGGAGGCTTGTTGCACGAGGCTGCGATACAGGATCTCGCTGCGCTCGAGCGCCTGCTCCGCGCGTTTGGCCTCGGTGAGGTCGCGCGTCACCACCATCAGCGCGCGCCGGCCGCCGAGGTCGAGCGCGCGGCAGGTCAGTTCGAGCCATGCCTGCTTGCCGAAGCTGGTGACCACGGGTCCGCCGAGGGTCAGCGGCACGTCGGTGTTGAGCGCCCGTCGTGCGAGGTCGTACAGGCCGGTGCGCTTCCAGGAGGCGATGTCGTGGTAGTTCTGGGCCAGCACCTGCGGCAGCGAGGCCCCGATGTCGCGTGCCATCGCCGGGTTGGCCGCCAGGCAGTGGCCGTTTTCGTCGTAGATGCAGATGCCGAACGGCGAGGTCTCGATGATGCGTCGGTTCAGCTGCCGCTCACCCTCGAGCTCTCGATTGGCGGCCTTGCGCTCGGTGATGTCGGAGAAGCTCGTCACCACGCCCACGACGGCTTGCTGGCCGTCGAGCAGCGGCTCGGAGTTGATCGAGATCCAGGCCAGATTGCCGTCAGGCTTGTGCACGCCCATCACGTCCTCGCGAGAGGGCCGGCCCGTGCGCAGCGTTTTCATCGCCGGGTGCGTGTCGCCGGGGTAGGGGCTGCCGTCTTCGTGCACCGCGCGCCAGCGCGGATCGATTGAGCTGCGGCCGGCTATCTGATCGGCATCGAGGCCGAGGATCCTGCAGGCGGCCGGGTTGCAGTCGACGATGCTGCCGGCAGCGTCTTGCACGACGAGGCCTTCGGCCAGGGTGTCGAAGACGCTGCGCAAGCGTTGCCGGGTGGTGTCGAGCGCGCTTTCCATCTGCTTGCGCTGCTCGATCGGCCTGACCAGCACGACCGCTTGCACTTCGTCGCCCTGCTTGACCGGAATGCCCGAAGCCTCCACCTCCAGCACCGTGCCGTCGCTGCGCAACACGCGAAACTCCGTCAGAGGCGCCGGGCTTCGCTCCGGCTCCATGGCGGCCAGTCGTCGGCGCGTCTCGGCGGCCACGTCGGCAGGCAGGAATTCGTAGACCTCGTGTCCGGTCACTTCGGCCGCGTCGCGGTCCAGCAGCCTGCACATGGCCGCGTTCGTACGAAGAACGCGACCTGTGCGATCGAGAATCCAGACGCCGTCGAGCGACAACGCCAATAGTGCGTCGCAACGGGCCTCGGACGCCCCCAGTGACTTCTCCAGGGGCGGCAGCGGCCGCGATCCAGTCTGCTCCATGCTTCGCTTTGTACAGCGCTTCGAAGCCAGACGCCCACCGCGTCGCCTCGACGCCACTGCCAAGCGTGACACCCGTGCGCGACGGGGCGGTTGCCGCTGCTGGGAATGCCCCGGCAACGTGCCGCGGCAGCCATGCTGCCGCCACAATGCGCGCTTCGCTGACCCGCAACAGGAGTGGCCATGTCGGTGCCCCCCGTCCCGCTCGACGCTGGTGTCGTGCAAGCCTTGTCGGGCGTGTCGACCGCCACGCTCACCACCGTGCTGCTCAAGCACGGGCTGCGCAACGTGTGGCTGCGCGGCACGCGGCCGCTGGCGCCCAACCAGCCGCGGCTGATCGGCCGCGCGTTCACGCTGCGCTTCGTGCCGGCGCGCGAAGACCTGGCCACGCCGGCCTCCTGGGGTTCGCCGATTTCCACGCGTGCAGCGATCGAGGCGATGCCCGCGGGCTGCATCGCGGTGGTGGGCGCGCTCGGGTGCACCGACGCCGGCATCTTCGGCGACATCCTGTGCGCGCGCATGCGGCGCCGCGGCGTGGCCGGGCTGGTCACCGACGGCGTCGTGCGCGACGTCGCCGGCGTGCTCGGCACCGGGCTGCCGGTGTGGTGCCAGGGCACCGCAGCGCCGCCGTCGGTGGCGGGGCTCACGTTCGTCGGCTGGCAGGAGCCCGTCGATTGTGGTGGCGTCGCGGTGTTCCCCAACGACGTGATCAGCGTCGATCAGGACGGCGCGGTGCTGATCCCCGCCGCCATGCTCGTTGAGGTGATCGCCGCGTCGGTCGAGCAGGAGCGGCTCGAAGGCTGGATCATGAGTCAAGTGGACGCCGGCGCGGCGCTGCCCGGGCTGTACCCGCCTAATGACGACAACAAGGCGCGCTACCAGGCCTGGGTCAGGAGCCAGCAGGGGCCGCGCTGAGCGCGCTGTGTTGCCGCTGCCGCTAGACTTCGGGCGAGGAGGGACGTTCATGATCGAACACCACATCGACATCGCCACCCGCGACGGCGCAATGAACACCTTCGTCGCGTACCCGGAGGAGGGCGGGCCGTTTCCGGTGGTGCTGTTCTACATGGATGCGCCGGGCAAGCGCGAGGAGTTGCACGACATGGCGCGGCGCATCGCCACGGTGGGCTACTTCGTGGTGTTGCCCAACCTGTACTACCGGCGCACGCGCGACTACGTGCTGAAGGAGCGCACCGAGCCCGCGATGGCCGTGATGTTCGAGCACATGGCCACGCTCGGCTACAAGACCACCGAATGCGACACGCGAGCGATGCTGCAGTACGTGGACGCGCAGTCGCAGGCCGACGCCCAGCGCATCGGTGCGGTGGGCTACTGCATGAGCGGCCCGATCGTCGTGTGGGCCGCTGCGGCCAACCCCGAGCGCTTGCGTTGCATCGCGTCGATCTATGGCGCCAACATGGTGAACGACAAACCCACCTCGCCGCACCGCATGGTCGGCCAGTTGCGCTGCGAAAGCTACTTTGCGTGCGCCGAGATCGACAAATGGGCGTCCAAGGCCGACATCGAAGTCTTGCAAGCTGCGCTCAAGCAGGCAGGCACGCCGCACCGTGTCGAGTGGTATCCCGGGGCCGAGCACGGCTTCGCGTTTCTGCAGCGGCCGGCCTACAACAAGCCCGCGGCCGAGCGCCACTGGGAGCGGCTGTTCGGTCTGTTCGATCGCAACCTGCGCCGTTGAGCCGCGGGCGATTGCGCACGCGGCGGTTCGCTGCGCGTCGGCGACCTTTCTGACGATACTCGGCGAGATCGACTCCAGACCATGGTCACGCTACGCCGCCACGCCGAACGTCACCGCACCGACCGTGTCGGTTGGCTTCGCGCCGCGGTGCTCGGCGCCAACGACGGCATCGTCTCCACCGCCAGCCTCGTGGTGGGCGTCGCGGCGGCCCATTCGAGCCCGAGCAGCATCCTGGTGGCCGGCGTCGCGGGGCTGGTGGCCGGCGCGATGTCGATGGCGGCGGGCGAATACGTGTCGGTCCATTCGCAGGCCGACACCGAGCGCGCCGACCTGGCGCGCGAACGCGCCGAGCTCGAGGCGGACCCCGTCGCAGAGCAGCGCGAGCTGACCGGCATCTATGTCGATCGTGGAGTCGAGCCGGCGCTCGCGCAGCAGGTGGCCGAGCAATTGATGGCACACGATGCGCTGGGCGCCCACCGACGCGACGAGCTCGGCCTGTTCGAAACCCTCAGCGCGCGGCCGGTGCAGGCCGCGCTGGCGTCGGCAGCCAGCTTTGCGGTGGGCGCGGTGTTGCCGCTCGCAGTGGCTGCTCTGGCACCCGAGCGCGGCCTGATCGCCTGGGTGTCTGGAACCTCGCTGTTCTTCCTGGCGCTGCTGGGCGCCGTGGCCGCACGCGTGGGTGGCGCACGGATGATCGCCGGTGCCTGGCGCGTCACGTTCTGGGGCGCACTGGCGATGGCGATCACCGCCGGTGTGGGCGCCTTGTTCGGCGCGGTGGCCTGACGGTGCGTCATGATTGCTTGATGGAATCGCTTGACGTGCTCGGTCGATGTGCTTGAATCCTTGCTTCGAATCCAGCCTCGCGAGATGAGCCTCGTCTTCGACATGAACCCCGTTGCGCGCCGCAATGCACTGCGTGTGGTGTGGGGCATCGTGCTGGCGGGCCTCGGCGGGTTGAGCCTGCCGACGCGCGCAGCCGACGGTGCGCGCATGGCGAGCGACCAAGGGTGCCTCAATTGCCACTACAGCGAGAACCAAAGCGCGCCGACCCTGAAGCAACTGGCCGATCGCATGGCGCACGAAGGCGACAGCCCCGAGGCGCTGCAGCACATGCTGCGCGAAATGCGCGAGCACACCGGCATCCACTCGCACCAGATGGTGACCGACGAATCGGCGTTGGTGGTCTTGAAGTGGCTGGCGCAGGGAGCCCGCTGACTGCGGTCGTCAATTGCCGGCCGCCTTGGGCTTCAACAACTGGCTGCCCAAGAACGCCCCCAGCGCGCTGACCACGAACACCAGCACCTCGCCGCCGCGCGCGGGCAGCGCAAAGCCGAGCACGTTGACGCCCAGCACGAACAGCGCCAGCACGATCAGGCCGGTCGACACGGACACCAGCAGCTCCAGCCCGATGCGCGGCCACGACGCGCCGCGCTTGGCACCGCGGCGGACGACGCCGCCCACCACGCCACCGACACCGGCGGCCAGCAGGAAGCGCAGCGGCCATTCATAGTCCACCGATTGGGAGGCTTGGGCAAACGGAGCCCAACTGGCGTTGATGGTGGCCGTGCCGATCGATGCCGAACGCAGCTGCGCGCGGGCCTGCCCGTTGTTGTCGAGCGTCACCTGGTTCGGGTTGATTTCACCTTGCGTGGCCGCCAGCAGCACCGTGGCCCTGGCCGCGGTCGCGCCGTCGGCGGCGGCGATCAGCAACTCGCTCGTTTCGAGGCCCCAGCCCTGCAAGCGCGCCGGCGACAGCGTCAGCGTCAGTCGCGGCAGCTCCACCGGCACGCTGATCGCGACCGGGTCGTGGGTGACGGTGGAATACACCTGCAACTCGACCGGATCGCGCGGATGGTCCGCCGAGATCAGCACGTGCGCGAATGGCGGCGAGGTGTGGTCGAGGCTCACGGTCACCGGCTCGGAGGTGACGTCGCCGATCACCTCGAAGGTGATCGGCGCCGACAGCGTGCGCAGCTGCGCGTCGGGGTCGCTGTCGAGCAGGCCCACCGACAGGTGCGTTTCGAAGCGCCGGCGTGCGGCGTCGAATTTCATCGCCGGCGGCCGCGCGGCCATCGGCAGCAGCGTCACCTCGGTGTTGTCGCGCGACAAGGTCTGCACGGCGCCGTCGAAAAGCTGGACGTCGGAGCCGCGCGTCGCGGTGGCGGGCCGCGGCTCGGCCGCGGGTGCGGGAACGACCCCCGGCTCCCGCTTGGCGGCGGTTGGCGACGCCGTGGTCGGCGGGACAGCCGTCGGTGCTGGCAGTTCTCGGAACACACGCGATGCGATCAGTGCGCGCGCCTTCTCGCGCTGCTCGGGCGGCAGCGGGATCCAGCGCGCCTCGCCGGCCTGCAGTTTGGGCGTCAGCGGGATCGGCGCCGCCGGTGCAGTGACCCGCGTCGATGCCGCCGCCGGGATCGATGCCGACGCCGCGGCGCGTTGCAGGTCGACCTGGCGTGCCGGCAACTGCTTGAGTGCGGCCCGAAACTCGGTGGCGTCGGCGGCAGTGGCTCGGGGCCGAGGTGCATTGGCGGTTGTCGGCGCGGTGTCGCCCTGCGCGTGCGCCAGGATCGGCAACGCGAGCAAACCCATCGCAACGGTGGAGTGCCATCTGGCGTGGCGTCGCTGGACCATCGATGTTCTCCCTTGGCGCCGCAGCATGCACTCGGTTGGCCGCCTCGGCAAGGTCCGCGGTGGGTGCCGCAACGAGGCGGTTCGCCCGTCTCCGAGTGCCGGCACTTTGGCGCGTGTCCGCAGATTGCGCGGTCGGCGCGTCCGGTTCAGCAATGTGTTGCGCGCAGTTCGCGCGCACCGCGCCGCCTTGCGTTGAATCAAGCTCACGGACCTGGGCACGGCGCTGAATCGAATCCGCGATGACGTATGGGATCTCATCATGAGCAGGAATAAGTCTGCTGGGAATCTCGGCTCGGCGATCGGTGCGATCGTATGGGTTGTCGTCGTTCTCCTGCCGCAGCAGGCGTCGGCCATCCCGCTGTTCAACCGCCAGACCGGCCAGAACTGCGTCGCCTGTCATGCCGGTGGACAGTTCCCCGAGCTCACGCCGTACGGACGCCTGTTCAAGATGACCGGCTACACGATCGGGCAGCGGACGATCCCGGTCTCCGGCATGGCCGTGCTGAGCTACTCGAAGGTGTCCGATACGGCCAAAAGCGACGACCCCGGCGCTGACTTTCAGAAGAACAAGTCATTGATCTTCCCGACCGCCAGTCTGTTTCTCGCCGGCAAGATCACCGACAACATCGGGGCCTTCACGCAGATCACGTACGACAACTACGCGACGCAATCCGACGACGGACGATTCCACGGGCATACCAACGCCGACAACATCGACATCCGCTATGCCGATCGATTCATCGACACCGGCAGAGACCTGATCGTCGGGGTCAGTGTCAACAACAACCCATCGGTTTCGGATCCGTGGAACACGGCGCCCGCCTGGATGCAATACGTGCCGGTGCCCAGCCCTACCAGCAGCCAGTTCATCGACGGCAATTCGCCGTATCCGGGCTTTGGTGCCGGCGGCAACATTGCAGGCATCACCGCATACGCCTATTGGAACCAGATGGTGTATGCGGAAATCGGCGGCTACCGCACGGCCAATGGGCTTTTCCGCTTCATGAGCGCCGGTCTGTCGAATGCGGACGTGACCAAGCTGAACGGCATCAATCCCTACTGGCGTCTGGCACTCAACCGCGAATGGGGCGCGCACAGCCTGATGGTCGGCACGTCGGGCATGGTGGCCAGGGTGTTCGACGACCCGCTGGACACCTCGGACGCGAGCACCACGCATCACTTCAGGGATCTGGGGCTCGACGCGCAGTATCAGTACTTGCTGGATCCCCATTCGGTGACTGCGCAGATCGCCTACATGAAGACGCATCACCGCTTTCCGGATTTCCTGGCCGGACAGGCGGGGGCATTCGTCGATGCATCGGGCAATGCGCTACCCGACAGCAATTCGACGGATACGGTCAATGTCTTGCGAGCCAAAGTGACCTACGTGTTCCACGCCAAATACGGCGGTAGCCTGGGTCTGTTCAGTCTGACCGGAAGCGCCAACACGGCCAATCAGACGTCAGGATTCGACCCAGGCACGGGCACCATCACGCTGGCTCCCGATGTGTCGCGCGTCAACGCCAGTCTCACCGGCGACCCCGCCACACGCGGCTGGACTTACGAGGTGTTCTGGACGCCGATCCAGTACATGCGTGTCGGCGCGCAGTACACGGCCTATTCGCGCTTCAACGGCGCGGCCAACAACTACGACGGATTCGGTCGCAACGCGCGCGACAACAATTCATTGTTCCTCTATGTGTGGGCTGCCTACTGAGGTCAATGCAGGCTGGGAGACTCTATGAAGACTTCGTCGTTGGCGCTCCTGATCGCCGCCGCATCACTATCGGTTGGATGTGCGAACCCGACGCGTTCGCGCAACTTGGCCGATCCGAGTGTGTCGGCCACCACACTGGCGCAACAAGTCTGCTCCAACTGCCACGGGCTGACGGGCAACGCCACGTCACCGAACTTCCCCAACCTCGCGGGGCAGGTGGAGGGCTATTTCGTCGCGCAGGTCAATGGCTTCAAGAGCCACGGGCGGCGCGACCCGGCCGGCTTTGAATACATGTGGGGTCTGAGCCGCAGCTTGACCGAGGACCAGATCAAGGGCCTGGCAGCCTACTTCGCTGCGCAGCAGCCGCTGCGGCAACCCGAGGAGGGGACTGCGGCGCAAGTGCGGGCCGGCAAGGCCATTTTCGAAAACGGTGTCAGTGCGAAGAACATTCCCGCCTGTGCGACCTGCCACGGCCCCGAGGGCAAGGGCAACGGTGCGTTTCCGCGCATCGCAGGCCAACACGCCGACTACCTGATCAAGCAACTGGTCGTGTTTCAGCGCACCGACGAGCGGCCAGAAGGCAGCGTAATGAAGGTGATCGCGCACGAGTTGACGCGAGCGGACATCGAAAACGTCGCGGCCTTCGCGCAGTCGATGGCGAACTGAAGGTCTGCCGACTAGGGAAGGTCTGAACAACGTGAGAACGCGAGCGCGTTCGGCCCGTCGAATCGCAGCGGCTGCCGGATGGCGTTCGCGCACGGGCGTTTCGATCGGCTTTCGCCGCGTCTTGCTCGCTTCATGCAG
>Ga0326726_10002786_pt1 | contig 16016 bp, 10 predicted proteins | sample MHFenrmetagenome_2_FD_207603 | JGI IMG/M metagenome (GOLD analysis project Ga0326726, IMG submission 207603) | Lab enriched peat soil microbial communities from Michigan Hollow, Ithaca, NY, United States - MHF15MN | ecosystem: Environmental > Terrestrial > Soil > Wetlands > Peat | place: USA... | reverse complement strand
TTTGCCAGCTCCATGTCCATGCAATCGGGGGCGCCCACCTTCGGCACGCCGGAGCCGACGCTGGTATCCTTCGCGGCCGGGCAACTCGCGCGGCGGCTTGGGATTCCGTTCCGCACCGGCGGGTCGCTCTGCGGCTCCAAGATCCCGGACGCCCAGGCGGCCTATGAGAGCGCGCAGACGCTGCTGCCGACGCTGCTCGCCGGTACCAACTTCGTTCTGCATGCGGCCGGCTGGCTCGAAGGCGGCCTGGCGTCAGGCTATGAGAAGTTCGTCCTGGATGCCGATCAATGCGGCATGATGCAGGTGTTGGCCGGCAACGTCGATATGTCGGAGAACGGCCAGGCCATGGACGCCATCCGCGAAGTCGGCGCCCGCGCCTTCGGCGCCAACCGCCACTTCCTGGAATGCGGCCACACCCAGCGCAACTTCGAGACCGCGTTCTACCGCTCGCCGATCGCCGACAACAACAGCTACGAGCAATGGCTGGCGGAGGGCGAGCAAGACGCCGCCCAGCGCGCCAACAAGCTCTGGAAGAAGATGCTGGCCGAGTACGAGGCGCCGGCCATCGACCCCGCCATCGACGAGGCGCTTAACGAATTCATAACCAAGAAGAAGGCGGCTGTGCCGGATTCGAATGTCTGAGGCGGTCCACCGGGGCGGCTGTCTCTGCGGCGCCGTGCGCTATGAAGCGCGCGGCCCGCTGAGGCCGGTCGTCGCCTGCCATTGCGAGATGTGCCGGCGGACGAGCGGCCATTTCGCTGCCGCCACCGCGGTGCGCCGCGCGGCCCTTGTTCTGCAGGAGGAGCGGGGCCTGCGCTGGTTCGACTCCTCGCCTGGCGCCCGCCGCGGCTTCTGCCAGTTCTGCGGGTCGAATCTGTTCTGGGCACCGAAGGGCGGGTCGCGGTTTTCGATCATGGCGGGCACGCTCGACAAGCCAACGGGCCTTGCCATCGCCGTGCACCTCTTCGTCAACGATGCCGGCGACTACTACCGCATCGCCGATGGCGTGCCGCAGCGCACCGATGGCGAACACGGCGTTCCCCTGCCGTCGTCATGAGCGCCCGCCGGCTCGGCGACATCGCCATCGCGCGCATCGTCGAGCGGGAGGAGCCGGCGTTTACCGTGTCCGGCCTGCTGCCGGACGCCACGTCGGAGACGCTGGCGCCCTATCGCGCCTGGCTCGAGCCGAAAGCGCTGGATCCGGCCACGGGGCTGCTGATCCTGCCAATCCAGAGCTATCTGGTGCGCACGCGGCGCCACAACATCCTGATCGACGGCTGCATGGGCGAGGACAAGACCTGTCGCTGGCAGATGCGCTGGCACAAGATGCGCGACCTTCGGTTCCTGACCGACCTGGCGGCACTGGGCCTGGCGCCCGAGGACATCGACTTCGTCATGTGCACGCACCTGCATGGCGATCATGTCGGCTGGAACACGCGCCTGGTTAACGGCCGCTGGGTACCGACGTTTCCGAACGCGCGCTACGTCATCTCGCGCCGCGAACTGGCGCATTGGGAGGACTACAACAAGACGGCGGACGCCGAGGCCTACGAGGAGTGCATCGACGAGAGCGTGCTGCCGGTCGTGGCGGCCGGACAGGCGCTCCTGGTTAACGAGGACCACGCGATCGACGACGAGGTCTGGCTGGAACCGCTGCCCGGCCACACGCCCGGGCATTTCGGCGTGCGGCTGCGCTCCCTTGGCGCCGAGGCCATCATGATCGGCGATCTCATGCACAGCCCGGTCCAATGCGCCGAGCCGGATTGGCGCGGCGGCAGCGACGCCGACCCGGCGCTGGGGCGGCAGGTGCGCAGGCGGTTTCTGGAAACCCACGCCGAAACCGACCGCCTCGTGCTCACCGCCCATTTCCCGTCGCCGTCGGTCGGGTACATTCGGCGCCAGGGCAAGGCCTATCGGTTCGATTACGATTGAGATGGCGGCGCTTGGGCGGGCGCGGCACGTTTCCTCATAATCTCCTGTAGCTGTGCCAGCTGGTATTCGACCGGAGGAACCGACGGCTTGCCGAAGACCGCCGTGATGACGAATTGGCCCAGCCGCCGATAGCTTTCGAACTGCGATTCATCAAACCACTGGTCGGCCGTGGTATCGTGCGGGAAGTCTTTGTGCTTAACGGCATAGTCCTGGACGTCGGCGCTCTCATCGCCATACACGCCCGGCTTCAGATAGATCAGACAGCCCGGCTCTCCGGGACTTTCGGGATACGTGATGTGCCCCATCGCGGCGTACCGAGATCCCTCTGGAATTGCCGCTTTGGGATCGCGCAGCTTGTCGCGCGCTAGGCACAGCGGGAGCGGTTCCATCTCGATCTCGACCCCGAGATCGATTCTGATCTTGCGGATCGCCATGCCTAGATCGAAGAACTCGAAATTGGGATCGGCCGAGGCATCGCTGACGACGATCAACCGGCAGCGGCGCAGTACCATTTCGTAGAGGCCAAGATTGTCGAAATGGCCGCCGTCCGAGAGGTAGACATAGGGACTCTTCGAATCGGTGAGTGCGAAAAGCTCCCGCAGGAGCGGCGTTATCATGAAGATCGGCCCCTGCTCACGCCAGACGGCCTTCCGCTTGCGGGGATTGCCCAGCCACCAGCCCAGCCGCACATTGAATAGAGTCATCAGAAACGAAATAGTTGGCGACGAGTGGTAGCCCATGTTGGGGCTTGCTGCGGCGCCGGAGATGGCAACCGCCGTGCCGAGCGAGATTCCCCCATCGGGATTGCCATATTCTGCAGAAGAGCGATATCCCAGATACCAGCTGCCGCTGTGCAGCGGCGAGACGGTGAACGGCGCTGCCTTGCGCTCCTGCCAGGCGTAGTTCGAGCCGCTGACCAGATTGAGTGCGATGTTGACTATATGGAAGGGCTGGCGGGAATCTTGGCGCTTCGCGTGCGGGCTTGGCCACAACTCGCGCATGTAGATGTTGTCCTTGTCATCGAAGCCGGTGAACCGGTTGGGATTTCGATGGAGATTGGATGCGCCGAGATAGGCTCGGATGATGCGATACCGATACATCGCATGGAGCGAGAACTTGTTGATGTTGACGAAGAACGACATGAACAGGCAGACGACTATCAGCGCGCCCGCGGTCACCGTGACGGTGCGCAGATCGATGTTCTCGGACAAGCAGAGCTGGACCAGGAATGTCGCGCCGGCATGCCCCAAGGACATCGCCCAGTCCGCTGCGAGCGCCAGAAAGGCGAGCAGGATGACGATGAAGACGAGCGGCAGCACCGCCATGGCCAGTTCCATTTTTGGATTCTTCTTGCCGGGAGCCGCCGACGTCATTGGGCTGCTTCCGAACTTTGCCGCAACCACGCCCGCCGCGCCGGCCAGGCCGCCGGTCGACAAGACCCACTGTGTGCCCCATTGATTCAACTGCACCAACAGGGCCGGCCCATACAGCGATATCCCCGCGAACGCGATCCAGACGACCACTGCGATCAAGAGCCAGGCGCCGCTGCGGCCCCACCATTCGCGGTCGTCATCGCTGGTGTAGAAGCTGCTGATGCCGACATACAGCGTCTCCGAGATCAGGAACGCGCCGAGGATGGTTGGCGCCGAAAACGTTGCGTAGGCCGCGATGAGGCCGATCTGCTCCTGGCCCTCCATGCGCGTGCTGAGCGGGTCCGGAAACAGGATGCAAGCGATCAGCCATATGAATAGGCCCCCAAACAGGCCGGCGATGGTGGCTGCCAGCAATTCGAACCCGGGATGAAACAGCGGTTTCCTCTCGGCCAGTGGCGTAGCGTTTCTTTGGCGGATAGCTTTCCAGAGCCATATGAGCCAAGCCAGGCAGCGTAGGGCAATGCCGATGGCGGCAAATCCGATCATTGCGGGCAGCCGGACCCGCTGGCCGGCAGTGGCCTGGGGCTCGCCGACCAAGGCGTTGCGGCCTGGAAGACCGCACCAAATCTCGTTCGGGAGCCATGCCCAGGCGATCGAGAGTGCAACGGCCGCTAGCAAAGCAGGCCCGAGGCATTGCCGAAGGAAGGACGATTGGTCGAGCGTGTCCCGAGATTGTGCCGGCACGGAGCTGGGCCGATTGACACCTACAACGCTGATCGAAAAGAGCAGGCATATGACACCGAAAAGGAAGACAAGGGCCGTCGCGAGGCCGATCCAGCCGTCGCGCGCGACGTAGTCCTGTTGCTCCAGGAAGCGCGGCAGTGTCACGAACGCGGTGGCAAATCTCGGCACGAGCAAGCCCAGCACTAGGAGCGGGAGCAGGACGAGCCAGAGCAGTAGGAGATTGCGCAGGTAGGTGGCGACGCCGGTCCAGGTATCGGCCGAAAGGGCGCCGAGCTTGGGCGTTAGATAGTTGCTGTACTTGCGCAGATGCCGGATTGCATCGGGCTCGGGACTGATGGGTGGCTTGTGCTCGTGGCCATCTTCGGCCGCGGGGGGTTCGGCTATCCACTCGTTTAGATCTTTGATGACACCGGCAAATCCATGGTCATGCCGGTGAATCCAGCTCGTTAACCAACTGCCGACATAGCCGCCGCCGGAAACGGTTGAAAGGTAGTGGAATTTCTTAAGCAGTCCGAGACCAGCCAGTCCTTCGATGACGCCAAGACCGAACGTGGCGCTGCGGATGCCGCCGCCGGAGAGACACAAGGCCCATTGTTCCCGGCGCAACAGTTGCCGATGAATGGCCGGTATCGACCTCACGCCGACAAGTCCGGCAAGGATGTCCTTGAAGTAGTGCGGGTCGAAATCGCCGTGGATTCGTTTGTGTTCGTCGCGCAGCACCTCGGCCAATTTGATCGAGCAGTCTTCCTGTTCCTCCGCCACGGAAGCACCTCACGGCTGGTTGGCGCGAAGTCCTGTCGAGGATCGCGCAGCTTAAGGTTAGTCACCTCATCACGCGAGGCAGTGTGAGCCAGATCACAATCTTGCTTCGGTGTCGATCCCGGCCGCCGAGCGTGCGCTTGCCGCCTTCGCCAGAGGGGCGTAGCATTTCGTCGTCAAGTCCGGCAGGGCGGTTGCCGGACCGCTGCCGACGGCGGCGCCCGGTCAAGCACCCATCTGGAGCAATGGCGGCAACCCCGACAGGAGGCGAGCCATGACGATTGCAGCCACGGTGCAGCGGTATCTTAACGATTGCGACATCGACTACGAGGTGGTGGAGCATGCGCACACCATGTCGTCGTCGCGGACGGCCGAGGTCGGCCACGTGTCCGGCGATCGGCTGGCCAAGGCGGTCGTGCTGAAGAGCGAGGGCGGCTTTACCATGGCCGTACTTCCGGCGTCATGCCACCTGCGACTCGGCGAGATTCAAGGCTACCTCGACCGCCCGGTCGGCCTGGCCACGGAGAAGGAGGTCGGACAGCTGTTCGACGACTGCGAACTCGGCGCCATCCCGCCTTTCGGCAAACCCTACGGCATGGACATGATCGTGGACGACAGTCTCAGCGAGCAACCTGACGTCTATTTCGAAGCCGGCGATCACAGGAGTCTGATCCATGTGAACGCCATGGCCTTTCAGCGGCTGACGGCCGACGCCCGCCACGGACGTTTCAGCCGCCACGATTGATGCGGCGACCAGGCGGGCGAGGGATTGCCTCGCTGCGGCGCACTCTCGCTGCCACATAGGATCCTATGCATGCATATATTATATAGTGTATGGGCAGGCGCGGATTCGCTGAGTCCAAGGGCAAGCCGGACGGGGGCGCGTTTTGCCGCGCCGATTAACTGAGACTTCACCATTAAGCCCGATAGTGAAACTGCGGGCCATGCGTGTGTTTGCAATGGCTCCGTCGGTGGCCGCGCCGGGCTTTTGCGGCCATCTCTTCGCGTCCGATGTCAGCGGGAAAGACGGGAACAAAGCAGGCGATGCGCGTCCTGGCGTTTGCCTCCCAGAAGAGCGGTGCGGGCAAGACGACGCTCGCCGGCCACATCGCCGTGCAGGCGCAGCGCGCCGGCACGACGCCGGTCGTCCTTGTCGATCTCGACCCCGATGCCAGCCTCACCGACTGGTTCGCCCTGCGCGAGGAGGATGACGAGCCGCTGTCGGTCGCACGCAGCAGTCTTAAGGACTTGTCAACCAAACTGCAGCAATTGCGCGCGGACGGCGTCAAGCTCGTGGTGCTCGACACACCGCCGACGCTCCACCACACGATCGATGAATCCATCATCGCCGCCGATCTGGTGGCGATCCCGACCCGGCCGTGCGCTCATGATCTGGCCGCCGCCGGCGCCACGGTCGAGCTGGTGCAGAGTCACGGGAAGCCGTTCTGCTTCATCGTCAATAGCGCGGAGCCCGAGGGCGAATTGACGCCCGATGTGGTGATGGCGTTGGCCCAGCACGGAAGCATTGCGACGGTCTCCATCCCCCGCAGCGTCGCCATGCTCGAAACCATGCTGGACGGCCGGACGGTCATGGAACTGCCGGACAATCCGGCGCCGGCCTCCGAAGTGGCGCGGCTGTGGGACTATCTGGCAAAGCGCCTGATGAAGTCCGGTTTGGTGGCGGCCGAAGGGGATGCCCAGGCATCGGCGGCGCCGCTCATTGAGATCAAAACGTTCGAGTCCACCGCGGCGGCGGTCGCGGACTCCGATGACGACGGCGAAGACGAGGAGCCAGCGGCAGCTGCACCGCTCAAGATCGCGCCGACGCCGAAGCCGGAAGCAGCCGCGCCCGAGCCTGCCGCCACACCTCCCCTACAGCCGCCGGCGGCGGTCCCGGCGGCCCCGGCGCCCGCGAATGGTGGCGCCAACGCGGAGGCGCTACGCCGCTATCCGCGCTTCAAGTATGAGCAGCCGGCCATCCTTATGGTCGGCGACGGTCAGGTCGACTGCGTGGTGCACGACATTTCGGCCGGTGGCGCCCTCATAGCCGTAAGTCGGGCCCTGAAGGTGGGAGAAACGGTCATTTTGGCGCTCGACAGCATCGGCAAGCTGCCGGCGGAGATCCGCCACTGCGACGGCGGCCGGGCCGGCCTGCGCTTCATCATCGATCCCAAGCAGCAGCTGTTCCTGGTCAAGCATCTGTCGGCGGTGATCGCGGCGGCGTCGACCACGGTGGCGAACGGCGACGGCCATGCGGGCGCGTCCTGACCGGTGCCGTGCCGGACCGCGCAAGGGCCTGATAAATCGAATGAAGAAGATTCGATTAACGATATGCAGCAATGAGAATTTTATCATGAATGCTTTGACACTAAGAATTCATTAGGGATTGCCAGCGTATAAACGAATCAAAGATGTGCTTTCTCGTCGCCGCTTTGCGGGGGCGGAAACGTTGGGCCGAACGGCAAAGGATTTCGGTCGAAGCGCGTCGCGCGAGGAGAATGGAATAAATGCAAGTCGTTGCGTTTAGCTCTCAGAAGGGCGGTTCGGGCAAGACGACGCTCGCCGGCCACATGGCGGTGCAGGCCGAGCGCGCCGGCGACGGTCCGGTGGCGCTGGTCGACACCGACCCCCAGGGCAGCCTGGCCGATTGGTGGAACGAGCGCGAGGCCGAGGCGCCCCTGTTCGCCCACACCACGATCGCGCGCCTCGGCGAGGACCTCGAGCGCATGCGCGGCATGGGCATCAAGCTGGTCGTCATCGATACGCCGCCGGCCATCACCGCGACGATCGCGGAAGTGATTCGCATGTCCGACCTCGTGGTCGTGCCGACCCGGCCGAGCCCGCACGATCTGCGCGCCGTCGGCGTCACCGTGGAACTGGTCGAGCGCCTGGGCAAGCCGTTGGTGTTCGTCGTCAACGCGGCCTCGCCGCGCGCCCGCATCACCTCGGAGGCCGTGATCGCGCTCTCGCAGCACGGCACGCTCGCCCCCTCCATCCTTCACAACCGCACCGATTTCGCGGCCAGCATGATCGACGGCCGCACGGTGATGGAAGTCGACGAATCCTCGCGCTCCTGCCTCGAGGTCGAACAGCTGTGGAATTATTTGCGCGGCCGCCTGAAGAACCTGGAGCGCGCGCAAACGGTGTCGCAGCCGCAAGCGGTCGCCGCCGGTGGCGGTGCCGTCTATCAGTCGGCATGATCGCGGGCCACGGTGACGAATGAAACCAGTGAAAGCCGCCGCATCGCTCTCCAGTTCGCTACTTCTGCTGAAGGGCCGGACCAATCCGGCCGCACTGGTCGATCAAATTCTGGGTGAGGTCGGCGCGGCGCGTGCATCGGGCGCGCCGGTCGAACTGCAGCGTCCGGAGGCACCGCAACTGACGCGCACGCATCAGCGTGCCGAAGCCAATGTGGTCATGCCCTGGCGCGGGCCGGTGGCGGAGGCGCGCCGGCCGGTGCTCGAGAACGTCAGCCGCAAGAAGCTATCGCTGCGGCTCGACCGCGTGCGGCATTTCCGGCTCAAGCTGGTTGCCTATCATCTGGGCATCAGCGCGCAGGAATTCCTGACGCGCGCCCTCGAGAGTTACATCGAACAGGTGGCGCCGGAGATGGCGCGCACGCGGCCGATTCCCGCCGACGAGATCAAGGCGGTAACCGGCCCAACCTTCGACGAACATGACGATGCGTTGACGGCGACGGCGCGCGAACTGCGGCCGTCATCCGAGTCCGATTGAACAACCCTCGAGCGGAAGCGCTGACGATGAGCCTCGAAGACAAGATCATCAACCCGATGGCGCCGGCGGACTTGCCGGGCCAGCGGTCGGAACCGCTTCCCAAGGCGGGCAAGAAGCGCCGCAAGAGCGGCGGCGCGACCGGCACCGCGTTGGCGAAGGCGAAGAAGGGCGACATCGACGATGAGGTCGGCGGCGACTCAACCGCCGTGCTGACGCTGGGACCGAGCGAGGACCAGCGGCGCCCGCAGAAGAAGATGCTGTTCGAGTCCGCGAGCGACGGCGCCAGCCTGACGTTCGCCGGCCCGGCCATTCGCAGAGAAACTCCAAGACCGGCCGCCGTCGTGCCGGCCAAAGTCGAGTCGGCGGCGCCTGCCGCCAGGGCGCCCCAGCCGGCGCCGGCGAAGCCTGCACCCGCACTCGTGGCCGCGCCGCCGGCCGTGAAGGCCGCAGAGCCGATGCCGACAGCGGTGGTCGAGGTGGCGCCAACACCGCCGGCGCCAGCGGCGCCCGAGGCGAAACCGGAAATCAAGATTGCCACCGCCGTCGCCGCCCCTAAGGCTGCGACGTTCCAGGTTGCTGCCGTGGCCATGCGCGAATCCGAACCGACGCACGAGCCAACGCCGGAGCCGACGCACGAGCCGCCGGCCGAACAGGCCGAGCTCCCGCTCGTTGTCGATCTCGCCGCCGATGATATCGCGCCCGTGTCGGCCGCAGTTGCGGCTTCCGCTGCGGATGAAAAGATCGAAGAGAGCTTCGAGGAATCGTTGACGCTCGCCTTCGATCCGACTCTCGCCGACAGCCTGGCGGAGCGCGCGAGCGAGCCCGAAGAGGAAATCCGCGCCGAGCCGGAAACAGCGGCGCCGGCGCCCACGTTCGAACCGGAACCGGTCGCGCTGAAGAGTCCGGAGCCGCCGCCGGCCGCCATCGAAACCACTTTCAAGGCCGAGCCCCAGCCGACACCTGCGGCGGTCGAGCCGGCGCCAGTGCCCCGGTACATCCCGCCGGCCGCTGCCGTCGCGGAGGTGCCGAAGGTCGAGCCGAAGCCGGAGAGCGACGCGACCAATCGTGGCGCGGCCGGCCTCTCGCGTTCGGAAGCGATGATCGCCCGCGCCTCCCGCATGTCGGCGCGTACCGTCGCGCGGCCGGTGCCGACGGCCGCGGAAACGCTGGCCGCTGCACGCACCGCGCAGCAGCAGCTGCGTTCCACCGATCTGCCGAAGCAACCCGGCGACATCTACGGCTACTGGACGCGCGTGAAGAACGGCCGTCGTTTCCCGTCGCGGGCCGACTTCGATGCCGAGCAAGTGGCCGAGCATTGGCCCAACAGCATGCTGCTGACTTGCGGCAATGGCATCGGCGCGGGCAACCACGGCAATTTCTCCAGCGTGCTGCGGCTGGGCGCCAATCGACGCAGCCGGCCGGGCGAGGACCTCAATTTCACCTCGATGATCACCGAATGGATCCTGACCACCGGCGGCGAAGCGGCGCGCGCGGGCACGCCGGTTCAGGATACCGAGGTGTTTCCGACCCCCGAGGGCACCCACGCCTACAAGATCGTGGCCCTGCCGCTCAGCGAGAACCAGACGCGCGTCGACCACGTGCTCTGCCACCTGTCGCGGTCGTAACCACGCCGTGTCGCCGGCTCAGCCGGGCGGTCGCCACACGAATCCCTGAACGCCGACCAGCGAGCGGAATCCAACCCGTTCGAGCACCGGGCGGCTGTTGTCATTGGCATCGACGGTGAGCAGGCGGGCGCCGGCCGCCCGCGCCGTCATGACATGGCGTTCGACCAGCGCGGTATAGAGGCCGCGGCGCTGAAACGCCGGCAAGGTCGCCGCCCCCCACAGGCTGCCGAAGAGCGTGCCGCGGTGCAGCCGCATCAATGACGTCGCAACCGGGCGCGCTTGCGCGCAGGCGACGAGAATCTCGATCTGCGCCGCATCGGCGGCCAGCTCGCGGGCGAGCGCTTGGCCGTACCAGGTGTGGTCGTCGCCCCACACCTCGTCCTGCACGGCCACCAGAGCGGATAGTTCCGAGGGTTCGCCGATCCGCCGGATCTCGATCGACAGCGTCGCTGGCGGTCGCGGTGGTTCGTCCGCGAGATCGCGGACCACGATCGTTTCCGGCGGCTCAGCCGCAAAGCCATGGCGCAGCAGCCGCTCCGCCAGATCGGCTGGCTCGTCGTGTCCATGCAGCTTCCATTCGAAGGCGTGATCGAGCGATGCGAAGTAGTCAATTTCGCCGGCGATCGCGGCGTCCGCGCCGGCGGCATCGAGGCGGCTGAAGACGACGCAGTTGTCGTGCGCCGCGGCGGAAGGGCCGATCAGCCGCAGAATGGTTGCCGTGCGCTCGTAGCGAAATGTCGCGCCGGGCAGCGGCGCATTGAGGCGCAGCTCGCAGTCGTAGAGGGCGAGGATTTCCTGCCGCTGCATCGAATCGGACTCGCCTGCTGGTCGGCGTGGCTCAGCCGTCACCGTAGCGCCCGATGATTGCGAAGGCACGGGATTTCGTGAGCCGACGCAAGGCCGGCGTCTGCGGTCGAGCGGCCTATTGCGTCGCCGCCGGCGCCTGCTCTTTCAGCATGCGGGAATTGATCCAGCCCTCGGTCTTGTCGTTGCCGGGCAGCTCGATCTGGATCCAGTTGCCTTCGCGCCCGATCTCGGTGACGACCATTCCGCGGCGGACGTTGCCGACGATGGCCGAGTCCGTGCTCGCCGCAGCGCGCACGTTCGAGTATTCGACCGTGACCACCCATTGCGGCTGCGTCGTCGGCTGCGGTTCCGGTTGCGGCGCGGGCGCGGCCTCGGCGACGGGCGCCGCCGGCGCCGGCGCCGCCGGCTCCATGAGCGACTTCAGGGTCTCGTCGAGCATGCCGTTCATGTAGGCATAGGCGCCGCCGCCGGCGAGCGCGATCACCACGAGCAATAGGAAGACGAGCTTGAAGGGGATGCGCGACAGGAACGACGCGCCGGCTTCGGATTGCTCGCGCATGGTCTCGGCCGCCCTCCGCATCTTGGCGTGAGCGATGCGGTCGGTGTCGGAGCGCCATTGCGCCATGGCCTCGGCCATGCGCTTGTTCTCCGCGATCTTCCACTGCGCCTCGGTCTCCTGCAGGCGCTGCTCGGCCTCGGCTTCCCAGCGGGCGCGCTCCGCCTTCAGCCGCTCCATCTCCTTGACCTTCCACTGCGCCTCGAGCTGCTTCAGGCGAGCGGCTTCCTCCTCGCGCAGTTTGGCGGGGGCGGGCGCCGCTTCGGCGCGGGTCGCGGCGGCCGGCTGCCGGGCCGCCAGCGTCTCGGCGACGCGGCGTTCGACCTCCACCTTCATGCGCAGTTCGGCATCGGCGATGCGTTCATCGGCCTCCGCCTTCCAGCCGCTGCGCGTGGCGGTCAGGCGCCTGTTGGCTTCCGCCTCCCACTTCTTCTCGGCGGCCTCGACGGCGGCGGCGATCTTGTCCTGCAGCTTCGCTTCCGCGCCGGCAACGCGCCGATCGGCTTCGATCTTGCCTTGCGCCTTGACGTCGGCGAGGCGGTCGACCTCGGCGGTGCGCCACTTCGCCTCGGCGGCCTCGACGGCGGCGGCGATCTTCTCCGGCAGTTTCGTGTCGGCGTTGGCGACGAGGCGATCGGCTTCGGCCTTGGCCTGCGCCTTGACGCTGGCGAGGCGTTCGGCCTCTTCCTGCTGCCACTTGTTCTGGGCGACTGCGACGGCGGCGGCGATCTTCTCCGGCAACTTGGCGTCGGCGTTGGCGACGAGGCGATCGGCTTCGGCCTTGGCCTGCGCCTTGACGCCGGCGAGGCGTTCGGCCTCTTCCTGCTGCCACTTCTTCTGGGCGGCTGCGACGGCGGCGGCGATCTTCTCCGGCAGTGTGGCGTCGGCACCGGCGACGAGGCGATCGGCTTCGGCCTTGGCCTGTGCCGTGGCGTCGGCGAGACGTCCCGCCTCGGCCTGGCGCCAGGCCTTCTCGGCCGCCGCCAATTGTTGGGCGAATTCGGTGCGCATCTGCGTCTCGAGCAGCGCGAGCGTCTCCTCGCCCGGCGCGGCCGCTTTGATCTCGGCCAGATGCTTCTGCAGTTCCGTGTCCCACTCCTGGCGCGCGGTGTCGAGCTGCGCCAACGTCTCGGCCTTCCACTTCTTCTCGGCCGCTTCGAGCGCGCTCTCGTGGATCTCCCGGTACATGCCCTCGGCGACGGTGAAGCGATTCTCGGTCTGCTCGCGCCACTGGACTTCGGCGACGCGCAGGCGCTCGTCCGCGTCGGCCTGCCATTTCGCCTCGGCGGCGGCCATCGCCGCGGCATGTTCCTCGTTCAGGCGCGCTTGCTGCGCCACCAGGTGCTCGCTCTGGAACTCGTCGACCGCCGATTCCGCGAGCGCGAGGCGACGATCGGCCTCGGCCTTCCACTCGGCTTCAGCCGCGGCCAGGCGACGATCCGCGGCCGCCTTTGTCTCCGCCTCCAGGGCCACCAATTCCTCGAGGTGCGTCTGCTCGAGCCTGGCCTGGAGCTCGGCCAGCTGGGCCGTGATATCGGCGCGCTCGCCGTCGGCCGCGGCCGCGTGCGCGGCGACGTCGGCTTCCCACTGCTGGCGAGCCTGGGCGAGCAGGGTCGTCTGCTGCTCCGACCACAGTCGTTCGGCTGCTGCCGCCTGCGCGGCGGCTTCGGTCTCCCATTGCCGGCGGGCTTCGGCGATCAGCGTTGCCTGCTGCTCGGACCACTGCCTCTCGACGGCGGCATTGCGGGCGGCGACTTCGCTCTCCCACTGGCGACGGGCATCGGCGAGGTGCGCGGCCTGCTGCTCGGACCACTGCCTCTCGACGGCGGCGTTGCGTGCGGCGGCTTCGCTCTCCCACTGACGGCGGGCATCGGCGAGGTGCGCCGCCTGCTGCTCGGACCACTGCCTCTCGACGGCGGCGCTGCGTGCGGCGGCTTCGCTCTCCCATTGGCGGCGGGCATCGGCGAGGTGCGCTGCCTGCTGCTCGGACCACCGCTGCTCGGCTGCGGCCAGGGCTCCGGCCTGCTGCTGTTGCAGCTTGCTCTCGAGGGCCTGCAACTCGGCGGCGTGGCGTTGCTGCAAGGCCGTCTCGGAGGCAGCGAGACTGTCGAGCGCCGCCATCTGCTCCTGGTCGCGCGCCTCGGCGCGGCTGGCCATCTCGGCATCCCAGGCGGCGCGCGCTTCCGCCAACCGCTCGGCCTCGGCCTGCTGCCATTCGCTTTCCGCGGTCGCCAGCTGCTCGGCGTAGAACACCATCATCTCGGCGTCTTTTTCGGACAGCGCCTCGGCGTGCGCCTTCTTCAGTTGCGCCTCGACCGCTGCGATCTGCTTCTGCAGCTGTTCGACGGTATGCTTGTCTGTCGACGCCGCGGCGGCCTGGGCCGCTTCCAGTGCGGCGGCATGGTCGGCCTTGAGCTTGGCTTCGAGTGCGGCCAGACGCTCGCTCTCGCCCGCATTGCCCGCCGACAACTCCGCGAGCTGGCGCGACGTCTCGGCTTCCCAGCGCGAACGGGCGGCCACCAGATGCTCGGCCGCTTCGGTCTTCAGCTGCTCCGCTTGCGCCACCAGCTCGGCCTGCAGGGCGTCCGACAGCCGTTCCTGAACCTCGGTCAGGCGCGCTTGCGCGTCCGCCTCCCATTGGGCCTTGGCGGCGGCGAGCCGCGCGGCCTCCTCGGCCTGCCACTGGGTCTGCGCCGACGTGACTTGCCCGCCCTGAAGGTCGAGCAGGTTCATCTCGGCCTCGGCGATCCGCAGCTTGGCCGCCGCTTCCCACTTGGCTTCGATGGCGGCCGCACGCTCGGCTTCCGCCGCCTGCCACTTGGCCTCGGCGGCGGCGAGCCGTTCGGCGATCGTGGCTTCGAGGCTGGCCTTATCGCTGTTGCCCGAGCGGACGTCGGCCTCGATGCGCCAGCGCGCCTCGGCGTCCGCCAGCCGCTCGGCCTCGGCTACCTGCCAGCGCGCCTGCGCGTCGGCGAGGCGGTCGGCGATCTTGGCTTCGATATCAGCCGGGTTGACGGAGGCAATCTTCGCGTCGGCCTCGGCCCGCCAGCGCGCCTCGGCGGTCGCCAGCCGCTCCGCCTCTGCTGCCTTCCAGCGCGTCTCGCCCTCGGCGAGGCGTTCGGCGATCTTGGCTTCGAGATCAGCCGGGTTGACGGGCGTAGTCTTCGCGTCGGCCTCGGCCCGCCAGCGTGCCTCGGCCGTCGCCAGCCGCTCCGCCTCTGCCGCCTTCCAGCGCGTCTCGCCCTCGGCGAGTTGTTCGGCGATCTTGGCCTGCATCTCGGTCGGCGAAGCCGCCGCTGGGCGCTTCGCAGCCTCGGCCTCCCACGCCGCCTTGGCCGCGGCAAGATGTTCGGCTTCGGCCGCCTTCCGGCGCGCTTCGACCTTGGCCATCTCGTCGGCGAACTCGGCCTGCAGTCGCGACGTGACGGCCGCCTCGATGGCATCGACGTCGACGGCGACGGCATCCTTGCCGCCGCGGTCGCGCGCCAGCTTCGTCTTCAACCGCGCCTCGGCTATCACGAGCTGCTCTGCCAGGCGATCCTTGAGCTTGGCCTCCGCGGCGGCCACGCGCTGCTCTTCTTCGCCGCGAGCCTGTTGGAGCGCGACGGCGATGCGCTGCTGCGCTTCGGCTTCCCAGCGCTCGCGCGCTTCGGCCAGGCGGCGTTCCTCGTGCAGGCGCCACTCGGCCTCGGCATCGGCTATCCGCTTGCGTTCGGCTTCGCGGCGGTCCTCCTCCTCCATCAGCTGATGGAGAACGGCGGTCGCGCGCTGTTCGTCCGGCGGGGGCGCCGTTCGCGGCGCGTCGAGGTCGATGCCGCGCTTGGACTTGGGATCGCCCTTGCCGCGGCTCTTGGTGATCAGGCCGCGCAGGTGGGTGAGGGCGGCGTCGCTCTTGCTGCTGCCGCGATCGTCGGGACTGAGGCCGCTGAACGCCGACACGCCGCCGGCGTCGGTGACGAGAATGTCGAACTTGGCGACGGTCGAGGCGTAGGCGTAGCCGTCCGGGTCCGGCATCAGCACGCGGATCGTGAGCGGATAGTTGATCGGCTCGGTCGAGGTCGTCAGGAGATGAAGGCCCGGAAGATCGCCGACCTTCAGCGACCATACGGACATCTTGTCCTGGCCTTCCTCGCCGGTGACGAGTCCGGAGGCGGCATCGCCGGCCGAGAGACGGGCGTCGGACGGAACGTCCTCGACGCGGATGATCACATCGGGCGAGACGTGCAGATTGGCGACCGCGGTCTCCAGATCGACGGGGACGCCGCGCAGTTTGCCGTCGCCGGATTTCCGATCGGCGGCCGGCTTCGCCTTATGTTGAGCGAGGGCTTGGGCTTTACTCATGATTGGGGATGGCGGCGATCCTGCTGAAAGCCCGGCTGCTGCTTGGTCGCCTTAACATTGACAAAGGTTGGTAAAACCGGGGTAAAAGTCGGCGGAAATTCAAGCGCTTGAGGCGGTTTTTTCGCCGTCCGAACAGGCCTGCGG
>Ga0326726_10002785_pt1 | contig 16019 bp, 12 predicted proteins | sample MHFenrmetagenome_2_FD_207603 | JGI IMG/M metagenome (GOLD analysis project Ga0326726, IMG submission 207603) | Lab enriched peat soil microbial communities from Michigan Hollow, Ithaca, NY, United States - MHF15MN | ecosystem: Environmental > Terrestrial > Soil > Wetlands > Peat | place: USA... | reverse complement strand
CCACGGCAGGATCGTCGCGACGGTCGCGAGCGCGATCGGGACCGTGAGGTGCGGGGTCGGATCGTGCGTGCCGGACCAGTCGAGCTCGGCGTGGAGGCGGTTCGGCGGGCCGTAGTCGGGGCTCGCTCCGTGCGACGTGACGACCGGCTGTGCGGACGTGGTGGTGACGAGGAACCCGGTGCCCTTCACGGCACACACCCACTTGTGATTGTTGCCGGCGTACCAGGTGACGCCGAGCGCGAGCAGCGCGCCGATGTCGAGCGCGAGCTGGCCAGGTGCGTGCGCGCCATCGATCAGGATCTGCGCGCCGTTCGCGGATAGCGCCGGGATGATCCGCTCGAGCGGCATCACGAGGCCGGTGGGGCTCGTGACGTGATCGAGGACCGCCAGGCGCGTGCGCGGCGTGATCGCCGCCGTGATCGCGGTGACCGCGGCGTCGGGATCGAACGGCAGGGGTACGGGGACGGTGACGATCCGGGCCCCGCGGGCGTCGGCGAGGCGCACGAGCTGGTTTCGCACCGCGCGGTACGTGTGATCGGTGATGAGGATCTCCTCGCCGGCCGCGATCTGGGCCGAACCGAGCGCGATCGCGACCCCGGTCGTGGCGTTCGCGGTGAACACCAACCGTTCGTCCGGCGCGCGGACGAAGGCGGCGAGGGCGGCGCGTGCTTGATCGAGGGCCGCCTGCCACTCGAGGACGAGGAATCGCATCGGCGACGCCTCGAGGCGCTCGCGCAACGCGGCGGCGGCGGCGGTGACGGCCCGGGGGCAGCCGCCGTACGAGCCGTGGTTCAGGTGGACGACGTCGGGTGCGAGAGCCCAACGATCGAGAGGAGAAGCCGCATTCACGCGCGCAGCATAGCCTGTGGGTGGAAGTGGGGATCTCTCCGATCTTCGCCGTTTTTTTGGACCGGCCGTGTAGGCGGGATCAGAGTGGGCAGCGATGGACACCGCTGCGCGCGCGCGCCTCGACCGCTGGATGCAGTCGCTGTTGGACAAGGCCGATCGGCTGATCGATCTGGCCGACCACGGGATCCCGATCGCGGGCGACCCGGTGCGGGTGGTGTTCTCGCTGACGGGTGGGACCCCGCTCGCGCTTCCGGGGCGGGCGAGCGAGCTGGTCGCGTTGCGGCGTGCGGCGCGTGACGCGCTGGCCGACGGCGAGCACGTGTTGTGGCTCGCGCTGGGCACGCTGACCTGGACCGATCGCGACGCGCACTCGCACGTGTCACCGATCGTGTTGTGGCCGGTCGCGCTCGAGCACGACCGCCTGGTCGCGGCGCCCGATCGCAAGCCTCGCCTCAACGACGCGCTCGCGACGCGCCTGTTCGCCGATCACGAGCTCGTGCTCGAGGCGGCGGCGGAGCTCGATCTCGCCATCGTGCTCGATCGCGCGGCGGCGCTGGCAGCCGAGAACCCGGGCTGGGCGATGAACCGCCTGACCCGGCTCGGTGCGTTCTCGTTCGCCGAGCTCGACATGTGGCGCGATCTGGCGACGCGCACCGAGGAGCTCTCGGCCCCACTCGCGTGGCTGCTCGCGATGGAGCCGGTCTCGGCGCTGCCGCCCCACCTCGCCCGGCGCGACCTCCTGGTCCCGCTCGACGCCGATGCGAGCCAGCTCGCCGCCATCGGTGCGGCCGCCGCCGGCGGCAGCTTCGTGCTGCAGGGCCCGCCCGGCACCGGCAAGACGCAGACGATCGCGAACCTCGCCGTGCAGTGCGCGAGCCAGGGCACGTCCGTGTTGATCGTGAGCGATCGCGTGTCGGCGCTCGACGCGATCCAGCGCCGGCTCGCCGCGATCGGTCTCGGCGATTTCTTCACCGTCGCGGGGCAGCCGCTGGCGCGGCCATCGCGACCGATCTCGAACGCGAGCATCGGCGCCTCGCGACTGGCCGAGGTGACCAAGGTCCTCGACGCGCACGTCGACGCGCTGCACGGCCCGTCGAGTCTCGGCCTGTCGATCCACGACGTGCTGGCGCGGCTCGTCGAGCTGCGGACCACGCCGAACGCCGCGCTCGCGGAGGCCGATGCGGCCTCGCTCGATCGCGCCACGTTCGATCGCCGCCGTCGCGCGGTGACCGAGCTCGCCGACGCGGGCGCGGCCGTGCAGCCGGTCGCGGCGCATCCGTGGCGCGCGTCGGCGCTCGGTGCGTGGACGTGGGACGGCACCATTCGCGCGACCCAGGCGCTCGAGACCGCGGCGGAGGCCGCGACCGCGCTGGCCTCGGCGGTGGTCGAGCTCGGGCGCCTCGTGCCTCACCTCGTCACGCGGACCCCCGAGCAGCTGCGCGCCGTCGGCCTGCTCGCCCAGCTCGCCGCGGCGTCGCCGCGCCCGGGTGCGGAGCTGTTCCTCGGCGGCCGCGGGCGCATCGACGACGTCGGCGAGAAGATCGCGCTGATCCGCGCGCGCGGCGGCGGCACGATCGAGGTGCCGCGCGATCCGGCGGCGTTCATGGCGATCGCGACGCGGCATCGCGGGCTCGTGGCCGAGGTCGACGATCGCTTCACGGCCGAGGGTGTCGCGACGCTCGACGCCAGCGAGCTGTGGACGCAGCTCAAGAAGTGGACCACCAGCATGGGCCCGCTGCGCTACGTCGCGCTGCGCAATGCGCGTGCCGGGGTGCGGGCGGCGGCGCTGCCGATGCAGCTCGAGTCCGACGAGGCGATGATCGGCGCGCTGGAGGCGCTGATCGCGGAGCGCGCGTGTCGCGCGGCGCTCGAGAGTGCGGCCGAGCCGGCGCGGCGCTGGTTCGGCGAGCTCGGCGGTGATCCGCTGAAGCTCGATCTCGACAAGCTCGAGGCCGCGATCGCGTGGGCGAGCGAGCTGCGCCGCGCCTTCGATCAGGTCGCGGTCAGCGGTGGTGAAGCGGGTCGCCAGACGGCATGGCGCGCGTTGATCGCGCAGGTCGTCGCACCGACGACGAGCGCCCTCGAGCATACCGACCTCACCGCGTTCGCCCGGCTCGCCGACGCGGTGTCGCGCTGGGAGCCCGCGGTGGCCGAGCTCGCGACGGCCACGGGCATCGCGCCCGCGATCCTCGGCGCCGGCCACGATCACCTCGGCGCGCTGCGTACGCAGATCGACGCGCTGCACCGCACGGTCGGCACGCTCGCCGACTGGACGCGGTTTCATCTCGCGCGCCGCGGCGCGATCGACGCCGGCATCCGCACGGCGGTCGTCGCGATGGAGCGCGGCGACCTCGATGGCGCGGACCTGGCGCTGGCGTGGGAACGCGCGACGCTGCTCGCGTGGATCGAGCGCGCGATCGCGCACACGCCCGAGCTGGCCGGCTTCGACGGTGCGCGGCACCACGCGACGGTGACGAGCTTCGCCGATCTCGATCGCGGTGCGATGGCCGTCGCCCGCGGGCGTCTGCCGCGCCTCGCACCGTGCGTGCTGGCCACACCGCAGGCGATCGCGCGCTGCGCGCTGCCGATGTTCGACCTGGTGGTCTTCGACGAGGCGTCGCGCCTGCCGGTCGCGCAAGCGCTCGGCGCGCTCGCTCGTGGTCGTGCCGCGGTGATCGTCGGCGACGTCCGCCAGCCCGGCCCCAGCGATGGCGCGGATGGCCTGCTCGACATCGCGCTCGCGGCGGGGCTCCCGGAGCTCGTGCTGTCGACGCACTACCGCAGCCGCCATCACGATCTGTTCGCGTTCGCGAACCAGCGCTACTACTTCGATCTCGTCGAGGTGCTGCCGGCCGCGCATCAGGCACCCGAGCTGGGCGTGCGCTGGCGCCGCGTCGATGGCGTGCCGGATGTCGCCGGTGCGAATCGTGCCGAGGCCGTCGCGATCGTCGACGATGTCGCGACGAAGCTCGCCGAGGGCCGGCGGTCGATCGCGATCGTCACGCTGTCGCGCGCGCAACAGCAGCTCGTCGAGGATCTGCTCGATGCCGCGAAGCTGGAGCTCGGCGGTGACGAGCCCGTGCTGGTCGGCACGCCCGATCGGCTGCAGGGCGAGGAGCGCGATCTGGTGTACGTCTCGATCGGCGATGCCGCGGACTCGCTCGGCGCGCTCGCACATCCCGGTGCCGAGCGCTGGCTCGACGTGGCGATCACGCGGGCTCGCGACCAGCTCGTGCTGGTGTCGTCCTTCGCGCCCGAGGACGTCCCTGCGGATGCGCCGGCCGCGGCACGCGGGATCGCGGAGCTGCTCGCGTTCGCGCGCGATGGCGGCACGCCGATCGTCGACGCTCCCGCCGTGAGCCCGATCATCGCCGCGATCGCCCGCGCGCTCGGCGAGCGGGGCTGGACCGTGCGGCATCGCGTCGGAACCGGGCCTGCCGCGGTCGAGCTCGCGGTGGTCGATCCGGATGATCCGCAGCGCTGCGTGCTCGCGATCGAGCACGATGGTGCCGTCTATGCCGGCGCCGCGAAGGCACGCGACCGCGATCGCCTGCGCGCCCAGCTGCTCGGCCGGCTCGGCTGGCGCGTCCATCGCGTGTGGTCGCTCGATTGGTGGACCGACCCCGAGCGCGAGACCCAGCGCGCACACGGTGCGATCGTCGCCGCGATCGCGGCGGGTCGCCAGCGCCGCACGCCGGCCGCGGTCGTCGTGCCGAAACCCGTGCGCCGCCGCCTCGCGAACGGCTCGCAGCCCAACGTCGACGCCGCCGAGACCGCTACCGTGATCGCCGCCGGATCGGGTCCGACCGATGCGCTGGCGGCGCCGCTCACGGAGGGCGTCGTCGACACGACCCCGATGCGTTTGCCGCGCGGCGCGATCACGATCGGGCCGTACACCGCCGCCGCGATCCCGTGCGGCCGCCGCCTCCCCGACGACATGTTCGCGGGCCGGCACTCCGGCGAGCTCGGCAAGGTGGTCGAGCAAGTGCTCGCCGCCGAGGCCCCGATCCACGTCGACCTGCTCGCCCGCCGCGCCGCGGCGTACTTCGGCGTCGGCCGGCTGACGCCGCGGATCACCGATCAGATCCGCGCGGTGCTCGATGGCCGCGGCCGGTTCGGCGACGAGCCCGATATCGTGTGGCGCGCCGATCAGGATCCGGCGGGCGTGCCCGCGGTGCGAGTCGCCGGCGCGAGCGCGGTCGCGTGCCGCGACATCGCCGAGATCCCGCTGTCGGAGGTCGCGGCGGCCGCGCGGATCGTCGTCGAGCGCGCGTCGGGCCTGCCGCAACTCGATCTGGTGCGCGACTGCGCGCGGCTCCTGGGCTTCGCGCGCCTCACCGACAAGGTCACCCAGCGCGTCCAGCGCGGCGTGCAGCTCGCCGCCACGCGCGAGCTGATCGCAATCGAGAACGGTCGCGCTCACTTAACGGTATGACGCTCGCGAGCACCGCGAGCCCGATGCATGTCGCGATCACGCTGACCGAGACGAGCGGCGTGACCTTGATCCACGGGCTCGCGAGCATCTTCACGCCCGCGAATCCGAGCACGGCGACGAGCCCGACCTTGAGGTAGCGCAGGCCGTCGAGCGCGCCCGCGAGCACGATGAACAGCGCGCGCAGGCCGAGCACCGCGAACACGTTCGAGCTGTAGAGGATGAACGGCTCCTCGGTGACCGCGAACGCCGCCGGGATCGAATCGAGCGCGAACACGATATCCGCGACCTCGATCGCGACGAGCGCGACCAGGAGCGGCGTCGCGAGCAGGCGACCGTTCTCGCGGGCGACGAAGTGGTGGCCGTGGAGGGTCGGGGTCCACGGGATGAAGCGCTCGATCCAGCCGAGCGAGCGCGGCTTGTCGTGGGTGCTCTTCGAGAGCGCGAGCTTCACCGCAGTGATCACGAGGATCGCGCCGAACACGTACGTGAGCTCGTGCCAGCGATGCAGCGCGGCGACGCCCGCGACGATGAACACGGCGCGCGTGAGCAGCGCCCCGACGATGCCCCAGGTGAGGACCCGCCGCTGTTCGGTGATCGGGATGCCGAGGGCGCCGAACACGACCAGGAACAGAAACAGGTTGTCGACGCTGAGGCTCTTCTCCAGCAGGTAGGCGGCGAAGAACTGCTCGCCGGCCTCGGAGCCGAAGTGCACCGCGACGAACAGGTTGAAGCCGAGCGCGACGCCCACCCACACGAGGCTCCACAGGATCGCCCGCCGGCGCGAGTCGACGTGATCGCCACGGTGCGCGACCAGATCGATGACGAGACAACCGACGAGCAAGCCCGCGAGCAGGGCCCAGGCCCAGATCGGCACGACGAGAGAGGACATGGAGACTCCACGTGAAAGTGTTCACAGCTTCCAGAAGCGGTCGTCGCGGACGACTACGCTTGTGGAGGCCGGAATGCGTCGGTCACGTGCAGGCGAGAGACGGGGACGGTGGCGGCGGGCAGCTCGCACGCGATCGGCGTACGGATCGGCGCGATCACGTCGATCGGCTCGGGAGCGATCAGCCCCTGCGGCACGAGCTCGAGCTCGGCCGCGTCGTCGACCGTCGTCAGATCGGACGCCTGGACCGTGCTGCCCACGAGGCACAGCGCGACGAGGCAGCCGAGGAGAATCCGAACGATCACGCGATCAGGGTAGCAACGGATCCGGGGCTGTAAAGGCGCGAAACGACCACTAGACCGCGCGGAGCTGGACCTTCTTCGGGCCGACGCGATCGGGCTCGTCGGGCCAGTCGGGGCTGCGCAGATATTGCCACAGGCCGGCGGCGAAGCCGATGCCGTGCGAGACGTGGAGCACCGGGAAGATCGACCACACGGTCGGGATCGCGGCGACGCCGACCTTCGAGCCGACGCGCACGGCCTCGGCGCCGGTCGCCAGCACGTACGTGGCGAGCGCGGCCGAGGCGAGCGGCCACAGCGGTGGCAGCGCGAGCATGAGCGCCTCGCCGGAGACGGCGAGGAACGGCAGGGCGGGGCGGATGTTCGTGAACTTGCCGAGCTTGAGGAGCGTGCGCGCGCGGCCGCGCCCGTAGCGGTAGTACTGCTTCGCGAGGCTCTTCAGCGAATCGCGCGGGAAGTAGTGCACGACGATCTCGCGCGACAGATAGATCTGACCGCCGGCTTCGAGGATGCGCTGGTTGAGCTCGGAGTCCTCGTTCGTGATCGCGCGCGGATCCCACAGGCCCACGGTCTCGAACACCTTGCGGCGGAACGCGCCGAGGAACACGGTGTCGACGAAGCCCTCGGCGTCCGGGTGCCGATAGCGCGCACCGCCGACGCCCATCGGGCTGTCGAGCGCCGCGCACAGCGCCTTCTGGAAGAAGGTCTTGGCCTTCGCACGCTGCGCGCCGCCGACGTTGTCGGCACCGGTCTTCTCGAGGACCTCGACGCACTTGCGGACGTAGTCCGGCGCGTACTCGCAGTGGACGTCCATCCTGACGATGATGTCGCCCAGGGCCGCCTTGACCATCTTGCCGAGCCCGGCGGCCTGCAGGCGGTCGGGGTTGTCGATCAGCTTGATGCGCGGATCGGCGGCCGACAGGCGCGCCAGGATCTCGCGCGTGCGGTCCGTGGAGCGACCGTCGGCGACGAGGATCTCGATCCGATCCGCCGGGTAGTCCTGGGCCTGGACGCTCGCGATGCACGCCTCGAGGTAATGCTCCTCGTTCAGTGCCGGCATCGCGATCGTGACCATCGGGGCCATGACCCGATCCTAGCGCGCCTGGCGCGCGACATACACACCCGCGGCCAGCACCAGCGCGCCGCCGACCGCCGCGATCGGATGCAGGGTCTGCCCCCACACCAGCGCGCCGACCGCGACCGCGACCAGCGGCTCGGCGAACGTCAGGACCGCGGCGCGCGCCGAGCCGATCCGGCCGAGCCCGACCACGAACAGGATGCCAGCGCCCGTCCCGATGACGATCGCACCGCAGGCGAGCAGCGCGAGGCCGCCCCCGGTGGCGTCGCCGTACCACGCGATCCCGAGCGGCGCCGTGATCGCGGCGGCGAGCAGCGAGTGATACGCCATCGCGCGGCCGGGCCCGATCCGCGCGGCGAGCCGGCGCACCGCAAAGACGTTGCCGGCGTAGAACAACGCCGACGCGAAGCCCAGGGTGGCACCCACGAGCGCACCTGCCGACGGCGACCTCCACGGCTCGAGCAGGATCACGAGCCCGCCCAGCGCGACGAGGGCCGCGGGGCGCGTGCCGCGGGTGGTCGTGCCGTCGACGTAGGGCGCCGCGAGCGCGATCACGATCGGCGCCGCGTAGTGCGTGAGCACGGCGATCGCGACCGTGGTGTGATCGTAGGCCGAGAAGAAGCACACGCCGTTCGCGGCATCGAACACGGTGTTCGCGGCGAGCAGCCACCACACCTCGCGATCCCACACCGGCGCGGCGTCGCGTGCCGCGATCGGCAGCGACGTGATGCCCATGATCAGGAAGATGATCGGCATCGTCGCCTGCGCGGGCAGGCCGGTCGGAAACAGGAACAGGCTCCACGTGCCCCAGCCGGCCGCGGCAGCCGCGACCATGAGAGATCCGCGGTCGAACCCGCGGTCGAACCCGAGCTTCACACGTTGAACAGGAACAGCATGACATCGCCGTCCTGGACGACGTAGTCCTTGCCCTCGATGCGGAGCCTGCCGGCCGCCTTGATCGCGGCCTCGCTGCCGTACTTGTCGAGATCCTCGACGGAGTAGACCTGGGCGCGGATGAAACCCTTCTCGAAGTCGGTGTGGATCACGCCGGCCGCCTCGGGTGCCGTGGCGCCCTTGCGGATCGTCCACGCGCGGACCTCCTTCTCGCCGGCGGTGAAGTACGACTGCAGCCCGAGCAGGCGGTAACACTCGCGCGCGAGCGTGGCGAGTGCCGGCTCGGCGAGCCCGTACGACGCGAGCAGCTCGCCGCGATCGGCCTCGCCGAGCTCGGCCAGCTCGGCCTCGACCTTGCCGCACAGCACGACGACGCCGGCGCCTTCCTTGGTGGCGCGCTCGCGCACCGCATCGCTCCACGCGTTGCCTTTCGGGAGGTCGCCCTCGCCGACGTTGCAGCAGTAGAGGACCGGCTTGCCGGTCATGAGCCCGTACGTCGCGACGATGGCGCGCTCGTTGTCGTCGAGCACGAGCGTGCGCAGCGACTTGCCGGACGTGAGGTGCGCGAACACCTTCTCGGCGACGGCGAGGTCGGCCTTGCCCTCCTTGGTCCCGGACTTCGCGGCGGTCTGGGCCTTCTTGAGGCGCTTGTCCACGGTGTCGAGATCGGCGAGCACCAGCTCGAGATCGATGATGTCGATGTCGCGCATCGGATCGACCGAGCCCGCCACGTGGATCACGTTCGGATCGTCGAAGCAGCGCACCATCATGAGGATCGCGTTGGTCTCGCGGATGTTCGCGAGGAACTTGTTGCCGAGACCTTCGCCCTGCGACGCGCCCTTGACGAGGCCGGCGATGTCGACGATCTCGACGATGGCCGGGATGATCTTCTGCGTCTTGATGTGGCTCTCGATCCGCTTGAGGCGCGGGTCGGGCACGGGCACCACGCCGACGTTCGGATCGATCGTGCAGAACGGGTAGTTCGCGGCCTCCGCCTTGCCGGCCGTGAGCGCGTTGAACACTGTGCTCTTGCCCACGTTGGGCAGGCCTACGATACCGACGGACAGGGCCATGAGGAGCCATGCCTACCTTGCCGTGGGCACCCATGGCAAGCTGCCGCGATGTCTCGCTTCCTGGTATTGGCGGCGCTGGTCGCGTGTGGCGACAACTACGCCGCAGGGCCCGATGCCGAGCACAGCGACGTGTCGGCGGACTTCATCGCCCGGTTGCGCGGGCTGCCGAGCGTCCACGACGTCACCGAGGAAGCGACCCAGACGCCCGGGTACCACTACTTCGTCCTCCATTTCACGCAGCCGGTGGATCACACCGATCCAGCCAGCCCCACGTTCCTGCAGGAGGTGTCGCTACTCCACCGCGATACCGCGGCGCCGCTGATCGTCCACACCTCGGGCTACTGGGATTACTACCTCGATCGCGTGGTCGAGCTCACGCAGGTCCTGAACGCGAACCAGATCTCGATCGAGCATCGCTACTTCGCGTCGTCGCGACCGGATCCGGCCGACTGGACCAAGCTGACGATCGAGCAGATGGCCGACGACGAGCACGTGATCGTGTCGCAGCTGCGGACCGTGTACACCGGCAAGGCGATCTCGACCGGCGGCTCGAAGGGCGGCATGACCGCGATCTTCTACCGGCGGTTCTTTCCGGACGACGTCGACGGCACGGTGCCGTACGTCGCGCCGATCTCGTTCGGCGCGCCAGACACGCGGTATCCGGCGTTCCTCGCCACCGTCGGGACGCCGGCGTGCCGTCAGGCCGTGCAGGACATCGCCACCGAGATGCTGCACAACCGGCGCGCCGCGCTCGAGGCGCGCACGGCGACCCAGGCCGCGCAGAAGGGCTACGTCTACATGCGCGTGTCGCTCGGGCCCGCGGTCGAGTCCGCGATCGCCAGCCTCGAGTGGTCGTTCTGGCAGTACTACGGCATCAACGCCTGCCCGCAGGTGCCGCTCGTCACCGCGACCGACGATCAGCTGTTCGCGTTCCTCGACACGATCTCGCCGCCGTCGGACAGCGACGACGAGCAGACCGGGCTGTTCGATGCCTACTACTTCCAGGCGTACTTCCAGCTCGGCTACCCCGACGGCGGCGCGACCTACCTGATGCCGTACCTCATGTACACCGACGCCGATTACGTCGCCTCGCTGCCGACCGCGCTGCCGACGTACGACACCGGGACCGCGATGCACGACATCGACGACTTCGTCCAGCAGCACGGCGAGCGTTTCGTGTTCGTCTACGGCGAGTGGGATCCGTGGACCGGCGGCAAGTTCGAGCTCGGCAACGCCACCGATTCGCTGCGGCTCGTCCAGGCCAAGGGCACGCATGGCTCCAAATTGACCCGCCTCGCGCAGACCGACATGAACGACGCGTTTGCCAAGCTCGCCGCGTGGACGGGCGTCACGCCCGCGATCCCGTCGCAGCGCCTCGCACCCGACCCCAGAACGCCACGATTCCCGCCGGCGTTCGTCCGTGCGTTGCGCGCGCGACGCGGTTCGCACTAGAGTCAGCCATGCCTCGCGTCGCACTGGTCACCGGCTCCACGGACGGCATCGGCCGTCAGACCGCGCGCCAGCTGGCGGCTGCCGGGATGCACGTCATCGTCCACGGTCGCAGCAAGACCAAGGTCGACCTGGCGCTCGCCGCGCTGCGCGAGGAGCTGCCGGGCGCCACGTTCGAGGGCGTCGCGTTCGATGTCGGCACGCTCGCGGGCGCGCGCCGCGGTGCCGAGGCGGTGCTCGCGCTCGCGCCCGAGCTTCACGTGCTCGTCAACAACGCCGGCATCTTCGCGCCCGAGCGCGTGGTCACGTCCGATCAGATCGAGACCACGCTGGCGGTGAACTTCATCGGGCCGTTCCTGTTGACGCAGCTCCTGATGCCGCGCCTCCTCGCGAGCGCGACCACGGTGCCGTCGCGCGTCGTCAACGTGTCGTCGGTCGCGCACACGCGCGGCCGGATCCACATCGACGACCTGAACCTAGAGAAGGGCTGGACCGGCTACGCGGCGTACGCGCAATCCAAGCTCGCGAACGTCATGCACGCGATGTCGCTGGCCGAGCGCAGCGATGCCACGAAGCTCGTCGCGTACAGCCTGCATCCCGGCGTGATCGGGACGAAGCTCCTGCGCCAGGGCTTCGGGCCGGTGCAGGGAGCCTCGGTCGAGTCGGGCGCGAAGACGTCGGTGATGCTCGCCGGCGCCGAGACCGTCGGCGAGCCCTCCGGCACCTACTACGCCGAAGGTGTCGCCACGCCGGCCGCGGTGGCGACGCGCGATGGCCAGATGCGGATCCGGCTGTGGGCGGCGGCGGTGCAGCTCGCGAAGCTGTAGGCGAGGGAACCATGAGTGATGACGACCTCGCGGCGATCGCAGGGCTGATCTCCGATGGGGATGACCAGCAGGCGTTCGCGCGGCTGCGGTCGCGGATGAACTGGCCGCGCGGCAAGGATCTGCCGGAGCTCGCCGCGTGGGTGGGGCTCCTCGGCAAGCTCGCGCGAGGCCGCGAGTCGACCGCGCTCGCCGAGCTGTCGGCGGCGGTCGTCCGCGACCCGGACAGTCCGGATCGGCTGTACGACCTCGGGTACGGGCTGATCGACGCCGGCACGCCGGCGATCGCGGCGACCGTGCTGTGGCGCTGCTTGCAGCTCGTGGGCGACAGCGAGGAGGTCGTGTGCGAGCTGGTGTCGGCGCTCGAGAGCGCGCTTGCCCACGAGGACGCGTTCGCGATCCTCGACGCGCGCGAGCCGCTGCGGGCGCGTAGCTTCATGTGCCAGTACCTCTACGCGTTCAACGCCGCGATGACCGGCCGGCTCGACGTGACACGCGCGACGTTCGACCGGCTCGAGGTGACACCCGACGCGCCGGAGACCGAGGTCATGCGCTCGGCGATCGCGGCGATCATCGACCGCGCGGATCGCGTCCGTGGCGCGTGCTCGCTCGACGCCAAGGATCTGCGCGGCTGGCAGTACGTGCTGACGGGCTCGCTCGTGATCCACCAGTCGCCGTACGGATTCGACGATCCGATGCACGGTCGCTTCGCGTGGCTGCAGGACTCGAACGCGCGGATCGCGACCGCGATCGATCGCCTGGAGCCGCTCGCTGCCGGGGTGCCGTGCGTGTACGCGCCGGCCGGGCGCGACCACGAGATTCTCGCACACGCGGTCGCGAAGCGGCTCGGCTTGCCGCTCGCCGAGTGGCCGACCATCGGCGTTCCGGCGCCGGGGCTCGTGGTGCTCTACGACCTCGCCGAGCTGCCGCGCGCCGAGCTCGCGCGCCTGTTGCCGCGTCGCGCCGGTCAGATCCTGTTTGCCCACGCGAGCCCGTGGACCACCGACTTCCCGATCGCGCCCGACGTCACGACGCTGCTCTACCAGAGCATCGTGGCGCCGTGGGCCGAGCACGTCACCACGACCGGCCGTGCCGCCGCCGACACGCGCCCGGTGGAGGACATCGCCGCCGAGATCGCGGATGGGCCCGGGCTCGAGGGCGAGGATCTGGCGGCCGACGAACCGGCGCGGTGGGCGGCGCTCGTCGAGCGCGCGTGGCCGCTGGAGCTGGGCACGCGATCGCGGCTGTGGGCCGGCGGCCCGGTATCGTCGAATCGGTTCGAGTGATACGCTTGCCGGCGTGAAGAAGATCCTCGTCGTCGAGGACGATCCGGTCAATCAGATGATCCTGACCGACTTCCTGGCGGCCAACGGCTACCAGACCGTCGCCGCGTCGTCGGGGCCGGAGGGCAGCATCGCGTTCGACCGCGAGCAGCCCGATCTGTGCCTCGTCGACGTGCAGCTGCCGCGCAAGAATGGGTTCGAGCTGGTGCGCGAGATCAAGGCCCGCGCCAACACGCCGGTGCTGCTGATGAGCGCGGTGTACACCGACAAGGATCAGTCGACGCGCACGGTGCAGCTCGGCACGCTCGCCGACGGCTACCTCAGCAAGCCGTTCGATCTCGTCCACCTGCTCAACCAGGTCCGCCAGCTCCTCGGCGAATCGTAGATGCGCTACCCGACCTTCGTCGCCGAGATGGCGATGCCGGCAAACCGCCCGAAGTTGTGGTTCGGGATCTGGAGTGGCTTCGCGATCGCGATCGGCTTCGGCATCCTCGCCGCGGCCGCCGCGATCTTCGATCTGACGCCGTGGCGGTGGGCGTACGTCGAGCTGGTGTCGGTGAAGCTGCTCACGAACTCGCTCGCGTGGCTGTCGCTGCGCAACGACCGCCTCGTCATGGAGACGCAGGGCGTCAACACCGTCGCCGATGTCGTGCTCCTCACCGCCGCGATCTACTTCACCGGCGGGCCGTACAGCCCGCTGCTCGCGACCTACGTGATCGTGATCGCGGTGCTGTCGTTGCTGTCGAACTTCGGCGTCACGGTGATGATGGCCTCGCTCGTGGTGCTGCTGTTCGCCGCGATGATGATCGGCATGGCCACCGGCGTGTTGCCGGCGACCGCGGTGCCGGGCAACCCGGGACAGGCGCCGTCCGTGGGCTACGCGGTCACCTCGGTCGTGTACTGCGCGTTCGTGGTCGGCGTGCCGGCGTGGTTCTCGGCGGCGACGCTGCGGTTGCTCCGCACGAAGGAGCGCGACCTCGAGGCTCGCACGGCCGATCTCATCTCCGCGAACACGCAGCGCAGCCAGTTCGTCGCGTCGATGACCCACGAGCTGCGCACGCCGATCCACGGCGTCCAGGGACTCGCCGACGTGATCGCCGCCGGCGTCTACGGGCCGGTCACCGACAAGCAGAAGGAGGCGTGCGCGTCGATCAAGCGCAGCGCGCAATCCCTGCTCGGGCTGGTCGACGACGTCTTGAACCTCGCGCGCGCCGAGGCCAATCGGATCGAGGCGCGACCGAGCGCGATCGATATCAACGAGCTCGTCGAGCGCGTCACCGCCTCGGTGTCGTGGATGGTCGGCACCAAGCGCATCCAGCTCGATGCCGAGGTCCAGCCCGAGCTGCCGTTCGTGCAATCGGATCCGCGCTGGCTCGCCCACGTCGTGGTGAACCTCGTCTCGAACGCCGTGAAGTTCACCCCCGAGGGTGGTCGCGTCACGGTTCGCGCGCGCGAGTCCGACGATCGGAACGGCGTCGTGCTCGAGATCGAGGACTGCGGCATCGGCATCGCGCGCGAGGATCGCGAGCGGATCTTCGAGCCGTTCCTGCAGGGCGACAGCTCCGACGAGAAGGGCTTCGGCGGCGTCGGCCTCGGGCTCGCGCTCGTCGCGCGCCTCACCGACCTGCTCGCGTGTCACGTCGAGCTCGACTCCGAGGTCGGCGTGGGCACGACGTTCCGCGTGACCGTGCCGTACCAGTGGAAGGGCCGCGCCGTCAGCCGCCTGATGCGCGCGGTGACGCCGCCGCCCGGCGTCACCGTCGAAGGCTAGAGCAGCTCCAGCAACAGCTTCGCGAGCGCGACGGGCTCGTGGCGGGCCATCATGTGGCCGGAGTTGGGCAGCACCTCGTAACGGACGTTCGCGAGCTCGGCGCGGCGCGACGCGCGCTCGGCGAGCGGCAGGTTGAGCGTCGACCTGGCGCCGTCGACGACGAGGACGGGGCAGGTGATGCGCCGCCAGTACTGCGCCGCGGCGTCGCGGCGAAACGGATACGGGCCCATCGTGAGGTGAAGCGGATCGTGCTTCCACACCAGGCCAGTACCGTCGACGTGCATGCGCGTGCCCGCGGTGGCGAGCTCGCGCGCGAGCTCCTCGCCGAGCAGCGGGTCGTGCTTGCGCAGGCGCGCGGCGGCGACGTCGATCGAGGCCATCGGCTTGAAGGTGGTGCGTGCCGTGCGCCAGGCATCGATCCACATCCCCGAGCGCACGCCGAGATCGACCTCGGTCTGGTCGGGAGGCCCGAGGCCCTCGAGCAGCGCGATCGCGGCCGGCCGGGTGGGGCGCGTCCCGGCCCAGTACGACGTCACGCCGCCGCCCATCGAATGACCGACGACGATCACGCGCTCGCGCGCGAGCCGGGCGATCACCTCGTCGAGATCGGCGACGTAGTCGAGGAAGTGGTAGTAGCCGCCTGGACCGATCCAGTCGGAGTCGCCATGGCCGCGTAGATCGACCGCGATGACGTGTGCGGCTTGCCCGAGCACGTCACCGACGTGGTGCCAGCCGTACGCGTTGTCGAGGAAGCCATGGACCAGGACGAACGTCGTGGTGCTGTCGTGCTCCCATTCGAGCGCGTGGTAGGTGAGGCCCGTGGCGAGCCCGATCCGGCGCGACCGCATTGTTTCCCGCTCGCTCGGCCGGACGGCCTCGCGAGCTTCGGCTAGGGACCGGCCTCGAGATGGTAGACGCTGCCGTTGGTCGTGGTCTCGTAGAGCTCGCCGCGCGCGTCGGCGTGGAGGCTCGACGGGTTGGTCGGCCAGGTGCCGACGAGATCGACCTCGGAGACCGAACCACCCATCGGGTTGTAGTCGGCGCGCGACATCGTGTGCTTGGAGAAGTCGGTGAAGAAGTAGCTGCCGCGGAGGTCCGGGTAGCACGAGCCGCGATAGACCTGGCCGCCGATGATCGCGAGCCATCCGTCACCGCCGTGCGTGCGCTCGAACAGCGGC
>Ga0326726_10002784_pt1 | contig 16019 bp, 13 predicted proteins | sample MHFenrmetagenome_2_FD_207603 | JGI IMG/M metagenome (GOLD analysis project Ga0326726, IMG submission 207603) | Lab enriched peat soil microbial communities from Michigan Hollow, Ithaca, NY, United States - MHF15MN | ecosystem: Environmental > Terrestrial > Soil > Wetlands > Peat | place: USA... | reverse complement strand
TCGCGCAGCTCTCGCTCTTGTGGTCGCCGTGGGAGAAACGCACGGTCCCCGTGCCGGCGCCGCGCGGCCTGACACCCTGCGCGGGCGGGCCGGAGTCCGCCCAGGCCACGGCCGACGCGGAGGCGAAGTCGGCGAGGGCCGTCGGCGTGGTGAACAACTGGCTGTGCAGGTGGCGTGCGGGCGGCGCGAAAGACGGTGACGGTGCCGGGCCGGCCCTGTCCGGCGCGAGCAGCTGCGAGCGCGACGGAGCGGACGGCAGCATCGCCGCCCGACGGCCCTTGGAGGGAGCCTGGCGCGAGATGTCCGCATGGCACCGCACGCAGTTCTTCCCCTCCACCCGCCAGCTGTGCGGCTCGTGGCACGTGGTGCAGCGCTCGGGATGCGGCACGCCGACATGGAACGTCACGCGCTGCCAGGTGGCGTGGCACCCGGCGCTCGTGCACGTCACGTCCTGCGGCTTGGTCTGAGTGTGCGGGTTGTGGCAATAGCCGCACACGCCGCCGTGCGGGTCGCGCGCGACATTCATCCCCTGGATACGGGACTGCATCGCGTGGCAGGCGAGGCACTGCGCCGCGCGCGGCGTCAGGGGCTTGCCCAGTGAGTCCACTGCCACACCCGGCGCCGTGGCGAGGAAGTTGTGACAGGTCGTGCAGTGCAGCTCGGTGAGCTGCCCCATCGTCCCCAGGCGGATGACGTTGGCCTCGTGGCAACCCGCCTTGAGGCAGGTGCGGTCCACCGGGGCGAACTCGTGGAGCGAGACGCCGTGACACTCCACGCACCGCATGCCTGCGAGCCTGGGGTTCTTCGACTCGAGGTGGATCCGGTGCCCGGCCGTGGCCGCGATGATCCTCCACCGCGTCGAGTCCCCCTGCACGTGACAGCGCGCGCACACCTCGTTGGGAACGCGCGCGTGACGGCCGATGGCGGTCGGGCGCTCCACCGCCGTGAGCCACAGCTGGTGCAGCTGCTCGGGGATCCGGCCCTCGTGGCAGTTGTGGCACTCCAGTTTGGCGTGCACGCTCCTGCTGAAGCGCTGGAACGGATCCGCCATCAGGTGGCACGTCGTGCAGAACCGGTTGTCGTGCTGCATGTAGTGCCATTGACGGTACCCGGCCACCGACGCCACCAGCAGAGCCACGGCGAATCCGCTCGCCACGGCGAGGCGCCATTTGAGCGCCAGCCGCCCCCACCGCTCCAGGACCCACTCGTAGTATCGCATCACTCCGATCTAAGTTCTCACCGACGGGCCCAAACGTGAAGCGGGTCGGCCCCCGAGAGGACCGACCCGCCCTTTGTCACTTGCCGGGCGTCGAGCGCTGCCAGTGGCAGCGCCGGTCCTTACACGCCCCGCGCGAGCCCTAGCGCAGACCCTGCCGCTGACTCTGCTGCGCGAGCCACGCGGCCTGCGCCGGCGGCACCGTCAGGGCGTACTGGGTCTTCACCGCGTTGATGGTGGCGACCAGCAGCGCGCGCAGGTACGGCGCGTTGTGCACGCCATGCGAGCGGTCGGCCGTCACCAGCTGCACGTTGAATCGTCCGCCCTCCGCCGCCGTGTACGGAAGGGTGTTGTTGGTCGTGGCGTTCCTCGTCTTGAACTCCGTGGACGCCACCTTCGTCAGCAGGCCGGTGTCGCCCGCGTCGATCTTGCCGTTCCCGTTGACGTCGGTCCACAGGATGCCCGCGAAGTACTGCAGTTCGCCGCTCAGGGACTCGAAGTAGGTGCGGGCGACGCCTTCGGATGAGTGACAGCCGCTCGTGGCGCACGCCGCGAAGCTGCGCTTCGAATCGGCGCACGAGTTCGTCGAGTCGATCCCTGCGGTGTCCACGCACGGGATCGCGTAGAAGCTGTGACCCGTGTAGTGCCAGGCGAGCTGGCCCTTGGAGTTGTTCACGTCCAGCGTGGCCATGTGGCAGGTCGCGCACAGGAGGGAGTTGGCCGCGGGATTCGAGTGCGTCGTCATGCTGGTCGAGTCCCACACGAAAGCGGCCGGCCGCCAGCCGGAGGTGCCGAGGAAGGTCGGCCCCTGGGGCGAGTGCGGGCCACTGGCCGAGGTCATGTCCGGCACCGACCGCCGCTTGTGGCACTGGATGCACAGGTTCGTCGTGTCCGTCGCCGTGATGGACTCGCGCACCTCGTGGGTGTTGCCGGAACCGTGCGGGTCGTGGCAGGTCGTGCAGCCGAGCTGCATGGGAGTCGTGCTGCTCGCCTCGGTATACACGTTGCTCGCGCCGAATCGCGTCGCGACCGTCTTGCCCTCGTGGCACTGGAGGCACGTGCCGCTGGTGTTGGAAATCGCCGGCGCCTCGATGATCCTGTGGGCCCCGCGCGACCAGTCCTCGAGGAACGGGTTGTGGGGCGCTCCGCTGTGGCATTGGCCGCAGCCGACGCCCTTCGCCGAGTCGTAGGAGGCGAAGTAAGGAATCGGCTGGGTCTCATCAGGCGTCGTCACATGCGCGGCGCCCGGGCCGTGGCAGGCCTCGCACTGCACGTCGAAGAAGTACTTCTTCCCGCTCTCGACGGCGGCGAAGTAGCCCGCGGAATCGGAGCCGATGTTCGTCGCACCGTTGGTCGTGTGGCACTTGTAGCAGGACGGACCCGCGTGCCCGCTCGCCTCGAGGTCCTTCCACGCGTTGGCGTGGCCGGTCTTCGCCCAGCTCTGCTGCTTCAGCACATGGCAGTTCCCGCAGGTGGTCTGCCCCGTTGCCGGCGTGCTGTAGCCGACGAACGACAGGTCCTTTGCGGGTGAACTGCCTCCAGCCGGCCCCGTGTTGTCCTTCACACAGGCGCTCACGGCCAGCGCCGCCGCCACTCCAACGAGGAGATGCCGAACTTGGATCAGGTGTTTCATGAGAGACCCTCGCTCTTCCATCGTTCAAGCCCGTGCCTCACGGGCCGAGCCATCGGTAGTCATACGGATGGAAGAGCAGGGCCTATGCCATCATGCATACCAAGCTAAGCTATTATATGATAACTAGTTACGATGCAATTTCCAGCGACATTCCTTGAAGCCGAATCTCTTGTGTCCGAATTCACAAAGTCCCAATGGACAGATTGCGACAGGTAGCGAATGGGGAGAAACTCACCCCCCTTTTGCCGGGTTATCTTCCAGGCCTCCCTTCGATCGGAGTTCCACAATGATGAAGACGATTCCGCTGCTGGCGACGGCCGTAGGGCTGCTGGTGCTTCCGCTGGCGGCACAGCAGCCGGGCGGCATGGGCGGGATGAAGCACGGGCAGGAAATGATGGGGATGTCGGGGATGATGGATTCGATGATGGCGCCGATGATGCACGCGATGGCGTTCGCCCCCGAGCATCTGCTGGCGGCGAAGGCCACGCTGCGCTTGACGAGCGATCAGGAGACGCGTCTGACGGCGCTCCGCGATGCGACCAAGCCGGCGCACGACGCGGCCGCGCAGCAGGCGATGATGCACCTGCGCGAGATGGCGGATGTGATGCGAGTGGCTGCCCCGGACACCAGCGCGGTCCGGCATCATTTCGACGCCGCGCTGCGCTTCATGGGCGATGCTCACTGGGCGATGCTCAGCGCCGCCGCCCAGGCGCGGGGGATGTTGACGGACGCACAGCGGCAACGGGCGGACGCGACGGCGGATTCGATGCACGCGCACCCGATGATGCAAGGCGGCATGCGCCATCCGTAGTGACGGGATTGGGTGGTTGGAATTGGGGAGTCCTCAGTCTGCGGTTTGCTAACTCGGGACTTCCCAGCCCCAGTCCCTAGTCTCCATCCCCGGTCTTGTTCCGGCGGGCCAGCTCGAAGAAGCGGTTCAGGATCCCGCGGCCGGTCTTTTCTATGGCCGCCCGCTGGGCCTCGGCCGGGATGGCGCCGCGCGGGAGCAGCGCGGCCCACTCTCGGGCGAGAGTCTGGTCCAGCTCGATATGGAACTGGAGTCCCCAGGCCCGGTCGCCGACGCGGAAGGCCTGATGCGCGTACGGGCGCGTCGCGGCCAGGTGCACGGCGCCCCACGGGAGGTCGAAGGTGTCGCCGTGCCAGTGGAACGCGGGGAAGGTGGGGCCGGCAGGCCCGAGCAGGGGATCGTCCGAGCCGTCGCCGGTCAGCTTCACCTCGCCGAAGCCGATCTCGGGCGCGGGCCCCGGGTAGACCCGTGCGCCGTGCGCTGCGGCGAGCAGCTGCGCACCGAGGCAGATCCCGAGCACGGGGAGCCCGCGCGCCACGGCGGTCTCGAGGAGTCGCTGCTCGTCGAGAAGATGGGGATGGGCCGCCACATCGTTGGCGCCCATGGGTCCGCCGAGGACCACCAGGGCGGCGATGGCATCAGCGTCCGGGAGCGCCTCGCCGCGGTCCATGCGCCTGAGATCGAGCGCCAGACCGCGCTGCCGAGCGAGGACGCCGAGGAGCCCGGGCCCCTCTCCCGCCACGTGCTGGACCACGATGAACCCCGGCTCGCGTGCCATGATGCCATCAATTCCTCGGAATGGGCCGCTTGTCAATGACCCCGCCGCCCGCACGCCACTTACCCAGCCTGCTGGCCAACTCTCGCATCAGGCGGAGGGTATCCCTATGTTCGTGCGCATTCATTCCAGGGCGTCCGGGGCGTGAACGACCTCCGCAAACGGGTTGAAAAGGCCCTCGGCCGTGGGTACGCGGTCGAGCGCGAGCTGTCCGGAGGCGCCAGCAGCCGCCTCGCCGCGAGCTTCGCGGCGGTGGCCGGTTTCCGGCGCCGGCGAAGCTGACGCCTTGCGGCGGCGCGGTGCACGAGCGACCTTAGCGCCGAGCAGGCCAGGAGTAGCGGTGCCGCGCGACGTTTTGTCGCTGGTACAGAGCAGCTTGAGTGATCGCTACACGGTCGAACGGGAGATCGCGCGCGGCGGCGCCGCGCGCATTTTTCTCGCCCGGGACCTGGCCGGTACGCGGGTCGCGCTCAAGGTCCTCCACCCCGAGCTCGGCGTCTCCCTCGCCGCCGATCGGTTTCTCCGCGAAATCAGCGTCCTGGCGGGCATCGCGCATCCGCGGATCTCGCGCCTCCTCGACTACGGCGAGCGCGAGTGGCTGGTCTATTACGTGATGGAGTTTGTGGAGGGCCCGACCCTGCGGGAGTATCTGGAGCAGGTGGGCCGGGCGCCGATCCAGGACACCATCGTCGGCACCTGCCAGGTGCTGGAGGCACTGCAGTACGCCCACGAGCACGGCGTCGTGCACCGCGACGTGAAGCCCGAGAACATCAAGCTTTCGCCGGCGGGAGCGGTGCTGATGGATTTCGGCATCGCCAAGGCGGTCGCCGCCTCGGGCAGCAGCCGCCTGACGCGATCGGGATTCACGGTCGGAACCTCCGCCTACATGAGCCCCGAGCAGGTGGCTGGCGACCGCGCCATCGACCATCGGGCCGACCTCTACTCGCTGGGCTGCGTCATCTTCGAGTGCCTGGCGGGGGATCCTCCCTACGCGAATCTCGACGACCGGCTGGTGCTGGGCATGCATCAGCGCAGTCCGATTCCCGACGTGCGAAAGCGCCGGCGGGAGGTCCCCGTCAAGCTGGCGAAGCTGGTGGCGCGATCCTTGGCCAAGAACCCCGAAGACCGCTGGCAGTCGGCGTCCGAGATGCGGAGCGCTCTTGCGGCGTGCCCGCCGGCGTGACCGCCGCGGCGTCGCCAGCATAGGTCCAAGCCCTCGTCCCCGTGAAGGAGTCGCGCATGGTCAGGAAGCTTCCCTGGGTGGTCGCAGGCGTCGCGGTGCTCGCGGCGGCCCTCGTGCTGGCCACAACCCGCGCGGCCTCCGCCGGGCATCACCCGACGCCGCGACAGGGGATCACTGCGGCGGCGGTGCTGCCGGCCTCCGCCTTCGGACAGGACGAACGGCTGGTGCGCGCGTACACCGCCGCGCACGCGATGCCTGAAGTGTTCGACGGGCTCTACTGCTATTGCCAGTGCAAGGAGAACTTCAGGCACGTGTCGCTGTTGACCTGCTTCGAGTCCGAGCACGGGGCCTCGTGCGACATCTGCCTGACGGAGGCTGCGATGGCGGCCGAGATGCACGCGACCGGCGCCAGCCTCGAGGTGATCCGGCGCGCGATTGACGCGCGCTTCAGGAGCTAGCGCCCCGCCTCGAACGCCTCGGACCGCGCCTCGAGACGGCGGCGCGGGAGCCCGGAAAAGCGGATGAGGAGGCGGCGCGCCGCCTGCGCCAGCGCGTCCCCGATATTGCCGGTGTGCGAGATCGCGGGACCGACGTCACCCGTGAGCCAGCGCTCCACCTCCGCCAGCTCGGACTCCGACAGCGATTCGATCTCCAGCGTGCCCACGTAGTAGTAGCGAGTCCCAGACCCGGCGGGCGGGAGCAGATCCACGTGATAGGGCGAGGCGAGCGCGCGACTGACCGCCTCCATCCGCGTGAAGTGCTCGATGGACCCGCTGGAACGGATCAGGTCGTATTCGCCCGTGAGCGGATCGAGACGGACGAAGGCGTCCCACTCCGCGTCGCGCGCGAGGCGGTCGAACAGCGCCGCCGTCCTCCACAGCTCGAGCCGGAAGTGATAGTGAACCGGGAATCCGTTCTTGAGAGCGCCCTCGAAGACGCGATCGTCCAGCAGGTGCTCGGCACGCACGACCGGCGTGTCGAGGGCCACCTCCGGGATGGTGGAGAGGCGGACGGAGAAGCTGGGCGCCGCCGGAGGCGCACGTTCATGAACCTCCTGAGCGCGCGCGGCCGGACCGGCGCTCAGGACACCCAGCAGCAGCAGCCCGGCCCGGTTCACCCCCCTAGAACCGCCGGCCCATCCGCACGGTGAACGTCACCGAGCGGTCGGCGTGCTCCAGCGGCTTGGCGAGGTAGAAGCCCACCGGCCCGAAATCGAGGCCCACGCCGATATCGGTCCTGAAGGTGTTGAGCGCGGGCAGCCGGTCCGCCGGGATGGGATCGGTCAACGTGCTTCCAGGGCGGGCGACGGACCAGGCGCGCCCGGCGTCCACGAACACGACCAGGTCGGGGCCGCTCACGTGGAACGGCTCGTAGTGCTCCTCGCCGGCGTCGCCCCAGTCACTGGCCCACTCCGGCCCGAAGTCGAACCCGAGGTGCGTGCGGAACTCCGCCTGCGCGACCAGCGCGCGATCGCACAGCGCCGGCTGGCCGGGCATGCCGCTTCCGCCGCACGAGAACTGGCGGAACGAGTAACCCGGCAGCGGGTCCGGATACCCCAGCTCCAGACGCCGCTGCAGGGGCAGCGGGCCGCCACCGACCCAGCCGCCGCCCGCCAGTCTCAGATTGAGGCGGCCGGCCGGTGAGAGGCGGAAGTAGCTGCGTGCGTCGAAGGCGGCCCGCTGGAAGTTCAGCTTGCCGCCCGGGATGTCGGGGTCAGGGGGGCACGGGGCGGCGAAGCACTCGATCGTCGTGCCGGTGATGTCGCGCCCGCGGCCGTTCTCGTATTCGCCCGTGACGAACCACCCCGCCGTAGGCGTGCCGCGGTCGTTGCGCGTATCTATGCGGAACGAGCCGACCGCGGACCGGAAGTAGCCGTCGGTGATGCCGGGATTGGGTCGCCAGTCCTCGTCGGTCCGGAACAGCGTCCAGGGGCTGCGTGCGACCAGCGACTGCTCGCGCTGATCTCGGTACTCCGCCGTGAGGGAGGCCTGCCGGGAGAGCCGCAGCGTCGCGTAGGCGCTCCCGCCCTGGCGCCGGTAGTAGTCGCGGTAGTCGCGGTGGAGCAGGAACGATGCCCACCCGACCTCGAAGTCCTTGAGCGGCCAGGTCTCGACTGGAGCGACCTCGTCCCAGCCGCGGATGCCCAGCCCGAGGTTGGCATACCGTCCCCCCAACACCAGCTCACCCCGCGCGCGATAGCCGACGTCGCCGCCGTTGATCGAGATGTTGGTGGTGCGGAAGATGGCCGCCGCGTCCGCCTGCAGGCGCAGCTCGTCGCTGAGCCGCAGATCGGCGCGCGGGCCGAAGAGGATGGGAAGTCCCTCGACGCGGTTGTACGTCCCGCCCAGCGCCAGCAGCACGCCGGTCTCGCTCCCGCGATCGGTGGCCCAGTCGTGCTGCCGGATCCAGCGCGGCGTCGGGGAGTTGTCCGGGGCGTAGACGAGCCGCTCCCCCGTCCGCCGGTAGCGGAGCGGATCGCGATAGGCCCGGATCTCCCCCGAGATGCTCGCGCGGTCGGCGCCGTTGATCGAGCCCCCCACGACCACCACCTCGCCCCCCACCACCGCGCCGGGCTCGAACTGCACGTCACCGTTGATCACCGCCAGCGAGCCGCTGATGCGCCCGCCGACCACCACGGGTCCGCCGAGCACCGCCACGTCTCCGTCAATGCCGCGCGCCGTCGGAATCCGCGTGGAGCCGGTGAAGCGGACCGTGCTCTCGCTGTTGAAGAGGCGAACAACGTCGTGCGCCACATCGCTGGGCAGCTGGCGCATGGCCAGCCGCTGCAGCGCGCCCGGTCGCGCGGGTCGGATCGTGATCGTCGTGATGGTGGTGTCCTGCGCCCATGCGCGAGACGCCGCCGCCACCAGCAGGAGTGCAATCGCCGCTCTGGTCATGACATGCTCCTCAGGGGTGCCCGGGAGCTGAGAAGGCACGGCCTGTGCCGCCCGTCACCAATCTCCTAACCCAATATCTCTGCGCAACTTGCCGTCTGACAACTGGCTCCGCGACACGGGCATGTCCCTACCTTCATCGGCACGCGCGTGTCCGAATGACACGTTACGCCAGCCCCTCGATGCCCAGGCGCTTCATCCGCCGGTAGAGATTGGCCCGATCCGTCGACAGGCGTCGGGCTGCCTCCGCAACGCTGCCTCCGGCCGCCGAGAGCGCCCGCGTGATGAGCGTCTTCTCGAACCGGTCGAGTTCCTCGGTGAGCCCGAGCTGCGGGCCGGCGGGGCCGGGAAGCGGCGCGCTCCCGCCGTCTCCGGCTGGCAGGGTGCTCGCGACGTCCTCGGCGGTGATCACCGGACGCGGCGAGAGGATGATGAGGCGCTCGACGATGTTCGCCAGCTCGCGCACGTTCCCGGGCCACGGGTGGCGAACCAGCAGGTCCATTGCCTCGGGCGTGACGGTGGCGGCGGCATGCCCGATCCGCCGCGTCACGAGGGCGGCGAAGTGTGCGACCAGCTCGGGGATGTCGCCCGGCCGCTCGCGAAGCGGCGCGATGGCGATCGGAAACACGTTGAGCCGGTAGAGCAGGTCCTCGCGGAAGCCGCCCTCCTTCGCCGCGCGCGTCAGATCCTTGTTGGTGGCCGAGACGAGCCGCACGTCCACCGGGATCGGCTTGCCGCCGCCCACGCGCTCGACTTCGCCGGCCTCGAGCGCGCGGAGCAGCTTGGCCTGGGCTTCGGGAGAAAGATCGCCCACCTCGTCGAGGAAGAGCGTGCCGCCGTCCGCCTGCTCGAAGCGACCGATCCGGCGTTCGGTCGCTCCGGTGAACGAGCCGCGCTCGTGACCGAACATCTCGGATTCGACCAGCTCGCGCGGGATCGCGGCGCAGTTGACGCGGACGAATGGAGCGTCGGCGCGCGGGCTCGCCGCGTGGATGGCGCCGGCGACCAGTTCCTTCCCCGTGCCGGATTCCCCCCAGACCAGCACGCGCGCCTCGGTGGACGCCACGCGCGCGATCAGTGAGCGGAGTTCCGCGATCTGCGGGCTCGAGCCCACCAGGGTCGCGGTGGGGCCCAGGGCTTCGCGCAGCGTGAGCGCCTCGGCCCGCGCCCGGGCGAGCTCCAGCGCCGAGCGGAGGGTGAGCAGAACGGCCTCCGGCGCGAGCGGCTTCTCGAGGAAGTGATACGCCCCGAGCTTGGTGGCCTTGACCGCGTCGGAGAGCCCGGCGCGGCCGCTCATCATGATCACCGGAACGCCGGGAGCGTCCGCAGCCAGGCGCTCCAGCGTCTCGAGTCCGTCGGGTCCGCCCGGCATCGACAGGTCCAGGAACACGGCGTCCGGCCGGCGGTGGCCGACGGCCGCGATCGCCTCGGTGCCGGACGCGGCCTCGGCGGCGTGATAGCCGTCGGCGGTGAGCAGGGCGCAGAGCATGCGGCGCAGGTTCGCTTCGTCGTCCACCACGAGGACCTGCGGGCGCTTGGTCATGCGAGTGTTTCCGCCGCCAGGGGCAGCTTGACGGTGAACGCCGTGCCGCGCCCGGGCTCGCTCGCGACCACCACCGAGCCACCGTGGTCGTGAATCGTCTGGCGGACCAGCGCCAGGCCGAGACCCGTGCCGTGCTTCTTGGTGGTGAAGTACGGCTCGAAGACGCGGGCCAGCTGCTCGGCGGGGATGCCCACACCCGTGTCCGCGATCACGACTTCCACCGCCGGCTCATGACCATTGGCCACCGCGCGGAGCGTGATCGCGATTCCCGGTGGGGCGGCGGGAGCCGTGCGCCCGTGCGTCTGCGCCTCCATGCGTCCCGCCTCACAGGCATCGCAGGCGTTGAGGATCAGATTGTGGAAGGCGCGCCGCAGCGGCTCGTAGTGCCCGCTCACCAGCGGCAGGCCCGGTTCCCGCTCGATGCTGGCCGTGACGGCGGGCGGCACCGTGCCCCGCACCAGCGACTCCACCAACTCGCCCAGGTCCACCGGCGCGGGCGGCCCCTCGGGCAGGCGTCCCAGCGTGGAGAAGTCGCGCGCCATCTGCTCGATGCGCGCGCTCTCGCCGTCGATGATCTCCAGCAGCTCCGTTTCGTCGGGCCGCGCGTTCTGCGCCAGCCGCGCCACCGCGAAGCGCAGCGGAGTCAGGGGATTCTTGAGCTCGTGGGCGACCTGGCGCGCGAGTTCCCGGAAGGCGCGCAGCTGCGCGGCCTCCACTTCCCGGGCGCGCGCAACTGCGAGGTCTGCGGCCATCCTGCGGAAGGCGCCCCGGAGCACCTCGAACTCCGGCGCTCCTTTGGCCGGGGGGGCGTCCGGGAGCGGCTCGCCGCGCGTCAGGTGACCGGTCCACTCGATCAGCTCGTGAATCGGACGCGACATCTGGCGCGAGAGGTGCCCGGCCAGGCGCACCGTGCCGACGGCGACGAGCGCGGTGAGCCCGATGGCCGTCACCAGCAGGAGCAGCGCAGCGGCGTCGTGGAGCGTGAGGCTCTGGTGTGCACGGCCGAGCGACCGACTGAGCTCTTCCCGGTGGCGCTCAATCGCCTGGCGTGCGGCGGCAGACAGAGGTCGCCCGGCGAGCGCGGAATCGACGTCGCGCCAGGTGGATGCCGCGCGCTCCCAGGCGGTGGCGCCGCCGACGGGCAGCGCGATGCGGGGCACGAGCAGCGTGACCCCGACTGCGATCCCGGCGGGGATGGCGGCGACCACGACGAGCCAGACGAAGATGCGGCGGCGAAAGGGCAAAGCCACGAGCCTAACTTGGAGCCCCGTGTCGTCAGGCTCAAGAGACGGAGAGGGTAGAGCGCAGATGAGTTGCCAGACGGCAAGGAGGAAGTGGTTCCCGGACGCCAGATGCCAGGGGGCAGGACTGACCGCTGAGGCCGATTTCCTGCACGCGGCCACCTGAGAACTGGTCTGGCCTCCGTTCGCTGGGAACTGGCAACCGCTGGCAACTTGCCGTCTGGGAACTCTTCTGGCTCCTGCCACTTACGGCTGTTTCTCGAGGCCGAAACTGGCCCGTCGCTCCAAAGCCGGGTAAGATTCACGGTTGGCTGGTGGTGGGGGTCGTACCCGGCTTCGACGCAGCTGGCGGATGGGTTCGACGCCTCCGTCGCGCGGAATCCGGACCGGCTCTTTCTGGTGGCCGGCGAGCGGCGCGCGACCTACGCGCAAATCGAGGGCGCCATCGTCCGGGGCGAAGACAGCACCGAGTTCGCCCGGGAGCAGATGGCCGACTACAAGGTGCCCGACCTGGTGCGCTTCTTCGACGCCCTTCCCATGACGGCGAGCGGGAAGGTGGAGCGTCGCGAGCTGGCGCAGGTCGTGGCCTTGGAACACACAGCTACGTGAAGGAGTCCATGACCTTTCCGACCCCGCGCTTGGCGAGCAAGCAGCCGCCGGCGCATGCACCGAATGCCGCGCTCCTGATCGACTTCGACAACGTGACGATGGGCATCCGCTCCGACCTCCAGGTCGAGCTGCGGAAGCTGATGGACTCGGACATCATCCGGGGGAAGGTCGCCGTCCAGCGGGCGTATGCCGACTGGCGGCGCTATCCGCAGTACATCGTACCGCTGTCGGAAGCCTCGATCGATCTCATCTTCGCGCCGGCGTTCGGCTCGAACAAGAAGAACGCCACCGACATCCGGCTGGCCATTGACGCGGTGGAGCTGGTCTTCACCCGGCCCGAGATCGGGACGATCATCCTCCTGTCCGGTGACTCCGATTTCTCGTCGCTGGTGATCAAGCTGAAGGAGTACGGGAAGTACATCATCGGCGTGGGGATCCGCGAGTCGGCGTCCGACCTGCTGATTCAGAACTGCGACGAGTACTACTCGTACAACGAGCTCGCGGGCCTCGCCCGGGCGGGCGAGGACGAGGGGGTGCGGCGCGACCCGTGGGAGCTGGTGGTGGACGCCGTGCTGGAAATGAAGAAGCGCGGCGACGTGATGCGCTCCGACCGCCTCAAGCAGGTGATGCAGGAGATGGATCAGTCGTTCGACGAAAAGAACGTCGGGATGAACCGATTCTCCAAGTTCGTGGACGAGGCCAAGCGCCGCGGGTTGCTGACCGCGACGAAGCTGGAGAACGGGCAGTACGAGATCGACCTCGGCTCCTCGGCGCCGGGCGGCGCTCAGGCGCTGCCGCCGATCCCGGGCGGGGCCGACGAGCGCCGCGGGCGCGAGCGCGCAGCGCACGATGAGGGGAAGCCCGCGGGCGCGTCGCGGGGACGCGGCCGCCGGGGCGGCCGGGGTCGCGGCGCCGCCGCGGAGAGCGCCCATGCGCCTGCGGCGGCGAGCGGGAGCGCGACGCCCGACTTGTCGCTGGCGCAGGCGTTCGACCTGCTGAAGCGCGTGCTGCGCGAGATGGGGGCGCTCGCGCCCACGGTCGTGGGCGAGGACCCGGTGCGGGAGCGGATGGCCGAAGTGCACGGCAACGCACAGGACCCCCTCTTTCACCGGCCGCGCTTCGGACGCCTGCTGCGCCAGGCCCAGGACGCAGGCATCGTGGACCTGTCCAAGAACGAGAAGGGTTTCGAGATGGCACTCCGCGCCGAGGCTGCAGCGGCGGCCGCCGAGCCGCAGCCGGAACGCGCCGGCGAGGAGTCGCGGGGGCGTCGCGGCCACCGCGGTGGACGTGGCCGGGGCGAACGGCGGGAGATGCTGCATGCGCCGCAGGACACCGAGCAGGCTGACGCGCCACCGGTGAGCGAGGAAGTGCATCCGGTGGCGGCTCCGGCACCGCCCGCGCCGCACGCCATCACGCGCGGGCTCAGGTTCCGCCGGGGATCCGGCGGCCCGGTGGTGCCGCCCGGGGGCGTGCCGCTGGTCGGCGTCGTGGAGATTGAAGAGGCGGCGGAGGCCCCGAAGGAGAAGCCGGCCCCGCGCCGGCGCTCGCGTGCCGGCGCCGCGCGCCGTGGCACGGCCAGACGGCCCAAGGGCAAGCGCGCGCCAGAGGAGCCGTCCTCCGAGTCGTGACGCCGCGGCCGCTCCCGCTCCGCTTCTACGCGCGGGACACCGTCGAGGTCGCGAAAGCGCTGCTCGGGCGGCTGCTGGTTTCCACCGTCGGCGGCCGGCGCTGCGTGGCGCGGATCGTCGAAACGGAAGCGTACGTCGGACCGCACGACCCCGCGTGCCATGCGGCCGACTGGCGGCGAACGCCGCGCAACGAGGTGCTGTACGGCGAGCCGGGGCTGGCCTACGTCTACTTCACATACGGCATGCACTGGTGCGCCAACGTCGTGACGGAGCGCGAGGGGTTTCCCGCGGCCGTCCTGCTCCGGGCGCTGGAGCCGCTGGAGGGCCTCGCCACCATGCGGCGCCGGCGGCGCATGACCGCAGCGGCGGCGCTCGCCGCCGGGCCGGCGCGGCTCACCCAGGCCCTGGGCATCGACCGCAGGCTCAATGGCCACCGGCTCACGGAGCCGCCCCTGTGGATCGCTGGCGAGAGGCGCGTCGCGCCCGAGCGGGTGGTAGCGGGACCGCGCATCGGCATCCGGGTGGCGGCCGACTGGAAGCTCCGCTTCTACATCCGCGACAACCCCTGGGTGAGCCGGCGCAGCTAGGGCGCCAAACACAGCGGCCAGCCGATTGGCTGGCCGCTGTCGCTTCGGGTCCGTGCGACGCCTAGCGGCGCGTCGTCACGTCCTCCTCGCGCGAGCCGAGGAACGCGTACCGCAGGCCGAACTCGAGGGACTGCGAGCTGTTCGGCAGCACGAAATCCTTGCCCTGCGGGCTCAGCTGCGCCTGCCCGAAGATCGCCAGCTTCCCGTACCTGATCTGCACACCGGCCATCACCATCGCAAAGCCGCCCGAGGCATGCTGATTCAGGTAGTTCGTGCCGGCGGTGTACTGGGAGGCCGTCAGCGACGCGGCGTCCACGGTGGGATTGCTCAGCGACTCGATCTCGAATCCGCCGCCGACGTACGGCTGGATGTGGCCGCCCCACGGAAACACCAGCAGCGCGATCTGGATCCGCTGCATCGCGGAGAAACTCCCCAGCACCCTCGTGCCGCCGAGCGTGGGAACGGCGATGCTGTCCACATCCTGCGTGAACGAGGTCGAATACGAGACGTACAACGCAGCGCGCCGGGCCGTGATCAACCACTCCCCGCCCGCCTGCGGCTGGGTCACCGTGCCCTTCGTCGGCAGGGTGTAGCGGACGATGCCGCCCTTCGCCCCCCAGTACCACTGGTTCTGCCACTCCTGGACCTGCGCGGCGAGTGGTGTGGCGGCCGCGAGCACCAGGACGGCGGCGATGGCCAGCGAACGATGTTGAAGCATGTCTACCCCCGAGTCGCGGATCACCCGGCTCAATCGTGCCGGGACGGGCCGGACGCCGCCCCATACAGGATCGCGTTGGTCAGCAGCTTGAAGGTCGCGTTCGTCTGCCCGCGGTGCTGCGGCCGGAAGGCGAACAGGATCGCGCGTCCGCGGCCCCCTGCCACCGGCGCATCCAGCAGCGCCGGGTGCCCCTCAAGCGCCTCGACACCCTCCACGTAGCCCGAGAGGAGTGGGTTTCTGTCGCGCGGATACGCGGCGACCACACGGTCCTCTGGAGCGGCATCCAGGATCGGAGTCGAGATGAAGTAGACGGCCGCCACGGAATCCATCCCCGACGCGACGGGGTGACCGCGATCGACCTCGGCTTCGAAAATAGAACCCGGTGCCGAAAAACGCGAGAGATCAGTGGTTTGCGCGCCCCGGCGCGACGTGCGGGCGACGTGCCCGGGCACGCCGAGGTCGTCCACCGCATAGGCGGCCGCCTCGCCCAGCGCGATGACCGTTCCGCCGGCGCCGAGGAACGCCTGCAGGGCCTCGGCACCGGCCTTTCCGAGGCCCCCGGTGTACTCGGGCGGGGCCGATCCGGCCGGCCGCCCGTTGCGGATGGCTGCGGCCGGTTCCGACGGCAGGAGCACGACGTCGAACCTCGATGCGAGGGCCCCCGCCCGGACCGCGCTGTCCGTCACGGTCGTGTAGGGCACGCCCAGGCGCTCCAGCACCCAGCGGGTCCACCCCTCGTCCATGTTGCCGTTCCAGGACCGGTACAGGGCGACTCGCGGCTGGTGCGCGATCGTCGGCGCGCCGGGCCACGCGCCGAGCCTCGGCACCGCGACGCCGCTGAAGCCGAGGGCGCGGGCCGCGGAGTCGAGGACCATGCGGGCGCCGCGCCCGCGGACGGCCAGGGTGCCAGCCGGCCAGCGGCGGCCCGCAGCGTCGAACGCGGCCGGCGCGATCGCGACCGAACCCCCGGCTGCGAGCGCCCGCCAGACGGCCGTCGCCTCGCCGTTCGAACGGTTGGACAGCAGCACGACATCGCCGGCACCGGTGATGCGGCCGGGCGGAACCGCGGCCGAGTCCACCGGCTCGAGGTCGCCTTCGACCGGGGAGCCGATCGCGTCCACCGTGACACCCATCTGCAGCGGCAGCGTCCAGCCCGTGACGTCGTACGGCGGGAGGGGCGGTCC
>Ga0326726_10002783_pt1 | contig 16020 bp, 9 predicted proteins | sample MHFenrmetagenome_2_FD_207603 | JGI IMG/M metagenome (GOLD analysis project Ga0326726, IMG submission 207603) | Lab enriched peat soil microbial communities from Michigan Hollow, Ithaca, NY, United States - MHF15MN | ecosystem: Environmental > Terrestrial > Soil > Wetlands > Peat | place: USA... | reverse complement strand
ATCCGCAACGCCTACCGAGTGGCCGGCGCCGACCTGGATCTCACCTCGCTGGTGGTGAACCTGACGCTTGGCCGATCCGAGCGGCCGCTCCGCACCGGTGCCGCGGCCACATATCTCGCCGAGCTGGGCCTCGCGACTGCCGACGACCCCGCGCTGTTCAATCGCCAGGACCGGCTCTTTCCGCGTACGCGGGAGCCCAATGCCCAGCTCACCATCAAGGAGTCGTACATCATCCTTCCGTCGCTCGCGCCGTTCGCCGATCCCGGCAGGCTGCTGCAGACGGAGAGGAACGACTCGCTCTACCGCACCCCGGACTACCTCCTCTTCAGCGAAGGCCCGTCAGCCAAGTTTGTCTTCCGGCTCCGCTACAACGCGAGCTCGAGCGGCGACCGGGGCTCGCTCGACCTGGGCGCCCTGCAGATCCGCGACGGCAGCGAGGCGCTGTTCCTCAACGGCCGGCGGCTGGAGAAGGGGATCGACTACAACATCAACTACGATCTGGGCCAGGTCACCTTCCTGAATCCGCAGGGGTTGTTCGGCAGCGCCCCGGGCAACATCCAGGCACGGTTCGAGGAGCGCGGGGTCTTTGCGGTGGCGCCGACCCAGATCTTCGGGCTCGCCTCCCGCTACAGCCTGGGGGAAACCGGCGGGATCAACCTGATGGGCATCTATCAGGTGGAGCAGAGTGCCTTCAACCGCCCCCAACTCGGCTTCGAAGCCGCTGCCCATATGGTAGGTGGCATCAGCACCGACCTCCGCTTCAAGCCGATGGCGGTCACCCGAGTGATGAACCGGCTCACCTCCGCGCCGGCCATCGCTCCGTCTCGCCTCGACCTGAATGCCGAAATCGCGCTTACCAAACCTGATCCGAACCGGTCTGGGCAGGCCTACCTCGAGGAGTTCGAGGGCGATCGGGGCATCTCGCTGTCTCTGCGCGAATCGCTGTGGGAATTCGGCAGCCGGCCACAGTACGCCGACGGCGTGGATGCCATCGTGGGCGCGGCCTTCGATACCGCCGACGCGGTCCAGCTCACCTGGCAGAATCTGATTCCCGATCCGCAGGGTGGCGCCGTCCAGCTCCGGGCGCGGGACATCGACAACAGCATTCAGGTGGCCGGCCAGCAGGACCAGCTGGAAACCGTGCTGTACCTCGCCCTGCAGCCCGACACCGCCGGCGGCCAGGTGCGGCGCGACAACAGCCTGGCGTGGAAGATGCCCGCCCGGCTCAACGCTCCGCGCTGGCGTTCGATGGTCACGGCCCTCAGCAGCACTGGAGTGGATCTGTCGAAGAACGAGTTCTTCGAGTTCTGGGTCTTCAACGACCGGCTGCGGACCGCCGACTCCGCCGGGGTGCAGCTGGTCCTCGATCTCGGTACGGTGAGCGAGGACGCGCTGGCGATTGCCCCGGAGAGCCTCACCGTCACCGGGAGCGACTCGGTCTTTACCGGCCGCCGGTTTGTGGGACTCGGCCGGCTCGACACCGAGCGCCAGACCACCGGGGTGTTCAATGCCGAATCCGACGACGCGGGCATCCTGGGCGACCGGCCTGACACCCTCTGGGTCGGCGACGAGGACCGCCGGCGGCCGGCGCTCTGCCGCCAGCAGCTCAGTAACGTTGTGCCGCTGTACCCGTGGGGCGATCTCGGTGCCCGATGCACCAATGGAAACGGGCTGCTCGATACCGAAGACCTCGACAATGACAACGCCCTCGACGCCGGCGGCAGCTCGGAGAATGTGTTCCGCTGGGTGGTGAACCTCAGGGACCCGAAGTATTTCATCCGCAACGGCGTCCAGGCCGCCGACGGGAGCGGCTGGAAGCTGTACCGCGTGCCGCTCCGCACCCCGGATTTCCCGCTTGGGACTCCCAACATCCGGCTGATCAAGCACCTCAGGATCACCGTGGTGGCCAACAACGACGGCGGCGCCCCCGATCTGCGCGCCTTTCTGGCGCTTGCCCGGATGCGTTTCCTAGGCGCGCCCTGGGTGCGCCGGTCGGATCGTCCGATCACCGGGCTCGCCGGCGCCACCGGCGCCTCGACCGGCGAGGTCGTGGCCTCCACTGTCTCGACCGAGAACCAGGAGCTGGGCTACGAGTCCCCGCCCGGTGTGCAGGGCGGACTGGACAGCAAGAGCGGGAGCAAGGGCGAGTTCGGCACCCAGGTGAACGAACGTTCGCTCCGGATCATCGGCCGCGGCGTCACCGACAGCCAGCGTGTCGAGGCCTACTTCCGCTTTCCGAGCGGCCCGCAGAACGTGCTCGGCTACCGCGAGCTGCGCGCCTGGTTTCGCGGCCGCGGCCCGGGCTGGGGCCCCGGCCAGGACTTCCAGGCCTACCTCCGCGTCGGCAGTGACAGCCGGAACTTCTACCAGTACACCACCGACGCGCGCACAACCACCTGGCTCCCCGAGGTGAGGGTGGACCTGGCCAAGTGGCGTGATCTCCGGGGTGCCATCGAGTCGCGCCGGCTGCAGGGCCTCCAGCCCGACAGCGCGGCTCGAGTGGCCTGCGGCGGCGACCCGGCGCTCAGGGACGCCTACGTCCTGTGCGACGGGCCCTACCTGGTCCACATCGAGGACGTCGCGGTAAATCCGCCGAATCTCGCCAGCATCCAGGAAATCGCGGCCGGGATCCTGCGCCGCGGCACCACCGAGTCCTCCGACAGCGCCGAGATGTGGGTGGATGACATCCGCCTGGTGGACCCGATCTCCCACGTCGGATCGGCCATGGCGGTGGATGCGCGGCTGGTGGCATCGGACGTGGCCGAGTTCTCGGCCGGATACGTGCGCCAGGACGGGTACTTCCAGCAGATCGGCGGCCAGCCCAGCTATCGAACCAGCGGGACCCTCCAGTTCGGCACCGGCGTGCGGCTGGACCGGTTTCTGCCGACCTCGCTGGGGATCTTCCTCCCGGTGCAGGTGAGCTACGCGCGCACCGACGTGGACCCGCAACTCATCACCGGCACCGATGTGCAGGCAGGGGACCTGGCCGGCCTCCGCAGGCCGGTGAACTGGACCTTGAGCTACAACATTAGCGTGCGTCGCAGTGCGCGCGGCAAGAGCTGGCTGATCCGGGGTCTAGTCGATCCCCTGGGCCTGAGTGCCAGTTTCGCTGACGGCCGCAACATCTCCGAACTCTCCCGCGCGACCAGCTCTTCCCGCGCTCTCACCGCCACCTACCAGCTCCAGCCGGGGCGCGGCGGCTTCGGCATCAACCTGGGCGGGGTGATCGACAAGCTCCCCGGGTTTGTCCGCAAGAGCGAGGCGGGCGAGGGGCTCCGGCGGCCATTTGTGAACCTCGCGCCCAGCAGCGTGCGCCTGTCCAGCGGCCTTACCCGCAATCAGGCCGACCTGATCTCCTACCAGGTTCCGGTACGGCGGGCTCTCGACTCTCTGCTCCTGCCGGTCACCTCCCTGCAGCACCTGTGGCGGAACTCGGCCGGACTCTCCTGGCAGCCCGTGGGGATGCTCAACCTGGGCGGGGATCTGGCCAGCACCCGGGACCTCCGGCGCTATCCTGACTCGACCGCCCTCGGCCGCCTCGCCGGGGATTCGCGCCGGAGCCTGCTCGGCATGGATGTCGGTGTGGAGCGTGATCGCCAGCTGAGTACCTCCATGGCGCTCACGCCCCGGATCACCTCGTGGTTCCGGCCCCGATTCACCTCGCAGAGCAGTTTCGTGCTGTCGCGGAGCCTCTCCAGCCGGGAGCCGATCCGGGAGGACGGAGACACCGCCGGGGCGTTCATCCTGCCGCAGACCCTCAACAACACCCGCTCCTATGAGCTGGGCGCGGGGGTGGATGTGGGCCGACTCCTGAGCCGCGCGTTCGGCGATTCGGGCGGGGTCAGTCGAGCCACGCGTCGGCTGCGCCCGTTCGACATCAGCGACCGGCTCACCCGGAACTCGACCTTCGACCTGGTGGCCTTCGATCCCGGCGTCGGCTACCAGCTGGCGTTGGGCGGGCTCGGGTCCTTCCTGCACCAGGGCAGCGACTCCGCCATCGGGGCCGCCGAAGTTCGCGCCACCAGTCTCAACTCCGGCGCCGACCTCCCGCTGGGCCTCTCGTTCACTCTGGGCTACAGCCGCACCCGCACCAGCCGGTTCCAGCTGGTTTCCGGCTCATTCCTCACTTCGGAGACCAAGCAACGCGAATGGCCCAGAGGCACCGTGCGGCTCACCCGAAGCCTGCGGGGCGGCCCGGTGGCGCTGTTCGCCGTGGGCACCACCTTCCGCACCGCCGAGGGCACCACCACGACTCCCAGTGCGGAGGGTCTGCCCATCCTGGCCCGGACGTTCTCCTCCAACCTGACGCCCGACGCGCAGTTCAGCCTGCGCAACGGAATGGTCTTCACCTTCTCCTACAACCGGCTGAAGCAGGAGAACCTCACCAGCGGCAACCTCACGCGCATCAGCCAGAATGACTTCACCGCCGGGCTTAACCATGCCTTCAACCTCCCCACTTCGATCAGCCGGATCCGCCGGACCATCCGATCGCAGCTGAGCGGCGTGCTCTCCCGGAGCACCAGCTGCCTGGAGCGCAACGGCACCAACGACTGCATCAACGTGTCGGATACCCGGCGTTCCGAAGCGCGGGCCAGTTTCGACAGCGACCTGGCCAAGATCCTCACTGGCGGCCTCTCGTTCAGCTATTCGCTCAGCGAGGCCCGGCACCTGGACCGGAAGTTTTCCCAGATTGTGATCACCGCGTCGCTGCAGCTGTCGCTATTCTCGGGCGACTACCGGTAGGGAGAGTAGGCGCGAGTGAGCTATGAGCCATGAGTCCACATGGCTACCTTGGTTCTGCGCTGCTCCGGACGACCCTGAGGGTGTCCTCCCGAGTGCTGCGAGGGATCGCTGAAGTAGCCCTTGCAGGAAACCTGAAGTCGGAGGTCCCTCGCCTCCGCTCGGGCCGACAAGACCTTCGGTCGCTGCCTACAGCTCCCGGCTCACAGGTCGCTGCTCACTGTTCACTGCTCATAGCCCATGCGACTTACCATCCTCATCACTACGACCCTGCTCGCCGCCTGCGATTCCTCACCGCCGTCCCGTGAGTTCGACGGCCAGTCCGCGTTCCACTATCTCGAGCAGCAGATGGCCTTCGGGTACCGCATTCCTGGCACCGAGGGGCACGCCCGGATGGCCGCGTGGCTCGATTCGATGGCCCGCGCCCGGGCCGACACCGTCATTGTGCAGTCGTGGAAACACGTGACCGCGCGGGGAGACACGCTGCCGCTGGTGAACGTCATCGCCCGGTTCAATCCGCGCGCCTCGGAGCGGGTGTTGTTCATGGCGCACTGGGACACCCGCCCGATCTCCGACGGTCCCAACTCCAAGGGAGACCGGACCAGGCCCGTTCCGGGTGCCAACGATGGCGCCTCGGGCGTCGCGGTGCTCCTTGGTGTCGCGGACGTGCTGAAGCGGAGCCCGGCCAAGGTGGGAGTCGACCTGTTGTTCGTGGACGGGGAGGACTTCGGCGACTTCAACGCCACTCCGCCTGCCGATGTGCTGATCGGATCACGATACTACGGCCAGCACCGGCCGCCCGGCCCGGTGCCGCTCTACGCTGTGCTGTTCGACATGGTCGCGGACAAGGACCAGCAGATCTACCAGGAAGGGAACTCGCTGCTCGGCGCGCCGGAGGTTGTGGATCTGGTGTGGACCGTCGCCCGGGAAGTGGGCCACGCCGGCAGCTTCCCGGCCACGCCCAAGCACACCCTCACCGACGACCACGTGGAGCTGCAGAAGGTCGGCATCCGCGCCATCGATGTGGTCGACTTCGACTATCCCTACTGGCACACGCCCGACGATACCATCGACAAGGTGAGTGCCCAGAGCGTGCAGACCGTAGGAGACGTCGCGGTGGCCCTGGTGAGGCGACATTAAGGCGGGATTGCGGGAAGGAAGAGGGACCACGCCATCCCGACAACGGAAGCGACGAGGGATCGCCATGGGTGCGCGCCCATAGGGATCCCTCGATGCGCTCCGGATGAGAGCTCCCGCCTTCCCGCCTGGCCGGCCTCGCATCGCCCTCTACACGGCCGCCTCACCTCTCGACTCTGCCTTCTCACTTCTCACCTCTCACTGCTCACCGTTCTCCGCGTCCACTCGGTACTTCCCGCGTTTTACGGTGGCGGCGTCCTCACCAGCATTCGACCTACGTTTGGCCATGCCCCCCGAACGCCGCGCCGTCCTGTTGCTGCTCGGACTCGCCGTCGGCGGGCAGGCCCTCCGGGTCTGGGTGGCTCGTCCCGGAGCCCCGCCGGGCCAGGTCGCCCTCCTTCCCGCGCCGGCAGGCAGCGCCCCGCTCGCCCACCGTGACTCGAGCATGGCGCTGGCTCGCACCCTGGCGCCGGGCGAGCGGATCGACCTCGACCACGCATCCGCCCTCGAGATCGCCCGACTGCCGAGGGTCGGACTCCGGCTCGCCAAGGTCATCGTGGCCGACCGTCAGGCCCGGGGCCCGTTCGGCACCCTCCAGGTGTTGGACCGCGTGCCAGGGGTCGGGCCCGGGCTCCTCGCCGCGATCCGCGACAATGTGCGGTTCTCTGCTGTGCCCTCCTCCCAGACGCCTGCGCCGGGGGACCCCGCTGCAAGTCCGACCTCGGGGCTGGGGGCTCGAAACGATCTGCCGACACTCGACCTCAATAGCGCCACGACGGCGGAGCTGGAGCGGCTTCCCCAGATCGGGCCCTCGCTGGCTGGACGAATCGTGGCCTTTCGCCAGAAGTACGGGCCTTTTCCAGTGGTAGACAGCCTGGTACGGGTCCCCGGGATCGGGCCAGCTACCCTGGCTCGGCTCAGGGGCAGGGTCTCGGTGCAGTAGGTCGGAGTTCCTGGTTCCGGGTTCCGAGCTGAACGGCTCAAGGCACCCCACTTGCTGAACAAGCCTGGTTCTCCGGCGCCACTCGGAACTCGGAAGTCGGAACGTGGAACTGGTGGTCCGGCCTTGACACCCTACCCCGGCATCCTAGCTTAGATGAAGGGCCCCTAACCCCTTGTCACACTTCACAATCCAGCACTAGAGGGCGATGGCGACCGCAGCTGCCGGCAGCAATGATCGGCTGGGCGACATCCTGATTCGCGAGGGTCTCATCACCCGTGACCAGCTCACGGCGGCCCTGGCGGAACAGAAGTCCTCCGGCCACCGCCTGGGCTACGTCCTGGTCAAACTGGGACTGGTCCAGGAGATTGAGGTCACCAAGATCCTGGCCCGGCAGTACCGCATGCCGGCGGTCGACCTGGGCCGGTTCGAGGTCGACCCCAAGATCCTCAAGCTCGTCCCCGCCGACTTCACCCTGAAGCACGTGGTCCTGCCGCTCAAGCGCGAGGGCCGTACCCTCACGGTGGCGATGGCGGACCCGACCAATACCGGGGTGCTGGACGACCTCAAGTTCATCACCCGGTACGATCTCTTCCCGGTCATCGCCGGCGAATACACCCTCCGCAACCTCATCGAAAAGCACTACGAATCGTCCGATGAGCAGATGCAGACTCTCCTGAAGGAAATGGAGGGCATGGGTGAGGGCGATGTGGAGGTAGTGGAGGAGCAGGAAGACGAGGCGGCTACCCAGGCGCAGATTAACGATGCCCCGGTGGTGAAGCTGATCAATGGTCTCCTCACCGATGCGGTGAAGCGGGGCGCCTCCGACATTCACATCGAGCCGTTCGAGCACGAGATCCGGGTGCGCTACCGGATCGATGGCTCGCTGCTCGAGGTGATGAAGCCCCCGGTCAAGATGAAGGCCGCCCTCACCAGCCGCATCAAGATCCTCTCGCAGCTCAACATCGCCGAGCGGCGGGTGCCCCAGGATGGCCGTCTCAAGCTCAAGATCGGCAATCGGGTCATCGATTTCCGGGTATCTACCCTGCCGGTGATCTTCGGCGAGAAGATCGTGCTGCGGATCCTGGACAAGGGCAACCTGACGCTCGACCTGTCCAAGTTCGGCTTCGAGCCCAAGGCCGAGCAGGACCTGATGCGGAACATCCTGAACCCATACGGGATGGTGCTGGTGACCGGGCCCACGGGATCGGGCAAAACCACGACGCTGTATTCCGCCCTGTCCCGGGTCAATGTGATCGAGACCAACATCATGACGGCGGAGGACCCGGTCGAGTACAACCTGATGGGCATCAATCAGGTCCTGGTCCGCAACGAGATCGGCCTGACCTTTGCTGCAGCGCTCAAGGCGTTCCTGCGGCAGGACCCGAACATCATCATGATCGGGGAGATTCGTGACCTGGAAACGGGCGGTATCGCCATCAAGGCGGCGCTGACCGGGCACCTGGTGCTCTCCACCCTGCACACCAACGACGCCCCGTCGACGATCACCCGCATGATCGACATGGGGATCGAGGCGTTCAACGTGGCCAGCGCGGTGAACCTGGTGGTGGCCCAGCGGCTGGTCCGGCGGATCTGCCGGGAGTGCAAGGAGCCCAAGGAGTACACCGACGTGGAGCTCAGTGCCCTGGGGAGCAACTTCGCCGAAATCCGCAAGATCCCCTTTATGAAGGGGACCGGGTGCGAAACCTGCAACGGAACCGGCTACAAGGGACGGGCAGGCCTCTACGAGGTGATGGCCATGACCCCGGAACTCCGCCGCCTGATCCTGCGTGGGGGGTCGGTGGCCGAGATCAGGGACCAGGCGGTCGCCGATGGGATGCTGACCCTGCGCATGGACGGCATGAAGAAGGTGGAACGGGGCGTGACCACGCTGGAAGAGGTCATCAAGGAGACCGCGGCATGACGGTGAACCTGCGCGCACTGCTCGAGGAGATGATCGAGAAGGACGCCTCGGACCTGCACATCACCGCGGGTGAGCGGCCCAAGCTCCGTATCGACGGCGACATCACTAATGCCGCGGCGCCGGATGTCCTGACGCCGAAGGACACCCTGGCGCTGGCCTACTCGGTGTTGACTGAGAATCAGAAGAAGCGGTTCGAGACCGAGGATGAGCTGGACTTTTCCTTCGGCATCCAGAACCTGGCGCGGTTCCGCGGCAACGTGTTCAAGCAGCGCGGCTGTGTGGCGATCGTCATCCGGATGATTCCCTTCAACGTGCGGACCTTCCAGGATCTGGGCCTGCCGCCGGTCATCAGCAAGCTGGCCGAGCGCCCCCGCGGCCTCATCCTGGTCACCGGCCCCACCGGGTCGGGCAAGTCGACCACGCTGGCGGCGGTGCTCGACAAGATCAACAAGGAGCGCAAGGGTCACATCATCACGGTGGAGGATCCGATCGAGTTCATCCACCGGCACCAGCAGTGCATCGTCAACCAGCGCGAGGTCGGAACCGACACCAAGAGCTTCGCCAGCGCGCTCAAGTATGCCCTGCGGGAAGACCCCGACGTGATTCTGGTGGGCGAGTTGCGCGATCTGGAGACCATCGCGGCCTGCCTGACCATCGCCGAGACCGGCCACCTGGCCCTGGCGACACTGCACACCAACTCCGCCGCGGAGTCGATCAACCGCATCATCGACGTCTTCCCGTCCAACCAGCAGCAGCAGGTCCGGGCGCAGCTCGCCTTCGTGCTCGAGGGGGTCATTACCCAGACCCTGCTGCAGAAGGCCAAGGGACGGGGGCGGGCCATGGCCTGCGAAATCATGGTCTGCACCCCCGCCATCCGGGCCCTGATTCGCGACGACAAGGTGCACCAGATCTACTCGGCACTGCAGTCCGGCAAGAAGCACGGCATGGCCACCATGAACGATTCGCTGTTCCAGCTGTACATGACCCGGGAAGTGACGCTCGAGGAGTGCATGCGCGCCTCGGGCGATCCCAACGAGCTGCTCCGCATGTGCGGCGAGACGCCGCTCGAGGAGCAGGAAATGGGTGCCGCGGACAAGCCCGCCGGCCGCCCCGCCGCCCGCCGCTAAGGGACCAGGAGCCCGACGATGCCAGTCTTCGAGTACACCGCGCGGAATGCCAGCACCGGCCAGATCCTCAAGGGCACGCTCGACGTGTCCACCAGGGACGATGTGCTCAGGCACATCAAGCAGCAGAAGATGATCGTGGTGAACGTGCGGGAGCAGCCCAAGCAGCTCTCGTTCGCCTTTCTCAAGCGCAAGGGCATCCGGACCCGGGACATCGTGATCTTCACGCGGCAGTTCGCCACGATGATCAACTCGGGCCTGGCGCTGGTGCAGTCGCTGGACATCCTGGCCCGGCAGACCGAGAATCCGGCCCTGGCCGAGGTGACCAAGCAGGTGGTGTTCGACGTGGAGAGCGGCCACACCCTGGCCGACGCCTTCAGCAAGCACCCCCGCGCCTTCACCGAGCTGTACGTCAACATGGTAGCCGCCGGCGAAGCGGGCGGCATTCTCGACACCATTCTGCTCCGGCTCGCCACCTTCCTTGAGAAGAGCGACGCCCTGATCCGGAAGGTGAAGGGTGCCATGGTGTACCCGGGCGTGATCATGTCGGTCGCGGCCATCGCGGTCGCGGTGCTGCTGATCTTCGTGATTCCGACCTTCCAGAAGATGTTCGCCAGTGTGGGCATGGAGCTGCCGCTCCCCACCCGTATCGTGATCGGGATGTCGGACTTCCTGATCAACTACTGGTGGATGCTCATCCTCATCGTCGCCGGCATCGTCATCGGCATCCGCCGCTACTACGCCACCGCGGACGGGCACCTGCGGATCGACACGATGCTGCTCAACTCCCCGGTTCTCGGCGATCTGCTCCGTAAGTCCGCCGTGTCCCGCTTCACCCGGACCCTGGGCACCCTGATCAGCTCCGGCGTGTCGATTCTGGACGGTCTGGAAATCACCGCCAAGACCGCCGGCAACCGGGTGATCCACGACGCCGTGATGGAATCCCGCAATTCGATCGCGGCCGGTGAGACCATTGCCGGCCCGCTGGAGAAGTCCAAGGTCTTCCCGCCGATGGTCATCTCGATGATCGCAGTGGGCGAGCAGACCGGCGGTCTGGACGAGATGCTCTCCAAGATCGCGGACTTCTACGATGAGGAAGTAGACGTCGCGGTGAGCGCACTGCTCTCCCTGATGGAGCCGCTGATGATCGTGGTGCTCGGCGTCATCGTCGGCGGCATGGTGGTCGCCATGTACCTGCCGATCTTCGACATGATGAACGCGGTGCAGTAGAGAGTCGAGCGCAGCCATGCTAAGGGCGGGGGCCCGGTAGCTCCGGGCCTCCGCCGTTTTCTGCAGGATCCCTTTCTCAGCTCACCGTCGGGGTGGCCTGCTACGGAATCCGGATGGCGCGCACCATGCCATGGGCGACGTGCGGCTGGTCGTCCTCTGCGTCCGGAACGAAACAGAGCAGCACGTACTCACCCGGCTCAAGGTCCAGCGTCACAAAGCTCACGCCGCCCTGGGAGAGCATCATGCTTCCTCCCGCCGGCGCGAACGGCGGCGGGCCGCTCTCGTCCTTGAGCCACTGAAGCACCTCGGCCGCGCTGTGGCCCGGCGACACCCGCACGAAACCCACCTCGTGCGGCTGTTCGGCCACGTTCTCGACCCGAACGATCTGTCGTCCCGCCCGGAGGGCTGAGGTAAGGCCGAAGGAGTAACTGTCCAGTGTCAGCTGCGCGTCCGCCTTCGGCGGTATCGTCGGACGCGCCGGGGAAGGGACCACCACCAGCCTGCGCGCCATTCCAAGCAGCAGATGCTGCACACCACGCGACGACATGTAGCACACCATCAGGTACTGTCCCGGCTCCAGATCCACCGTCACCTCGCTGGCGGACCCTGGCGCCGGGATGCTGGGCCCGCCGACGTACGTAGTGCCGCTGGTGACCAGCTCACCGCGGCGCGCGTCCTCCAGTACCTCCTCGGCGGTGTGTCCGTCCTCCAGCCTGAGCAGCTGGAGATGATGTTGCTCGTGGCCCTGGTTGACCAGCCGGATGCGGGTGAGGCCCTCCGCAACCGTATCGGGTGCCCGAAACCGGAAATCTTCCGCCCTCACCTCCAACTCCCGTATTCCGGGGGGCGCGCTGTCCTCTGCCCTGGCGGCGCAGCCGACCCCAAGCGGCAGGCCGAGCGCCGCCATCCACGTCAGGCCAGCAGACCGAATTCCATTCCGCATGCTTCCTCCCATGGTGAATTTGACGGGAGGAGAATGCCCGGGCGGGGGGACCCAGCCGTATCAGCCGCGTCGGCAGCCGGGTGAAGGCCGTCGGGGCGATCGGCTGTCGGCCGGAGTCTGACAGCGACTCCGGCAGCGCTCACCGCCTCCCGAGGTACCGCTTGGCTCGCTGGATCTCCCTTCGCTGTCGGGCAATCCCGCGCTCGAACCCGGTGGTGATGAACCGGAACTGAGGCGACGGCGCCACCCGGGTGGCGAAGTGCCGCACCCAGTCTGGTCGCGCGCCGTCTGCGTCGGTCACTCCGTATCGCCGTCCCAGCTCCCATGAGCTGGTCGCTTCGCCACTCCACCCGAATACCTTGGGGTCTGCCGCCAGCGCCGCTACTCCCCGGCCCAGGAACAGAGGCGTCTCCGACGCGATGAAGTGCGGATCCTTCGCCGCCCCGTCTCGCCAGTTCTCTTCTGTGACCCCGAACTGCTCGAGCATCGTCTCCGAGCGAAGGAATCCGGGTGTGACCGAGACCGCGGTGATCCGGTCCTTGCGCAGCTCCTCCGCCATCACCAGCGCCAGCCGCATCACGTTGGCTTTCACCAGGTCATGCAGGAATCCCATGCCGCCGTACCCCGTCGTGTCCCGGTCGGTTACCTCCACGATCAACCCGCGCCGGCTCTTGCGGAGGAGCGGCACCGCGAACCGCGCCGTGACGACGTGCGAGAGCACCGCCTGCCGGAACAGGGCCTCGATGGCGGTGAGGGTGACCCCGAAGAACGGCTTGTTCCAGTCGAATCCGGGGGCCTCGCCCGCAAGGCTGTTGACCAGGATGTCGAGCCGGCCCTGCTCCCGGCCCACTCTGGCCATGAGGGCCTCCACCTCGGCCTCCTTCGAATGATCCACCCGCACTGCGATCCCGGTCCCGCCCAGGGCCGAGACCAGTGTCGCCGTCTCTTCGATGGTTTCCGGCCGGCCGTAGGGAGAGGGATTACCCCGCACGCTCCGGCCGGTGCAGTAGACCGTCGCCCCTGCCTCCCCCAGGGCTCGGGCAATGCCCCGGCCCGCGCCCCGGGTCGCTCCCGCCACCACCGCGATCCTGCCGCGCAGTCTGGCCATGGCTTTCCTCCCCAGCTGCCAGGATTGTTTATAAACAAGCGTTCGTTTATTATTGTGGCCATGGCCCTCCCGCGCAAGTGAGCCCCCGGCCCCGCAGTTTCGAGGACGCCGACATCCTCGCCGCCGTCGGCCGGGTAATCGGCCGGCATGGACCGGCCAGGTTCACCCTGGCGCTGGTGGCCCGTGAGGTCGGCATGTCACCCGCCACGCTGGTTCAGCGATTCGGCAGCAAGCGAAAGTTGCTGGTCACCGCCATGCGCGGCGGGGCAGGAGACTGGGGCGGCTACATCGCGGAGCTGAAAGCGGCCGGAAAGTCGCCGCTTTCGATTGTGCGGGAGCTGGTTCTCTGCCTGGCGGGGATGGCACCTACCGCCCGGGAGTTCGGCAATCACCTGGCCGCACTCCTCCTGCTGGATCTCGCCGATCCGGCGGTCTATCCCCTGACCCGCGACATGGCCCGGAAGAACCAGCTCGCGCTGGTCACCCTGCTCCGCGAGGCCGAGGCCGCCGGGGAGCTCCTGCCCGGTGATCACGAGGCCACGGCCCGGCTGCTCAACGCGCTTGCTGTGGGCTCGCTTCTGCAATGGGCCATCCACCGGGAGGGGACGGCGCGGGACTGGCTTGCCAGAGACCTCGACCGGGTCCTCGCCTCCAGTCTGCCACCGTCCCAGGGTCAGGGCAGCGACACCCTCGAACGGGGGTCCGATTAACGAATCGGCGCCGCGCTGCGTACTCCAGGGAGTCGCCGCCGCCTGGTCGCGGCCGCACGCGCTCCTCCCCAAACCTCATCTACGCATGCCCAGATCCCCTCTGCCGCTTTTTGTGGGCCTGGTACTCTTCGGCCTCCCATCCGCCACTGCTGCCCAGGAGGTTGCCGATCCCATCCTCGCCCGAATCTGGACCCTCGGCATGGACAGCTCGCAGGCTGAGCACCTTGCGCAGGTACTGTTCGACTCAATAGGGCCGCGCATGACCGGTACGGCCGGGCTCAAGGGCGGCAACGACTGGCTGGTCCGGACCTATCAGTCCTGGGGTATTACCGCGCGCAATGAGCGGTACGGCACCTGGCGGGGATGGCGCCGGGGCTACTCGCACATCGACCTAATCGAGCCGCGGGTCCGCACCCTCGAAGGCACCATGCTGGGTTTCAGCCCCGGTACCAGGAAGAAGGACCTCACCGCGCAGACGATCATCCTCCCCCGGTTCCCTGACAGCACCGCCTTTGTCCGCTGGCTGCCTCAGGCCAAGGGCAGACTGGTGCTGGTGGCGGCGCCGCAGCCGACCTGCCGGCCCACCGACAACTGGGAGAAGTTCGCGACCCCCGCCGCGAAGGCGCGGATGGACAGCCTGCGCGCGGCGGTCCGGCGGGAGTGGGCCGGTCCCGACGTGCGAGGCACCGGTTATAGCCTTGCGCTGGGGACGGGGGAGCTGGGTCTGCGGCTGGAACAGGGGGGAGTAGCCGGAGTGCTTACCTCCCGGCCCAAGGATGCCTGGGGGACGATCGAGATCTTCGACAGCTACAACACCAAGGCCCCGGCGATCGCGCTGAGCTGCGAGGACTACGGTCTGGTCTACCGGCTGACCGAGAACAACCAGCACCCGCGGCTCCGGCTGAATCTCGATGCCGAGCTGCTCCCCGAGCAGCCCATCTTCAACACTGTCGCGACCATCCCGGGGACGGAAAAGCCGGACGAGTACGTGGTCCTCTCCGCCCATTTCGATTCCTGGGACGGGTCCTCCGGCGCCACCGACAACGGTACCGGCACGCTGACCATGATGGAGGCCGCACGCATTCTGAAGCAGGTGTATCCCAGGCCCCGGCGGACCATCCTGATCGGGCACTGGGCCTCGGAGGAGAACGGCCTGGTCGGTTCACGGGCCTTTACCGAGGAGCATCCGGAGGTCCTTACCGGCCTGCAGGCTCTGTTCAACCAGGACAACGGCACTGGCCGCGTGGTGCGGGTAGGGGCGGCGGGCCTCCCCAACGCCGCCGAGCATCTCGCGGCCTGGATGGCCCGGGTGCCCGAGGTGTTCCGCCAGCAGATCACCTCCTCCGGTCCGGGCTTCCCGTCGGGCGGCGGCAGTGACGATGCATCGTTCGCCTGCCATGGGCTGCCGGCCTTTGGCCTCGGGGCGTTGCCCTGGGACTACTTCAACTACACCTGGCACACCAACCGCGACACCTACGACAAGCTGGTGTTCGACGATCTCAGGGCGAACGCCACGCTCACTGCGATGCTGGCCTACCTCGCGGCTGATGACTCCACGACCATCAGCCGAGAGCGGGTGGATCTGGTCGCGGCGGCGGCCAAGGCCCAGACCGACACCACGATGAGCCCCGAAGCCCGCCGGCGGATTCCTACCGCGTGGCCCGAGTGCTCCGCGGCTCCCCGGGTGACCCGAGGCCGGCTCAAGTAACGGACCTCGACGTGGCGGCGGGCACTTCGCCTGAGGTCTGCCAACCACGTTCACGCTGGGTTCATTCACTCCGGGCTACCTTCACCGGGCCGAACACTACATGCCTCTAGGGAAGGGTCGTGACTGGCGCAATGCACCCCGGCACTCTGCTCATCCTGAGCCTGGCCGCCGCCCTGGCCGCCGGTCCCGGCAGTCTGCTCGGATCCCGCCCCTGGATGGCTTCACAGGGAGTCGGTTGGGCCACCGCCACCGCGGCGGGCTTCATGCTCGGCATAGGATACGTCCTGCTATCGGCCGGGCAGATGATGGCCCCGGCGGCCACGCTCCTTGGTGCGGCCGCCGGTGTGGGCCTCATGCGCGTTGCCGATGGCGTCCCCGGGGCCCCTCGAACGGGCAGCGATGTCGCGAGAGTTTCCGCGCCTCCACCGACCGACCGGGGGGTCATCAGGGGTAATG
>Ga0326726_10002782_pt1 | contig 16022 bp, 15 predicted proteins | sample MHFenrmetagenome_2_FD_207603 | JGI IMG/M metagenome (GOLD analysis project Ga0326726, IMG submission 207603) | Lab enriched peat soil microbial communities from Michigan Hollow, Ithaca, NY, United States - MHF15MN | ecosystem: Environmental > Terrestrial > Soil > Wetlands > Peat | place: USA... | reverse complement strand
TCTCGGCCCTTTTTCTTTTGATGGGCCTTGTCCCCCTGGCCACCCCGGCCTTGCTGCTTTTCGCCTGGCCAGGCCGGACGTGGTGGCTATACGCCGTCTGGGCGCTGCCGCTTTTCGCTCCCCTTGTCCGGAAGCTCTGGGGCCGGGCTGATCTCAGGCGCCACTACGGACGGCTCCTGATAAGCCCTCGTTATCTGGGCCGGGCCATACGGGGACATATCGCCGAACGGCTTGTCGACTGGGTCCGCGCGGGCCGGGTCTCCGATCCCCGGGCCCTGGCTCTGGCCGCCTCGCCCTGGCGGTACTTTCTCCACCTGCCGCTCACGGTCCTTCCGGCCGGACTCCACCGGTTCCTGACAGACAAGCAGGTCTTCAAGGACCGTCTGGCCCGGATCTTCGTCCGGCCCTTCAAGCTCTACTTCAACGCCGACGAGCGCGAGAAGTGGCTCCGCGACATGGTCGCGGCGGGCGAGAGGAACGGCATGCTGACCCCAGAGGAGGCGGCCCACATCACCGGGCAGATCAAGGAGCCGTTCATCCAGAAGTATCTCAAGAGCCTGGCCATCCACCTCCTGCTCATGCCGACGACGCACGTCGTGGCCCTCATCGTGGCCTTCTTTTATGTCCGGCTCCATCCGGAGCTCACGTGGCAGCAGGCGACCCTGGCCACCGGGGTGATCTTCGGCATCTTCCAGATCATCCCGATCTCGCCCGGCTCCCTGGCGCGAGGGATCTACACCAGCTCCCTGATCCTCCGGGAGCGGAACTTCAAGGATTACAGCATCGCCTTCGGGCTGAGCTTCTTCAAGTACATCGGCTACCTGGCCTTTCCCATCCAGATGGCCTACCGCTACCCGGACCTGGCCCGCTTCATGGCCGGCCATTGGGCGACGAGCGCCGTCCACATCGTCCCGGTCTTCGGCGAAAAGGGCGCCTGGCTCGAGCATTTCGTCTTCGACGCGTTCTACAATTACCCGCTGACGGTCCAACGAAGGGTCAAGAAGCGGGCCGAGAGGCGGCGCGAGCTGAAACCCCGATACGCGCAGGCCCCGTTGCTCTTTTTAGGAGGGACGGTGCTCCTCGCCGGACTGGACCTGATCTGGTTCAGGGCGAGCGGCGCGGTGCCGGCGCTCAAGAACGTCTGGTGGATCGCCCTCTGGATTCCGGCCCTTGCGGCGGCCCTCGTTTCGCGAGGCGCGGGCGGGGCGACCCTCGGCCGGCGCGTCCTGCTGGGGACGGCAACAGGCACGGTGATCGGATGCGGCTACGCCCTGGCGAACACGTTCGTTCCGGCTCTCTATAGCGCGGCGGCGGACCCCGGCCGCCTGCCCATCAAGCTGCTGTGGCACGCCTTTCTTTTCACCCTCGTCGGCGCGGTCGGAGCCATCATCGCCGAGACGAGAAAATAGAACGGGTCCAGTCGACTATTTCAGCTTCAGCCCCAGCTCGTCGAGCTGACGCTGGTCGACCGCCGACGGCGAGCCGGTCATGAGATCCAACGCGCCGGTCGTCTTGGGGAAGGGGATGACCTCGCGGATCGATTCCTCGCCGGCGAGGAACATGACCAGGCGGTCGAAGCCGTGGGCGATGCCGCCGTGGGGCGGGGCGCCGTAGCCGAGGGCCTCGAGGAAGTAGCCGAACTTCTCTTGGGTCTCTTCGTCGGTCAAGCCCAGCGCCTTGAAGATGCGGCGTTGGGTTTCCATCTCATGGATACGGATCGAGCCGCCGCCGACCTCTGTGCCGTTGAGGACGAGGTCGTAGGCCTTGGCCCGGACTTTGTCCGGCCGGGTTTCGAGGAGAGGGAGGTCCTCCTCGTAGGGCGCTGTGAACGGGTGGTGCATCGAGACGAAGCGCTTCTCCTCCTCGCTCCATTCGAAGAGGGGGAAGTCGACGACCCAGCAGAACTTGAGCAGGCCCTTGCGGGCGGCGTCATCGCCGGGCCAGGTGCGGCGGACCTCGCCGAGGGCCTTGAGGGCGGTCTCCTTCTTGTCCGCGACGAGAAGGGCCAGGTCGGCATCGCCGCCGCCCAGGGCGGCCCAGATCTTTTCGAAGTCCGCGGCCTCCAGCTTGAGGGAGGACTTCCAACCGTCCTGTTTCTTGATCCAGACGAGCCCCTTGGCCCCGAGCGATTTGGCCGTGTCGCCGAGCTTGTCAAGCTGGCTCCGCGAAAGGGAGCCGGCGCCGGGGATAAGAAGTCCCTTGATCTCGCCTCCCCCCGCGACCACGGCCTTGAGGATCTCCGATCCGGTCGCGGCGCCGACGGTCGTCACATCCCGCATCTCGAGCGGCACGCGGAGGTCGGGCTTGTCCGACCCGTACTTGTCCATGGCCTCGCCGTAGGGCAGGCGGGGGAACGGCCGCTCGACCTTCCGGCCGATGAGGGCGAAGAGGACCTCCATGAGCCCTTCGTTGAGGGCGAAGAAGTCGTCGCGGTCGATGAAGCTCGTCTCGATATCGATCTGGGTGAACTCGAGCTGGCGGTCGGCCCGGAGGGCCTCGTCGCGGAAACAGCGGACGATCTGGAAATAGCGGTCGAAGCCGGAGACCATCAGGGTCTGCTTGAACTGCTGAGGCGACTGGGGCAGGGCGTAGAAGCGGCCCTTGCAGACGCGGCTGGGGACGAGGAAGTCGCGCGCCCCCTCAGGCGTGGGGTTGGCCAGGATGGGCGTCTCGATCTCGAGGAAACCGTTCTTGCTCAAATAGTTACGGGCGGCCAGGGCCGCCTCGTGGCGGAGCCGGATGTGGCGCTGCATCTTGGGCCGGCGCAGGTCCAGGTAGCGGTATTTCAGCCGCAGCTCCTCGGAGGCCTGGGGCGGATCGGCGACGACGAACGGCGGCACCTTGGCCGCGGCGAAGACGTGAAGCTCGAGCGCCTCGACCTCGACCTCGCCCGTCGGGATGTCCTTGTTGACGGCCGAGCGGCGCCGGACCCGGCCGCGAACCCCGACGACGAACTCGCCGCGGAGCTTCTTGGCTTCCTCGGCGAGCTCCGGCCGGTCCGACTGGAACACGACCTGGGCCAGACCCTCGCGGTCGCGGAGATCGATGAAGACGAGATGGCCCATGTCCCGGGTCTTGTGGACCCAGCCGCAGAGGACGACCTCGCGGCCTTCGTGCGCGGCCCGCAGGCTGCCGCAGTAGTCCGTCCGTTTCAGGGGTGTGCCGGTCTGGGTTGCGTTGGTCATGGAGATCCCCGGGCGGTCAGCTTTTCTGGAGGAGCGGCAGGAGCTCCTCGCGGGTGCCGTCGACCTGGCGGCCGCCGGCCATATCCTTGAGGCCGAAGCGGCCTTTATTCATCTCGTCCTCCCCGACGATGAGGACCCAGGCCGCCTGGAGCTTGTTGGCCCGGCCGAAGTGGGCCTTCATGCCCCGGTCCTTGTATTCGACAAGGCACTCGACCCCGTTCGCGCGGAAGTAGCGGGCCAGATCGAGGCCCGCCGTCTTGGCCTCTTCGCCGAGATAGGCGAGGTAGAGGACCTTCCGTTTCGCGGCGGGGAGCTCGGCGATCGAGAGGACGCGCTCGATGCCCATGGCGAAGCCGGTGCCGCAGATGTCCGGCCCGCCGAAGTCCTTCATCATGTCGTCATAGCGGCCGCCGCCGAGGAGCGCGTTCTGGGCGCCGAGGCGGGAGGAGACGATCTCGAAGGTCGTCTTCGTGTAATAGTCGAGGCCGCGAACGAGCCGGGGATCGACGCGGTAGGAGATGCGGAAGACGTCGAGGCCGGCGAGGAGCTTGGCGAAGTGGTCCCTGCATTCGGCGCAGAGGTACTCCTGGATGAGCGGGAACGACGCGGCCACCGCCTGGCAGGCCTCGATCTTGCAATCGAAGATCCGGAGGGGGTTGGTCTCGGCTTTTCTCTGGCAGTCGGCGCAGAGATCGGACTTGCGCTGGGTCGCGGCCTCCCGCAGGGCGGCGCTGTAGGCCGGGCGGCAAGCCCGGCAGCCGACCGAATTGACCAGGGTCTCGGTCCCCGCGACGCCGAGCTTGCCGAGAAGAGCGTGAGCCATCTCGATGATCTCGGCGTCGACGGCCGCGTCCTTCTCGCCGAAGACCTCGATGTCGACCTGATGGAATTGCCGGTAGCGCCCCTTCTGCGGCTTGTCGTACCGGAACATGGGGCCCATGAAATAATAGCGCATGGGCGTGCCCTCGAGGTCGAGCCGGTGCTCGATGATGGCCCGGACGACCGACGGCGTGTACTCGGGCCGGAGGGTCAGGGAGCGTCCGCCCTTGTCCATGAACGTGTACATTTCCTTGGTGACGACGTCGGAGGTCGAGCCGGTCCCCTTCTCGAAAAGCTCAGTGGCCTCGAAGACGGGGGCCCTCAGCTCGCGGAAAGCGTAGAGCTCGAAGGTCTCCCGGGCCAGGCGCTCGAGGGCTTGCCACTTCTCGACCTCGCCGGGAAGGATGTCCTTGGTCCCCCTGATGGCGGCGAGCTCTTTTTTGGCGGAGGCGTCTTCGGTCACCGTTCCTCGATGACCCCCAGCTTGCGGATTTTCTTATAACGGTCCTCGAGCAGCTCGTCGATGGGCTTGGATTCGAACTTCTTCAATGCCTGGGTGATGTGCTTGTCGACGTTCTTGAACGTCTGTTCGGGATCGATGTGGGCGCCGCCGGGCGGCTCGGGGATGATCTTGTCGATGATGCCGAATTCGAGCAGCTGCGTCGCCCGGATGCCCAGGTTATCGGCGGCCTCCTCGACGGCGTCCTGGTCCTTCCAGACGATGGCCGCGCAGCCCTCCGGGGAAATGACGGAATAGAAGGAATGCTCGAGCATCATCAGCTGGTCGCCGAAGCCGATACCGAGACCGCCGCCGCTGCCGCCCTCGCCGATGACGACGTTGATGATGGGCGTCCTCAGCCTGGCGATCGTCTTCAGATTGAAGGCGATGGCTTCGGCCTGGCCGCGCTCCTCGGCGCCGATGCCCGGATAGGCCCCCGGCGTGTCGATGAGGGTGATGACCGGGAAGCCGAATTTTTCCGCCTCGAGCATGACCCGGAGGGCCTTCCGGTAGCCCTCGGGATTGGCCTGGCCGAAGTTCCGGTCGATGCGGGCCCGGGTCGTCCGGCCCTTCTGGTGGCCGATCACGGCCACGGTCCGGCCCTTGTAGAAGGCCAAGCCGGCGACGATGGCCGGGTCGTCGGCGAAGCGGCGGTCGCCGTGCATCTCCATGAAATCCTGGAAGAGGGCGGCGATGTAATCGAGGGTGTAGGGGCGCTTGGGGTGGCGGGCGATCTGGACGATGTTGATCGTCGCGAGCTGGGGCAGGATGCGGGCCCATTCCCGCTCGATCTCGGCGCGGAGGGCGGCGATCCGGTCCTTTTTATCGAGAATATCGGCATCGGCCAGGGCGTCGATCTGTTCCTTGAGGGACAGGATGCCCTTTTCGAGCGTATAAAACTCCGCCGATTTTTCCATGCTCTGCTCTTTCAATGGGTTAGAGTACGGACGTATTCTAGGTGCCGGATGGGTCGAAGTCAAGCCGCCCGCCGCCTCTGGCGGACGACCTCGAAGAGGAAGACGGCGGCCGCGGCGGCGACATTGAGCGAGCCGACCTTGCCGGCCAGCGGAATGGCCAGGACCTTGTCGCAGGTCTTGCGGACGAGGGGCCGGAGGCCCTTCCCTTCGGAGCCGAGGACGATGCCGATGGGGCCGGTATAGTCGAACGAATACCAGGGCGCGTCGCCCGAGCCCTCGGCCCCGACGAGCCAGAGGCCCTTGTCCTTGAGCTCCTCCATGGCCCGGACGAGGTTGGGGACGCGGGTGACGAGGAGATGCGCGAGGGCCCCCGCCGAGACCGTGTCGACCGTCTCCGTCAGTCCGGCCGAGCGGCGCTCGGGCAGGATGAGGCCGTCGGCCCCGGCCCCTTCGGCGCTCCGGATGATGGCGCCGAGGTTCTGGGGGTCCTCGACCTCATCGAGGATAACGACGAACGGCTTGGGCGAGCGGGCCAGGATCTCTTCGAGGGACGCGTAACACCTCGGGGAGATTTCGGCCATGACCCCCTGGTGGCCGGGTGCGACCTGGTCGAGCCGGCGGGCCGGGACGAAGACGACGGGGACGTTGTGGGATTTGGCCACGCGGATGACCTCGCCGATCCGGGCGTGGCCTTTTTCTTCCTGAACGAAGACCTTGTTGACCCGCTCGGGGGCGGACTTCAGGGCCTCGAGAAGGGGGTTGATGCGGATGATCTTGTCCATGAGCCGCCGACGGCATTATACCCCGGAATTCCGTCGGCGCCAGAAGAATCCACGGGACACGATCCCATTTCAGGAGAAATGGGTCATGTCCCGGATTCTTTATGTTCATCCGCCTCCGGAATTCCCGGCCGTGTCCTTCAGACACGTCCAGTTGTTTCGATCAGGCGCATCGGGTAAAATGACCCCGGAAAGACCAAGGGAGGCGGGCCATGCCGGATAGCATCAAGACGACCAGGATCTCGTTCATCGTCGCCGCGGGACTGGCCTTCGCGACGGCGGCCCTGCTCCTCTTTATCTTCTTTTCCGGCGCCGTCCTCATCGGCTGGGGCACGGAACGCTCCGGCCTCCTCGGCAGCGCCCTGCTCGGGGCGACCGGGATCTTCCTGGCCGCGGTCTTCGCCGCTTTCGGCGTCGCCGATCTCATTATCGCCTCCGGCATAGCCAAGGGTCGGCCCTGGTCCAGGATCGCGGGGATCGTCATGGCTGTGCTCCTGCTTGCCGTGTTTCCCGTCGGCACGGTCCTGGGGGCCATCGCCCTGATGGGACTTCTCGGCCGGGACGCCGGCGACTGGTTCGGATCCCCGAAGATCGCCCACTACACGCCTCCTGTCCCACCGCCGGCCATCTAACGCCTCCCTCAGGTTTTGCTACCGGGTATAATAGGTTGAAATAAGCGGCCTTTCGCCAGAAATCGGGGAAGCTCCCGTGAGGCGGCCATATCCTGAGCAAAGCCGGACTGGAGATTTCCCCGAAATAGCGGGATGAGCCAATTGAATCCTAGGAGCGTGACGATGACCAAAAGAAAGATCATCGAGATCGACCGCGATAAATGCGACGGCTGCGGCCTCTGCACGACCGCCTGCGCCGAGGGCGCTCTGGCGCTCGACGCTGAGAACAAAGCCGTCCTCGTCCGGGAGATCTTCTGCGACGGGCTGGGTGCCTGCCTCGACGTCTGCCCGACCGACGCCCTCAAGGTCATCGAACGGGACAGCGACGACTACGACGCCCGGGCCGCCTTCGACCATGTCCTGGAGACCCGGGGGGCCGTGGCCGCCGCCAGGGTCCATGGCGCCGGAGAGGGGAATGTCCGGGCCGGGCACGGCGGATGTCCCGGAAGTCTGGCCCGGGAGATCCCGTGCGAGCCTGACGCCGAGGGCCCCGGCCGGGCAGGCGCCTCCCCCTCCCGCCTCAGCCAATGGCCGATCCAGCTCCACCTCATTTCGCCCCTGGCGCCGTATTTCCAGGGAAGCGACCTCCTGGTCGCCGCCGACTGCACGGCCTTCGCCCTCGGCGGCTTCCATGACGAGCTTCTCAAAGGCAAAAAGCTCGTCATCGCCTGCCCCAAGCTCGACGAGACAGAGGGCTATGTCGAAAAGATGGCCGAGCTGATCAAGCGGAGCGGCCTCAAATCCCTGACCGTCGCCATCATGACCGTGCCCTGCTGCTCCGGGCTCGAGCGCATCGTGCGCCTCGCCGTCGAGCTCTCAGGCGTCCCCCTCGAAGTGAAGAAAGTCGTCGTGGGGATCGACGGAAAGATCGTCCGGGGGGCCTGATCCCGGCTCAGACAGATAGGGCGATCAGGAGCTGGGCCGGAAAATAGGTCGCGAGCACCAGGACCCTGGCCAGGCCCATCTTCCTGGCGAAGCGGTCGTAGGCCAGGACCGAATCGGAGATCAGGAATAGGACCGCCCCGATAAAGGCCAGGAGCGGCCGCGTGCCGCCCCGGTCGATGAAGCGGGCCGCGGCGAACCCGGCCATGGCCGTGATGGCCCCGATATAGACGAGGACAGGGAGCTTCATCGGCCCCAGCCCCGGGGCCAGGATGAAGAACATCAGCAGGCCGAAAAAAACGAATGGCAGGAATGTCCCCACGGAGACCGGATGCCCGGCCGCCGGCTTGAAAGCCAGGATGTAGAAGACGTGGGCCGAGAGGAAGGCGACGAGGCCGGCCGTGAACCATTTTTCCGGGAACATCAGGGCGATGTCACCGAGGAGAGAGCACAAGAGGCCGGCCAGGACGAGCGTCTTATAGACTGCCGGCACGGGGGCCGCGGCGAGCGCGGCCACGGCGATGATCAGGGTCGTGGTCAGGGGCTTGGCGACGTGATGGACCCGCTTGCGCCCTTTCGCTTCCGACCAGACGGCCAGGACCGCCGTGATGACAACGCAGGCCGGGAGGATGTACATCCGGATGGCCTCGGTCATGGGTCATCTCCCTTCCACTTTCTCTCTGCGCAGGCGCTCGCGGGCCTCTTCGAACATCGGCTCGGCGTAGGCGCTCGGCCACGTCCGCTCCACGAACGAGCGCTTCTCGACCATCTTCAGGAAACCCTCGAAATCGTGGAAATACGAGCCGTAGATATGGAAGCTGTCGACGAGGTCGGCGTAGCGCCCGACGCGGACGGCCCGGCCCGTCCTCTCGGCCACCCGGCCGGCCACGACCCGCTGCAGATCGGTCAGGGCGAAGACGTTCATATAGGCGGCCTTATAGGCGTCGCGCGACCGCCAATGGGCGTTCATGTTGAGGACGGGCTCCCCCTGATCGTTCTCGAGCATCCGGAACCAGAGCCGCTGGAGGCACGGCGGATCATCGGTCGGGCCATCGAGCTTGGGGTTCCAGGTGATGGCCTGGGCCCGGCGGGTGTGGCCGGAGCGGGCCAGCCTGTCGACGACGGCGGCGATCTGGTCGACGGTCTGGCCCTCGATGTCGTAGGCGAACAGGCGCTTGTGGTAGGTGTATGTCCACTTGCCTTCCTCGGGGCAGATCCAGTGATCGTGGACGCCCTCGACGACCTCCTGGCGGTAGACCTCGAGGTCCTCGAGCCCGCCCGGGAAAGCCCGATGGATGCGCGGCTCGGCGAACGGGTCCTCGACCGTCCAGAGCATGGTGCAGTCGCGGCTGGGCGGGTCGCCCGGCTTGTCGTATTCGGTCTTGATGGGGACACCCTCGCGCCAGCAGGCGAGGACGGCCTTTTCCCAGGCCTCGGGGAGAGTGTGTCCCGAGACCGCCAGGGTCGGGATGTTTCCATTCATGGGCTCACCTCGATCGTCTTCCCCGCTTTTACTATGCCGGGCGCGAAAATAGATGTCATCAGGCTTCACTATCGCCCGGCCAGTACTCGGAGAGCAATAGGTATTATAAAGATCATTCTCTGCTCTCCGTAGTAGCACAGGGCGTCCACCCCGTCAACGGAGCGCAATCCTCCACGTTTTACGCAGGAGTTGAAGAAGGAGGCCCGATTGTATTAATTTGGGCGGGCAGGGAGGCGACCATGCCCGAAGCCGGCGTGTATACGGCCTTTTACGAATCGCCCATCGGGACGATCGAGATCCAGGGCACGGAAGCGGGCGTTTCCGGCCTGGACTTCGTCGACATCAAGGAAGAGAAAACGGCCCGGCGGACGACGGGCGCTCCGCCCGGTCCGGTGGCCGACGCTCTGGCCCAGCTCGAGGGCTACTTTCATGGTGACCGCAAGGAGTTCACGGTCAAGCTCGATCTCCGCGGCACTCCGTTCCAGCAGAAGGTCTGGTCCAGGCTCCTCCGGGTCAAGTTCGGCCGGACGACCACCTATAAGGCCCTCGCCGCGGCCGTCGGCAATCCCGCCTCGACGCGGGCCGTCGGGGGGGCCAACCATCGCAATCCCGTCTCGATCATCGTCCCCTGCCATCGGGTCGTCGGAAGCGACGGCCGTCTGACCGGCTACGGCGGCGGCCTGTGGCGGAAGGACTGGCTCCTCCGGCACGAGGGCCACGACCGTCTTTTCATTTGACAGCCCGGGCGCAAAACGGGCTACTATAAGGTCCATCACCGTCCCTAGGAGGGCTTGCATGGTCGAAACGCTCAGCCAGGTTTTTCTCAATACCGTCAAGACCTACGTCAAGGACGATATCATGGCCGCCAAGCACGAAGGCCGCTTTGTCCCCATCTCCACCGAGGAATTCGGGCGAAGGGTGAAGCACCTGTCCCTCGGCCTGGCCGACCTCGGTCTCGGCCCCGGCGAGAAGCTGGTCATCTTCTCCGAGAACCGTCCGGAATGGACGATGACCGACTTCGCCGTCCTCTGCGCCGGCGCCGTGACCGTGCCCATCTACACCTCGCTCATGCCGGAGCAGGTCAAATACATCATCAACGACTCGGACGCTAGGATCGTCGTTTGCTCCAACCGCGAGCTCTGGCTCAAGGTCGAGGCGGTCCGCGGCGAGCTCCGCAATGTCCATCACTTCGTCCTCATCGACGAGGAGGGCCCCCAGGGTGTCGTCAGCCTCTCCGAGGTCATGGCCCGGGGCAAGACGATCGCCGCCTCCGACCCCGGCCTATTCGAGAAGCGGGCCCTGGCCGTGAAGCCGGACGATCTCGCCTCGATCATCTACACCTCGGGCACGACGGGCGTGCCCAAGGGGGTCATGCTGACCCACGGCAATTTCGTCTCCAACGCCAAAGCCCTCGACGCCGTGACCGAGTTCAGCGCCAAGGACGTCATCCTATCCTTCCTCCCCCTGTCCCACGTCCTCGAGAGGATGACGACCTTCTCCTTCCTTTACAAGGGGGCCTCGATCTACTACGCCGAAAGCATCGAGACCGTGGCCGAGAACCTCATCGAGGTCCGGCCGACGATCATGATCAGCGTGCCGCGGCTCTTCGACAAGATCTACGCCAAGGTCATGGACAACATCCTGGCCCAGTCCCCGCTCAAGCGGAAGATCTTCTTCTGGGCGATCGGCGTCGGAAAAAAGTACGGCGCCCGCAAGATCCGCCACCAGCCCATCCCGTGGGGCCTGGCCGTCCGGCGCGGGATCGCGGCCAAGCTCGTCTTTTCCAAGATCATCGAGAAGACGGGCGGCCGGGTCCACTTCTTCGTCTCCGGCGGCGCGCCCCTGTCGGGCGACGTGGCCGAGTTCTTTTACGCCATCGGCATCACCATCCTCGAGGGCTTTGGCTTGACCGAGAGCTCGCCCGTCCTGACCTGCAACACCTTCGACAAGATGAAGTTCGGGACGGTCGGGCCGGTCGTGCCCGGCGTCGAGATCAAGATCGCCCCCGACGGCGAGATCCTGGCCAAAGGGCCTAACATCATGAAGGGGTATTACAAGAAAGAGCAGGAGACGCGCGAGGCGCTCGAGGGCGGGTGGCTCCACACCGGCGACATCGGCCATTTCGACGAGGAGGGCTTCCTCGTCATCACCGACCGGAAGAAGGACATCCTGATCACGGCCGGGGGCAAGAACGTCGCGCCTCAGCCGATCGAGAACATGCTCAAGGCCAACCCCTACATCCAGTCCGCCGTCGTCGTCGGCGGCGGGCGGAAGTTCATTTCGGCCCTGATCGTGCCCGACTACGACAAGCTCGAGGCCTACGCCCGGGCGAAGGGGATCCCGTTCGGGAGCCGCAAGGAGCTCGTCGGCAGGGAGGAGATCGTGAGCTTCATGCTGGCCGAGGTCAACCGGGCCACCCCCAACCTCGCCTCCTACGAGCGGATCAAGAAGGTCGTCCTTCTCGACCGCGATTTCGACGCCGACACGGAGCTGACGCCGTCCCTCAAGGTCAAGCGGCACATCGTCGAAAAGGTTTTTAAGCCGCTGATCGACCTGCTTTACAAAGATTAGTAAGGACCTTCTCCCGAGCAGGGAAACGCCCTCTGTTCGGTTGGTCTCGGGATATCGCCCTTAGCCCCCGCGCCCCGGAAACCTGCGAATCCGGTTTCCCCCGCCTCCGGCTGGCCCCCCTTCCATCACGGGGGCTTTAGGGCGATACCTCTCGCCCCCCTCACGCCGGGCTCTTCCAACGGTCGGGATGCGAAGCACAGAAATTCCTTGTATCCTGTGCGAAAAAGCCGGCCGCAGCGGCGTCATTATTAGCAGACGCCATGAGCGACCAGCTGAAGGGACCGGGCGACGGGACCCCCGAAGGGGCCGGGCACAGGGACCGCCTGAGGCAGAAATTCCTCAACGGGGGCCTGGCCGCTTTCCTGGACTATGAGATCGTCGAGCTCCTCCTGACCCTAGGGACGCCCCGGCGGGACTGCAAGAAACCGGCCCGGCAGGCCCTGCGGGAGTTCAAGACCTTCGGGGGCGTCCTCGAGGCCCGGCCGGAGGACCTCCAGCGCATTCCCGGCATCGGCTCGCGGAACGTCTTCGGTCTGAAGCTCGTCCACGAGGTCTCCCGACGCTTCCTCAAGGACAAGATGATGAGCCGGCCCGTCTGCCACTCCTCCCAGGAGGTCTACGACTATCTCTGCCACGCCCTGCGCGACCTGAAAAAGGAGCGGTTCAAGGTCATCTTTCTCGATCCCAAGAACCAGGTCCTCGAGGAAAAGACCCTGTTCGAAGGGACCGTCGACTCGAGCGCGGTCTATCCCCGCGAGGTCATCAAGGACGCCCTGCACTACGAGGCCTCGGCGCTGATCTTCGCCCACAATCACCCTTCGGGCGACCCCGAACCGTCCCTTTGCGACCGGGAGGTCACCCGGGACCTCGTCTTTGCCGCCCGGGTCGTCCAGATCAAGGTCCTCGACCACATCATCATCGGCAGCAACCGCTATTTCAGCTTCGCGGACCAGGGGCTGATCGACGATTACGACCTGATGTTCAACGGATTTCCGCGATGACCATTGAAAGCCCGGGCCAATCCGGGTAAACTCAGAGAGCACGAGGGGGAGGAGATGGCCAAGAAAGAGACTGACAAGGAGCGAACGGACATGGTGAAAAAAGACGCGGGCCGCGAAGCGCCCGTCCCGAAAGAGACCGAGAGCGACGAGAGGCAGGGCTCCCGCCACAAAGCCATTGACGCCGCTCTGTCCCAGATCGAGAAGCAGTTCGGCAAGGGCTCGATCATGAAGCTCGGCCAAAAGGGGGCCGCGGTGCCCGTCGAGGCCATCCCGACCGGCTCGATCTCCTTCGATCTGGCCCTGGGCATCGGCGGCTTCCCGCGCGGCCGCGTCATCGAGATCTACGGACCCGAGGCCACCGGCAAGACCACCTTGGCCCTTCATGTCATCGCCGAGGCCCAGAAGCGCGGCGGCCAGGCGGCCTTCATCGACGCCGAGCACGCCCTGTCCCCGTCCTATGCGGCGCAGATCGGGATCGATATCGACAACCTGCTCATCTCCCAGCCCGACTTCGGGGAGCAGGCCCTGGAGATCGCCGAGGTCCTCGTTCGCAGCGGCGCGGTCGACGTCATCGTCGTCGATTCCGTCGCGGCCCTCGTCCCCAAGGCCGAGCTCGAGGGCGAGATGGGCGACGCCCACATGGGTCTGCAGGCCCGGCTGATGTCCCAGGCCCTGCGCAAGTTGACGGCCATCGTCGCCCGGTCCAAGACCTGCTTCATCTTCATCAACCAGCTCCGGGAGAAGATCGGCGTCTTCATCGGCAACCCCGAGACGACGACGGGCGGCCGGGCGCTGAAGTTCTACGCCTCGCTGCGGGTCGACGTGCGGCGGCTGTCGGTCATCAAGGACGGCGAGAGCGTCGTCGGCAACCGGGCCAAGGTCAAGATCGTCAAGAACAAGATGGCCCCGCCCTTCCGCGAGGCCCAGTTCGACATCATCTTCGGCGAGGGCATCTCCAAGGAAGGCGATCTCGTCGACGTCGGATTCGACACCGGCCTTCTCGAGAAGACCGGGACTTGGTACTCCTACAAGGGCGAGCGGCTCGGCCAGGGGCGGGAGAACGTCAAGAAACTCCTCAAGGAGAACAAGAAGCTCGCGGCCGAGCTCGAAGCGGAGATCCGGGAGAAGGTCGGGCTGAACGGGGACAAGGACGCCTCCAAATCGCTTGCCTAAACCCGACAATTCTGGTAGGATTTAGGGACGGAAGGAGGGACCGACCATGAACTATTCGCCCAAGGATTACGCGAAGCTCCTCGGCACGCCCGGGTTCAGCGAGACGCTCCTTAAGAACCACTTCACGCTCTACCAGGGCTACGTCACCAACACGAACAAGGTCCTCGACATCCTCGGCCTCATGGCCAGGGACGGCAAGACGGCGATGCCCGAGTTCGCCGAGCTCAAGCGCCGCCTCGGCTGGGAGTTCAACGGCATGCGGCTGCACGAGCTCTACTTCGAGAACCTCGGCGGCAAGGCCCCGCTCGACCCGTCCTCCAAGCTCGGGCGCAGGATCGTCGAGCAGTACGTCGACTTCGAATCCTGGGAGAAGGACTTCCGGGCGACGGGCTCCATGAGAGGCATCGGCTGGACCGTGCTCTACGAGGACACATCCAACGGCCGGCTGATCAACTTCTGGATCAACGAGCACGATGTCAGCCACCCCGCCGGCTGCGTGCCGCTCCTGGTCATGGACGTCTTCGAGCACGCGTTCATGCTGGATTACGGCCTGAAGCGGGCCGACTACATCGAGGCCTTCTTCAAAGCCATCGACTGGACGACCGTCGCCTCCCGGCTCAGGTAAGAGGCGCGCGGACGCCCCGGGAGCGCCGAGCTTCAGGGATGGGACTGTTCCCCCAGGGGGCTGTCCCCCCGGAAGAAGTGGCTCTGACGATCAGAGGGAGGCGGCGTCCGGCTCGTCCCCGGCGATCCGGTAGCGGCGGATCTTGTGATAGAGCGTCGAGCGGGAGATGGCCAGGATCCGGGAGACTTCGGCCCGGTTCTGATCGGTGATCTCGAGCAGGAACCCGATATAGTCCTTCTCCAGAGCCTTGAGCGTCGGGAACCCGGCGGGCTTGGCGTATTCACGGCCCTCGTCGAGCCCCAGGTACCGCTGCAGATAGACGTTCACGGTCGCCTCCGGCCTCAGCGGGCGCGAGCTCCCTGGATCAGGCGGACGTTGTTGGCCACGACATAGGACAGGAGGGCGTTGCTGGCCGTGGTCATGACCCAGGCGACGGTCCGGTTCCTCTTGAAGATGGCCTTCATGCTCAAATAGGTCAGTGCCGTCGTCCCGAACTTGACCGCGGCGAAGGCGGCGGGGCTCTTGACGAACGGCTTCATCAAGGGGTTGGTCTCCGCGAGGCCCGGATACTTGAGGGCTTCGCGGGTCGAGAAGTAATCCGCGACGTTCAGGCCGACCATGAGGACGAGGTTGGCGTCGAAGAGGGCCTTGCCGGTCCGGATGGTCGGGTGGAAGGACGGCAAACGCGGCGGCATGGCGATCTGGCCGGACGGCGCCGGGAGGGGTTCGGCGATGAGGATCTCCATGGGCATGGGCGCGGGCTCGGGGAGGGGATCGGGGAGCACCAAGGCCGAAGGCCGGAGCCCGGTCGGCACGAGGACTTCCCAAATAGCTTCAGAAGCCGCGAGAGGCGCGGCCGTGAAAGCCATTGAGATCAGGGCGAGTAAGGCCAGTTTGGATTTCATTGGCTCCTGTCCTTTTCCTCTAATACGACCACATTAGAGGCAAGAACGGTGCCAAAGGCGACATTATCTTATAAATAATTTATTATGAGTGATATAATCTTGATTCCACGAAGTTATTGTGAATTATTTAGTGTACATAAACTGGGCATATATATGGTCAGCGTGTCATCTATAATGTTAATTATAAATAATATAGATGATTATAATAAAAAAAGTATAGAAACTGGACACTAATTGCGTTATTCGATTTCATGATTGCCAATAAAATGGGCCGTTTCCGGAGGGAATTAACCGGAGGAGGGGGAGCTACAAGCCCTTCGTTTTCTTCTTGGAAGAGAGCTTGCCGCCGCCGCCGCGCTCGAGGGCTTCCTTGAGATATTTCGCCGTGATCGATCCCGCGGTCTGCGCGACCCTCTCGGGCGTGCCCTGGGCCACGATCCGGCCGCCCTCCTCGCCTCCCTCGGGCCCGAGGTCGATGACGTGGTCGGCGCTCTTGATGACATCGAGGTTGT
>Ga0326726_10002781_pt1 | contig 16028 bp, 17 predicted proteins | sample MHFenrmetagenome_2_FD_207603 | JGI IMG/M metagenome (GOLD analysis project Ga0326726, IMG submission 207603) | Lab enriched peat soil microbial communities from Michigan Hollow, Ithaca, NY, United States - MHF15MN | ecosystem: Environmental > Terrestrial > Soil > Wetlands > Peat | place: USA... | reverse complement strand
CGGACCAGAGATCTGAATCAGCGACGCGCTCTCTGTCACCTTCAGGCCATTCGACTCGGCGACTGTCTTGAGCAGTTCGATCATGCCTTCGCGCGTCACCGGACGGCCAATGTGCACGGTCGTTTTCTGCGCGGGGATGTTCGTGAGCGACACGTTGATCTCGCCCGCGGCGGCGAGCGCGTCGAGAACGACCTTGAGATCCTGTTCCTGGTAATCGAGCGAAACGGACGGCGGCTTCTTCGACGTGTCCGGCTTGGCTTGCTGCCGGGCGGGCGGGCGGCCGCCGGCCGCACCCCCGCGTTGGGCCAGGGCGATGCTCGGCGGCACGGCTATGGCGCCGGCGACGGCGACCGCGATCAGTGCTCTATCGATGGTATGCATTGGTCAGGATCCTGGCTTCGGTACGACGAGATCCGCTCGTCCGCCCGATGAGTTGATTATCGTCACCTTGGCTCGATCGATCGCCTTCACGACCCACTCTCCAATCTTGTCGCCCACGTGGACGAGCGTCGGCCGGTCGTCGCCCAGTTGCAGGGTCGCGAAGCTCTTGCCGTCGTTCGCGACCGCCGTTCCGAGCACGATCGGCTTCGGCGGCTCTGCAGCCTGCTTGACGTCGGGCGATTTTTCACCCGGCATTCGGTACGCCGCGGACGGCGCGCTGCGGTCCGACGCGAAGAGATCGTTTTCCACCGCGGCCTGGACGTCGGCGGGCCCCGGAGGAACGGTTCGCTTGATCGGCTCGGAGCCGCTCGAAGACGCAGGCGACTCGGGCAGCGGCTCGGCGCGCAGCGAGTGGGCCAGCGTCCACGCGAGGGTCGCGGCCGCGACGAGGAGCAACACGATCGCGCCGCGCATCGCCGGCGTCTTCATCCAGGTCCGAAGGTCGTTGGTCGTCATCGGGACGAGCCTCCACGCGCCGCCAACTCGGCAACCGTGTGCGTCGCGCCGGCCGCGGAGGCGGTCGTCGAATCCGGCACGGCGAATCCGGAGATCGTCGCGGCAATCGACAAAACCTCCATGTCCGAGTCGCCGGCTCTCGCCGAGCGCGTGATGTCGAGGCGGTCGATGCGCACCAGCTTCTCGCCGCGCTCCAGCGCCTGAAGAAAGAGGAGGGTCCCGAGCAGGTCCGATTCGGCGCGGATCTCGACGCGGAGGTTACGCACGCCGCTCGGGGTCGGCGCGGCCGGCCGCGTGCCCGCATCCTGGAGGAACACGCGCGTGCGCCGGGCGACATCGCCGAGGTACGATGCGAGCTCGGCGCTGGCCATCACGTCGTCCTTCCCCTCGAAGAGACGCGACCGCGTGCTCTGCATCGCCGAGTCGGCCGCACGGTGCAGCTCGGGATTGCGCCGCGATTCGGCGACCGCCACCCGCTCACGGGCGAGTGTCGCACGCTCGGCGGCAAGTTGATCCTGCGCGTCGGCGAGGGCCACGCGATACGGCCGCACGACGTAGAGCAGCGACAGCGAGACGATCGTGATCGTCGCGCCGATCGTCACCGTGCGCCGCTCGCGCGCGCTCAGCGTGCTCCATTTCATCGGCGCACCTCGCCGCCTCGGGCGGGCGCGGCTCGCGTCGCGTTCGACACGGGCGCAGTCTGTGACGGCTTCACCGGCTCCACGCGCACCGCGATGGTGAAATGCTCCAGCGCCGGCCCGTCCTCCTGCAGCTCGCGGCGCACCGGCGCGGCGGCTTTCACGTCGATGAACCCGCGCGTGCGCTCGAGCGCGTCGAACACCCGCGCGGCGTGGCTGGCGAGACCGTCCACGATGAGCGAATCCTGACGCGCGCGGATCGCCGTCAGGTACGCCTCGTCGGGGACCGACTGGCTCAACGTCGCGATCACCGACGACCATCGCGGCGACCCGGACTCGATCTGATTCAGTGTCACGAGGTGGCGATAGGTGGCGTCGACCGTCGTACGCCCGACCATCGTCGTCGCCAGCTGTGGGCGCAGCGCCTCGCGCTCGGCGCGCACCTGCGCCAGTTGGTGACGCACGCCCCACAGTTCGATTCCCGCGGAGGCGAGGAACAGCACGACCGCGGCCGCCGCGACGACCCACGCCGCCTTGCGCGCGCCCGCGCGTTCGGCGGCCACCGAGTCTTCGCCGCGGAGTACCGGGCCGGCGTTCCCACCGGCGTAGCGCGCCGCGAGCGCGTCGGGTCGATCTGATGCGTTCGCCGTATCGCCTGCGCGTGCCGCCGACAGGCCGTGCGACGCGAGAGCGGCCGCCAGCTCGCGCGCGGGACCGGTCGCGCCGATGATGGCGAGGCGCGCCGTCTGCCCCGCGCCGACGCTGTCCACGATCATCGCGGCGTCCAACCCGCCCGGTCGGAACCGGCGCACACCCGACAAGCGGCCGCCGTCGAAGCGAAGCAGGTCCGTGCGGTCATCGTGGGCGACCAGCGCATGGCCTCCGTGTTTGGCCAGCACGGGCCACAGGGCAAACGCTGCAGCCGTCCACGCCGTCTCCGCGGGGGCGATCGAGTCGACGATCCACCCGGCTTGCTGCGCGGCGTTGCGGATCGCGGCGATCAGTCGCGCCGGCGCCGCGGCCGCAACCACCGGCACCGGCGCGCGGCGAGGCCGGCGCGACGGGAGCGAGACGCCCACGATCTGCGGGCCGCGCGCCTGGACGAAATAGCGCGACGCGTCGCGTGCCAGCGTTCGTTGCAGCTCGTCCGGGCGAAGCGGCGGAAGGTCGAGGCGACGAACCTCGGTGAGCGGCGGCAATAGTGAGACGACAAGCGTGCCGTTCTCCGCCCCGACACCGGCCGCGCCTCCGAGGGCCCGCGCCAGCTCGGCGAGCGCCGTGGCGAGCGACGACCATCCGTTGGTGTCGCTGAGCGGCTCGAGCGCCATGCGCCACACGCCGTCGTTCACGCGCAGCCGCGCGTCGACGGCCGTGACCTCGTTTGCCGAGATCGCGATCGTGACGCGCCGCGTGCGGCGCGCGGAGACGCCGGTGTCGGCGCGAGGCTGGCTCACCATGCGCGCGTCACCATTTTTTGGTCGTGATGTTGGCGTTCGTCCCGGGCCCGGCGTTGGAAACGACGGCGATCAGCACCGTCGGCTGAGCTTGCGGGCCGACGCGTGAGGTAATCGTGAGCTCGACCTGTACGACATTCAGTTCTGTCCGTCCCTGTAGCGCGTTGACGGCTGCCGTGCTGGCCAGTTGTCCGGGCAATGGTCGTCCACCGCGCGCGGGCGATGAAAAGATCTGCCCGAGGTTCGAGATTCGCCGACCCTGCGACCTGAGTTGCAGGATCATGTTGAGCGTCGCGTCGGTCATGCCTGGCAGCGAGCGAAGCACGGGCACGGGCGCGTCGTTCAGGTTGATCTGGCCCGCGCCACGCGTCGTGAGGTACGGCGCGATCTGCGCGTAGATGTCCGGCGTCATCCCCATCAGGTTCTTGAGATCGCTGACGTCGTTGAACAGCGTGTTGGCAGGGAGCGCGAGCATCTCCGCTTTGATGTAGTCGTCGCGCTCGGCGCCGCTCGGCCGTTTCACGCTGTCGGCGTCGCGCCAGTCCATGATCGCCTGCGAGAGCTGCGTCGATTTAGTGTAATCGCTCAACAAGAAGCTGAAGAACTGCTGGAGCTCCGTCTCGGTCGCGGTGTTGATGTTGAGTCGTTCGCCGAGGTCGTGCGCTTCGATGCTGACCGGCGTGCTGTCGATTTGCACGGTGCCCGTGTAGAGCGAGTCGACGTTGGACCAGGGATCGCTGGCGGCGAGCCGAGCGATGTTCGGGTTGTCGCTCGAGGGCGCGACGTGGAGCGCGTACTCGAGCTTGGCCTGCGCGTAGGCGAGCGCGCCGAGGGCCAGCGCGCGCTGCTGCCCGCGCTCGGACGCACTGATGCCGAGCGCGCGCCGCTCCTTGGCCTCCATGCTGAACTGCAGCGCGACGGTCGCGATCGCGACGACGAGCCAGAGCGCGGCGAGCAGCGCGACTCCGCGGCGCGGTCTCATCGGACCACCACCCGGCGAGCGTTGGCGATGGGATAAATCATCGGGACCGAGAGAATCGGCGCCGCCGTGTGGTGCTCGCCGGGCAGCATCGTGATACGAACGACGGTCGGGGTGATCGTGGCTGCCTCGGATGAGTGGTACCAGCGGTGCGTTCGGTCGTCGAGGAACTCGACGCGGAGCGTGTCGATCGTCGAGTCGAGCATCTTGCGCACGAGCGGCTGTTGCGCGTTCGGCTGGTACTCGATCGTGAGGCCCTTTTCCGGCGTGTTGTTGTCCGCGTCGACGAACATGCGAATCCGTACGATGCTCAAGAGCGCCGGATTGGCCGCGCTCGTCGTGAACGAGATCTCGTCCCCCGCCGCCTGCGCCGCGCTCACCGACGACGTGCTGTTGCTCATGCCGGGCACGGCGGCCGACGCGGCGCCGCGCGTGAGCCCGCGCGGACCGCCACCCTGCTGGATCTGCACCTGCCCCGTCGACAGCCACGCGCGGATCATCTCGCGCAACGCGGCCGCGCGCTCCGTGGATACGGCCGCGTCGCGAATCACTTTCCGGTGGCTGATGATCGCCTCGAACGCGCCGGCGCCGGCGGCCGTCATCATCCCCGTGATCGCCAGGCCGATCACGAGCTCCATGAGCGTCATCCCTCGTCGCGCGCGCATTCTCATCGCCGCGTCGCCAGGCGGGGGGTGATGTATCGATACGTCCGGATCAGGTACGAACCGGACGTCCAGTTCACGGTGATGTGGATGTCGTACAGACCGTTCGGGTCGGAGATCGGCGTCGACGTCGTCGTCCACGTGTACTGGTCGAACGGCGCCGGGAATTTTCCCTTCGCCACGGAATCCGGCAGCGATTGCAGCTCGGTGTCGGTGAGCAGATCCATGAACTCGAGCCGCGACGTGGCCAGTTCCTCGACCTCGATCGCGCGTCGCGCGCGTTCGGCGGTGCGCATCTCGCCACCCGCGGCCTCGAGCGCCGCGACGGACGTCATCCCGACGATCGCGATCGCCGCGACCGCCTCGAGGAGTGTGATCCCCCGGCGCGCCTTACCGAGAATCCGCACGCGCGACTCCGCTCCAAGGGTCCACTCGCACGATCAGCGGGATCTGGCCGCCGTGCACGACGGCGGTGTCCGCGAACGCGGCGCCGGTCGGCTCGAACACGAACCGCAGGCGCGGCTGATCGGTCACGATCGACGACGACATGCCGAGGTCGAGCGTGCCTTGGGCCAACTCCGCCGTCCCGAACGCGCCGGACGTGTCCACCTCGAACCGCAACGTCTTGGGGTCGAGTCTGAGCGTCGCGGTGGCGTTGAAACTGATCGCCGCTTTGCGCGTGTCGCGCAACAGGGCGAGGATCGCGTCGGCGCCTCCCGGCGGCTGCTCGGTGCCGAATCTCGCCAGCGCCGGCGCGGCCAATGTCGCCGCGATGGCCATGACGAGCAGCACCATCGTCAGCTCCCACAGCGTGAAGCCGGTGCGGCGGCGCACCCGCGCGCGGCGGTCGCTCGTCGGCAGCGTTGGCATCACTTGAACGAGTTGGCGTTGATGCCGTAGATCGCTTGCAGCAGCGATAGCGCGATGAAGGCGACGATCACGCCGAACGTCACGATCATCGCGGGTTCGGCGAGGGTGGCCAGCCGATGTGTCGCGCGCTCCGTGCGCTCCTCGAAGATGTCGGCGGCCTTCATCAGAAACACCCGCAGCTGCCCGGCGTCTTCACCGACGCCGACGAGCTGCGAGAGCAATTCAGGGAAGAGAGTGCTCTCAGCCAGCGCCGCGCGAAGCGAGCTGCCCTCACGCACGCGCGTTCGAACGCGCGCGACGTCGTCGCGGGCGATCGGATCGCCGATCGATTCGATCGTGTCGTCGAGCGCGGTGAGCAGCGGCGCCCCGCCGCCGAGCAGCACGCCGACGAGGCGCGCGAAACGTCCGGCCAGCGCGTAGCGGCGGAGCGTCCTCACGCCGGGAAGTCCGAGCATCGTCCCCGACCAGGCGCGCCGCCCCGCGTCGGTGTTCGTCGCCCACGCGGCGAATGCGGCGATGGCGAACGGAATGAGCAGCAACACCGGCCATGCGCGGTGCAGCGCCGACGAAAACGCGAGCAGCGTAGCGGTCGAGCGCGGCAACGTTGCGCCGCTCCCCTCGAGCAGCGTCACGAACCGCGGCAGGACGAAAAACAGGAGCACGGTGACGGCGATGGAACCCGCCGTCGCCAGCATGATCGGATAGATCGACGCCGAGAGAATCTGCCCCCGAAGCTTCTCGTCGCGCTCGAGCTGGTCGGCGAGCCGGGCGAATGCGGCGTCGAGGTCGCCGCTCTTCTCTCCTGCGCGCACGAGCCCGACGTACAGCGGCGAGAAGAGCCCGCGATGCTGCGACAGCGCCGACGACAGGGTCTCTCCGCGCTCGACCCGTCCCTTCACTTCGTAGAGGGCGTCCTTCACGTCACCACTCGCCACACCAGACGCCGCTTGCAGCGCCTGCGCGAGCGGCATTCCCACCGGAAGCAGCGCCGCGAGCGCACGCGTCATCTCGAGCACCTCGCGTCGCCGGCCGAGTCGAAATCCTCGGCGTCGCCCGGCCTCGCCATCCGCCGACTCCGCGACGTCGAGGACGAAGAGGCCGCGCGCCTCCAGCGTACGCGTCAACGCGCCGGAGCTCACCGCCTGCGCGTGGCCGCGCAGGCGCTTCCCGGATCCGTCGACCGCCTGATACGCGAAGGTCGGCATCGTCGTCGCGTGCTACTTCCAGCTCGTGATGTCGGCGTCCTCGCCCTCGCCGCCCGGCTTGCCGTCGGCGCCGTACGTCAGGAGGTCGTAGCCTTGCGGATTCACCTGGCCGGGAGAGACGTAGGAGTACGGCCGTCCCCAGGGATCGGGCGGGACCGGCTTGCGCAGGTATGGAGACCGCCAGTTGTTGGGCGGATCGATCGTCGGCTTCTCCCAGAGCGCGGCGAGGCCCTGCTCGGTCGTGGGATACTGGCCGTTATCCAGACGATACGCGTCGAGCGCGGCGCCGAGCATCTCGATCTGTGATTTGGCGGTGGCACTCTTCGCCGCGCCCACGTGCTGGAAGATGTTCGGCGCGACGAGCGTGGCGAGGATCGCGATCACCACGATCACCACGAGGATCTCGATGAGCGTGAATCCGGCGCGGATTCGGGACCGGCGACGACGCGGGCTGAGGCGATTCATCGGGACGAGATCGGGACGAGGGTCGGCGGACTCGGTGAAGTCTGTCCCGGCCGCTCCGAATACGGGCGCGGACGAGGTGGACTGTTGGACACGAAGGCAGGCGAAACGGTTTTCATCGCGCGACTTAGACGGATGACGACGGCGCGGAAGGCGTCGTTAAGCGCCCGCGCATCCCGGTGCCTCGGGCGCCCCCCGGTTCACTAACACGCGGGCGGTATGCGCAGTTTGTGCTTGGATTTACGAGCCCGTCACCCTCCTGTCCATTGACGGTCGGGAGCGGGCGTTGGTTCCACCGCCGAGGCCGCCCGCGAAGGCTCGACAGCCAGACCCATTGACTTTCTATGGGAGACGGCCCCACATTCGGCCACCTAGAACTCCTATGGGACAGCGATGACGGACGCCAACGTCGAGGTTCTCCGCGGCACGCTCGACCTGCTCATCCTGAAAGCCGTGAGCTGGCGGCCGACCCACGGCTACGCGGTCGCCCGATGGATCGAGCAGGCGACGGGTGACGTGCTGCAGATCGAGGAGGGCTCCCTCTACCCCGCCCTCCATCGACTCGAAGCCCGCGGCTGGATCGCGGCCGAGTGGGGCTCGTCGGAAAACAACCGCCGAGCAAAGTTCTACACCCTGACGCCGAAGGGCCGGTCACAGCTTCGCGTCGAGGCTGCAACGTGGACGCGCTTCGCCCACGCCGTGTTCGCCGCACTCGAAGCGCCGCCGGAGCCAGCGTAAAAAGAGGGACGCACATGAGGACTCCCGCCTGGCGCAGGTACCTCCGCTTTTGGGGCTCGAACGTCCAGAGCGACGTCGACGAGGAGCTTCGCTTCCACCTCGACATGCGCGTCGCCGAATACACGGCGCGCGGAATGTCGCCCGCCGAAGCCCGGCGCCTCGCCGAACGACGCTTCGGCGACGAGCAGAAGGCGCGGGCCGAGTGCATCACGATCGACGAGAACGCGGTGCGCGCGATGAGTCGAGGCGCTTCGCTGGTATCGCTAGGCCAGGACATTCGCTACGCGGCGCGTCTGTTGCGGCGGCAAGCGGCGACCGCATCGCTTGCCGTGATTTGCTTGGCACTCGGCATCGGCGCAACGACGGCAATGTTCAGCGTCGCCGATGCGCTGTTGATTCGTCCCCTTCCATTCGTCAATGGGGACCGACTGTACCTCGTGGCGACGACACGCGACCGCGCGCGCGACGCCGACGTCTCGTCGTACCCGGACTATCTCGACTGGCGCGCGCGGCAGCACTCGTTCACCGAGCTGGCGGCGTTCGGGCAAACGAGTTTCTCCGTGGTGCTAACGCGGCCCGTGCGAGCCAGCGGCGCCGTGGTCACCGCGAACTTCTTCCGCACACTCGGCGTCGTTCCAGAGCGAGGCCGCCTGTTCGCCGCCGGGGAAGACCAGATGGATGGACCGGCTATCGCCATCGTGTCGCACGGGTTCGCAGAGCGCGAGATGGGCGGAGTCGATCGCGCCGTGGGATCGACGGTTTCCATTCGCGGGATTCCGAGGACTGTCGTCGGGGTGATCCCGGATGGTCGTGCGATTCCGGTCGGCGGCGAGGTGTGGACCCCGCTTCCTCGAGACATGGACCGCTCGCTCTTGCCGGGACGATCAAGCCTGACGCGGTCGAACCGCGGTCTCCAGGTCATCGGGTGGCTCGCACCCAACGCCACGCTGGGACAAGCTCGCGCGGAATTTGAATCGCTGGAGGCTGAGCTTGTCCGCGACTATCCCGAGAACGACGCCGGGCTGACGACCAAGATCACGCCGATCCGCGAGGTGTACGTCGGTTCGGCGCGGTCCACGCTGTTCGCGATGCTCGCCGCGACGCTGCTCGTCCTGCTCGTCGCATGCGCGAACGTCGCCGGGATCCAGCTGGCCCGCGCCACGTCGCGGATTCGCGAGATCTCCGTGCGGTCGGCGATCGGTGCGAGTCGAAACCGGGTCTTCAGGCAGCTGCTCACCGAGAGCGTCATGCTCGCGCTGGCGGGCGGCGTGCTGGGGATCGCGGTGGCGTATCGTTTCTCCGAGTTCGCAGAGGTATCGGTCCTCGGGCAATCGCCTCGCTGGTTGATGCCGTCGGTCGACCTGAGAGTCCTGGCGTTCGCGGTCGCGGTCTCGATGCTCACCGGCATAGTGTTCGGCGTCGCCCCGGCGATGCGCCTCACACGCGTCGACCCCGCGGACGTCCTTCGCGGCGGTCGTAGCGCGCTCGGGGCGGGCCCGAGCCGCGGACGCCTGCAGCGGCTCTTCGTCGTCGCCCAGCTCGCGCTTTCGATCGTGCTCGTCGTCGCCGCGGGGCTGTCCATCGAAAGTGTGCGTCGCCTCGAGGAACTGCCCCTCGGCTTCGACGAGCATCGCGCGCTGATGTTCACCGCGATGCTGCAGACTCCGAGGTACGACGTAGCGGGCGAACGCGCGCGCTTCGCGGACGCGCTCAATGAGGCCGCGGCAGCGCTCCCCGGGGTGAGCGCCGTCGGCGCTACGACGCTGCCGCCTTTCCGCTGCTGCTCGCAGTGGGCGCTGGCGATCGACGGCCAGCCGAGACCGTCTGAGCAGAAGCTCATGGTCCCCGGCAATTCCGTCACGCCCGGCTACTTCGACGCGATGGGGATCCCGCTCGTACGAGGGCGGGCATTCACACGGGGCGATGCCGCCGACGCTCCACCGGTCATGGTCGTCAGTGAAGCCTTCGCGAAGCGCTTCTGGCCCGACGGCGATGCGATTGGCCACCTGGTCCAGGATGGCTCCAATCACGCGACGGTCGTCGGGATCGTGCGCGACGTGAAAACCACGTTGACCGATGCTCCCGGGCCGCAGTTCTATCGGCCGCTCGCGCAGAAACCCATCACGACTCTCACCTTCGTCGTTCGCGCGACGAGCGGCGATCCGACCCGATTCACGAGCGACATGCGCCGCATCGTCGGCGACCTCGACCCGACGCTTCCGATCTACAACGTCACGACCGCACGCGAGATGGTCGATGCCCAGTTCGCCGGGCGCAAGACGTTCGCGTCGCTGATGATCGCGTTCGGCGCGATCGCGCTCCTGTTGGCGACGATGGGCGTCTACGCCGTCACGTCGTTTCTCGTCGCGCAGCGCACGCAGGAACTGGGGGTACGCGTCGCGCTCGGCGCGACACCCTCGAGGCTTCTGGGGCTCGTGCTGCGCGGCAGCGTCGCGCTGGCCGCGCTGGGCGCGATTCTCGGGCTGGGTGGCGCGTTCGTCGCCGCACGCTGGCTGTCCCATACGCTCTACGGAGTCGGCGCAGGGAATCCGGCGATCTACGTTTCGGCCGCGGGATTGCTCGCGCTCGGAACGCTGGTCGCCAGCATCGGTCCGGCCAATCGCGCCGCGCGGGCCGACCCGATGACGACACTGCGCGCCGACTGACGCCGCGGGAATAATCCCGTCCAGCCGGAGGTCTCCATCTGAAACCACGGAGGCTTCCGAGCATGTCATCACATCGCGACCGCGACGCGGCCGAGTTCGACGCGCAGGGCAACACCAAACCGACGGGCAGCAACTACATCACGAACGACCAGAGCGACGACGGCATCGACCGACGTGGCTTTTTGCGCTGCATGGCGTGGGCAGGGACGGGCGTCGTGTGGGCGCTCGAGGCTGGACTTCCCCTCTCGATTCCGCTGAGCCGCATCGGTTCACTCACCGAGCCGCAGAAGAAGAGCATCTTCTTCGCGCAGATCAGCGACAGCCACATCGGCTTCAACAAGGACGCGAACAAGGACGTCACGGCGACGCTGCAGGACGCCGTGGCCAAGCTGAACGCGCTTCCGCAGAGTCCCGCGTTCGTGCTCCACACGGGCGACATCACGCAGCTCGCCAAGCCCGAGGAGTTCGACACCGCGCAGCAAGTGCTGACGCGTGTGAAGAGTGAACGAATCTTCTACGTGCCCGGAGAGCACGACGTCGCGACCGACAACGGCGCGTCGTATCTCCAGCGCTACGGCAAGGGCACGAAGGGCGGCGGGTGGTACAGCTTCGACCACAGCGGCGTGCACTTCGTCGGGCTCGTGAACGTACTGAATCTCAAGGCCGGCGGACTCGGAACCCTCGGCACCGAGCAGCTCGACTGGCTGAAGAGGGACGTGTCACGTCTCGCCGCGAGCACGCCGATCGTGCTGTTCGCGCACGTGCCACTGTGGACCGTGTATCCCGAATGGGGTTGGGGGACCGACGACTCCGAGCAGGCCCTCGCTCTGGTCAAGCGGTTCGGCTCGGTGACAGTGCTCAACGGCCACATTCATCAGATCATGCAGAAGGTCGAGGGACACGTGTCCTTCCACACGGCGATGTCGACGGCGTTTCCGCAGCCCGCCCCAGGAACCGCGCCCGCGCCCGGTCCGATGAAAGTGGATCCCGAGCGACTCAAGAGCGTGCTCGGTATCGCCGACGTAACGTTCATTCCGGGGCGCGGCTCGCTCGCCATCGTCGACGCGACTCTTTCTGGTCTACCGCCGGAATTCGACGCGGCGTCGCATGAGGCGATGATGGAGCGGCAGACGAAGCGGCGCACCATCACGCTCGCCGACAACGAGATCGGCATCGACAACTTCAACTTCACGCCGCCGGTGTTGACCGTGAAGCCGGGCACCAAAGTCACGTGGATCAACAACGACGACGTCCCGCATCTCATCGTGAGCGTGCAGCGCGCGTGGAAGCAGTCGCCGGTGCTCGATACCGATCAGCGTTTCAGCGCGACGCTCGCGACCCCCGGCACGTACGACTACTTCTGCTCCCTGCATCCGAAGATGCAGGGGAAGATCATCGTGCGGCGCTGAACGCCTTCACGAACTGCTCGAGCTCGGGGCGGTTGAGGTCCGACACCGCCTCGAGCGACAGACCGCCGGCGTGCCACGCGATCACGTTGTATCCGTTGCGCGCTGACTCCGACATGTCTGTCTCGCGATGCTCGCGCGTATCCGGCCACGCGTACACGTCAATCAGGTGTTGACGGCGACCATATACAACGACCGGCACCGTGCGTCCATGCACGTAGTCGACGCGGCCGCCGATGAGCGGAAAGCCGGCCGAGTCGAGGCTCGGCACCGGCGGCGACAAATCGACGCGGCCGTTGAACCATGGCTTCACGTTGTGCTGGTTCGTCGACACGACGTCGGTCAGATGCCCCGGCATGAGCGCGCGGATGTGGCTCGATACGACCTCGTCGGTGAGCGAGCGATCGGAGGAAACGTTGCGCACGATCGCGAAAGTCAGGATGCTGCTGGCGATCGCGATGCCCAGGCCTCCGAGCGCGAGCCGCCGCGTCGCGACGGGCTTGGAAGAGGGCGTTTCCGTCGCCAGCGGGTCGGGTTGCGCGAGCGCGATTCGAATGCGCGCCTTGAGCACGTCCGGTGCTTGGTATCTCACGAGTGTTTCTCCGATGCGCCGCGACGTGGCGACGAGCAATTCGTGTTCGCGCGCGCACTCCGCGCACGACGCGAGGTGCTCGCGTACGGCCGCTGCGTCTTCGCCCGGCAGCTCGCCGTCGATGTACGCGTCGAGCAGTTCACGACATTGGGCGCACGTCATGTCAGCCGGCCTCCTGCGCGTCGAAGCCCAGCGCCGACGCCAACCGGCGGCGTCCTCTCGCCAGGCGCGACATCACGGTGCCGATCGGCACGCCGACGACGTCGCTGATCTCTCGATAGCTCAGACCCTGGACCTCTCGCAGCACGATCACCTCGCGGAACTCGGGCGGCAGCGCGTCGAGCGCCCGCTGTAGCGCCGCCCGCTCCGACTGTTCGATCGCTCGCGCATCCGTTCCGCGGCCTTCGTGGGCAACATCGACGTCCTCGACGAACGAAATGTTCGCGCGCTCGACCTGCGCGCGCCGTTGCCGCGTCAGGCAGCAGTTGCGGACGATCGTCAGGAGCCAGGCCCGCGCGTCGCCGTCGCGATAGGTCTCGAAATAGCGAAGCGCGCGCAGCACCGCGTCCTGCACCGCATCCTGCGCGTCGTGCTGGTCGCGGAGCAGGTAGCGGGCGAGCGTGTACGCATCGTCCAGATGCGGGAGCACGATTCGCTCGAAGCGGTCGATGTCCTTGGGGGGCATTTGTAGGCAGATCTCTGGTCTCAGGCCTCGGTCTCAGTAGTACTCAGAGACCAGTGACCCGCGACCTGTGACCTCTCTCGGACCAGACCTTCCTGACTGCCGCCTTATTCCTCCGGCCCGACTATTCGCCGCCGCCGAAACCGCCGATGGCTGGCTGGCGACAGGTCGATCAGGAGAGCGATGACGATGCCGATGATCGGAATGGCCGACCACACGCCGTTGTACCAGTGCACCACCGCCGTGTACCAGAGAAACGTCGTCGGCAGGAAGATGAAGCCGAGGATGGGCCAGAGGGGCGTGTTGAACAGCCCGCGGAACCAGAACGTGAACAGCCACAGCAGCACGATGACGAGCCGCGGCATGAACAGCGCGATCAAGACAAGAAGACACGGCATCGTCTGGGCTTCCGGTTCAGTTACTCGCTCTTAGCTGTCCACCTGTCCACCCCTCATTCAGATTCCCCACCCCGGCTCATACGTCCGCGACCACTGCTTCGCCGCCTCGGCGTCGCCAACGATGTGACCGTTTGCAGGATCCGTGCGCAGCGCCCGTCCCGTCGCCTGCGCGATGTTGCCGAGGTGGCAGAGGAGGACCGTCGTCGCCCCGTCCTCGATAGGCGCGCGCAGCTTGGCGCCGGTGCGAATGCCGTCGAGGAAGTTGTCCATGTGCACCGACGTCGCGGCGTCGTCGCCGGTGAGCTCGAGCCCGTCGCCCGCCTTCGGCTCGATGTTCCGCGCCGTCTCCTTTCCCTTGAGATCGAAGACGACGTAGCCGTCGCGGTCGACGACCACCGTGCCGCTCGTTCCATAGACCGCGGTGCCGCGCGAGCGATCGAACGTTTTGCAGCCGTTGCAGCTCTCGCCCTGCCAGATGATCGTCTTGCCACCCGCGAACTCGAACGTCGCTTCCTGCGTATCGGGGAATTGCCAGTCGTCGGCGTAGTGGCGGCGGCCGCCGGTCGACAGGACCCGCGTGGGATGCTCGACGCCGAGGGCGAGACGCGCGATGTCGATCTCGTGCGTCCCGTTGTTGCAGATCTCGCCAGTGCCCCAATGCGTGAACCAGTGCCAGTTGTAATGGATCACGTTGTCGCGATACGGCGTGCGCGGCGCCGGGCCTTGCCAGAGATCGTAGTCGAGGTTCTTCGGGACGGGCGCCGACTTGCCGCGTCCGATGCCGACGCGCGTGTTCGCGTACCAGGCGCGCGCGAGATACGGACGGCCGATCACGCCATCCTTGATTCGCTGCAGCGCCTCGATCGTTCGCGCCGACGACCGCTGCTGCGTCCCCATCTGAACGACGCGATGCGTCTCCCGCTGCGCCGCGACGAGCAACTCGCCTTCGCGAGCGTTGTGCCCGCACGGCTTCTCGACGTAGACGTGCTTCCCCGCCTTCATCGCGAGGATCGCCATCGGCGCGTGCCAGTGGTCCGGCGTCGCGATCGACACGGCGTCGACCGTCGGATCCTCGAGCGCGCGCCGGAAATCGGCAATCGCCTTGGGCGGCTTGCTGACCGTCTTCATTTCGCCGGCGGCCTTCGCCAGCACGTTCGAGTCCACGTCGGCGATGTGCGAGACCGACGAGTTCTTGAGCCGTGAGAAGTTCTGGGCGTGCACCATGCCGCGACCGTTCAGGCCGAACACGGCGACCGACACGTGATCGTTCGGCGAGCGGGTGCGCAGCAACCCCGGCGCGTGCGATGTCATGACGAGTCCGAGTCCCGTGGCTGACGCGGTCTTGAGGAATTCTCGGCGATCGACGTCGTTGTCGTCGGGCGTCATGGCTTCAGCTCCCGAATCTTGATGTCGCGGTAGTACGTCTCGTCGTTGTGGTCCTGCAGAATGATGTGTCCCGCTCGGCGATCCGCAAAGCCGGGGATCGTCCGGTACTTGCTCTTCGCGAGCAGCGAATCCATCCGCGGCGTGCCGAGGTAGAACTCGACGACCTTTGCGCCGTTGAGCCAGTGCTCGCCGTGTTTCCCCTGGAAGACGATGCGCGACGTGTTCCACTCGCCGACCGGCGCGAGACGCTTCGCCCCGTTCGGCGGGATGAGATCGTACAGCGATCCCGCGAGGTGCGACGGAATCTTGTTGTCGTCGCTCAACGAATCGTCGAGCACTTGGTACTCGAACCCGAGCGCCGCGTGGTTCGACGCGTGCGCCAGCGAGAGCTCCTCGGAGACGTTGTATTTCACGCCGCTGTTGGCCCCGGGCGCGACCTTCCATTGGAAGGAGAGCTCGAAGTCCCGGAATGTGTCGGTCGTCATCAGGTCGCCGCCGTTCGCCGGCTGCCCGTCCGCGATCTTCGCCACCTTACCGCTGGGAATCTTCTCGATCGCTCCATCGACGACGCGCCAGTGCGCGGTCGGCACCGAGTCGTACCCTAGCCCGCGCCAGCCGTTCAGCGTCTTGCCGTCAAAGAGAAGGCGCCATCCCGCGGCTTGCTCGGCGGCCGTCAACGTGTTCGGCGCCGTCTGGGCGACGATTGGTGTCGTCAAGGCGAGAGCCAGGAACCCAGCGATTCGTCGCATGCAGTGACGATACGGAGACGGCCTCCGAGCGCAAGCGCGCATTGCCCGCCCGTTACGGGGCCGGCCCCCGTCGCCGCAACTGCTCCCTCTATCGGGGCGGCTTACGAACTACTCACCGCAGAGACGCAGAGGACGCAGAGAAGGGCCGCAGAGGCCAGCTTCTTCTCGCCACGAGCCGGGATTTTTGGGAACCGCCGCTCGGGAAGCCACTTATGCCGTGGCAGCCCACGCCCGCCGCATCGAG
>Ga0326726_10002779_pt1 | contig 16029 bp, 11 predicted proteins | sample MHFenrmetagenome_2_FD_207603 | JGI IMG/M metagenome (GOLD analysis project Ga0326726, IMG submission 207603) | Lab enriched peat soil microbial communities from Michigan Hollow, Ithaca, NY, United States - MHF15MN | ecosystem: Environmental > Terrestrial > Soil > Wetlands > Peat | place: USA... | reverse complement strand
CAGCGCTCGAGGCGTGCCGGCATCCACCAGTTCCAGTCGCCCAGCAGGCGCATCGTGGCCGGCACCAGGAGCGCCCGCACGACCGTGGCGTCGAGCGCGACCGAGATCGCGACGCCGAGCCCGATCGCCTTGATCAGGACGATGTCGGCGAAGGCGAACGACCCGGCGACGACCACGACGATGAGGGCCGCCGAGGTGACGATCCGGCCGCTCCGCTCGAGCCCGCGGGCGACCGCCTCGACGTTGTTGCCGGTCCGGTCCCAGACCTCCTTCATCCGCGACAGCAGGAAGACCTCGTAGTCCATCGACAGGCCGAACAGGACGCAGAACAGGATCACCGGCTGGGTCGTCTCGACGTAGCCGAGCGGCTGGAAGCCGAGGAGCGTCGACAGGTTGCCGTCTTGGAAGATCCAGACGAGGGCCCCGAACGCGGCCACGATCGACAGCGTGTTCATCACCAGCGCCTTGGCCGGGAGCACGACCGAGCGGAGGAGCACGAACAGGACGAGATAGGTCGAGACGAAAATGAACAGCGCCGTCCGCGGGAACCCGGCGCCGATCCCGTCGACCACGTCGACCACGTCGGCGGCCCCTCCGCCGACGAGGACGGACATGCCGGCCGGGGCCGCGAGGGGGCCGCCCGTCGCCCTGAGATCGGTCACGAGCCGGCGGGCCTCGTCGGCGTTCGGCCCGTACGGGGTGGTCAGGGTGAACATCGTCAGGTCACCCTTGGTCGTGGCGGCGAGCGCGGCCGCGACGAACCGGTCGGGCGGGCCGGCCGGAGAGCCGTAGAGCAGGACGTACTGGTCCTTCGTGAGCCTCGGGTCGACGTCGACAAGGCCGTCGACTGCCCGGACTCGCGGGTCGGCCGCAAGCCGGCGCGAGTAGTCGACCAGGGCCGCGACGTTGGCCGGCGAGGTCGCCGGGCCGGTCGTCCGGATCGCCAGCGAGATCGGGGCGAAGCGGCCGGCGCCGAACTTGTCGTCGAGCAGGTCGAAGGCCGCCCGCGACGCCACCTCCGGCGGCAGGATCGTCGCATCGGGTGCGTTGAACCGGACATGCAGGAACGGCAGTCCAAGGAGGAGCAGGAAGCCCAGGGTGGGCACGAACACGGCGACCGGGTGGCGCATCACCCGCCGGGCGAGCCGGGCCCACGGGCCGTCGACCTCCTCGGCCTCGTTTACCCGGCGGACCCGGAGCGCGTCGAGCCGGTCGCCCAGCACGCTCAGGATCGCCGGCAGGAGCGTGAGCGCGGCTGCGACGGCCAGCCCGACGACGATCGCGCCGGCGATCCCGACCGAGCGCAGGATCGGGAACTCGAACAGGATCAGCCCGGTCAATCCGAGGAGCACGGTCAGGCCGGAGAAGAAGACGGCCCGCCCGGCCGTGGCGACGGTCACCCGGATGGCGGCCTCGATCCGCTCGTCGCCGGCGTCGTCGCGCTCGACCGGGTCCGCCGCGGTCCGGGGCGAGTCGGCCCCGGCCGGGTCGTCGGCCCGGCCGGGCCGGCGTCGGTGGAGCTCCTCGCGGAACCGGCTCGTCATCAACAGTGAGTAGTCGACCCCGAGCCCGAGCCCGAGCAGGGTCGCCAGGTTGAGCACGAAGATGCTCATCTGGGTCACCCCGGCGATCACCCAGATGACCGCCAGCGCCACGAGCACCGCCCCGCCGCCGACCGCGAGGGGAAGTCCGGCCGCCACCACCGACCCGAAGACGACCAGCAGGGCGAGCGCCGCGAGTGGGAGCGACACGAGCTCGCTCCGTCGGAGGTCGGCCTCCGACACGGCCTGGATGTCGCCGTAGAACGCCGGGCCGCCGGCCAGCGCGACCTGGACCGGGCCGCTCGGCAGGCTCGCGAGCCGCTCGCGCACGCCGGGCAGGGCGTCCGGGGACTTGTCGGGTGGCAGGTCGAGCAGGACCACGTCGTAGGCGGTCGTGCCGTCGGCCGAGACCTGGCCCGGCGCCGCGAGGTGCGACAGCACGCCGGTCACGTGCGGGGCCCCGACCACGGCCCCGGCGGCAGCCGCAGCGACGGCCTCGAACGTCGGCGATCCGGCCGGCGCGGCTTCGCTGGAGTAGGCGATGACGAGCGCCGAGGGTGGCAGGCCAAGCTCGCGCTCGAGGAGCGAGCGGGCGCGGGCGGACTCCAGGCTGTCGAGGGTGAACCCGCCGGCGCGCAGAGCCGAGGCGACCCGCGGCGTGATGGGCAGGGCGACGAGGAGGAGGACGGCCCAGGCGGCGATCACCCAGCGGCGCCGCAGGTGGACGAGTCGACCGAGCCGCTCGAAGGCGGTCACGAGCGGGTTTCGCGGCGAGCGATCAGTCGAATGGCGCGATCGACCTCGGCCTTTGGTTGTCGGGGCATGAAGTCATCCTATCGCCAGTTTCAGCCGAGTCGCCGACGCTCGAGGATCACCCCCGCCGCGAGCACCAGAACGAGCGCTCCGACCAGCAGCGAGGCGGACTCGCGCACGACGAATTCGGGGTAGAGGCTGCGCGGCCAGCCGATGCTGACATACCGGTAGCCGTGCGCCGTATACCAATCGATGAAGCCCTCGTCCATCTCGATGAGGTCGCCGGTCGGCGTGAGACGGGGGAAGCCGTTGGCAAGGGCGACCTCGTAGGGAAGATGGAAGCTACCATCGGGAGCCTGCAGGTCGTCCCCCAAGACATCGGCAGGCGGGTCGAGGCCCACGGTGGGATCGCCCGGCAATCCGAGCACCACCGGCGGTAGCCAGTACCAGTCCCCACCAAGGTGGTCACCGCGGTCAATCCAGTCGAGGCCGTTGTAGAGCAGGACCCCGACGATCGCAGTCACGACGAGGGCCGGCAGGATCCGCCGCCACAAGACGCCGGCCAGGAGCCCCACCCCGAACAGCGCGAGCCCGCGCGCGACGAGCGGCGCGCCTCGGATCTGTCCGGCACCAAAATCGAAGGTGGGGTCGACGAGGCGCTGTGCGTGGATCAGCGCGTTGCCGAGGACGGCGGCCGGGATCAGCAGCAAGGTCGTCAGGACGATGAGGGGGACGATCCGCCAGGCCAGCCAGAAGAGTCGGTTCCCGGTGAGCGACCAGGTCAGCTGACCGGCTCCGGTCTCAAATTCGCGGGCGATGACCGGGCCGCCGAGCACTCCGCCGACGAAGAAGGGAAGTGTGGCCAGGAGCGGGTAGAGCCAGTTCTCGAGGGGGTTGTTGATCTGACTGAACGGTCCTTCGCCCAGACAGTCCGTGTCGACGCACCCCTGGGCAACGCGGGCGTCACCCAGAAGCTGGATGACGAGCAACGTGACGAGCGGGATCGCGGCGGCCACGATCGAGGCCGCGAGGACCTCGGGCCGGCTCACCCGGGTCGTCATCAGCCACGATAGCCAGCCGGGGCTGCGGCGCCACGCCGCGTGGTCCGGAGGCCGTGGGCTCGCGAAGGGTGCCACGTCGCGACGGGCGTTGCGCTCGACTCCGAATCCGGGCTGGAGTCGCCGGTTGCGGACGGCCAGGAGCGCGACAAGCATGCCCAGTCCAGCCACCAGCCCCGTGGCGAGGCCTTCCCGGAGAACGATCTCCGGGTACCGAGCCCCGGGCAGTCCGACGTACACGCGGTGGGCTCCCGAGTTCATGAGCCAGATCGCGTACGCGGGGCTGTTGATGTCACCGGCGTCGGGTGGTCTCAGCGCAGCCGATTCCTTGTCGGTCAACAATCGACCGTCCGGCATGACCACGCCGCCGCCCTGGGTCAAGGGTACGGCGGCGGTTTCCTGGTTCATTTCCTGAAGCGAGACGACCTCGCGTGGCAGCCAGAGGGGCCGAACGTAGGCTGCGAGGCCGATCGCCACTATGCAACAGGCTCCCGCAAGCAGAGTCGCCGTGAGCGTCCGCCCCAGCACGACCCCGGCGGCCAGCCCGATCGCAAGGGCCGCCAGGCCACGTAGGACCAGCAGGGCGCCCCGGGAGCCCACGTCATAGAAGCTCTGGCCGGTATCGAACTGAGGGAGCGACGCCACCTCCAAGCGCTCACCAGCCAGTGCCAGCTCGGTGAGCAAGAGCACGACGAGGAGGGCCGCCGGCCAGGACCGCCAGACCAGCCACCGCACCCGAGAGTGGACGAGCGCCCAGGCGAACGGAGCGCTCCCCCGCTCGAGCTCGCGCGCGACGAGTGCGGGTCCGAAGAGAAGGCCGATGGCCAATGGCATCAGCGACGCCCCGAAGCGCAGCGGCTCCGAGAACGTCAGCAGGATCGAGGTGAACGCCGCGTCGTCGCAGCTCCGCAGGCCCGGACACGCTGCCGCCCGGATCTCGTCGAGGCGGCCGGCGGTCAAGAGCATCGCGACGGTCATTCCCAGCGAGATCGCGACGCCGACTACGATCTCGAACCGCGCTGTGCGCCAGAACAGGCGAACGCTCCGCGTCATCGGCGTGGCGGCCGCTACATCGCCCCAACGCTCGCATGCGCGCTCGCGCCTGCGAGGTAGCCCAGGACGAGCTCCTCGAGGCTCGGTACCCGGCCCTGTCCGGGGCGGGCGCGCTCGCCGCGTATCAGGGAGAGCTCGCCCATCTCGCCCGGAAAGCGGCCCACGAGCCCCTCCTCGTCGGCGGCGGTGCGATCGGCCTCGGTTACCCGGTGATCAGCGACCGCCTCGTCGATAGAGGCGGACAGGCGGACGCGCCCGCCAACCAGGATCAGGACGTCCTCACAAGCGCTCTCGATGTCGCGCACGATGTGGCTGCTGACCACGACCGTCGCCCCGATTGCATCGGCTTCACGTCGGAGGACCCTCAGGAAGGACAACCGGGCGAGTGGGTCGAGGCTGGCCAACGGTTCGTCGAGGAGCAGAGTCCGGGCTCCCGCGGCGAGCACGAGCGACAATCCGAGCTGGGCGCGCTGACCGCCCGACAGCTCGTCCGCTCGGCTCCGGCGAGGCAGGCCCAGCTCGTCGATCCGGGCCAGCGCGGAGGCCCGGTCGAAACCCGGTCGCAAATAGCTCGCCAGATCGACATGCTCTTCCACACTGAGCTCGTCGTAGAGCGCCGGCTGCTGGGGGATGTATCCGAGCTGGCGGATCGCATCGCCGCGCCGCCGCGACGGGTCCATCCCGGCTACCGACACCGTGCCCCGGGTGGGCCGCTCGAAGCCGAGCCAGGTCCGCAGGAGGGTCGACTTGCCGGCCCCGTTCGGTCCGACGAGCGCCACCGTCCGGCCGGCCGGAATCTCGATTGACACGTCCCCAAGCGCCCAGGGCCCGCGCCCATACCGTTTCCAGAGTTGGGTAGCCGTCAGGGCGGGTTCGGCTGTGACCAGCGGAGCACCGTAGCTTGTGCTGTGCTGCGAAGTTCTTCGCGTGTTGCCCCTCCTTCTTGCACGCCAGAGGGTGGTCGCCAGCCCGTTGACGGGGGCGGTATCAAATCAAGGTGCTGGGTGATCGGCAGTCGGACAAGTGCTTGGAGCCCCTGTATTGGCTCGCCGTTCGGCCCCTGAAGCTGTCGATCCCGATAAGGGAGCACCTGCGCTCACCCACCCCGCCGTACTCGCCGGCGCGCGGGAACGGCAGGACCTGCCATCGGAACGGCTCCGCGCGGGCGTGGCGAGCGTCGTGGCCGCGCCCCGTCCCGTCGGGGCCGCGCCCCGTCCCGCGGTCGGCGTCTGCTAGCATGCGGCGGTCGGATCGGACCCTCGGAGACTCGACGTGCAGCTGCTCCTCGGCCCCTTCAGCAAGTTCCCCGAGTCGTTCGTCGCGTTCCTCATCGCGATCGCGATCGCCGCCGCCATGGTGTTCATCTTCATGCGGGCTGCGTCGGTCGCCGAGGGCCGTCCGTCGGCGTTGCGCCGGATGGTCAAGAGGCCCAACACGAAGATCCTGTTCGCCCTGCTGTTCGTCGGTTGGGCGGCCGTCTTCGGGTTCGGCCTGCTGCTCGTCCCGCACGAGGGCGCCAGCTCGCCTTATGGGGCGCTCGCGCTCATCGCGATGTTCAGCGGCTTCTTCATCATGATGGGCTTCCTCTGGGCGGTCATCGGCGACTGATCCCGTCCGGCTGAGGCGCGTCCCCGGCCCACGCCCGCTGGTCCGCCAGCCGAACCGCGCCCGGGCCTGCCGTGACCTCCGGGTGGCTGGACCCCGTACGTCCGCTGCCGTATGATCGGCCAGCATCCAGTCTGCATAGACTTTATGCGCCGGACGGCTGCCCCTGGGACGGGCCCGGCCGGTCGACCGGAGCGAACGACGGACCAGGAGGCGGCGTGGACGCCCAGGAGATCAAGGCGGCGGTTGCCCACCAGGCGGCCCTGACGGCGGCCGGCGAGGCGCCGTTCGTCAACCGTCGCGATCCCGCCCAGGCGGTGGGCCCGGACGGACGGCCGGCGGTCAGCCGCCGTGCGCCGCTGTGGGCCGACGTCCCCGACGAGCAGTGGAACGATTGGCGCTGGCAGCTCAGCCACCGGGTCAACGACCTCGAGGAGATCGAGCGAATCCTCGAGCTGACCGACGAGGAGCGGGAGGGGTTGAGCGCGCCCGACAAGTTCCGGGTCGACATCACGCCCTACTTCATCAGCCTCATCGATCCGAAGGACCCGACGGACCCGATCCGGCGCCAGGTCATCCCGCTCGGCCGCGAGCAGCAGGCGTTCACGGCGATGATGGAGGACTCTCTCGCCGAGGACCGCCACTCGCCCGTCCCCGGCCTCGTCCATCGCTACCCGGACCGGGTGCTGATGCTCGTGACGACCCAGTGCGCGAGCTACTGCCGCTACTGCACCCGGTCGCGGATCGTCGGCGACGCGAGCCAGAACTTCAACCGCAAGGAGCACGAGGCGCAGCTCGACTACCTGCGCCGCACCCCACAGGTCCGGGACGTGCTGATCTCCGGCGGCGACGGGCTCACCCTGGCCCCGAAGCTGTTCGAGTCGATCCTCCGCGGCCTCCGTGAGATCCCCCACATCGAGATCATCCGGATCGGCTCGCGGGTGCCGGTCTTCCTGCCCCAGCGGATCGACGACGAGCTGTGCTCGATGCTCGAGAAGTACCACCCGCTCTGGATCAACCTCCACTTCAACCACCCGAACGAGATCACGCCCGAGGTGAGCCGGGCGGTCGACAAGCTGACGAAGGCCGGGCTGCCGGTCGGCAACCAGTCGGTCCTCCTCGCCGGAGTGAACGACTGCGTCCACATCCAGCGGGCGCTGGTCCACCGGCTCGTCGAGAACCGCATCCGGCCCTACTACCTCTACCAGTGCGACCTGGTCGAGGGCTCGGGCCACTTCCGGACCCCGGTCGGCAAGGGCCTCGAGATCATGGAGGGCCTCCGCGGCCACACCAGCGGCTACGCGGTGCCGACGTACGTCATCGACGCGCCCGGTGGCGGCGGCAAGATCCCGGTCATGCCGAACTACCTGATCAGCTACTCGGACCACAAGGTCGTGCTGCGCAACTACGAGGGCTACATCACGACCTACGAGGAGCCGCCGACCTACCAGCAGCACGACAAGGCCGCCTGCGCCTACTGCCGGCACGAGCGACCCGAGCCCGGCCAGTCGGGCGTCCTCGGCCTGCTCGAGGGGGAGCGGATGTGGATCGAGCCACGGGGCTTCGAGGAGATCCACCAGCGTGGCAACGTCGAGCAGCACCGGCTCCAGGACCCGAGCAAGTGGGTCCCGTTCGGGGTCGGCGCGATCGAGGGCCGGTCGAGCGAGCCGCTCCGGGTGCTTGAGCCCGGCGACACACTCGCCCCGGACGTCCGGGCCGCGACCGACACGAACGCGGGAGTCATCGAGCCGGGCGATCTCCTGAGCGAGGAGCAGCGCAGCGTCGGCACGGCGCCGAAGCGGGAGTACGGACCCGGCGAGGAGCCGCGCCCGCGCGACGGCGAGCCGACCGCCTCCGCCCACGGCGAGCTGCTCTAGGCCGACCGCCACGACGCCCGGCTGACAGGCCCGCGTCATCCTCGCCCGGGGTTCGAGTCATCGGAGGGGCGCGATGAGCGACATCGGCGAGCGGATCGACGCCTGGGAGGCCGCCGGGCTGATCGACGGCGCGACCGCCGACCGACTGCGCTCGGCCGAGGCCGTCCCCGCCGCGGTTGGCGTCCCGCCCGAACCGCTCCCGGCTGCGCGACCGACCGAGGGAGTCGGACCGTCGACGGCTGCGGCCTGGTTCGGCCCGGGTGTGACGATCCCCGAGGTCTTCGGCTACCTGGGCGCCGGGTTCCTCCTCGCCGGGTGGAGCGCCTTCGTCGTCAGGATCGCGGGCGACCGGCCGGTCATCGTGGGGGCGGGTGCACTCTTCGCGGCGGTGGTCCTCGTGGCGCTCGGAGCCTGGTTGCGAACCGGCGACGCGCGCCGCTCCCGGGCGGCCGGGGTCGCCTTCGTCGTGGCGGTCGGCTTCGTCGGCGGCGGGTTCGCCACGCTTGCGACCTACGTCGAGATCGACGGGCCGCTCATCGGGATTGTCGGCACCGGGTGGGCAGCCGCCGCCGCGGTCCTCCTGCGCGCCTTTCACCCGTCCGTCCTGACCCAGGCTGGGCTCCTCGCCGCCCTCACCTCGCTCGCAGGAGCCCTCCTCGCCTGGGCCGAGTCGCGCATCGTGCCGCCACTGACGTTCACCGACGACGGCCTGGCGATCCGTGGCGGCCCGGATCCGGCGCTGCTGGCGGTCGCCACCGCCGCTTGGTGGCTCGCTCTCGCGGTCGTGATCGGCCTCATCGGGCTGCGCGAATCGCGTGCCGCCGAGCGAGGCAACCGGGCCGCCGAGCGCCGAGCCTCAATCACCCGGTTCTGGGCCGGGCTGGTCGCCGTCCTCGGCCTGGCCTCGGCGCTCACGCGTTCCGACTACGACGCCGGCGGCGAGTTCCGGCGCGTGATCGCGCCATGGGTCGGCGACCTGGCCCTGCTCGCCGTTTCGGCGGTCCTCGTCGAGCGGGCCTTCCGGCGCGACACGACGGCCTACATCTACCCGGCGGCGCTGGGGCTGATCCTCACCCTGAGCGACGTGAACATCACCTACCTGTCGAGCACCACCGAGGTCGCCCTGCTGGTCGAGGGTTTCATCCTGCTCGGCGTCGGGCTGGCCGCCGACCGCCTCCGGCGGAGGATCGGCGTCGCCGGCGGAGTCCATCCCGGATCGCTTGCGCCTCCTCCGCGGTCGTGCGAGGCCACTGAGACCGAGCCGCCGGCGAGCGCGCTCGCCGCCGACGCCGAAACGGGGCCGTCGCCGGGTGGCGGCGAACCGGGCGGGTAGGAAGCTCGTTCCAGCCCGGTCTTCAGCTGCCCTTGAGCAGGTCGATCGCCTTGAGGAGCGGCGCGTCGCCCGACTTCGACAGGCCGTCGGCGCCGAGCCCCTTTAGCTCGCCCGGCGTGACGATCTTGCCGGCCGGGGTCGACGCGAGCGGGAGGTCCGGCACGATGCCGTGCTTCCAGATCTGGCGTCCATCGCGGGTCAGCCACTCGACGGTTCCGACGAGCAGGGCCGAGCCGTCGCTCAGCGAGTACTCGTTGAGGACGGTGCCCGTCCCGAACGTGGTCGCCCCGATGAGCTTCCCGCGACCGGCGTCCTGGATGGCGCCGGCGACGATCTCGGCCGAGCTGGCCGTCCCGAGGTCGACGAGTACGGTCAGCGGCATGGACGTCGCCTCGCCACCCGGCTTGACCTTCTCCTCCTCGACCTTGCCGCTCTTGTCGCGCTGCTGGTAGACGATCCCGTCCTTGAGGAACTGGCTGGCGATGTCGACCGCCTCGCCGACGTAGCCACCCGGGTTGCCGCGCAGGTCGAGGACGATCCCCGTCGCTCCGGCATCCTTCGCGGCCACGATCGCATTCTCGACCTCCTTGGCCGAGCCGGCCGAGAACTCCTCGAGCCGGAGGTCGGCCAGGGTCGTGCCCGGGATCATGCTCCACGACACCGCCGGGACCGTGACCTTCTCGCGGACGATGCTGTACTCGACCGGGGTCGTGTCGCCGGAGTGGAGGATCGACAGCTTCACCGTCGTCCCGGCATCGCCCCGGATCGACTTGACCACCTCGTCGATGTCCTTGCCCTCGGTGGACGTCCCATCGACCGAGAGGACCTTGTCGCCGGAGCGCAGCCCGGCCCGGTCGGCCGGTCCGCCCGGGATCACCGACTGGATGATCGGGGCTCCCTGGTCGACGTTCATGAGCGCGCCGATGCCGACGATCGAGCCGCTCAGCGCGGTGTGCTGATCCTTGACCTCCTGGGGGGTCAGGAACCGGGTGTGACCGGTGTCGCCGACCGCGTCCACCATCCCGTTGATCGAGCCGTAGACGAGCTTGGTCGGATCGAGCGCCGACGGGTCGACGAAGTTGTCATGGAGGATCTTCCAGGCTTCGGTGTAGGTCGCGAACTCGGGCGGCATCGACGCGGAAACCGAGGCCGTGTCGCCGCCGACCGTCGCCGCGCTGTCGCTCCTGCCGACGCCGATGCCGGCCGCGAACACCGCCACCAGGACGACGATCGCGGCGACAAGCCGGGCCGCCGATGGAAGCGTCCGGCGCGTGCCGCTCTCGCGGGGCGGCGCCCACGTCGGACGATCGGAGGGAAGGGCGTTGGGTTGCGCGGCCGGGGGCCAGAGCGGGGCCGATGCGGATCCCGACGGCGAGGGTACGGCGCCGGCCACCGTCGGGCCCGTGCCCGGAATGGGGTTGCCGAGGGGATCGGTCGAGGAAGGTTCGGTGGTCATCGGTCGCCTTTGCAGAGTGGACGATGTCGACCAGTCTGGGGCAGAAGCGCTCAGACCGCGTAGCGGAACGATGAAGTCGGCGCAACCTGGTGGTCGACGGCCGCTGGTCGACGAGGCCGGCCCGTGCTATCCTCGCGCCTCAATCCCTACCTCGTTCGTCGGAATTGAACCACACTGGTGCCCCTGCCCGTGACCGCCCCTCCGATCGCCGTCCCCGGATCGCTCGTCCTGCGTCCCGCACCCGCCGGGCTGCCCGAGGCGGACCTGCGCCCGCCGACGATCGCGGCCGCACGCGACCCGTTCACGACGATCCGGGTCCTCAACCTCGTGGCCTGCATCGAGCGGGGCCGACCGGCACGGATCGCGGACGTCGCCGCGGCGCTCAACGCGCGCTACCTCGACTGGGCGTTCGGCATCGCCGTCGTGACCGACGTCCTGGTCCAGCTCCAGGCCAACTGGCTGACCGACTACCGCAACGCGTCGGGGATCGTCGTGGACGACGGGCCCTATGGACCGGCGGTCACGATCGAGGACTCGAGCCGGGTCGACCCGTGGATCGTCCGCCAGGTCGAGCGCGAGATCGACGCCTGCCGGGTCGTCCTGGCCGACTTCAGCCGCCGCGATGGCGGGGGCTTCGATGACTGACCTGCTCCGCGCCGGGACGGTCGGCGTGCCGGGCCGATGCATGTGTCGCGGGCGGGCCCGACCCTGACGGTCGTCCGCCCGCCGCTCGCACCCGTCATCGTCCCCAACCCGTCAGCCACCAGGAGCACACCATGACCGCTACCGGCTATGCCAGCGACCGCGTCCTCGTCGACGCGGACTGGGCCCAGGCCCACCTGACCGATCCCTCCGTCCGCTTCGTCGAGGTCGACGTCGACACGACGGCCTACAGCCAGGGGCACATCCCCGGGGCCGTGGGCTGGGACTGGACGAGCCAGCTGTCGGACGGCGTCCGGCGCGACCTCGCCAGCCGCGACGACTTCTCGACCCTCCTCTCGGACAGCGGGATCGGGCCCGACACGACGATCGTCCTGTACGGCGACAACAACAACTGGTTCGCGGCGTTCGCCTACTGGCAGCTCAAGCTGTTCGGCCACGACGACGTCCGGATCCTCAACGGAGGGCGCAAGTACTGGCTCGACAACGGCCTGCCGATCACGACCGACGAGCCGAGCCCGACGCCGACCCGATACCAGCTCTCGGAGCGCGACGACACGCTACGGGCGTTCCGCGACGATCTCCTGCCGCGGCTCGGCGATCCGGGCCTGGCCCTCGTCGACGTGCGCTCGCCGGCCGAGTACAACGGCGAGATCATCGCCCCGCCCGGGTTGAGCGAGACCGCCCAGCGCGCCGGCAGGATTCCTGGCGCCGTCTCCGTCCCGTGGGCCCAGACGGTCCGCGAGGACGGGACGTTCAAGAGCCCGGACGAGCTCCGGGCGCTGTACGAGGCCAAGGGCGTCACGCCCGACAAGGACATCGTGGCCTACTGCCGGATCGGAGAGCGGTCGAGCCACTCGTGGTTCGTCCTCCACGAGCTGCTCGGCTACCGGCGGGTCCGCAACTACGACGGCTCGTGGACGGAGTGGGGCAGCCTGATCGGCGTCCCGATCGAGAAGCCGGTGGCCGTCGCCGCCGGTTAGCTCGTGCGCCCGGCCCGGCCGGCCGTCAGGCCAGGCTCGGGTCGGGCAGCAGGCGGGTCGGATCGAGCAGGTCCGGCCCGCTTGCCATGAACGTGTCGCGGCCCTCGATGAGCCAGCCGAGCTCGAGGAGGGCCCGGGCCGCCGGATGCGGGCCCGGGATGGCCAGCCCGGCCGGGGGGCCGCCCGGCGCCAGCGACATGGCGGCGAGGACCGCGCCGGCCGGATCGGCGTCCCCGGCGATGGCCAGCCGGCCGAGGCGGGCGTCGGCGACGACGCCGACGGCGACCGGTCGGCCGCGCTCGACGACCCGGAACGGGACGTGGCCCGGTCCAGCCACCCACAACGCCCAGTCGCGCGACCGATCGTGACCGGTCAGCTCGCGCTCGAGCTCGGCCGCCGCCAGGGGCTCCAGGGGCTCGACCGACCACGCCCCGGCCGCGGCCTGCTCCGCTCGTCCTGATCGCGACGCGTCCGGCGGCCGGAGGTAGAGCAGCGGCCACCACGGCGCCAGACCGGCCCGGATGTAGAGCGGCATGGCCCGCGGATCCGATGAGCTGAAGGTGAGCCGCGGCCCCGATGTCGGAAGCGCCTCGGCGAGCAGTGCCCGGCCGATCCCGCGGCCCTGGGCTTCCGGGTCGACGAACAGGTCGGTGAGGAACCAGCCCGGGGGCGTGTCGATCGCGCCGGCGAAGCCGACGACGCCGGCATCGGTCTCGGCCACGAGCAGGCGGGCGTTGCCCAGGAGGTGCTCGAGGTAGCGCGATCCTGGGCGGTCGGGGTCCGCGACCGGCTCGTCGTTGGCCACCGAGATCCGGGCGATCGCAGCGAGGTCGTCGTCGCGCGCCGGCCGGACGATCACGGCGCCCGATGGAGCCGGCCCGCGGCCGCCATCACGTCGACCAGCCGCTCGTGAGGCAGGGCGAAGGCGGTGATCCCGTCCCGTCCGGTCATCGTCTCGGCGGCGACGAGGGCATTCACGATCGCCTCCTCCGTCGCCTCGATCGTGGCATCGAACAACGCGTCGAGGGTCGGATCGAGGACCATCCGGAGGCCGTCGACCGTCGTCCGCAGGTCGGCGCCGGGGGCCGGGTCGGGCAGTCCCCGGTTGCCGGTCGCGAAGGCCAGGATGAGGTCGCCGCTCGACGTCGCGCCGGTGCCCCCGACCCGGGCGATCCCGAGCGCCGCGCGCTGGGCGAGCCGCTCGCACTGGTGGGGCAGGAGCGGAGCGTCGGTCGCGAGGACGACGATGATCGAGCCGCTGCCCGCCGGCGGTGGGCCGGGTCGCGCGGGGCTCGGGACGACATCGATCGGGATGGCCGACCCGACGGCGACCCCGTCGATCGACAGCCGCTCGCGCCGGCCGTAGTTGGCCTGGACGAGGACGCCGAGGGTCCAGCCGCCGAGCTCCGGAGCGACGACCCGCGACGACGTCCCGATCCCGCCTTTGAACTCATGGCAGACCATTCCGGTCCCGCCGCCGACCCCGCCCTCCGCGACCGGCCCGGTGGCGGCCGTCCCGAGCGCGGCCAGAGCATCGTCGGTCGTCACGTGGAACCCGTCGATGTCGTTCAGCCGGCCGTCCCAGGTCTCGCCGACGACCGGCAGCGCCCAGGAGACGGAGCCCGGGGGCCGTCTCTGGATCTCCGCCCGAACGAGCGCGTCGCGGACGACGCCGACGCTGTGCGTGTTCGTCAGGCCGATCGGTCCCCCGAGCAAACCTGACTCACGGATCCACTCGAGGCCGGTCAGCTCGCCGTTCCCGTTGAGCCGATGCGCCCCGGCGAACACGGGCTCGGTCCACGTGTCACCGTCGTGCGGGACGATCATGGTGACCCCGGTCCGGACGGGACCCAGCCCCCGGACGAGCGGACCGTCGCCGCGCACGAGCGTCAGGTGACCGACCCGGACGCCCGGGACGTCGGTGATCGCGCCGAGGGGCCCCGGCCGACCGCTGCCGATGACGATGCCCAGGTCGCGTGCGCGCACGGCCCCAGCGTAGCGTCCAGCGCGGCCTCGGGGTCGCGCGGGCCGCTCGCCTATCATCGGCAGGTGACCGCGACCCTCCCCCCGATCTCGCCCAGGCGCGCCGGATCCGACCGGTCGCCGACGGTCGGGCCAGTCGCACTGGAGCGGCGCCCGGACCTCGATGCGATCGCACCGATGGACCTTGCGGAGGCGTTCCGCGATCTGCCCGGACTGGCCGTCCTCGAGAGCGCGCGCCCCGGCCGGAAGGCGCGCTGGTCGTTCGTGACGGCCGACCCGGTCGCGGTCCTCGACGCTCCGAAGCCTGGGCCGGACCCGTTCGCGGGGGCCCGTGACCTCCTCGGACGGCTCGATCCCACGCCGCCCCCGTCGGCCGTCGGGCGGCCGGCGCCACCATTCCTGGGCGGGCTCGTGGGCTACCTCGGCTACGACCTCGGGCACGCGCTCGAGCGTCTCCCGACCATCGCCCGGGACGACCAGGGCCTGCCGATCCTCCGACTCGCGCTCCACGATTGGGCGGTCGCCTGGGACCGGCGCGACGGCCGCGCGTGGCTGGCCGGTCGCGCCGTCGACGGCGATCGGGCCGGTCTCGGCCGGCGGATCGAGGCGATCCGCCGCCGGCTCGACGGGATCGGGTCCAGGCGGCCGACCGGGACGCCCCTCCCGGGCGACCTGGCCTTCCGCTCGAGCCTCGACCGGACGGCGTACGAGGCCGGCGTCGAGGCGATCCGCGCCGCGATCGCCCGAGGCGACATCTACCAGGCGAACCTCGCCCGCCGGCTGGAGACCTCGTTCCGCGCAGACCCGTGGCCGCTGTACCGCGCCCTCCGCACGGGTGACCCGGCGCTGTTCGCGGCGTTCCTCGACCTCGGACCGGGCGGCCCCCCGGGCCATACCGCAGGCGCCCCGCGGGCGATCGCCTCGGCCTCGCCGGAGCCCTTCCTGGCGGTCGACCGGTCCGGTCGCGTCGAGGCCAACCCGATCAAGGGCACCCGCCGGCGCGGGCGGACCCCGCAGGAGGACCGGGCACTGGCGGCCGAGCTCCTGGCCAGCGCCAAGGACCGAGCCGAGAACGTGATGATCGTCGACGTCCTGCGTAACGACCTCGGACGGGTCTGCCGGCCGGGCTCCGTCCGGGTCCCGCGGCTGTGCCGGCTCGAGCGGACGGCCGCGGTCCAGCATCTTGTGTCGACCGTGACGGGGCACCTGGCCCCGGGCCGCGACGCCTTCGACCTGCTCGCCGCGAGCTTCCCGGGCGGGAGCATCACCGGCGCGCCGAAGATCCGGGCCATGGAGATCCTCGAGGAGCTCGAGCCGGTCCGGCGCGGTCCCTACACGGGGGCTGCGCTGTGGACCGGGCCCGACGGCGCCCTCGGCTCGTCGATCCTCATCCGGACGTTCGTCGCCGACGGCCACCGGCTGACGCTCCACGTCGGGGGCGGGATCACCTGGCGCAGCGACTCGGCCGCCGAGTGGGACGAGACCGTGGCCAAGGCCGCCGGGCCGCTCCGGGCGATCGGCGCGACGGAGGTCGCCTGAGCATGGCGTCGTGGGTCTGGCTCGACGGACGGCTCGTCGATGCGGCCGGCCCGCACCTCCGAGTGGATGACCGGGGGTTCCAGCTCGGCGACGGGATCTTCGAGACAGCGCGGGCCCGGCGCGGCGTCGTCGTCGAGCTCGGCGAGCACCTCGAGCGGCTGCACGAGAGCGCGACCACCGTGGGCATC
>Ga0326726_10002778_pt1 | contig 16030 bp, 8 predicted proteins | sample MHFenrmetagenome_2_FD_207603 | JGI IMG/M metagenome (GOLD analysis project Ga0326726, IMG submission 207603) | Lab enriched peat soil microbial communities from Michigan Hollow, Ithaca, NY, United States - MHF15MN | ecosystem: Environmental > Terrestrial > Soil > Wetlands > Peat | place: USA... | reverse complement strand
GATACACCAGGGGTGGCAGATGCTTGCGCTCGAAGCGCGAGGTTGTAGGATTCATAATCACGATGCGCTCGATCACGTTGCGCAGTTCGCGCACATTGCCCGGCCAGGAGTAACGCATCAGGGCTGCAATCGCGTCGTCGGTGATCTCGCGCGGACGGCGGCCATAGGCCGAAGCGAATTCCTTCAGAAAGTGACGTCCCAGCAGGGGTATGTCTTCTTTCCGCTCACGCAGCGGAGGCACCACGAACGGAATGACGTTAAGCCGGTAGAAGAGGTCTTCGCGGAAGTTACCGCGCGAGATCTCCTCCTCCAGATCTTTGTTGGTTGAAGCAATCACGCGCGCGTCCACCGTAATGGGATCGTCGCTTCCGACGGGCGTGAATCTCTGCTGCTCCAGCGTGCGCAGCACCTTGGATTGCGTCTTCAGGCTCATGTCACCGACTTCATCCAGGAACAGTGTGCCCCGGTCCGCCTTCTGGAACTTGCCTTCCTTGTCGTCGGTGGCCCCGGGAAAAGAGAGCTTGCGATGCCCGAACAGTTCGCTTTCGATCAGGTCTTCGGGAATGGCGGCACAATTCACTTCGACGAAAGGTTCGTCTTTGCGCAGGCTTTGCACGTGAATCGCGTGCGCCACCAGCTCTTTGCCGGTACCGGACTCGCCGTAAATCAGCACGCGTCCGTTGGTAGGGGCCATCACTCCAATCTGCTGGCGCAAGGCTTTCATGGGCACGCTGTCGCCGACGATGACACTCTTGGCCTGCAGTTGTTTACGCAGATCGCGATTTTCCTGCCGCAGCCGCCGCGCCTCGATCGCATTCTTGACCAGAATGAGCGTACGTTCCAGCGAGAGCGGCTTCTCCACGAAATCGTAGGCCCCCAGCTTGGTGGCGCGCACCGCGGTCTCGATCGTGCCGTGGCCGGAGATCATGATCACCTCAGGCGGATCGCCGAGTGCGCGGATCTTCTCTAACGCCTCCAGGCCGTCCATTCCCGGCAACCAGACGTCCAGCAGGATTACGTCGAAGCTGGATCGGCGCAGCAGTTCGAGGCAGTCTTCCGCGCTGGGGCTGGCGGCGGTTTTGTAGCCTTCGTCCTCGAGAATGCCGGTCAGGGATTCGCGAATGCCGGATTCATCGTCAACAATAAGAATTTGCGCCATGCTAGCTCGCTGCCGGAGCGGTGACGGTCTCGGCCGCCACCGGCAACTCGACCACGAATCGGCTGCCCACCGGCTTATTCTCTTCCACTCGGATCGAACCATGATGGTCTTCGATGATCCGGCTGACAATCGCCAGGCCCAGGCCGGTGCCGCGCTGCTTGGTGGAGAAATACGGCAGAAAGAGACGCTCTTTTACGTCGCGGGAAACACCGTGCCCGGTGTCGGCGACGACCAGTTCGACGGCGTCGCGGCTGGCGACCAGAGCGGTCGAGATCGTAATTTCGCGCACGATCGCGCCCTGGATCGCTTCGGCGGCATTGTCCACCAGGTTGGCGATGGCGCGCCGGATGGCCTTGGCATCAGCCATCACCTTGGGTAGGTCGGTGGCCAGCTCGGTGTCCACACGAATGCCTTCCATGCGCCCGTTGAACATGGTGAGCGCGCTTTCCACCAGCGCGTTCAAGCTGGCGGGTTGGGGATGGGAAGCCGGAAAGCGCGCCAGCACGGAAAAATCGTCGACCAGCGCACGCACCGTTTCGACCGCGTTGCCGATGGTGTCGGCGCAGGCGCGAATCACGGACCGGGAAGCTTCGTCGGGCGCACTGCCCTTCGCGAGATGGCGTTGAATCCTCTCCGCGGAGAGTGCGATCGGGGTCAGGGGATTCTTGATCTCATGCGCTACCCGCTGTGCCACTTCGCGCCAGGCAGCTTGCTTCTGCGCCCGGAGCAGGTCGGAGAGGTCCTCGAACACCAACACGTATCCCAAGCGTTCGGCTCCGTGCTCGAGCGCCGCGACGGTGACAGCGAGGTTGAGCTTGGCGCGCGGCAACGTCAGTTCCAGATTGGCCGCCGTCATCCCCATGCGGTCAGCGCGGCGCAGTAGCGGATCCAGGTCGGCAAGCACATCCGCTGGCAAAAGGTCCCCCAGCGGACGATCCACCAGTGCCGCCGGGCTGGAGTACTCCGGCCGTTCCGGCCAGAACATCCGCAAGAGCGCTGCGTTGGCCAGAGTCACACGGCGTGCGTCGTCAATCGACATCACGCCCGTCGGAATGCTCTCCAGAATGGTTTCGATGTAACGGCGGCGCCTTTCCAGCGCCGCGTTAGCCGCGCCCAGTTCGCGGCTGGAGGCGTCAATCTGTCGCCGGCTCGACTCCAGCTGCTCCGCCATGCTGTTGAACGACTGCACCAGTTCGGCGAGTTCGTCGGTGGCGCGGATGTCCACCCGGTAGTCGAGTTGTCCCTTGGAGATTGCTTCCGTGCCCGCCGCCAGCGCCGCGACCGGACGGTTGACGAGCTTGGAAAGAAACAGCGCCAGCCAGGTCGAGGCGAACAGCACCAGCACCGTCAGCAGCAGCAGGAATCCGATATATGTCCGGCGCACCAGCTTGCGCTGCCGCGCCAGTTCGATGTAGCGCTGCTGGCTTTCTTGAATCTGTTTTTCCGTCTCCGCGAACTTTGCGGGCAGCGGCATCCCCACGACAATGGCACCCTTCCCCACCGGGGCCGCTCCCACGATGTAGTCGGTCTGGTTCCACACGAAGTGGGGATTCTCGCCCCGCAAGGCTTGCTGCACCGGGAAGCGATCCTTGATTGTGGCCCAGGGCGCTGGTGTTCCCAAGCTGGCTTCGGCGTTCCCTTCGGTCAGGGCCAAGACAAATCCGCCTTGCAGCGTGGCCTCATGCTCCCTGAATTCCTCGAGTGCCGGTGAGAAACTGCGATTTGCAAAGGCCTTCTGGACCTCATCGGCGTGTGCAATGGCCTGCGCTTCGGTGCTCGCATTCTGGCCGGCGTACTCCGAGATCAACGAGGCAATCGCGGCGGTATCGGCGCGTACTTCCTCAACCGGCTGAGAGAACCACTTGTCGATGGAGCGGTTCATCAATCCATACGAGAACCAGAACATCGCGATGACCGGCAGAAATGACAGCAGCAAACTCACCACCACCAGGCGGGTGCGGAACTTTGAACCCGCCACACCCATGCGACGCTCGGCATAAAGCTTGAGCAGATTACGGCCGAGCACGAGGCTCAGCACCACAAAGAGCAGGAAGATCAGCGCTGAGAGCGCCACGAAGAGCAGGAGCTGCTGGTTGCTGTCGGGGCTAATGAATTTCAGGTTGAACGATGCCTGCGAGATCAAAATGGCCAGCAGAAGAAAAGCGGCGAGCGCCAGCGCGATCACCGCTTTCCGGCGGCCGGAAGTCTTGTTCTCGGGGCGAATTGGATCGGGCTCAGACACGGTCGCTCGCGAGGGTCAATTATAGAGCGTTGATGGTCGACGGTCGTTAGTCATTGGTAGCCTCGTGCCTTGCTGCCACGAGCGTTAGCGAACTGCGAACGACGAGCGACCAACGACCATCGACTAACGACGTTTCTGCTCCAACGTCCTTCGCAACGCCTCATACGCTGGCTTCGGCCGGTAATTCCGGTCGAACAACAGGGCCGCGCCCTGCTTGTGCTTCGAGTGCGATCCGATCCAGGAATACTTGTCCGTGAAGCCCCAGGTTTGGATGGCCGTGCAGCCCGGATGAGACAGGCAAGCGGCGGCAATTTGGCGATAAATTTCGGCTTGCCGTTGCAGATCGTCAAGACTCGCATCTCCACTGGCATTCACCGGCAATGACACATCCATCTCGGTGATGTGTACCTGCACTCCGAGAGCGGCGAAGCGCGCGATGTTTGCTGAAATAGAGACGATATCCGGGCGCAGGTTGCTGATGTGCAGCTGGAATCCCACCCCGTCGATAGGCACTCCGCGCCGCCGGAAGTCACGCACCAGGCCATAGATTGCATCCGACTTGGGGTTGATCGCCTCAGCTTCGGCGTCGTTGTAGAAGAGCAGGGCGTCGGGATCGGCGGCGCGCGCCCACCGAAAACAGTCTTCCAGGTATGAGCTGCCTTTGCCCGCGCGTCCGATACCCGGCTGGTCATACCAGATCGTGCTACGAAACTTGCCCACGTCTCGTTCGTCGAAGGCTTCGTTGACTACATCCCAGGCAAACACTTTGCCTTTGTAATGGCCGACTACTGTCTTGATGTGCTCCTCGAGGATTTGAGCGAGCTGATCGGGAGAGTATTTTCCCGCGCTCAGCCATTTCGGGTTCTGCTGATGCCAGACTAGAGTGTGCCCTCGAACCTTCATTCGATGCGAAATCGCGAACGCGGCCACACGATCAGCCTGCGAAAAGTCAAAAGTCTTCCGAGCGGGATGCAGCACCTCCCACTTCATCGCATCTTCCGGCTCCAGCATGTCGAATTCGCGGGCCAGTGTCGTCGCGTACGCCGGTTCGGAAAGTTGTTCCGGCCGCACTGCCGTTCCGACCAGTATTCCAGCGCGCTGTGCTGCCTCACGCAAACTGACCGGCGCAGGGTTCGTGCCCAAGCCAAAGGTCAGGGCCACTCCTCCCCAGAACAGTCGCCATTTCGGGTTTCCAGTCATGATCTATGACTGCTCATCAGTCGGTACCGGCAGTTCGTCGCACGCTCCCCGATTGCGGTGTCAGGGTCGTGACGCATAGCAGAAGACAGATGGCTCGCTGCTCGCCGCTCACGCACACACCGAAGAACATGTACCCAAGCACGCCAATTCCCGCGCAGATCGCCCATTTCTGGCCTGAAACCCCGCCCGCCACGGCTCCCAACGCCTGCTCCCACTAAGTACAGGTACCTAAGTTACTTTTTCGGAATACCCATTGCGTTGACAATTTGTGTCAGTGCGAAAAACACGCCACTGATCCTCCCGGAAATCAGCGGCTTCGCATTCCCCCGAGTGCGCGGGAAACAGGAGAGATATGTCTCAACGGCTGGGCGACCTGCTGGTGAAGGAAAAGGTCATCACCCCAGAGCAGTTGGAACAGGCGACCAAACTCCAGAAGGAGTCGCATGTCCGCCTCGCCTCCGCTCTGGTGAAGTTGGGATTCCTTTCGGACGAGGACGTCACCAACTTTCTGTCTCGCCAGTACGGTGTGCCCGCCATCAATCTTTCCTACTTCGAAATTGATCCCGCAGTCGTCAAGCTGATCCCGTACGAAACCGCCAAGCGCTACCAGATTCTACCGCTCAGCCGGGTGGGCGCGTCGCTCACCATCGCCATGGTCGATCCCACCAACGTCTTCGCCATGGACGATATCAAGTTCATGACCGGCTTCAACATTGAGCCGGTGGTCGCCTCCGAAAGTTCCATCATCGAGGGTATCGACAAGGCCTACGGCACTTCCAAAGAAGAAGAACTCGAGCAGGTCATGCAGTCGATGAACGACCTGGGAGACGCGGCCGACGTCGAAGTACAGGCCGAAGAACAGCAGATGGAGCTGGCCGAACTCGAAAGAGCGGCCGATGAAGCTCCCATCGTCAAGTTGGTCAACCTTGTTCTCACCGACGCGGTAAAGCGCGGAGCCAGCGACATCCACATGGAACCCTACGAAAAGGAGTTCCGTGTCCGCTTCCGTATTGACGGCGTGCTGCAATCCATCATGAATCCGCCGCTCAAGCTCCGGGACGCGATCATTTCGCGCCTCAAGATCATGGCCAAGCTCGACATCAGCGAGAAGCGCCTCCCGCAGGACGGCCGCATCATGCTGAAGATGCAGATCGGCGGCAAGAAAAAGCAGCTCGACTTCCGCGTCTCGACTCTCCCCACGCTCTGGGGCGAGAAGATCGTGCTCCGCCTGCTCGATAAGGAAAACCTGCGGCTCGATATGACCAAGCTCGGCTTCGAGGCCGAGTCTTTGGTTAAGTTCGAAAAGGCCATCCTGAAGCCCTACGGCATGGTGCTGGTGACCGGGCCCACGGGATCGGGCAAAACCAACACGCTCTATTCCTCAATTTCCCGGCTCAACCAGCCTGACACCAACATCATGACCGCCGAAGACCCAGTCGAATTCCAGCTGGCGGGCGTGAACCAGGTGCAGATGAAGGAGCAGATCGGTCTGAATTTTGCCGCGGCGCTCCGCGCCTTCCTCCGACAGGACCCGAACATCATTCTGGTGGGCGAGATCCGCGACTTTGAAACGGCAGAGATTGCCATTAAAGCCGCCCTCACCGGCCACCTGGTATTGTCCACGCTGCACACCAATGGCGCGCCCGAGACCATTACCCGTCTCATGAACATGGGCATCGAGCCTTTCCTGGTTGCGACCTCGGTTCACCTCATCTGCGCGCAACGCCTGGTACGCCGCATCTGCAAGGACTGCGCCGAGCCGGTCGAAGTCCCGGTACAAACGCTCATCGAGGAAGGCTATACCCCGGAAGAAGCGAAAACCACGCAGATCATGAAGGGCAAAGGTTGCGGCACCTGCAACAAGACCGGTTACAAGGGCCGCACCGGTTTATACGAAGTCATGGAAGTGGACGACGAGATCAAGGAACTGGTTCTGGTGGGCGCTTCGGCGCTCGAACTCAAGAAGAAGGCGATTGAACGCGGCATGATCACCCTGCGTCGCAGCGGGTTGATCAAGGTCGCGCAAGGCTGGACAACGCTCGAAGAAGTGGCTCGCGAAACGATCCACTGAAACGGAAGGAACGGAAACCATGGCGCTCTCATTAAGCGATCTGCTCCGGCGCATGCTGGAGATGGGGGGAAGCGACCTCCATATCACCACCAACTCACCGCCGCAAATCCGCGTGCACGGCCACTTGCACCCGCTCGACCTGCCGCAGTTGACGCCGGCCGAGACCAAGCAACTGGCCTACAGCGTCATGACCGACTCGCAGAAGCACCGTTTCGAAGAAAACCTCGAGCTCGACTTCTCGTTCGGACTGAAAGGCCTGGCTCGCTTCCGTGCCAACGTCTTCAACCAGCGCGGAGCCTCCGCGTGCGTCTTCCGTCTCATTCCGTTTGAGATCAAGTCCTTCCACCAGCTGGGACTGCCGCCCGTGGTCAGCAAACTCTGCGACAAGCCGCGCGGGCTGGTGCTGGTGACCGGGCCGACCGGCTCCGGCAAGTCCACGACCCTGGCCGCCATGATCGACAAGATCAATACCGAGCGGCACGATCACATCCTCACCATCGAGGACCCGATCGAATTCGTGCACATGAACAAGAACTGCGTGGTCAACCAGCGCGAACTGCACTCGGATACCAAATCGTTTACCGACGCCTTGCGCGCCGCCCTCCGTGAAGATCCGGACGTGGTGCTGATCGGCGAAATGCGCGACCTCGAAACCATCGAGTCGGCGCTGCGTATCGCGGAAACCGGTCACCTCACGTTCGGCACGCTGCACACCAATTCCGCGTCCTCCACCATCAACCGCATCATCGACGTGTTCCCGGCACACCAACAGTCGCAAATCCGGGCGCAGCTTTCGCTGGTGCTGGAAGGGATCATGTGCCAAAGCCTGCTGCCGCGCTCCGACAACAAGGGGCGCGCCATGTGTATGGAGATCCTGATTCCGAACGCGGCCGTGCGCAACCTGATTCGCGAAGACAAGATTCACCAGATTTACTCGGCCATGCAGTCCGGCCAGGAGAAGTTCGGGATGCAGACGTTCAATCAATCGCTGGCCACAGCTTATTTCCAGAAGCAGATCACGCTGGAAGTGGCCATGGCGCGTTCCAGCAATCAGGACGAGCTGCAGGAAATGATTTCACGAGGCGCCAGCCTTTTAAACCGCCCGACCACGGCTGGAACGACCATGGCACGGGCCGCTGCGCCAGCCAAGAGATGACGACGAGAGCCCGTGAAACGGGCCGGGAGCTGTGGGGGTAGCGCGCTGGCAATCCAGCGGCTTCGAGTGACAGCAGTGAGGAGAAGGGAACCATGCCGGTTTTCACATTTTCGGGAAAAACCACTACTGGCGAAAAAGTCCAGGGAGAACGGGTAGCCGCCAACAAGGAATCACTGGCCTCCGCGCTCCGGCGCGAGCGCATCACGCCGGGTTCGATTCGGGAGAAAGGCAAGGAGTTCTCCCTGCCTACGTTCGGGACCGCCAAGATCAAGGTGAAGGACATCGCCGTGTTCTTCCGGCAGTTCTCCGTCATGATTGATGCTGGCCTGCCCCTGGTCCAGTGTCTCGAGATTCTGGCCGCCAACCAGGAGAACCCCAATTTTCAGAAGACGCTCAACGGGGTGCGGACCACGGTGGAAGGGGGCTCCACGCTGGCCAACGCCATGCGCCAGTATCCCAAGGTGTTCGATGACCTGACCACCAACATGATCGAGGCCGGCGAAACCGGCGGTATTCTCGACATCATTCTGCAGCGCCTGGCTCTGTACGTCGAAAAGGCGGTCAAGTTGCGGTCCGCCATCAAGTCGGCGTTGATCTACCCGGTGGCCGTCGTCTCAATCGCGATGCTCATCGTGGGCGCGCTGCTGAAGTGGGTGGTGCCCATCTTCGCCAACCTTTTCGTCGGCTTGGGTGTAGCCCTGCCGCTGCCCACCCGGATCGTGATCGGGCTCAGCAACTTCGTGGGCCACTTCTGGTGGTTCGCCTTCGGAGGCGCGATTGCCGGCGTCTTCGGCGTCAAACAGATCCTGAAGAATCCCCGCGGACGCTACTACTTCGACGCGATGCTGCTGCGGCTGCCCGCGATCGGAGTGCTGCTGCGCAAGATTGCGGTCGCCCGCTTCACCCGAACCCTCGGCACCCTGATCACCTCGGGCGTTCCAATTCTCGAGGGCCTGGCCATTACCGCCCGGACCTCCGGCAACGCCGTGCTGGAAGAAGCCCTGATGAAAGTGCGCAAGGCGATCGAAGAAGGCCGCACCATCGTCGATCCCCTGCGCGAATGCGGGGTCTTTCCCAACATGGTGACGCAGATGATCGGCGTCGGCGAAGCCACCGGCGCCATGGACGCCATGTTGCAGAAGATCGCGGATTTCTACGAAGACGAAGTGGACTCCGCCACCAAAGACATGCTGGCCATGTTGGAACCGATGATCATCGGCATGCTCGGCCTCACCATCGGCGGCATCGTAATTTCGCTGTACATGCCGCTGTTCTCGATGATTTCGAAACTGGCAGGGTAAGAACAGTTGCTAGTCGCTGGTTGCTAGTTGCTAGTAACCAGCGATGCCTACTAGCAACAAGCAACCAGAAACTAGCAACTACTCATGCACTCCATCTCTGACGAGCGGAACTGGCTGACCTGGCTGGTGAAGGTTCGCATCCTGATCCTGACCGTACTGCTCGCCATCGAGCTGGCAGTCATCCGTCTCACCCCCAGCCCCCTGCCCATCATGCCGTTCCTCACGGCCATGGTGCTCTGGTTCGTGCTCTCGCTGTTTTTCTTATTTCTGGTGTCGGTGTGGACGGAAAGCCGGCTGCAGGCCATGTTGCAGGTGCTGAGCGACCTGGCCATGGTGACCCTGGTCGTCCATCTCACCGGCGGCATCGACAGCTCACTGAACTTTCTCTACCCGCTGGTCATTATCGTCGCCTGCATGCTGCTGCCCCGCTCCTGGGGTTTCCTCAGCGCGGCCCTGGCGTTTATTCTCTTCGGCACTATTCTGGAACTGGACTACTACGAGGCAATCCCCTCCTTTGCGACGTCGCATCCCAAGCTGAAGGCGCTGCAGGTGGTGATCTTCGTCAACCTGTTTGCTTATTTCGCCATCGCCTATCTGGCCGGATTGCTGGTGACCAAGTTGCGTCAGGCCGATGTGCGGCTGAAAGACGCGAGCGGCGCTCTCCAGAACCTGCAGGCGCTGCACGAGAACATCGTGCAGTCCATGAGCGGAGGCGTGATCACCACTGGGCTCGACGGCCGCATCACGCTCGTCAACCGCGCCGCCCAGCAACTGCTCGAGACTTCGGAAGCGGAGTTGCGCGGCCGTTCGGTCGCCGATCTCTTTGTGGATCCGCTGCCGCATGTCGGTTCCGGACGCAGCGATGCTGAAGTTCGCTGTGCCGCCGGCAACGGGTTCCGCAAGACTTTCCGGGTCATGGTTTCGGCTCTGAACGTGAACGTGCCCGGTGAACTGGGATTCGTCTACACCTTCGACGATCTGACCGAGATCCGGCGCCTGGAGCGTGAAATGCGTCTTCAGGACCGCCTGGCTGCCGTCGGCCGTCTCGCCGCCGCCATCGCGCACGAGATCCGCAACCCCCTTACCTCTATCGCCGGATCGGTCAGCATGCTGTCGGACGCGCCCGCTTTGACCGAAGAGCAGCGCAAGCTTCTGCAAATCGTGACCCGCGAGTCGGACCGTCTGAACAACATCATCACTGATTTCCTCGCTTACTCTCGCGGCAAACAGTATCGCTTCGAACGGGTGAACCTGATCCCGCTGCTCCAGGACACGCTTACCCTGCTCGAGCACCGCCTTACCGCAGAAAACGCCGGTATTCGCCTGATGCGGAGCCTCCCGGTGGCGGAGGCTTGGGTCCTGGCCGACGGCGACAAGCTCAAACAAGTGTTCTGGAACTTCAGCGAAAACGCCGTGCGCGCCATGAAAAAGACGGGCGGCACGCTGACTGTTGCCCTGACGGAGCGCGGGCCAGACTGGGAGATGAGGTTCACCGACACCGGCCCCGGCATCAGTCCGCAACAAACAGAAAAGATTTTCGAGCCTTTCCAGTCGAACTTCGAAGGTGGAACCGGGCTCGGCCTGGCCATCGTGTACCAGATCGTGCAGGCGCACGAGGGCAAGGTGTGGGCACGCTCGGAAGTGGGCAAGGGCACCAGCTTTGTGCTGCGGCTGCGGCGGATGGACGCGGGCGTCCCCTCCGCAGCTCCCCCAGCCGCGCAATCGGCTGCCGCTACCGCAGGAGGGACTCGTGGGTAGCATCCTGGTCTGCGACGACGAGCGCTCCATCTGCGAACTCCTGGATATCGCCCTCCGCCGCGAAGGCCACAAGGTGGAAACCGTCACGGAAGGCGAAGCCGCTCGCCGCAAAATCGAAGGCGCGCTCTTCGACGTGATCGTTACCGACATCAAGATGCCAAACGTGGACGGCGTCGAAGTCCTGCGTTACGCTCATCAGGTTTCGCCCGACACCGCCGTCATTCTCATGACCGCGGTGGATGACTACGAAGCTGCCGTCCAGGCCGTCAAAGCGGGCGGCGCCACCGACTACATCCGCAAGAGCCCCGGCCTGGTTGACGAAGTAAAACTGGGCATCGCGCGCGCTCTCGAAAAAGTCTCGCTCAGCCGGCAGAATTTCGCCCTGCGCCGCGACGCCGCCACCCGCAACTCACTCGACAACATCATCGGCGCCAGTCCAGCCCTCGAAAAGCTGAAGCAAACCATCCGCACCGTGGCTTCGACCCAGAGCACTATCCTGGTCTACGGCGAGAGCGGCACTGGTAAAGAACTGGTCGCGCGAGCGGTCCATACCTGCTCGCCCCGCGCCACCGAAGGCTTCGTCTCGGTCAACTGCGGCGCGTTCCCTGAGACCCTGCTGGAGAGCGAGCTCTTCGGCTATGTCAAAGGTGCCTTCACGGGAGCCAACCAGAACAAGCGCGGACTCTTCGAAGTCGCCGACCAGGGCACCATCTTCCTCGACGAAATCGGCGAGATGACCATGCCCATGCAGGTCAAGCTGCTGCGCGTGCTGCAGGAGCGCAACGTGCGTCCGGTGGGCGGCACCAGTGAGATCGCGGTGGACGTCCGCGTCATCGCCGCCACCAATCGCGACCTCGACAAGCAGGTCGCCGACGGCACTTTCCGCGAAGACCTCTACTACCGGCTGAGCGTGATTCCCATCCGTGTGCCCGCGTTACGCGAGCGCCGCGAGGACATCCCGCTGCTTGCCAACCATTTCATGAAGAAGTACGCTCCCGCCGCCGGCAAGAGCATCCACTGTGTCGGGAAAGCGTCGCTCGCGGTCCTGTGCGGCTACGACTGGCCGGGCAACGTCCGCCAGCTCGAAAACACCATCGAGCGTGCGGTCGCTCTGGAGCTGGGAAGCGAGTTGCACGTCGAGCTGCCGGCTGAGCGTCCCAAGAGTCGCGCCGTAGCCGCGGGCGCCGAGACGGCCTTCTCCATCCCTTCCGGCTCGGTGTTGCCCGAAGGTGTCAATATGGAAAACTACGTCGCTCAGATCGAACGTTCCCTGCTCCAATCCGCCCTCGGACAGACGCATGGGGTCCAGGTCAAAGCCGCTGATCTGTTGGGCATTTCCTACCGCTCGTTCCGCCACCTCATGAAGAAATACGAACTGTAACTGACCAAGCGAGAAAACCGCGCCTCTGTGATCTTCGCCCTTGACGGACGGGGATCTTCGAATATATTGATGCAGTTAACCTGATTGGACCCGATGTTCCGGCTTGAGGGGGCGCGGAACTTCCCAGGAGGCAACATGCTGGCTCGGCAGCTTGCGCTCCCCCTTGACTTTGTTTTCACTAAGTTTCTTCTTCCTGACTGCGTCTCTCTTTCTTTCTTTCGGAGAACTTCTATGTCATATCTCACCAAGTCATGGATGGCCCTCTTGTCAGCCGTCATCTGGCTATACTTCATTCCGCTGGCCTGGGCGGGTCCCGGATTCCAGCCAATCTCCACTGATGAACTCAAGATGACCAGTGAGCCCCTGGCGCCGGGGGCGCCAGCCATCCTCCTCTTTCACCAGGTAGACCGTGACGACAATGGCTACACTTCCCACGAAGACAACTACTTTCGTATCAAGGTCCTCACGGAAGAGGGACGTAAGTACGCCGATGTCGAGATTCCCTACTGGAAACAAAGCGAGAACGTCATCAATGTTCACGCCCGGACCGTCAAGCCGGATGGCTCGGTTGTTAATTTCGATGGAAAAGTCTTCGACAAAACCATTGTCAAAGCGAAAGGCGTAAAGTATCTGGCAAAAACCTTCACGCTCCCCGAAGTTCAAGTTGGTACGATCATCGAGTACTACTACACGGACGATTTCAGAGAGCGTGCTCTCTTCGACTCCCATTGGATCCTCAGCGAGCAACTGTTTACTAAGAAAGCCCAGTTTTCGTTAAAGCCCTACCGCGGCAACTTCGACAATCCCTTTCGTCTGCGCTGGACCTGGCAACATTTACCCGTGGGTTCCGAGCCCAAGGAGGGTGCGGACCGTATCGTGCGGATGGAGGCTGGCAATATCCCGGCCTTCCAGACGGAAGACTTCATGCCGCCCGAGAATGAATTGAAGGCACGCGTGGACTTTATCTATTCGGACGACCCCCCAGAGAGAGAACCGGACAAGTTCTGGAAGCGCACCGGAAAGAAGTGGAACGACTTTCTGGAAGGCTTCGTCGGGAAGCGCAAAGCAATGGAAGCGGCCGTCGCCCAGATCGTTTCGCCCAGCGATCCCCCGGATGTCAAACTTCGGAAAATCTACGACCGCGTGCAAGCGGTCCGAAACACCTCCTACGAGTTACGCAAAACGGAGCAGGAAGAAAAGCGGGCCAAGGAGAAGCCGCCGGAGAACGTCGAGGAGCTCTGGAAACGCGGCTACGGGAATGGCAACCAACTGACATGGCTGTTCCTGGCGTTGGCTCGAGCCGCCGGCTTCGAAGCCTACGGGTGTTGGGTATCCGACCGGCGCAGTTACTTTTTCTCTCCCAACACGATGGAGAGCCAGAAGTTGAACGCGAATGTCGTGCTGGTCAAGCTTAACGGAAAGGATGTCTATCTGGATCCGGGAGCGGCCTTCACGCCCTTTGGCCTGCTGACCTGGTCAGAGACAGGCACGCCAGGATTGCGATTGGATAAGGACGGAGGGACCTGGATCCAGACCACCCTGCCGCAAAGCTCGGAGTCGAAAATTGAACGCAACGCGAAACTGAAACTGACCGACAGCGGTGACCTGGAAGGAAAACTGACCATTACCTATACCGGGCTGGAGGCCATGTATCCCAGGCTCGAGAACCGCAACGCCGATGAAGTGGAGCGCAAGAAGTTTCTGGAGCAGGAGTTGAAGGAACAGATCCCCGCCGCAGCAGAGGTGGAATTGACCAACAAGCCCGACTGGAGCAGCTCGGAAACGCCCCTGGTCGCCGAATTTGACGTGAAAATTCCAGGCTGGGCATCGAGCGCGGGTCGACGCGCCCTCGTTTCGGTCGGCATCTTCACCGCCGCCGAGAAACGCGTGTTTGAGCATGCCAGTCGCGTCCATCCCATCTATTTTGAATACCCGTTTGAGAAAGCCGACGACGTGACCATCGATCTCCCTTTGGGATGGCAAATCAGCAGCGTGCCCAAAAGCCAGATCCAGGATGGCCACGTCATCATGTACGCCTTGAACGTGGAGAACAACAAGGGAACGTTGCATTGGACGCGGAAACTAAGCGTCGATGTCATGATCCTGGATCCAAAATACTACGGTGCCTTGCGCAACTTCTTCCAGGTAGTGAGGTCCGGAGATGAAGAGCAGATTGTGCTGCAACCCGGTACAGCAGCCGCCAGCAATTAGCAGGGAAGCGGTACGGTTCTTGTGGATTGCCGCCTGTGTGCTGGCATGCGTCCTGCCCGCAGCGGCGGGCGGGGATGCGCCCCAATGGATGCATGCCCTGGTTGGTGTGCCGCTCCCTTCCTACGATGATAAGACGGACGCGGTGCTGCTCTACTCCGAAACCAATGTAACCGTCTTATCGGCGGACAAAATCAAGACCCACGTTCGTGAAGCTTACAAGATTCTGCGCCCCGGCGGTCGCCGGCGCGGAATCGCCGTAGTCTATTTCAATTCGCCCGGTCAAAAGGTGACCAGCCTGCACGGGTGGTGCGTTCCGGCGCAGGGCAAAGACTACGAAGTGAAAGACAAAGACGCCCTTGAGGAATCTCTGCCGGGAAGTGAGTTGATCCAGGACGTGAAGCGCAAATTCATTAGTATTCCCGCCCCCGATCCCGGCAATGTTGTCGGCTACGAGTATGAAGTGGAAGAACAGCCCTTGCTGCTGCAGGATATTTGGTATTTTCAGGAGACCGATCCGGTGCGGGAAAGTCATTACTCCCTGCAGCTTCCTCCCGGCTGGGAATACCGGGCGTCCTGGCTCAACTATTCAGATGTAAAGCCGAAGCAGACTGGAAGCAACCAGTGGGAGTGGACCGTCGCCGATATCAAGGGAATCAGACGTGAACCTGAAATGCCACCGTTACGGGGATTGGCGGGGCAACTGATCGTTTCCTATTTCCCCGCTGGCGGCCCTTCTGCCAGGAACGGATTCGCAGACTGGCGGGGGATGGGGAACTGGTATCTCGGTCTGGTCAGCGACCGGGTGGAGGCTTCGTCACCGATTAAGCAACAGGTGGCTGCGTTAACGGCCTCCAGAGCCAGTTCCACTCAAAAGATGCAAGCCCAGGCGGAGTTTGTGCAGCACGACATTCGCTATGTCGCCATCGAGCTGGGGATCGGCAGCTGGCAGCCTCATCCTGCCACGGATGTTTTCGCGCACCGCTACGGAGACTGCAAAGACAAAGCAACGCTCCTGCGATCGATGCTGCGCGAGATCGGAATTGAGTCATACCATGTCGTGATTTATACGGAGCGGGGCGCAATCACTCCGGCCACTCCTGCGCATCACGGTTTCAATCATGCGATCACCGCCATCCGATTGCCCGACGCTGCAGCCGATTCGTCGCTCATCGCGACTGTGCAGCACCCCAAACTGGGGAAGTTGCTGTTCTTCGATCCTACCGACGAGATGACCCCTTTTGGCCAGATCCGCGGACCATTGCAAGCCAACTACGGCTTGCTGGTAACGCCCGAGGGAGGCGAACTGATTCAGTTGCCCCAGCAGCCGTCGACCATGAACAGCATTCAGCGCACCGGCAAGCTGACGCTCGACCCAACCGGCACGTTGAAGGGAGAGGTCAAGGAGATTCGACTGGGCGACCGCGCCTGGACGGAACGGTGGCGACTGCGACTGGTCACCCGGGACAGTGACCGGGTCAAGCCCATTGAGGACCTACTGGCAGGTTCCTTGTCGAGTTTTCGAATCACTCATGCGGCGGTCCTCAACCTTCA
>Ga0326726_10002777_pt1 | contig 16032 bp, 6 predicted proteins | sample MHFenrmetagenome_2_FD_207603 | JGI IMG/M metagenome (GOLD analysis project Ga0326726, IMG submission 207603) | Lab enriched peat soil microbial communities from Michigan Hollow, Ithaca, NY, United States - MHF15MN | ecosystem: Environmental > Terrestrial > Soil > Wetlands > Peat | place: USA... | reverse complement strand
TTTGAGTTCCTCAGTTCTTCCTCCGTGGCCGAAGCCGGGGCATCCAGAAAATTGACGGCAATCGTCCGCAGCTCGTTAGCCCTCGCCGTTCTTGAACCCTCGACCAGCCTAAATTGGCGGGGAACCCCTTTTTCCATGCCTATCTCTTCTGTCAACTCGATTTCAGCACTGGGGAGCCGACTTCCTTCAGGGATGACCACCTGGAAACAGCTCTTTCCATAGATATCCTGGGCAATGTAACCATAATTGGTGACAGTGCATTCCTCTTCCTGGATATTGATCCTGATCTTGCCCGGCGTCGTCTTGATCCGGATATACTCGAGCGCACCGATCGACACGCATTCCTTAAGGTCCTTGGGAAAGGCGATGACGTCCTTTCCAAAGTTTTCCTCCATGAGTTTTTTCACAAGCGGGATCTGCGAAGATTTCCCCGAAAGCAGCAGGAACTTGAGATTCGCATCGGAGATGATGCCGAGCATCTTTTTCATTCGCTCGATGAGATCGCGGACACGGTCCTGGATCCTATTCTCAAGCTCCTCACGGGTGACGGAAAAATCAACCATTCTCTGCTCAAAATCCCCGCTCTTTAGGAAATTTAAAAGGATCTGATTTTCGACCCGGTTGTCCCGGGAGAGCCGAATCTTCATCTGATCCGAATGCTTAATCAGTTCAAGGCGGTTCGTAATAACCTTTGTTTCTTCGTCCAAGGTGAACTTCATGGGATCGGCTTCTATTGGCAGCGAGCCGTTCCCGTTCTTTTGAGCTTTTTCTATCAATATGCCCATCAGCGCTTCGGTGATGTCATCGCCTCCAAAATGGTTATCCCCCTCCCGGGCCCGAGTGCGGATGTTGACCGTTCGGATGCCCCCCTCCAGCCGATCTTCCACACGAAGGAGCGTGATATCGACCGTGCCACCCCCAAAATCAAACACCATGAGGTCGTAGTTTTCTTTGTGTGGATTCTTCACGATGAAATCAATGGCCGCGGCAATCGGCTCCTGGATCCTCTGGATCTTTCCGGCGTCGATGCCCAACAGCTCGAACGCTCGGATCAGCCCGTGGACTTGGTGGGGACCGAACTTGGAGGGATGGGTGATTATCAAGCGATCAATCGCCTTCCGTACATGCGCCTGCGTCTTTCCGAACATGTAGCTGACGATATGGGAGATGATTTCTTCAGGCAGCCAGACCCCTTCTTCCCGGTTCTTGGCGGCAATCACCTTGATGGGCTTGCTACTCCCGAGCTTCCTCTTGATAGACGTGACGGTGCTCAGTTGCAGTTGGGGATCAAATGAATTCTGTTTGGCCGTTTCGCCGACGATAGTATCCGTGGCTTTGTTGTCGATAATCTCGAGATACTGAATGGCCGAAGGCAGGATCGCCCTGTCTTGACTTCGAAAGTCCTTGAGCGGAATCGTCTGGACGTCCTGAACTCCTTCGTCGTAATAACAGGCACAAGAATGGGTCGTGCCGAAATCGATGGCTACGTATTCTTTGAAGACCGGGATCTTTTCGATTTCGATAATGAAATCCACGCAGCATTCTGGGTTTTCTGCATTCGATAAAATGACGAGGGATTCCTTATAGGAGCCGGCCTCGTGCCGGTCCGACGAAACCGTTAACGGCAGGGCGAATTCTTCGTTCTGCTGGATCTCCCATGGCGGACATTGAGATCCCGCCAACCTAAGGAGATTGCCTGTGGATTCGACCTTATCTATGCGCAGGGGCATCTCGCCGGCGTTCTTAATTTCCAGGTCCTCGATCTTCTCGGGGATCGTCTCGACACACTTCGTCCGGTAGGCGTCCAGCAGAACTTGGTTCATCCTCAGCATCTGAAGCTTGGGAGGACGGGCGAAGCGAATATAGAAAATAAACACCCGATCGCCTGCGATATCGTTGAATTTGACATGGAAGGACGTGTGGTGCTCGATTTTTGACGGTAGGCCAGAGAGATCCAGGGTCAGTGTCAGTGATAATTTTCTGGCCTTTGAGGACAGCTGCCTGGGCTCACCGATCTCGACCTTCTTGATGAATGCGCACTCGGAATAAGCGTCCCCGATCCCGACTTCCGTATCGTTGCGGAGTGTGAGCTCGCCTTTAATCACCCTCGAGTTCTCTTTTTCTTTTCTGGCCAGAAACAGCGAGTCACCTTCCTGATCCGCGAATAAAACCTGAACGTCGGGGGGCGGCAACAGGATTAAATCAAAGACCTGGATCCCGGCGTTGCCCGAGGTGAAGGTCAAGCGAGCCTTCTTCATGTCCGACGGAGCGAAAGAAGGTTCTACAATGACCGTCAGCTTCGTTCTCCCGCCGGGGGGAAGGCTATCCAGGGGGAAGATTTTTTCCTTTAAGGAGACCCAATCCTTGTCAATATCCAGGGCGATGTCATAGATAGGCCCGTGCCCGCTATTGACAATCTCCAGAGAGAACGTCTGTTCGGCGATGCCTTGGCACCAGTAGATCTTCTTATCGGCGCACGAGAGGACAAAACCAAGCAACGACCGGCCACAGCCGCTGCAGAAGGCGTCGCCTTCTTTGAGATCCCAACTACATCGCTCGCATCTCATTCGTCAACGTTTCTATGTCTTGAGCACCCGTCTCCCGGATGATCCGACAGTTCTCGAAAAGCCGTCGAGGTTGTTCATCAGGTTATTCCTTGATTGCGAGATCTGGTCGTCGGATAGTTCACGGTCATGTAGCTTTTCGAGGACTTCATGAACCTTCTCGGCGAGAACACGGTTTTCCAAGCTCTGTATTTGGATGGGGGTCGCACCCGCGTATTTGTATTTCAGCGGGAATATGCTCTGATAATAGTAAGTTAGGAGCGTGAAGTATTCCAAGAGCTTGTTCACGTTCAGGCCGAGCTCTATCTTTGTAATTTGGTCCCGGAACTTGGTCCTCAGCGATGATTCTTTTTTGAGCGTTTCAATAGCCACATATTCCTTACCCAGAGGCACTTCATTGACGACTCCTGGAATGGACCTATCCACAAACTTGAAAAGGTGCATGCCATTGACCTCTTCCACTTCAACGACCCTCAGCATGGAGCCAATAAGCAGGGTCTTATGGGATTCCAAGTAGAGGGATAAATCGCTTGGATGCTTGATCAGGATATCGACATACTTGTCATCATGGCAGTCGATGTGAAGCTCCCGGTTCTGGGTAGACCACGGGATATAGGCCTGCCTCTTGTACTCGTCCAGTCCGGAAATATACATGAGCGGCAGACCGGCCCACTCGGAATAGATGATAACCTCATCTTTATCGACGTTCGGAAAACCAATGTTGGAGCTGGCTGGCATCCCGGCGTTGAGGATGTTCTTCTTGAAATCATCGTAGTTGGAGTGCTTGCCGTTATAGAGCCCGATACTGACGACTTTTTCGACATTGGACTCGAACGATCCAGCTCCCCCGACCCCCATAAAATGAGTCCCCTTCTTCATCCAGGCCGAGCCGTGCTGGACCTCTCGATTGAAGTGAACCTTCCTCTCGGCCGGGTCGGCATAATGTTCATAGAACCGCTGCAAGGCTTCATCCTGGACAATGATCTCGTCAAATTTCTCGCTGCAGAACTTGACAACCTCCTCCTCAACGTGCGGGACCCCCTCTTCACGAAACCTCTTCAGCAGGCCAAAAAGGCTGGTGTCCATCTTTTGAAATAGGCCCTCTTCAATTTTTTCGGCGACCCCCTTATTCAACTCGCCGCGCTCTTCGATTTCCTGGCCTTCGAACCTGTAATATTTCTTGAACATATCCTGTTCATAGAGGTTCTCGTTAAGCTTTTCCTGGACGACACGATTGTAACTTTGGAACTTGCGTTCCAGGCTCGGTTTGAGCTGCTTGCTCAAGATCGATTCCAGATCGCGCAACTCCTTGATCAATCCCGAGCGCTCCGTCTTGATCTCGCCGTTCTTGGCTTCTATCCTGCTTTCCGCGCCGATGTAATCCATAAGACTTTGATAGACCCGATCAGCGGTCTCCAGGATCAGGATCTGTCTTAGCTGGTTATAATGATCCTTCTGCAGATCATAAGCCTGGCCGATGAGTGTTCGCAGCGTGGACTTTCTCAGCCAGCGCTTAAACGTGCTCTCCACCTCGCTCAGGATCTCGAATTTCTTGTTGACCAGTTCTTCCGTGCCCTTAATCTTGAATTCGAGCCCCCCCGACAACCTCCCCTTTTCGTCATGGGCGGCCCGCAGTTTCCGGCTCTTGTCCTGCGAATCCTTAAAGATATTGTGGACCGCCTCGAGGTACTTAACGGCACACTCGATGCGGATATCATATCGATCAAGCCACCGATTGACCTCCATAAGGAGGTTCGCCTTGAGCTCAGCGACCAGAGAATCGCAGTTATGGCGAAGGATCCTGACGACGAAGTCGCCCCATTCCTTTGGGTTCTCGCCCGGCCGGCTGAAATTCTTTTTGAGGAATTCCGCCCTGTCCTCGGACATCTTCTTGTAGAACTGGGCGGAGATGACCTTGGTCCGGTCCAGGTTCTTCCGCTTTTCACTCGTGATCCAATTCCCGATGACATCCTCGATCCTGGTCTTCGCCGAATCCGATATCCCCAGTTTATCGAGCACCGCCTGGTTGGAGGGGGCGCCAATGGTCTTCATCACCTCATGCTCGACACGGGACCGAAGATCACCCGGCGGGGGGTTCTTTCTCAGCCAGAAATCGGTCAGGTCGATGCACAGCTTGTAGGTGCAAGCGTTCCGAATCCGGTAGACCGGGATATAGATCCTGGATAGCCCAAAAGCGGAATATCTCAGGGAGTAGGTATCGTTATAAACGATCTTCCCGGCCTCGTCAGCGTATTGATAGTCATAGTAGTTAATCAGATTCTGCTCGAGGTTCGACCGAATGGACCTTTTCATCGGGCCGAACGCCGAGCTGCCGACGAAATCCATAAAAATGTTCTCGGCGATCATGTCACAGATCTCGATTTTGTCGTCCGGGCTGAAGGACGCGCCCAGTTCCGTCTTGTTGTCGACAAGATAGCAGGTGTTGAAGGGCGGTCCCATGACCGGGGATCCGGGAACACCGGGTTCCCATTCGACATCGAAATCATGATAGGAGCCCTTGGCTTGGTCGCCCTTGGCCTCGCCGGCAACCAGGAAATCCTTGCGGAGGCTATAGAACTCGAGCTCTTTCAGAGCCGCATAGGCGTTGGCATAAATCTCATCCTGGACATCATGGCTGAAGGCCGAGGGAAGGAGGAAAAAGCCGCTCACATCAGCGTTAGGTAGAAGGTGCTTCACCAGGAAGCCGCAATCGAGGAACATGCCGCATCCGGTCCCCCCCGCCAGGGAACTCACGAGGTAGACGTGGATCGGGTCCGAGATGACCTCATTCCGTGAATAGTTCTGCATTGACGAAACATTGTTGACATTTTGGACATTGGCGGCCATGTCTGTGATCTTTTTCCGTATCTCGCTGAACTTGTGAAAGAACGCCAGGCGCCCTTTGGGACGGAGCTGTCCTGCGCCGTTCAAGATCGCCCCGTAGGCCTGCAGGCTTGGATAGAGCCATCGCCAGATGTGCTTGTAGGCATTCTTCATCGTGAAGTAGTTATCGAATTGGGCCTGGGGCACCTGGCAGTCGACCCGCTCGTCCTCATCCATCATGACCTCTTGCAGAAGATAATCGAGCTCCTGGTTATCCAGGCCGATGTTCTGCGTATCAGTGTCGATCCATAGATAGGACATCACGGGAAATCCCTTGATTCCGTATCTCTCGAAGAACTTCCGGCGGAGCTGCAATAGGACCTGTTTTCCTGTCCCGCCCAAGCCTATCAACAAAGAGGATTGTATCGGCGCCTGTAGCTGATTACCTTTTTGCCCGATCTTGATGATTCCCATGTATCACTCCTTTTTCGAGGATGCCTATTTCAAGAGAACGAAAATGAAATAGATGAGCCAGATCACCCCAAGGGCGACTAAAACAAGGACCGAAATGAGATCGTAGAAGAGCGCGGCAAAGGCCGAAAGAGAAAACAGCAAGAATAAAGAGATAAAGACGGCCTTGGCCTTGAAGGGATGGGTGCCCTTTTTGATGAGGAACTCGTACAGCAGGAAACGGGTGAGGATGTAGAAGAGAACCATGGCGCCAAGCAGTACGAGAATCCGGACATTCGTGCTGAGGCCGCCGGTGTCGACCGCCGTCTCCGTCATAACGAGCTGCAGCGAACCCTGATAGGCGGCACTCGGGTTGCACTGATTATCGTTCCGGCCCACAAAAAGCTCCCCGCCGGACTGGACTGTCAGGGTGTACTCCGTGCCGATGAAGAACAGCTGGCTGCCCACCCTCCCGACCAGTGCATGCCGAGGATAGTCCGCGAACTTCACCCCCGTCCCATCGGGCCCGCAAGACGCGACTCCGTCCCACGACCATGTTCCGGTGGCGCTGAACTTGATGACATCTCCGGCCTTGAGCGTTATTCCTGTCGCCATCATCTTACAGCTGTGCTCGACATCGTCTCTGACGTATTGCGGGCCGATCACAAAGGTCGATTCCTGTGCCCACGAAACGGCATGGAACATGGCCAGTACAGACAAGACACAGATTACCGGAATTGCGTGACGCTTCATTTTCGCTCCTTCACAGATGCTGAAAACATCATTTCCGAGAGCCTAAAAATCGGCATAATCGTCGCCTCTCGCCTGATCGGTCGTCGCCTCGTCAGTCCCGTCATCCCTCTTCTTGTCCGACAGCCGGGCAAACCTGATGACATACGAATCGCCGGCTTCTCTCGAGACCGTGAAGGCGTCCTGGTCTTCGAGCCGCCGCGTCCTGATTTCATCGGCAAAAACAAAGCCGTTCGCGGTTTGGCCAATCACCGCTTTCGAGAGCTTCTTGCTCACCTTGAGGCCGATGGTGTCGCCGAGTTTTATGGATTTCGGCATGAAGGGACCCAACCCGAAAATGATCGGGTCGCCTTCGTCGATCTTGATCTCGTACTTGACGCTGCCGATGGACGACAGCACCTTATAGGCGCCGAAGAGCGCCAGAACGGCGAACAAAAGACCGACGACCAGCATGACCAAGGGCCATTTTGGATACTTGACTTCCAGCTTCAGGCTATAAGGCATCGGTATCGAAACGATCTTCGGCGTCATTTTGGGAATGAGCTTGCCCATGCCGTAAATCTTCCTCTGATTGTCTTGGCCCATATCGCAGATATTGTCGGTGTTGTGTTCGGCCAGGATTTCGTCCGTGAACCGGAAACTCTCCTCCGGAACCTCCAGCAACAAGAGCATCCGGCCCCCGACCAGGCCGTTATCGTTCAGGGCTGCGTGGACGATCGAACGGATGTCCTTTTTCAGCCTCAATTTCTCGATATCGATATTGACTCGATAGATGATCCCCGACGCTAGGCCCGGCTCCAAGGGATTGGCCAGCTTGTCGGGCGCGACGCGGGATTGGACCTCCGGTTTGTGAAATCCCTCCGTCCGGAAAGGACCGGCCTGCTCACCCTTCAGGTCGGCATCCATGAGCCGCAGATACCGGAAACTGGATTTCAGTTTCGTATAGAAGAAGGCTTCGATCCGTTCCCCCTCGCGGAAGCCTTTACCCACAAAGCCCCCTCCGGTGAACTCGAGGTTAGATCGAGGCAATCCCTGCGGGGCCTGGCAGATGTCAAGGGCAACTGTATCCGCGGACAGGGGTTTGCAGAGCAGCGGTCGACTGCTGATGGCCGGGCTCGCGTATCGTTGGGACACGCTGTTGATTAGGGCGTTATATTCCGGGCTCTTTGTCTCGTTGATCAAGATTGAATAGACCAGTAAACCCTTTTTGCCTTGATAGTATACGGAACTTTGTTTTTGTACCGGATTCCCATGCTGGTCACAGTAGAGGGTCAGATTGCCATCGAACAAAATGGATACGGGAAATATATTGATCTTCTTGATGTCGTCGCTCAAGAGACGGTTATAGAACGCTTCGATATCCCCGGGCTCGCCCACGCCTGGCGCGTCTTGATAATTATCGGTCAATATCCAGATGATGTCGGGCGCCTGGACGTCGATCACATCCGCCAGTGCCTTATCGATCCGTGTATCGTTCTTCGAGGGCTTAGAATCATGGATGTCGTTGATTCGTTCCGGGCCATTTTGGTTGAACTGAAAAATGAGGGTTTCCCCGCCCCCTTGGCTTTCCTTGATGATATCTGCCAGCTGCAGATACTGGCTCCCGCCATAAAACCCTTTCATGCTCCCCGAATTGTCGAGCAAGATCGCGACCTTGGCACTGTTGGGAGAACAGATGCCTGGGGACAAATAGATCAAACCGACCATCATGAACGCGGCTATCTTTTTCATAGTTTGAATACCGACATTATCCTCTCATCCGAACTATCCTGATGAATGAGAAAGAGCAGACCGTTATAGATGACCGGCTGGGCCAGGATCTTGGCGAATTCGTGGCGGAAAAGGTAACTGATCTGGTCGCCGAGCCGGACCATGCTGAAGAGGTGGCCTTTCCGTTCTTTCGATACGAAGCCGATCGAGCCGTCGTACCTCACCGGATAGAACCCATAGCTTGGTCCCGAAATATTCGGCAGAACGAGTGACGAATCCCAGTGGAACCCCGCTCTCATCCTTGCCAAGCCCGCTCCGGCGCTCTTGGCGATGAAGAGATCGAGGCCGTCATTAATGAATTTGTAGGAAAACGGCGTCTCGATGAACCTCTCGAGCACCAGCTCATCCGATTCGATGTTCAACGTATAGATATGGTCTTTCCCAGGAACATAGATGAGAGGAAAATTAAAGCGGGGCTCGGTGCTCATGATGAGCTCGTGCGGAGCGGCCGAGCGCACTTGAATGCCGATCTTCGGACCTTTTAGTTCGACAAAATAGATCTTGCTCCTGGAATGGAAAAAAATCCTTCTCCCCTGGTCATCGGCCAGGATCGGGGAGGACAGCTCCTCGTGCTCCTCGAGATCGGCCTCGTCCTGGATATCGCCCGTTCGATCCAGGAAAAGGCATTTCACGTCCGTGATTCCCTGCGATTGGGGTCTCCCGAGCAAAAGGAAAATATGATCATTCGTGACGATCGGACTCTTATAGATCGCAAATTGCCGGAATTTTTCCGTCTTCTCATTCACCGAAAAGATCGTCTTCAATTTCCCGGGTTCCGCCAGCGAACTCATCAGGTTCCAAACCAAGATGCTCCTTGTCGTGAAAATGAACAGGCATTCGCGATGAAATACGGGCGGGAAGGCCACTTCCCCGCTCTTCGAAAGATCATACTTGAATATCGGATTGACCGGCGAATTCAGGTTGGTCAACAGCCCTCTTCCGTTTTCGGACATTATGGCGCATAAATTGAGGAAGGGGCGGACAACGAGATGATCCCCGAGCCCATAAACGTTCAGGGGGAGGTCGAAGATCTGATTGGCGGGGCCCAGATCCGTCGCGGTCACGGCATATTCGGTTTCGATCTCGGTCTCGACCTTGGGCAAAGAGATCTCTTTGCCGCACTTCCGGCAAAAGCTGGCCAGCGACCTATTTGATTCGCCGCATTTTTCGCATGAAAACGAGAGGTTGTAACAGTCCTCACAGAAGGCCGTCTTCCGGCTCCCGAAATCCAGCTCTTTGTTGCTTTCGCACGTCGGAGCCGGATACGGGCAGAGCGTCATTTTAATCGGCCCTATTGCAGCCTATAGACTATGCTATTTGAATACGTGACAGGAATCTTATCCTTGGGAGCGAGCCCGGCGGGGCTTCCCGCGAAGGGCGCCGCGGCGGGACGGTCTTTCGCCTTAAACGCGGGAGTAAATTTCCGTTCTTTCAGATCTTTCTGGATGGCATCAACGTAAGCCTTGGCGCAAGGGTCCTGTCGGTTTCTGTTGAGCTGGTAACCGTCAGTAGCGATCTCGACGCTCACCACTTTTCCCGTGGGATCTATCTTGAAGAAAAGGCGGACGTTACCGCTCAGGCCGAACTTCTGAACGCAATCGGGAGGTGTGAAGATATGCTTGAGGCTAACAGGGGGAGTGACTCCACTGAAATTTTTATCATAAACGGCCGAGGGGGAATTCAGGGTGTCAGTGTAGATCTTTTGCACCGCGGCGGCGCTATCGGGGCAATTGGTAACGATATACTGTTTGTAGGTGTCAAAAACGTTCTTTACACCACCTTCTTGATTTACATAGTACTGTTGACTGATATGTTCGGCGTAAGCTTGGAAGGAGGCGATCATGGAACTATCAATATTCACCGATGCCAGGCCAAGACCTGCGGCCTTAACGCTCTTGACTATCTTCAGTTGGTCTTGAAGGGCGGCGAAATCGACCTCGGCCAGCTTTGTCCCGTTGATTAAGGATGCCAACTGATTCTGGTGATCGTTCCAGGCATTCTGAGCATTCTGAGTGTTGAGTTTGTCGAAAAGCGCAATCAGATCTTTGAGATAAACCTCACGTTTTTCCAGGGACAGGATCTCGTCTTCAAGCTTCTTGAGGCTCTCGAAATCGTTATGGCTGGCCAGATCCGTCCACGTGCTGATCAGCTTTTTCTGGCAAGTATCGATATAGTACTTTGAAAGATCAAGCTGGTCGGCGAACTTGTGAGCAGTATCATAAGATTCGATCAACTGAATGACGCCAACGAATTTCTGAATAGCTGCAATATGGTCATTATCACCCATAAGTTTCTTCCCGGACCGAAAACGATCTTCAATCTTCCTATCGATCGGCACCTTGACCCGCTGACAGCATTCCTTCCATGCCTGAGCCACCCAACTGTATTCCGGCTGCGCCATCTTGGAGGCGAAATCGGTTTCAAAGGCGGGGACATTCATCTTGAGGAGTTGGATCGCCTCTTCGGTCTCGGGGTGATTACAGGCATTGAGAAGGAAGTGACAGAACGAATGTAGGAAGTAGGCTTCCTCCTTGTCCGACTCAGGGCACTTTTCCATAAGGGAGGCCTGGTCCAATAGGGCATGAAGCTTGGCCAGCGCGATTTCATGGTTGGACCGCGCGAACTCCTTTTTGGCATCGGATAGCAGGGGGCTGCAGTCACCGGTCGATTGCTGGCCAATCAAGCAAAGAGGAACCGAAAGAAGCGTTAGAACCGCTAGGATTCCCAGGGTATCACTTCTTCTCAAGAAACCCTCCTTCCCAAGACTCGGGAGTTTACTTAAAACCCTATTTGGTTGTCAAATCAATGGATTTGCGCTCGGTCTGATCTTTGAGGATCGTTATATCAACGGTTTTCTGCAGTCCTCCCGCGCGCAGAGTGAGGGTGTGGTAGCCAGTCGGCACTCTTAGCTTCGTCGAAGGCGTTATGCCATATGGAATGCCGTCGGAATCGGTTTCATCTTCGTCGATGAAAATCGCCGCGCCTTTCGGTTCCGAATTGATAAAGAGATAGCCAAAGCAGAGAAATACCTTCAATGTTGTTTTGCCCCCCTTGACGATCTCGACCTTCCTGTTTGTGCCTGGACAGCCATCTTTTGGGTCGCCTTCAATCCTGATCGAGTGCGTCCCCTCGGCGAGCACCAGCTCTTGCTTCGCGGGGGGGAAAGTCGCCAATGGTTTGTCCCCTTCATAGGCCGTTCCGGAAGGCAGTATGCTGAGAACCAGAGTCCCTGTGCCCTTGGATTCCTTGAGCTGTATTCTCAGTTTTTCGGGAGTTTGATCTTTCGTAAGAGTGAGGGGCCGCGTCTGGCCAACGTATCCGGCCTTCTCGAAAGCGAACGTATAACTGCCAGGAAGGAGGCTCAAAATATGCTCTTTGGCGTCGGGGGAAATGACCTCGTTCTTTTCTAGGACCTCCCCCCCGTTGGGCATGATGCTGATCCCTTGCGTTACCAACGGGATCGGGATCCTCGTCAATTCTCCTTCTTTGATCGAAATCAGCAGAGGGAAGGTGTGTTGGCCTTTTTGAAAAACAATAGTGCTGGTCCCCGGCGCGATGTCTAGCGGGACCGGCTGTTCGACAGGAAGTGAAAGAGAGTCGATAGTCGCCGACAATCCTTTGTAGTCTGTTCCAGCCTGCTTTTCAAGAATCACTTGGCTCTTGGCAATCGTTGTTGCTTTGATGGGTCCTTTGCCCGGTTTCCCTAGTACTAAGAACGCCGCAGCGCAGGCGGTTAAGACGACGCCGCCACCTATCGCGACCTTCAAGTGCCGCTTGAACCAGCTCCCGCCTTCTCGAGGCGCCTCGGCCATCCCGGCTTCGATCTCCTGCTTCCATTCCGAAGCCCGGGTATTGGACGGGTTAAGATCCAGGATCTGGTCTGCCTTTTCCAGGGCGCGGGCATAATCGCCGTTTTGGGCCAGCTCTTTTGATTCGGCAAACAGCTGATTGATCTGCAGTCTTGTCCCCTCAATCCTTTTCTTGAAGGCCCGGGCGACCTTGTTGTCCGGGTCCGACGTCAACACAGCGTCGACCTTGTCGGCCGCCTCCTTCCAGGCCTTGTTTTCTATCAACTTGTTGACGGCGCTTATCTCCTTATCGATACCGGCGGCGGTTTCCCCGTTTCCCGCGACCTTATCCAGCCAGCCCCGCGTCTCTTCGAACGCCGGGCTGACACTGTTGTCTTCGTTGATCGTCTGGATCTCGCTGATGATGTTCCGCGCACCGACCGGGTCGCGGTCGTAAGCCTTTTGGGCTTCCTGGAACCTGGCCATCAGGTACGCCTGGATCTCATCGCGGTATGAACTCAAGTGCCCGAAACTGCGGGGATTGTCAGGCAGGACGCCGCGGATTTCTGCCAGCGCGGCCTTATATTCCTTTTTGTCCATATGGACGCGCACGACCTGGGTCTTCCTTTCGATCGTCGCATGGATCTGGTCCTTCATTTGCTTCAAGTCCCGGTTGTCCGATGCGGCGGCAAGCCCGGAATCAACGAGCCCGAGGGCCTCGTCGAGCTTGTTCTGGTAGAACAGGTTCGGCACATCCTGGAGAACGGTTTCGATGAGCCTCGTATCCCCAGGTGTCGCAGGCGGGGTGGCCGCCGGCCCCTCGAAGGGAGCTTCTGTTTCCTCCTTCATCTCTCCGGGCAGGGGAACCGCCGACGCCGCTTTCCTTTCGCGCTTGCGGGGAGCGGCAGCCGGCTTGGAAAGGGGCTCAGTACCAGACCCTTGAGCCTTGACATCGGCTGCTTCTTGGGCCTCTTGCTGTCTCGCTGGAAATCTCAACTCCTTCTCTTCGGCGAGTTTTTCCTTTAAGCCGGCGAGCCGCGGCCCCAGATAGCTCGAGATCTGTTTAAGCAGGGCTTTTTCAACGGGCAGATATTTCCCGGTGTCAAGGATGTCGTTGCCAAGGGAACCGCTCATCTCGTCATAGCTCGAAAAGCCCTCCTGGCCGACGCCCGTCGCCTTCAGAACATATGTCCTGATTTCGTCCGGGATAGGTTCTTCACCGCTAAAAGCGTTGATCAGAGATGTGCGTTCCAGGAGTGACGGAAGATCGGACGCCGGCAGAGTTCTGTCCAGCCTCCTCCCCGAGATCATCTCAAATAGCAGGCACCCCATTTGAATGAGGTCCACCCGCTTATCGAATCTGGCCCGGCCCTGTTCGTCGCCAAGCAGGAACCGGCCGTAGCACTCCTGATGGTCCTCGCGTGTCGAAGAGGATCTGGCTAGAATCGTTCCCAGGAAGTAGTTATCGATTCTGATCTTCCCATTCTCGGTGAAGATGACGTTGGCCGGATGGATCAATCCATTGAACGTGCCCTTGTCCGCCGATTGGGCATATAGGTCCCCCAGGGCTGAACATAGCTCCCTGAAAACAAAGAGAACGGCGTTGATGTTCAGGCGGACCGGCCCTTCTCCATACAGGAGCTCGGAGAGTCGGAACCCGGGCACATATTCTTTGATAAAGGCCCAAGACCCGTCTTGTTGAACCTTCTCGAGGCCAATTAGCCTGGAGCCGGAAGCGCCGATAAAGGCGGTCCCGATGCCTGCGACAGCATCCTTAACAGGGGGAAGGCCGTCGATCTTCCGATCCAATACGAACAAACCGATGTGCCGGGCGTAGCGGCCGTTCTCATCCAGTTCCACGGCGCGATATTCGCGGCCCAGGAAGAAGGCGGCTTCTTCACTAGCGATGCGATACTTCGACGGTCGGCTGTCCTCTCTCACCGGGCCCTCCTTCAGCGTGATAACGTTTAGCCAATAAGATCAGAGAAAAGCCCCACCAGGCTTTGGCTCGCTTGCTCAACCTGCCCGTCGTTCAGGGACCGTTCGATCTCTGTCGTCAAGGAATCAATGCTCTTCCTGCGGTCCTTGTCCGGAGGACAAGCCTCGAAGTAGGCCCCCGCGATCTCCAGGCCCGCCCGGATGATCCCCTCGTCGTCGGGATAGAACTCGAGCACCGATTTCGCTTGCAGAATCGCTTTCCGATAGTCCTTGTCGGCCATGAGTTTATGGACGTAACTGATCGATTTCGCGACAATGTGGATCTCGCCATATCGCTCTTTGCAGGTGGCATAGGCTGCCCCGAGTTCCCTGTCGGCTTTCAGCAGGGCATCGAAGCTGCCCTCGATCCTTGCCATGCAAGCTTCTGCATCGGCGGCTCGATAATGGTCGACGGCCTCGCCGAGCCCTAGAATATGTTCCTTCAATTCGATACGCCGCTTGAGCTGGAGCCCCTCTGCATGATCCGATTTCTTCGCCAACAACGCGCCAATGGCTTTCTTTGATTCCGAGAGGTCATTCGCGTCATAGTGCCGGAACGCCTGTCTGTACGTGACGTCGATTTCCGTCCTTGCCTCTTCTGCTTTTCTGAGTTCGTTTTCCCGCCTTCCAATTTCCTCGAGAAGCGCCTTCCCTTCAGCATGTTCCGGCTCAATCTTCAGGACCTCATCGATGCCCGCGGCGGCCATCTCGGCATCTCCGAGCTCGAGGTATTTCTTGGCGTACTGCAGGAGGTTGCCGACCTTTTTCTTATTAAGCACAAGTTCGTTTAGCTCGCCGAGTTCGTGGTTTTTCTCCTCGACGGCCTGCCTGACGGAGGCTATGATCTTCTGCGCTTCCTGGAGGTCATTCCGCTGGATGAGGTCTTTGATCGTCCCGATCCGCTCCGCGACGAACGCCTTCTCTTGGAGATCTATTCTGGTAGCCAGATCCGCAACGGCCTTTTGGAGATCAGCTGTGACCGTTTGGATGTTTTCGAGCTCGGTCCTCGCTCGCCTGAATTGTCGCGATTCCAGCGCCGCGGAGGCCGACCGTAACCTATCCTTTTGCGACTCTATTTGAGTGATTCTCGAGATATTGTCATCCTTGCCATAAGCCTGTAAATACTTCGCTGCAATCGCTTTGCGGGTCCTCTCATCGGATTCGGGCAAGGAGCTCAAGGTGTGCAAGAGTACGGCCCTTTCCCTCAATCCATCGAGATCACGCAGTTTATCGGTGATCATCTCGGTGTGCTCTTGGAATCTTGTCCGGAACCGGACGGCAGATTCGACAAGGGCGGCGAAATCTCCTCGGCTCAACAACGCATTCGCCTGCCGGACCTGATCTTCGGCGATCCTCGACACGCATTCCTTCAGCAAGCCGAGAGCTTCGTTCTCGCGGGGATTCGCCTGGAGAATGGCCGCTAGTCCTGCCAGGGCCTCTTCCAGTTCCTGGCTGTCGAGCTTCTTCCGTATCTGCTTATAAAGAGCTTGCAGTCCCAGCTTGTTTTCGATCTCAGCCTTCATTCTTAGGGCCGTTTCGTGATCGCCCCGGATTTGAAGAACTTTTTCGATCAGTTGAAGGGCATCGTCCCAACGCTTCGCGTTCGTAAGGCTTTCCGCCTCTTGAAGAAGGGCCTGGACCTCCTTTTTGAAGATGATCTCTTCCACCCGCGGCTTGACGGTCTCGATCTTGAGGATGATCTCCGACTCCTTATCGGGGAACCTATCGAGCAGGGCCTCCAGCCCGGCGAGAGCAGACTCAAAGCTTCCCTCTTTGGTCAAGCCGTCGAGCCTTTGCCTTTCTTCAAAGTATTCTTTGTGGTCTTTCAGGTTCTTGACCTGCTGCCCCAGCTCTTCCTTCCTCTCGGGGAACAGGCCCAGGAGCTTCTTGAGGACGCCGAACGCCGAATC
>Ga0326726_10002776_pt1 | contig 16033 bp, 16 predicted proteins | sample MHFenrmetagenome_2_FD_207603 | JGI IMG/M metagenome (GOLD analysis project Ga0326726, IMG submission 207603) | Lab enriched peat soil microbial communities from Michigan Hollow, Ithaca, NY, United States - MHF15MN | ecosystem: Environmental > Terrestrial > Soil > Wetlands > Peat | place: USA... | reverse complement strand
TTCAGTGTCAGCCCCATATTTATCAAGGGACTGGCCAAACGAATGACCCACCTTGATGTCAAGGGACAGGGACTGGTGCTGCTTGACACTGGGCGCTAAGGATCCCCTCTATTCTATTTTGCGTAGCAAAAGAGAGGTTTCGCGACTGCAGATTCTCGTAGAGATTGCCGAGCACCAGCCGGCAGTACGGCAGCAGGAGATCGCCGGGAAACTTGGCGTGACCCCGCAGGCAATATCCGAGTATATCCGGGAACTGGTTGATGAAGGAAAGGTTTCCGCGATCGGCAGGGGCAATTACGAGGTGACGAAGACCGGGATCGAGTGGGTGCTGGAAAATGCCGAGTCACTTGAATCCTACGCACGGCATATACGACGCGACATTATCCAGCAGATCTCTGTGTGGACAGCGATTGCGGCAGAAGACCTGCGGGAAGGAGATGCTGTCGGGGTATACATGAAAGCCGGGTTTCTCTATGCAGGAAAAAAGCCTCAGGTAGCAACCGGGTCCGTTATAGCGGATGCAAAAAAGGACGAGGATGTGGGGGTCGCCCGTCTCAACGGGATCATCGATCACCGGGAAGGGATGGTTCATGTCTGCAAGGTGCCACGGATCCTCCACGGGGGTTCTAAAAAGATCCGGCAGGACAAACTGCTGGAAGTCATTGGCCAGACGGGAGTTATCGCCGCTGTTGGACTTGAAGCGTTCATCGCTTTGAAAGCGGCGGGGAAAAAACCTGATATGTTCTTTGGTGCGAGGGAAGGTGTCATCGAGGCTGCCTTTCATGGGATCGATTGTGCGATCGTAATTGTTGATGAAGAGTTCACCGACTTTTTAAAGAGACTTGAGAGCGTTGAACTCGCGTATGTGATCCACGACCTGATCTCGCCATGAAGATCATTGTCCAGCCCCAGAAAGGAAGCAGTTACAAACTTCTCTTTTACGATGACAGGCATGTGATGGGTGCCGCGTATGTCGATCTTACGGAGACACCACGGGGACCCCGCCCGACAAAATACCGGTTTAAATGGGGCGGAAAAAAAGAGTACCGCCATACACCTTCAAAGGAACTGGTTGCCCAGCTCCGCGAGGCGGATATGCGCCTTGTCAAACCTGATCCGCACTTCGAGACATTTCTTGCAGATTTCCAGATAAAATCCAGTTATGTTGATGCCTGCCGCATGTGCCTGCTTGACGAGCGGTTCACCCCGCTAAACGAGGAAAATTGCGTCACGTTTGGTAAAGGTGAAAAGATCTGTCTTGAGTGTGGGAAGCGTGAGTTGCGCCGTGAAGTATCCCACATCGGCAGGCTGGGGCTGGAGGGAATAGCCCATCTCGAAAACCTTCTTGTTACTTTTCGAGATCTCGACCGGGTGTTATCGACGCTGCATCCCGATAAACTCACGATGAAGGCAGCGCTCTACGACCGCCTTGAACCGCACCCGGTCATGACCACCTCCTCAATCGATGAACTGCCCCTCCCGCGGCAGTTTATTGAAGCAAGCGGAGTTTCCCAGCTCATGCCCGCCCAGCAGCTTGCCGTGGAAGCGGGGCTGCTTCATGGCAAAGACCTGCTGGTTGTCGCTGCAACTGCGAGCGGCAAGACATTCATCGGCGAGATGGCGGGGATCAAGAACTACCTTGAAGGGCGGGGACGGATGCTCTTCCTCGTACCGCTGGTAGCCCTCGCAAACCAGAAATATGAACGATTTACCGATCGGTACGGGAAAATTGCAAAGACCGGGCTTTTAACCGGGGTGAGCCGGCTCAACCTTCCCGAGACCAGGAAAGTGGGTGACCGGAACCCCCAGTCACCGATCATTGTTGGTACCTATGAAGGGGTGGATACCATGATCCGTCGGGGGCAGAAGATGGCAAATATTGCAACCGTAGTGATCGATGAAGTCCAGATGCTCGAAGATGCAGACCGGGGGCACCGTCTTGATGGTATGATCGCACGGCTGAAATACCTCGCCCCCCAGGCGCAGTTCCTGTACCTGTCGGCTACAATCGGTTCCCCAAAGACACTGGCAAAAAAACTGAACTGCAGTCTTGTGCGGTATGCTGAACGTCCGGTAGGGCTGGAGCGGTATCTCCTCTTTTTGGAGCGCAAACAAAAGATCCCGACCATCAAGCAGATGACAACCGAGGAATACAAGCGGACTTCATCAAAGGGATTTCGTGGACAGACCATCATTTTCACCAATGCACGGGCACGGTGCCATACGATCGCCGACGCACTGGGTATGAGGGCTGCGGCATACCATGCCGGTCTTTCGTCGCAGGAGAGGCGGGAGGTAGAGACAAAATTCCTGGGAGGGAAACTGATGGCAGTGGTCACCACCGCAGCATTGGGTGCCGGTGTGGATTTCCCGGCATCGCAGGTGATCTTTGATGCGCTGGCAATGGGAAGGGACTGGCTCTCGGTGCAGGAGTTCAACCAGATGGCGGGCAGGGCAGGAAGACCGGACTTTCACGACCTCGGGCGTGTGGTGCTCCTTGCCGAGCCGGGAGGAACCTATTCCCGGGAGAACCCGTTCACGGAAGAGGAGGTCGCCATCCGGCTGCTTAAAGGCGAAATGGAAGAAGTAGCACCTGAACACGACTTTGAGAAGAGTTCGGAAGAGTACGTGGCAAATGCGGTCGCCTGTAATGGCGAGGTTGCAGATCTTGAGCGTATCAACAGTATGATGGTCGGCAGCACGGAACCGGTCCTCCCCGAGCTGGTCTCCCACCGGCTTGTCGAAAAACAGGGAAGCAGGCTGGTCATGTCGCCTCTGGCAAAAGTGATGGCAGAGCATTTCATCGGCATGGAGCGACTCCGGGAGATCCTTCGCCTGACTGAATTCATGAACGACCCGCTGGATGTGATCGCCGAGCTCGAGAGCGAGGATGTCCACAAGGATAAAAAGACGGAACAGAAGAAAGACGGGAAGAAACAGGCCGGGCATAAAAGACGCCGCTGAGAACCGGGCAACGAATGGCGGACATAATAATTGCCACCTCCTTATAATTACGTATGAAGGGAAAGATCATCTTCACATTCCTTTACATTCTTGTATTCCCCGCACTCCTTCTCACCCTTTCCGGGGATTTCACCTGGCCTGAGGGCTGGATCTTCAGCATCTGGTTTCTGAGCCTCTGTTTTACGACAATCCTGTACTTATACCGGAAAGACCCGGCGTTGCTCAAAGAGCGGTTCAAGCAGCCCGGTACCGGCAACCAGGAACACTGGGACAGGTATGTCGTCTACGGGCTCCTGGTCGGATTCATCATATGGTTCTTCATTATGCCGTTGGATGCAAAACGATTCGGATTGTCAGCCTATTTTCCCCTCTGGCTAAAATTTTCAGGGGGTGCTGCGCTGGCTGGATCGTTTTTCCTGTTCTTCCGCTCATATACTGACAACACGTTCCTGTCGCCCCTCGTCAGGATCCAGGAGGATCGGAAACAGCAGGTGGTGTCGACGGGGGTATATGGGTTTGTGAGACATCCAATGTACCTTGGGGCAATACTCATGTTCTTCGGAGCACCTCTGCTCCTTGGCTCATGGTATGGAGTCCTCGCCGCTCTTGCCATGACCGTTCTTCTTATGGCAAGAATCGTGGGCGAAGAGAAAATGCTTACCCGGGAACTGGAAGGGTACCGGGGATATGCACTGAAAGTCCGCTACCGGCTTTTTCCCGGTATATGGTGAAGGCAATTGGTTAATAAACGAGACGGCCCCGTCGCAAAAGCGGTGAAGAAAGCGGAATTCCGTTCGGGAAGTGTCGCGTGAAATACAATCCATTGAAAAATTCATCACGGTTATTCCACGAAGTGATGAGTGAGATTCATCACATCACGGTAGGGGATGACCCCGATAAGACGGTTTTTTTCGTCAGTCACCGGCAGAGCTCGGAAATCATAGCGGGCAAAATTCTGCGATGCCTCTTTGAGGGTGCTTTCTGTGTTCAGGCTGATCACGTTTTCAACCATGATCTCTTTCAACAGTGCCCGGTCATCGGCCTGCAACAGTTCTTTTAAATCAATGACCCCGAGCAGGATACCCTCTCCGTCAACCACGTAGACATACATGATCACATCCTTGCCCCGCGCATGTCGTGAATAATCGTTCTGCACGTATTCGACTGTTGTTTCCGGGGAGAATTTTAAGATCTTCTGCGTTGTGTAGTGGATGACCTTCTCTTCCTGTTTACTAACAATTGACTGAATTTTCTTTGCTGTTTCCGCATTCAACGCTTCGATAATAATTTGAGCTTCAGATGAAGGCAGGATCGCCAGGATGTCTGCGGCTTGACCGGGTGTCATGTCATTGATGAGCCGTACCACTTTTTCCTTACTTAAGGAGGAGATAATATCCCGCTGCACAAGGGGTTCGATCTCTTCGAGGGTATCTGATGCCTGCTCGTGATCGAGTGAGGAGAATACCATGACACGCTGGTCGTGATCGAGCTCTTCGAGGATATCCGCAAGATCAACCGGGTGTATTTCGGCTAAGGTTTCTTTGAGAATCTTGAGCTTGACATCTCCTTTAAAACTGCTGATATGCGACGGCAGCGGCTGGATATAAATCCACGATATTGAACCACTGTCCTTTGGATCTTCCTGCGGTGCGAGAACTCCGGACAAAAACCCGAACCCAAGACGCCGAAGGCGTGCGGATTTGCTTGTGTCCACTTCCGTGACATAGAGTTTTGCATTCCGTTCAATCAGACGGATATCATAGACAACTTCCACTTCAGCATCTTCGGTGTCAATGACTTTTTTGTCAAGTATATGATCGCGCAGGAGGATCGCATCTTCCGGCGGGGAGATCTCAAATTTTTTCAGATCATCAATGTTGATAACAAGTTTCTGCGATTCAAGGGTTATCACACGTTCCCAGGGGATCAGAAGCGAAGGATCTCCGAAAGGCCGGGTGATGACAAAATTCGAGACTTCGGGAAGCTTGCCCGTCTCAACAATCATCAGATCGGAAAGTGATCCGACCTTTTTTTCGTGAAGGAAGACCTTTGCCCCGAGCATTTCACTCAACAGGAATTTCCTGTCGGATCTTTGCGGTTTTGTATTTGTGGGAACAGTTTGCATAACCATCGTTTCCCTCATATCAGTAATGTCCAGAATTTATAACCAAGGAGGAGTACGAGCAGTATCAGGTAGATCCGAAGAAACAGGAGTGCAATCTTCACCCCGCGGGACATCGTAATTCGGGGCTTTTCGTACTTCTTGTTAATCTCGCGGATCTTATCCATCCATCCCCGGACCACACCCCCGATCCGTTCACCGAACATTGTTTCAAGAGTCAGCACGTTTTCATCTCCGTTCTTCTACTACATCAGCCACTCCGGGAAGAGTGTGGTAATCCCATAGAGCGTGGACAGGACAATAATCGCAACTACTATGACCGTCCCGGCTATGTTCTGGAGTGTGGTATTCTTGTATTTACCCATGATCTCTTCGTTGTTGAGCAGCAGGATCAAAAATACCAGCGCAGCAGGGAGTAACGTTACGGCGATTACCTGAACAAAGAGTGTGACAAGGACAAGGGGGGCATTCGGCAGGAGCACAACCCCCCCGGCAGTTATGAGCGCGAAGAAGTAGCAGCCATAAAACCATGGAGCTTCGCGGATCCGCATGTTGAGGGAATGCGCCCATCCGAAAACTTCCCCGAACGCCCACGAGCTGGCAAGTGATATGCATATCGCCCCAAGGAATCCTGCATTAAAGAGGCCAATCGCAATGCAGGTGCCCAGCCAGGGGTTCGTTGTCATCATGATACTTGCTGCCTGTGCTGCACTCTCAACTTCCATACCATAGAGTACTGTGCCGGTAACTATAACGAGGAAGATCGCGACCAGCACTGTGAACGCTGAGCCGATCAGGGTGTCCATCTGGCCCCAGGGGATGTCTTTTTCTTTCATCCCCTTATCAACTACTGCACTTTGCTGGAAGAAGATCATCCATGGAGCGATTGTTGTTCCGATATTAGCCATCAGGAAAAAGAATAAGGTGCCGTTAAAACCTCCGGGGAAGTGGGGGTTCAGTCCGATTCTTAACACTTCCCCGATTGAAGGGTGTACAAGGAATGCTGCCGGAATATAGATGAGGTTGAGGACAGCTAACAGGATCGCGATCTTTTCCCATGTCCAGTATTTGCCCTGCAGCACCATGAGCATCATGATAATGGATACAAGTACTATAGTGACTACTGGCGGAATATGGAAGATGGAAAGCGCTGCAGTCATGCCGATGAACTCGGTAACAAGCGTAAGCCAGTTCACCAAAGCCAGATCGAGAAATGAGAACCAACCCCAGAATGATCCAAAAGCATCAAAAATCGCTTCTGCGTGCCCCCGTTTGGTAACTGCGCCCAATCGCACGGTCATTTCCTGGACAACAAAAGCAACCGGCAGGAGCAGCAGTAAAAACCAGATCAGACCATAACCGTACTTGGCACCTGTGACAGTATATGTTGTAATGCCACCAGCGTCGTTATCGGCAAGCATCACGATAAGACCGGGTCCAGCAAGGAGGAGATATATCTTGATCGTTTTGATAAACCTGCGATATTTGTAAAAAAATGTTGATCCGATGTCCATCTGAGCTCCCCCCACTTCCCTTACATAGTCCTGAACCAGGCCTTCCTTACTGTGAATTCCAATTAATGGATATTCACCAATACTTCAGGTAACTGAATTAAAGCGGCGTAAAGATTTAAAAATATTTAGAGATTTCCAAAAACAATCCATATCTTAAAAAGAATTATTTTTGGATGGTTACTAAAAAAAAAACATTTCACAGTCGAAACTATTCGTCTTGTGCTGCATTTCGGCTCGTTTCCACTTACCACAAATGGATGGAGCAGGACATCTCCAAAGCGCACTTTAACACTGATGGTTCCATTCTCTGAATCTCAATCTGATATCCCGGTATAATTTTTGTGACCTTGCTCACGTCAGGTTGCTGAATTGCCGGTGTTGTTCGCAAAATAGCTAGAAAAATAAATCTGGAAGCATTATCAGGAAACATACATGAATCGTTCGCCTCCCTTCACCACCTGTAAATAGTTTTGAGTCCAGATACTACCGAATGCAGTCAAAGGTCCCACTTAGTGAACTCACCAATCGCCTTGATCGCTTCCGGCTCCTGATGGACGCCCGGCATCCTGAGTGGGAGATTGCAATAATTTTTTCCCGGCTCAACCTCTTCTACTTCACCGGCACCATGCAGGACGGTATGCTACTCATCCCCCGAAACGGCGAGGCCTGTCTCTGGGTGCGGCGGAGTTTCGAGCGGGCAGAGGATGAATCGTTCTTCCCCCGAATCAGGCAGATGCTGAGCTACCGGGATGCTGCTGGGACCATGACAACGATTCCGGGGACCGTGTACCTCGAGACCGAGCAGGTCCCGCTTGCACTTTTCAGGCGCCTGCAGAAGCATTTTCCCTTCAGGGATGTAAAGGCGATCGACAGCGAGGTCCTGAAGGTCAGGTCAGTCAAGAGCCCGTACGAACTTGGCCTGATGGAGCGGGCGGGTGACATTCACCGCCGCGTGCTGGAAGACCTTGCACCGGAAATTCTCCGGCAAGGGATGAATGAGGCTGAGTTCACGAGTGAGCTCTATTCCCTCATGGTGAGGGAGGAGCATCACGGGATCGTCCGGTTCGGGATGTTTGAGTCCGGGATCATTTTAGGGTTAATCGGGTTTGGCGAGAGTTCCATCTATCCCACGTACCTCGACAGTCCCGGGGGAAATGCCGGGATGTCACCTGCTGTCCCGCTGTTCGGGAGCAGGGCACGGAAACTGCGTGACGGTGATCTTGTCTTTGTTGATATCGGCTGCGGGTTTAACGGCTACCATACCGACAAGACCATGACGTACGTATTCGGCACAGCTTTGCCTGACGAGGTTGTCGCAATCCACCGGAAGTGCGTGGAGATACAAGACTCGATCATGCCACTCCTGAAGCCCGGGGCTGTCCCCTCGCAGATCTACGAGACCGTTGCGGCCGCCCTCGAACCTGCGTTTCTCGAAAATTTTATGGGATACGGCAACCGGAATGTGCAGTTCCTTGGCCACGGGATCGGGCTGGAGATCGCGGAAAATCCGGTCATCGCCAAAGGATTTGACGATCCCCTTGAAGAAGGGATGGTGATCGCCATTGAACCCAAGAAAGGGATCAAGGGGGTCGGCATGGTTGGAATCGAGAACACATTTATCGTCACACCCGGCGGCGGGCGGAGCATAACGGGGCATCACCCAGGTCTGATACCGGTAGGGTGAGGCATACAGCGCCGCTCTCTTTTTAAACAATATACGCCATGCCGGCCTTTTTCCATTAAGGCAGAGCCTTGTTTTCAGAATTTGTTTCAAAATCTGTTATTGATGAAAAATCCTATAATATATCTTGTCCTATACCCGGCAAGGATGAGGACAATTCCCGTCTTAACAGGTTTCGCATAAAAGGAGACGTTTGACAGATGGTATGGTTAATGTGCAAGGATGTAGGAATGGATTGTTCCTTTGAAGCAACCGGAACAACCGAACGTGAAATCATGAAACAATTTATCGATCATGCAGAATCCGCACACAAAATGTTGGTATTGCCTGCCGATGTTATTTATCGGGTACAGAAATCTATAAAAAAATAAGGGTCCCTTCAAGAAATCTTCCCCTTGTGATCCTGCCGGCAGATAACCGGGTATTAGTTATATGCGGCTCTCCCTATTCGTTCATCTGGAAATGAACCGGCTTCAGAGAACCATCAATGCGAACGTATTTATAAGGGAATTAAAAGAAAGGGTCAGAATCTTCAGTTAAATGGTGATTAATTGATATGATCTCCTTTGAAAATCAGATTGCTTTTTCAGGTAACAACCTCATCCGTGGCGATTGTTTTAATTCGCGGACAAGAAAAACGATGGTGGTAATGCCCCAATGAATAATGTGACAAAGATACGGATCAGGCCGACCATGATGGCGATGGCCGAGCCGGTTGAGGACTCCCATTTCCTTCCCGCCAACCCGAAAGACCTCTTAACGGCCGACCCGCAGCGGAGGAGCCCTGTCAGGTTCCCGAGTGCGGGAGTAACCCTCGCAGGACATCTCTATCGCCCTCCCAAGGCAAAGCCCTGGGATCGGACCCCGGGCATTGTCATGTGTGGGCCTATCAGCAGTGTCAAGGAGCAGACTCTCCCTCATTATGCCGAAAGGATCTCTGAAGCGGGGTTCACCGTGCTCACGTTCGATCCCCGTTCATTCGGGGAGAGCGGGGGAGAGCCCCGGGCGCATTATGATCCTAACCGGGTCATCGAGGATTACGCAAACGCAGTTACCTATCTGTGCACCCGTCAGGATATCGATCCCGCGAGGATTGGAATAGTCGGAGTATGTATGGGAGGGGGATTTGCCGTCTCAACCGCTGCACGTCACCGGAAAGTAAAAGCGGTGGTCGCTATAGCAGGAGGCTATAGTATCGGGGGGACATTCCAGCGTTTCATGGGCGTAGAAGGGTTCGCTAGGTTTAGGGAGCAGGTAAATGAGCTGGTCATGGAAGAGTACCGTACAGGCAACGTGCACTACATACCTACAATCTCCCGGGGATTATCCGCAGAGGTCCCGATGGCAGTGATGCCTATTGAAGAGGCCTACTCCTATTATGATCGCACTCATAGGTCAGACGCCCCAAACTGGTCCGAAAAGATGACGGTATCATCCCTTGAACCCTATTTCCTCTACAACTCTATTGTCCACGCCCCTCTCGTAGCGCCTACGCCTATCCTGTTCATCCACGGCACGAAGGATACCGCACTCCTGCCTGAGTTTGCCCAGCAGGCATATGACGCAGCACTCGAACCCAAGGAGCTCATCTGGATCGAAACACACAACCACATTGAGCTCTATGACCAGGATCCATACGTGAGCATGGCAGCAGCTGAAGCGGTTCAATGGCTCCAGCGGTATCTTGGGAGCGGGTAACTTTCAACCCTCTTTGCCAGGGGTGGAGAAGTAATTAAGAGAAATGTTCACGGCAACTGCTATTCCGGGTGAACCCGGCAGATCCAGCGATCATAGATAGGATCGACAGGATTCTCCTTCACGTCAACCGATCTGTCCATGGCTGATCCCCACTCCTGAATAAGCCCAGCCTCCTTTTCAGTCCCCACGGTAATGAGCGTTCCCTGCGTAATCGAGCATAATTCCCTGATGACCGATTCCCACATCTCCTGGTTGAAGGTGTTGAACTCCCCGGCCATGATCACGACACCTTTTGGTACAGGTTCAATGTATCTGGATGCAATGGTTGCATCGATCCACATAGTCTCGTGCGGGAGCAGCCGTTTTTCAGTAATGCCACGGGAGAGGAGGGACTCATCATTATCATAGGCAAGGGGAACATACCCAAGGTCACGCAACACTGCCGAACCGACACCGGACCCACAACAGCAGTCAATGCAGGTTTCACCCGAGCTGGTTCCCCAGATGCCGCTGATGAGATTTTTCAGGATTCCATGTCTCGTGGGATTCAGATCGTCAATCGAGGGGGGAACCTTTAAAGCCAGCGCAGTGCTGAACTCCTCGCGTACTGCTCCTGCCCAGACGGCCCGGTCTTCCTGGAAGATCTCTCCATTTACGGTCTCGAAGAGTTCGATAAGCGGAACCGAGGGATTCCTGCAGAGGAATGAACCTGCAATCCATCCGTCAGGTCCGTGAAATGCTATGGCCAGTGGTTCTTCATGCTCATCAAGGAGGAGGCGACCTTCATCAGCCCTTGTCTCAGCGAGAACTGCGTTAAACCTGCCATCAGTAAGGGATGCAAAATCCGGTTCGATAAACCTGACTGTACCTATCCCGAGGATCTCAGCAGCTCTCATGAATCGCGCTCAATCCGCATCCCATGCGGAGCTTCGATCGTCCCGTCAATCTTTGCATCTTCATGTAGCACGATGGATTTCGCTATGACATCCCCCAGTATATGTGCCCCTTTCTTTACATAAACGGTACTTCCGCTCTCGACGTTTCCGTGAATAGTGACCCCGTCCACCACCGTTATACGGTATTTTGCCCGGAGACTGCCGAAGACAACCGAGTTCTGCTGGACATCGATGGACCCCGCACGTATATTGCCATGGAGCCGGCACCCTTTCCCGATCTTCATTGTGGAAGGGACGGAAAAGAATTTCAGGTTCAGTTTTGAACGTGCAGGAATCATGAGAGGGATCTCCCTTCTCTCCTCCTCCTCCGAGAACAGGTCATCAAGGATCCTATCCAGCTCTTTCTCGTTCTCGATCCTCAGAAGAGTCATTAAGTAGATGATGATGAACATGAACACCGGCATCGGGTTTCTTATTTCCACGTCACCTTTCGCTTCGAATCCCTCCTTGATCTCGACCTTCTCTCCAATGTCGAGAGCCCCGGAGACAGCCAGTTTCCCGGCAATCTTCACACCTTCGCCAATGTATGCATCCTGTTTGGCGATTATATCGTTCCCGACCTCGCACCAGTTTCCGATCCGCACGTCCCCGCTCGCCCAGATATACTCCCGGATCTTCGAGGATTCCCCGACATAGACATCCGCACCCCTCAGCCCAAAATCTATCTGGCAGAACTCACCGACAACGATATTCCTTGTTGTCTTGATACTGTGTTCCTGCAGCTCTGTCCCGTCAGGGAGCAGGCAGTGCTTATGCCAGTTTTTTACGGATCTCTCTTTCATCGTTCTCCCGAAGTTTTCATCATGCCCCGAATTTATGTGCCTTGTTGATGAGGTCGAGCGCTATGGGCAGGAGGGCTGCGCCGGTTATCCGGTTGAGCCCCCCTCTGGCACAGCGGTACTCGTCAAAGCCGGTGACGTCATCGATACGGACCCCGTCGCCATGAATCAGCACCGGTACCGGGTCAGCACTGTGATCTTTGATCGTGCACGGCGTGGAATGATCGGCACAGATCACAATAATGCAGTCAGGAAGATCCAGCAGCGGGGCAAGGGCAGCATCGGTTTTTGTTATAAAATCGCGCTTCTGCTCTGCTAACCCGTCGTGCCCGGACTCGTCTGCTCCCTTGATGTTGACCAGGACAAAATCCTTATTTTTCAACTCGTTTACCGCAGCGGTAATCTTGCCCCGGATATTGCTGTCCTGCGATCCGGTAATCCCCGGCACAGGTACACGGGTAAGCCCCACGGCGCTGCCAATGCCTGTGATCAGGCTCGCCGCCGAGATCACACTTCCTGAAATGCCGTATTTTTTTAAGAACGGTTCGAAATGTCCCATTTCACCGGCTCCCCTCATCAGGACGATATTTGCCGGGTTCAACCCTTTTTTTACCCGTTCCTTATTGATAGGATGATCAAAGAGGATCCCGGTCGACTGGCGGACAAACTCGTTACAGACTGCGGCCGTTTTTTCATCGGGGGCAGTCTGTTTCAAGGGTTGCACGGCAAGCGGGGATACGCCGTCTTTTTTAGGGTCATTGGAAGAGACACAGTGCCCGAGCCCCTCCCCCTTGAGAGCAAGTGACGCACGGTGGCCCGCACCGGAACGGAAGGCAAACTCTACACCATACTTTGAGAGATCCACCCCCTCAGCAAGTGCCGTGCTCAAATGTGTCGTGTCATGGATCCGTCCTGCACGGCGATCGGTAATGATACCCTCACGAGAGATGGTCGCGTAATTGCAGCGGAACCCGATCATTCCCGGTTCCATGTGTATACCGGTACCTTCACATTCGAGGGGGCCCCTTCCGGAATAATATTTATACGGGTCGTAGCCCAGCAGCGCAAGATGTGCCGTATCTGAACCCGGGCGGACTCCGGCAGCAATAGTATCCATAATACCGCAGATTCCCTCCTTTGCAAGTCGATCAAGAACGGGTTTTTTTGCTGCAGCAAGGGGGGTTAGCCCTCCGAGCGCGGGAGAGGGGCGATCGGAAATGCCGTCGAGTACGATAAAGAGGATCCTGGTGGCGGTCATTCGTATGGAATGGTTGGATGCCGGGACTAATTATGTTTCTTGGTAGGCTTGTAAAAATCCGGGAAAACGACCCGAATAAGACTTCCATTTTACAAGGGAGAAGAGTATGGTGCGGGAACGTGGGCCCTGCTACAACATTTTGTCTTATATAACAAGATAAAATCCTTCATTTACCCCACGATATACAGGGCGCAGAAAATGAAAAATCCCCGCCAATGAAAACCACTGGGGATTATTACCTGTTGAATATCAACAAGGGAAAAAAAGAAAAATCGTTATTTATACCGTGGAGATCCGGGCGGCGACCGGCTCTACCTTGGACTTGATAATTTCGACCCTGCGGGTCGGATAGATGGTCTTGACCGCTTTGAAGAGATCCCGGGAGATCTCCCCGGATACGATCCCGTTCAGGAGCGTTGTAAGGTCCCATGCCGCTGCCTGCGCAGCAATAGTATCGGTAATTGCTTTCCTGATTGCGTGCTCCTGCATAATATTTGCCCGGGCAAACGTGTAGCAACTGATGGTCAGCCGCACTTTCTTGCCGTCTTTTGTCAGAATCGGGACCTGGCAGTCCACGCGGGAGCTCCGCCTCTTGACAAGCGAGCGGAGATAGTCCCTGGTTACTTCGTGGCCGACAAATTCGGTATATGCTGCATCACCGGTCACGGATGCGATCTTAAAGCTCATCTTGACGTGCTGTTTTGCGTAATCATTGGTGATCTCGCCAAGCGTTGCCTGCATGATCCTGCCGACAACGCTCTCAGCATCGTTTGCAATGGTGTCACCGATATACGCCTTCCCGAGAGTGTCGGGGACGTGCACCTTGAACCAGCTCTTGGCTTTCCAGCCTTCTACTCTTCTTCCAACCTGTTTTTTCTTTGCCATGGTATCACCTGGAGAAATCTTTCTCCGGTATTTCCTTCAGACAACGGCATATTCCGTGTTGTCTGTTTACGGGATCCTTGCTTGAGAGATTGCGGTTATTGCGAAATAACCGAACATGCATCCTCGGATATTGCCAGATTCATAAGATAGTCGTCAACTGATGCAATAACCGTCCTTATCTGCGTCCCGGTGATCGTTGTCGTTACGTGATCATCCTCAGCGATTGTGGTCAGGCTGTTGAGGTTATCCGGTTTTAATGCCGCTGCAACACACGCCGCATTCCTGTGCATGGTCGTGATCCTGCCGCAGATCTGCATCATAACGCAAATGCCTCCTGCCAGTTCCGGGAAAATACCCCAATTTTTCCGGAGGGGATGGTTGCTCCTGCCCTTCGGGTGTGACCGCCCCCGTTCCCCCCGCAGGCAGCGGCAATCTCACGTACCGCCGGTCCAATCTCGGTAGTTATACCGGCAGGGGACCTTACTGATATCCGGCAGGTGTCACCTGCATGCGCATAGACCAGCACCGGACGGGAGCTCACACGATCGCGTGCAAGGATATCCGCGACATCGCTGGGAAGTGTAACGTCATGCACTTCGAATATATTGACTGAACCTTCATCGGGATGGGCATGTTTAACTGCATCGATCACTTTCACGCGGTGCTGCCGGGCAATTTCCCATGCCTGTTCAAGGTAATGGGATGATCGCAGGCAGACTGTTGCTCCAAGGTCTCCGTGTCCGGCTTTCCCGCAGGCATCAATAACGGCGGTGAGTGCGTGTGCGTCCTCAATGACCTCACGCTGGAGATGGTAGGTATCACCATAGATCTCCAGAAGGCTTGCAGAGGTTGTCTCCGGGGCCGCTTCAAGCACAACACGGGAAAGCAGGATATCAAGCCGGCTCCTGTTCTCGCCTTGTGCCTGATCCTGCGCCTCGTCGATGAAATCTGTAATAAGCTGTTCCCCGCCGCTGATCCCGTCAAGGTACGGGCTGGTTGCCATGAACCACCGTTCAGCCATATCCCTCCCAGGGAGGGTAATGCCACGGTCCGGCACAATGATGCCATTTGCGACGCCGTCATTAAAGATCTCGAGATTCTTGCCGGTTATTTCCTGGCCGTCACCAATGATGCCGGGTATTACGAGTCCTGCAAGGTCGCGGTTGTCCCCCATCTTCTGGGCGACAATGTACGCCATCCCCGCAGCGGACAGTTCGCGGTCACCGTCAATTCCTGCCAGCCGCGGGTTTGCATGGAATACCCCCGCAAATGCCGCAAGATGGTGATCGACAACCATCGTGTCCTTGGGAAGGTCATCGATCCCTGCCCCGAGATCACAGAGGAGGTGGGCGGAGTCACCGTCACTGATCAGATCTGCAGGAGTCACTTCCTGGCGGATCTTCATGCGGAAGCGGATACCCGCACGCAGCATCGCGTGACAGAGAATCGAGCCGGCAGCTATGCCGTCCGCATCATGGTGTGCATAGAGCTCGATATACTCCTGCCGCCGTATCTGTTCTGCGACAGTTTCTGCGATGGTTTCAAGTGACATGGGAACCGGGACGATTATTGAACTTTACCTGGATAACAGAATTTCTGTGGTCTCCGGCTTGTAGATGAAGTCCTTGGGCAGTTTCCTGCTTCCTACATAGTACTTCACAAGCCGACGGATCTTGGATTCGATGAGTTGCAGCTGCCGCTTGTTGTGCAGATCTTTCTTGTTCTCGCTCAGGTGCTTGCGCAGCCCGAGCGCCTTGCTCATGAGATCGCGGAGATCCTCAGGAATCTCGGACGCAACCTTGTTCTCTCTTAAAATATCCCCGATACGCTTACCGAGGGCAAGTTTCACGTCCGGGACGCCGTAACGATCCCGCAGGACCAGTCCGATCCTGCTGCCCGATGCGCCTTCTTTGCGGAGATCCAGGATCACTTTGGTGATGGCCTTTGCGTCCGTGTTGGACCACGCAGGTGCCTGTTTCCGGTAGGGGCGGACGGAGCATGACTTACCTCTTCTTCGAGCATGCATTCGTGCCATACTATAGCCTCCTAAACTGTGTAAGTCCAGAAAAGTCGAGTATTTTACTGACTCCCTGTAATCCCAAAGCCTTGGTTGAGGCCGTGCGGTGAAGCACGTCGGACTTACATCTGTCAGCACAATTCTAAAAGTGCTTGAGTA
>Ga0326726_10002775_pt1 | contig 16039 bp, 7 predicted proteins | sample MHFenrmetagenome_2_FD_207603 | JGI IMG/M metagenome (GOLD analysis project Ga0326726, IMG submission 207603) | Lab enriched peat soil microbial communities from Michigan Hollow, Ithaca, NY, United States - MHF15MN | ecosystem: Environmental > Terrestrial > Soil > Wetlands > Peat | place: USA... | reverse complement strand
GCTGCTCCCTTGAAAACAGCATCAGCTGTGGCAATAGTAACAGTTGTGGGGGAACCGAATCCGGTTAAAGCAGCTTCAAGCGCGAGACGCTGCTGGGTTGTAATGATTGTTGCCTGCTCGGCCTGAGCGAGTGTTAATGTTCCGGCCCCAGCTGCTACAAGAGCTGTTGTGGAGCCGGCTGCAGTAGTAGCCTGGGCTGAAATAGTATTCATAATAGCGTCAGCCCTGGTAGAACCTGTTGGCAGGGTAATTTCTATGTCTTTCAGATAGCCGTTGTAAGTGTTTTTAGCGGTGACAAAACGGACTCCCGCTGCAACAGATATGAAGTCATTGATTTTGTAGGATACCCCTCCCTGGAAGCCGAAATAGACAGAGGTTCCTTCAAAATATGTGTTAAGTGAGTATCCTGATGCTCCTTTTGAAACCAGAGCCGGTACAAGATCTGAAGCAGACAGTTCGAATGAAGGCAGGCCCTTATCGAATTTTGCTCCGCCCCCTCCACCGATCGGATTGAAGCCGAAAGAGAAAGCAAGCTTGTCCAGTTTATAGGCAGCATAAACGCTGGGGAACAGGGGAGCAGATACTTTCCCTTTGTAAAGACTTTCATTCAGTCCAAACGCACCACCCGGACCTGTATAAAAGTTTTCTACCTTTTTATTCTGGGAGATTGTCTGGTTTGAAATTGAAAAGTGGAATCCGTTATCCAGCTTCATTAAGCCTGCCGGATTATAATAAACTGCATCAACGCTGGTGGATGCATCCCTTGCAGGCAGCCGGACCCAGGAAGCGCTCTGGTTGGTATTGGTCACCAGTCCCCCGGCAAACAAACTGCCAGTAATAAAGGTTACAGAGATTAATGTCAAAATCTTTCTCATAGGATAAATTTTAAGTTAAAACTAAGGTATAACAGGATGTTTTTCCGGGAGGAAAAAAATCCTGTTCCTTTGGTTTTTTGAACAGTTTAGGTTATTTGATTCAAAGAACTAAAGCAGGGCAAATGTAGAAAAATATTTCATTTATGCAATAGGTCTAAATTAGTGGACTGATAATAAGATGGTTGGAGGGATGTTGGTAGTTTATTCGAAAATTTTGTAAAGGTGAACCTTTACGATAAAATATGGAAGGGCGACAGACATCAGACTTTGTGACCTGTTGCCTGTTGCCCGTTGCCTGCATCAAGAAACAGCTAACCCCGCTATAGTGGTGTGAGCCCTGTGAGCAGAAACTGTTAATAAAATCTAAAACAAAATGATCCAAAAGGATTTTAAATTGTTATAGACTAAGAGGTTGGTTCTGCTTAACTTTTTCCCAAAATGACCTTTCAGCATTTCCCGCCTTTATTAAATGGACAGAGAGTTAATACGAAGAATTGAAAATGATTACCCGTACCCGATAGCCCTTGAATTCAGGAGATTAAATACAAAAGAATACCTGACTCATGACGAAAACCGGCTACGCCAGATCCTGAAAATCTCCGAAACTACAATTCAGGTCCTGGCATTGATTTCAATTGTCGATCTGCTTGAAAACTGCACAAAAACATCAGTTAAAATTCCTGATGCATTTAAAAAGGACTTTCCTGTACTTTTTACAAAGACCTCTTTTGGAAAGTGGATTTCACTGACCAGAGAGTGCATCAGGATCTTCCAGAGTAACAGCCTTCCGACCTTTATTTCCGAATTATCCGGATACTTTTTTGATCCTTCGGGTTCTGAAAGCATTTCACTTAAGGCATTTAATACACTTACAAATATCAGGAACAAGCTTTCTCATCCACAGTTTAGCATTACGAATAGGATTATTGAGGATTTCTGTACCGAAACTGAGAATCTTCTTGAACCTATGCTGCTCAGGCTGGACTTCCTGATGAATTATTCTTTTCTTTATGTTGATCATATTTCAGTAAGATTTCGTAAATGGTACCATCCAAGCTTTTCTCACACATTTTCTGAAGTTGTTGGTAACAGTTCAGAATTCAATGCATATAGTAAAAATCTCCCCGAAATAGTAAATACACCTGCCATTATAATTGTAAAAAATAAGGAAGAGAAGAATTATCTCAATCTCGATCCCGTGATAATCTATTCGAATGAAGGTGAGACAAGGATCGCCGATATTTTTATGTATATCGACTGGGAAAAAGGAAGATCGGTTAAATACAAACCAGTCTGGAATGGCGGTTCCTTAAATCTGCCAGGAACAACAATCGGTTCTGAAACTACTAATTCCCTATTAAAGTTTTTTGAGTTTTTTGCTGAGAAGGATGTGTATTTGACCTATAAAGAAAATGTCGAGAAAATCATTGAAAGTAAATAAGCCTGAATATTCATCCCTGCAATTCAAGCATAATCACTTTCGGATACTGAATAATTAAAAACATTACCCGCCGAAAATGACGGACGAAGACAAAAATCGGGAACTATCTCTGGATGATATATTTTCAAGGAGAAAACAGGAAGATAAATCCGGACGGAAAATAACAATGGTTCCTTTCAAATTCCTTGATTCCTACACAAGGGATGATAAAAATATATTTTTTGGCAGAGACAGTGAAACCGAGGATATTTTCAGAAAATTTTATTCCGGTAAGTTTCTGCTGGTATACGGGAAATCAGGAACAGGGAAATCGTCAATAATAAATTGCGGCCTGATTTCCAGGATTCCACAGGAAGATATTTATGCAATAAACATTCGCTCCGGGAACAGAGCTTATGAAAATTTAATCTGTGAAATTAAAAAACATTCAAAGTCTGAACTTGACAATCCATTGGAAGTTCTTGAGGATATCTTTTTTGAGCATTCCAAACCTATTGCGCTTATTTTTGATCAGTTCGAGGAAATTTTCATTCTTTCCGACGACGGGGAAAGGCAGAAGCTGGCTGGTACATTAAATGAGATTCTCAATAGTAAGCTTAAGGTAAATATTGTCATTGTGATAAGGGAGGAATATCTCGCTAACCTGACCGAATTTGACGAATTGATTCCCGGGTTATATGGTAACCGTATCAGGATTGAGAGAATGAACAGGTCATCAGCCAGAGAAGCTATCATTAATCCCTGCAAAGCATGCAATGTTGGCATAGAAGAGGGACTCGCAGATAGAGTTATTGATCAGTTGCAGTGGCAATCAGAAGGGCTGGAGCTGACCTGGCTTCAAATCCTTATGGACAAACTTTATCGGGTTGCTGAGAAAAGAAATCCTGATTACCCGGTCATTAAGAACAATGACCTTTCAGATCTTGGAAGGATCGGGAATGTTCTCAGTGATTTTCTTGATGAGCAATTAAGGCTGATGTCGCACGGCGATCTTGCCGAAGCCATCCTGAAGGCAATGATCTCTTCTGATGGTACAAAAAAGCAGGTAAGCGTGAAGGAAATATCTGACACGTTAAAGGCAACAGGGCTTGGGCTGGATCAGAACACGATAGAAGAGATCCTCATTCACCTTATTAAGGTCAGGATAGTTGCTGACAGGGATGAAACAGGGAATTACGAATTGCGTCATGACGCGATCGCCGCCCGCATCTACGAGCGGATGACGGTACTTGAAAAGGAACTTATCGAAGTAAAGAGCTTCATTGATAACAGTTATAAAACATATAAGCAGAGGAAAGTTCTCCTGACTGAAAATGATCTGAAATATATTGCACTGCATGAAAACAAGCTGATTTTAAATGAGGATCTGAAAGAATACATTAAGAACAGTAAAAAGGAGATTCAAACAATAAAACTCAGAAGAAGATACATTACTGTTGCAGCCACTACAGCACTTTTTATCATTTTATCCGGATTCTCTCTCTGGGCATTTATTGAAAGAACAAATGCCCTGAAACAGACAAAACTTGCAGAGGAGCAGAAAAATGAAGCTTTAAAAGCGAATAAAGAGGCCGAAAGCGCAAGAATAATGGCACAGGAAGGTGAAAATAAAGCCAAAGAAAATGAAGCCAGGGCTATCGAACAGGAAAAGATCGCAAAAGAACAGAAACAGGAAGCAATAAAAGCTAACAGCGAAGCAGTTAATTCCAGGAAGCAGGCTATTGAAGAGAAGAACAGGGCCATCGGAAATGAAAAACTGGCGTTGACCGCAAGACAGGATGCTGAGAATGCAAAAAATGAAGTTATTAAAGCAAGCAGCCAGACACAATTTTATCTTTATCTTTTTAACGGAAAGGAGCTTGCAAATAAATCGCTGTTCATGCAGGAAGACGATACACTCAGAGCATTGCTGGCGCTTTCCGGATATGACCTGATCTCTTATGGTTATGAGAAATTCAGCGGGAGTAAGTCACCGGTAAAATATGATGGCGAAATCCTCAAAGCACTTCAGAATTCATTGTTATTATTCGAAAAAGATTCCGTTACCAATGGGGAGATCTGGGCTATTGCTTTTGAAAACAACAGGATCATCTTCAGCAACAGGATCGGGCAGCTTACGGTAGCAAAACTGGAAGACAAAAATCCTGGCAAGCTTCCAGTAATTACACTGGAAACAACAATCAATCTGCAGGTTAATTCACTGGTAAGGGCTCTTTCGTTCGACCCTTTATCAAACCGTCTGGCCTGCGGGACAATAGATGGAAGTGTAACACTTTTTGAAAACTTCGATTCGGATAAACGGGTACAAAAGATCATATATAACCATAATAATAATCGGGTGCTGAGCCTGGCATTTGTCCCTGGCAAAAACTGGCTGATCTCTTCTTCAACCGACAAAACCATTCGTATCTGGGATCTTTCACAGCAAAAGATTATCAGAGAACTGGTTCTCAATGGACCGGTGCAGAAATTCATCCTTGTGAATTCAGAGCAGCTCTTTTTCATAAACTCATCCGGCCAGATACTTCTTTGGGGTTTAAATGACGTCAGCAAAGAGCCGCAAATAATATACACCGGCAATCATCAGCCTGTTCAGAATTTAGCATATAATGCCGAGCATAAATGGCTTGCAGCAGCAAGCTCGGGCACTGTCATAGTTTTCCGGATAACGGATCCGGATCATCCAGGTAACCTTAATCCTGAACAATTTACATTAAAACATAGAACAGTTATCACACAAATGGGCTTCAGTCCTGACAATAAGTGGCTGATAACCGCGAGCACAGATGCGTTGATGTTATGGGACCTGAGAGACATAGGGACTAAAGACATTGATAAATTTGAACCAATTGTACTTGAAAACAACCGTCAGTTGTTTTCCCTTTGTTTTGATGAAAATGGCAAATTCACTTTTTATACAGACAGCAGGATAATGCATATCCGGCCGATAGATATAAAAGATATTTACACCAGGCTTAAACTGAAAATGGGGAAGAAAAAGCTGAACGAAAGAGAATGGAATTATTATGTTAAAGGCGACCTGGTAAAACCTGAATAAAATGGATCTGATAATTCATGGAAAATAACTTTATATTCTGCCAAATGAAAAGGATTAATAGGACTTTTGTCATTTTCCTGATGGTTTTGACCCTTTTGCCATCAGGGATTTTTGCCCAGATCGATGATTGCTCCTTTAATTATGAAAGGGCATTGCTGTTATATAACAGCGGAATGGCCGATTCAGCTCTGAGAATTATGAGACCTTGCATTGAAAATAAAGAAATGCTGAAGAATATTTCGAAAGAGACCCGGGCAAGGATCTATCGCCTTGCAGCTCTGTCGGGAATAATGACAGGTAATCCGGAGGAAGCTGAAAAATATGCCCGGAAGATGCTTATAAACGAACCCGATTATAAGGATAGACAGAATAAAGAGGACTTAACCGAATTTCGTTTGTTGTTGGATAAAATAACACCAAAACCTTCCTTAAGATTAGGGGTTGCAGCTGGTGTAAATATTCCTTTTGTAAAACTTCAAAGGAAATTTTCAAATATTGCTTTACAGTCAGAACAAAATAGTTTCGATGGTATTCCCGGGTTTCAGTTTGGGATAATCGGTGAAAAAGTACTTACTAAAAACATTTCGCTTGAAGCCGGAGCCGGGCTAAACCGGGTTACATTTAACTATAATATTTCCGGTGTGCTTATTTCACCTTACACACCTATAAAATATATGTATGAGCAGAAAATAAAATGGATTGAAGTTCCGGTTTCTGCGAAATACTATTTTGGCCAGAAATACTTCAGACCTTTCCTCGAGGGTGGCATTACCGGCCGGTTGTTGCTTAATTCAATGGAAAAATCAAAAGCTTTTGGCAGATACTGGTTCACAAATTCACCCAATTCTGAAAAGATACTGACAACCTTCCTTACTGATTTCGAAAATTTCGGGATTCTTGCAGGTGGAGGCGCCTGCTATGATCTTAAAAAATTCAGTCTGAGACTTGATGTCAGGTATAATTATTTTATAAAAAATTCAGGCAGTTCTTCTAAGTTGGATAATGTTACCGGATATGATGATATTACACCTGATGAAAAATTTCATTATTCAGATGATATTAACCTGATAGATCTGAAACAACTGCAGTTTTCAGTCGGATTTTTGTATAATCTGAACTATAGGGTCTTTTAATGAAGGCTACAGGCGACAGACAACAGGCAACAGGAAAAATCAAATTATTCAGGTTCCAGTCGCCTGATGCCTGTTGCCCTCCGACATTCACCTGTCGCCTGTCGCCAGTCGCTCGTCGCCTGTCGCCTGTTACCCTCAGACATTAGACAAGTCCCGCCCTGCGGGACAAAACAAGCCACAGGCTGAGACTTCAGGACAAACAACCTACGGAAGTAAGACCTTAAGACAAGTCCCACCCTGCGGGACAAAACAAGCCGCAGGCTAAGACTTCAGGACAAACGACCAACGGGAGTAAGACTTTAAGACAGGAGGCCAAAGGCCGACGATATGACAGATTTACTTTTTCGGCGGATCCTTAATGCATCTGACAGAAATTCCCTCGTTCTTAGTTAATCGATAGTAACTATCTATAAATCCTTGATCAGAATATAAAATGAAGTCAGCTCCTTTTCCCAGAGTCGGATCTCCCGGAATATCATTGAAAAGTGCCTGACTCGCCCAATAATGACCCTCAAATCCTAATCTATCAAATCTAAAATTGGTTACCCAGTATTTAAGATCAACCATTACCCCACCGGGTAATGCTGAAAAACCAGATTCGTTTGTTGCATTTGTATTTGGAGAATTCCAATGTGCTGTGTCTTTTTCTTTAAGTTTCCCCCCTGCAGTGAATGGATAAGGATCAAGAGCAATAAATAAGTTGGTCCATTCAACTGACGTTGGAATATGCCAGCCTTCTGGACAAATACCTTGAGTTGTGCCTACTGTTTCATTATCAGAAGGATTATATTCCATCATTTCCTGCCACGTGTATAATCCGCCATAAATACCGCAATTGTTTTTATTATCATCGTAACAATACTTCTCAATTATTTTGTTATTGGTTGCCGGAATAAGGTTTGAAATCTGCACCCCTGTATTGAGGTTTTCTGCCATCCAGGTTTGTGTACCAATAGTGACTATATTATAATAATTGTAATCCCTATCCATCACTCCGTTCAGATAAATACCTATAGTATCCCGGACAATATCCTGGCCAGCATGAGAGTCAATCTCAATACTTTCAATGTGTTTCTTTTCGGATAATCCTGCTTTATTAATTGCCACTTTTATGGTGTCAGTCCCTAATGTAATTTCACCTCTATTTGGGGAAACTGTGATCCAATCCTGGCTTGTAGTTAGGGTAAAGTTTAGCTTTCCGGTTCCGGTATTGGTAATGGTAAAAGATTTTAAGGTTGTATCAAATCCAAAGTCAAGGTGCCTTTCCGAAAACCTTGGATACGGAATTTTATGCAGAGCAAAATCGATTTCAGTAATATTCGCAGAAGTCACTTTTACATTTTTTATGTCTTTGGCATATGGTGGTATAGAAGTTTCGATTACATAATTCCCCGGTATGAGACTCGTGAAAGTATATTTCCCGTCAATTCCGGTAATTGTTGTATCATTAATCGGATTCAGAATTACTTCAGCTGACTGGATGGGCTGACCGGTTTCAGTATCAGTTACATACCCGCTGATATCACCGTGAAGTAAAATCTCTTCGGTTTTACAACCATTCGCAGAGAAACCTATGACAGTTATTATAAGAATCCATATGTTCTTTAGGGATTTCATTTCCCATAATCTGAATCCTGTTATTTTGCACAGAATAAGTCACAGATTTTTGTTTAATAGACTTATCCTGAAATAGAACAGACCAGAGATAGAATTGTTTAATAAAATTTCATATGAGATAAAGGCTACAGGCTACAGGCAACGGGCAACAGGAAGCATCCTATTATTCAGCTACCTGTCGCCCGTCGCCAGTCGTATAGACAGCAACTTTTTAGCATCCAGGTTGTTAATGTAATTGAATAGTAATCAACCATTTTATATACCAACCCAAATATCGATGGATACAATTAAGCTGAAAAAGGGAATAATATACCTCATGCTTCCTTTCCGGCTCGAATCAAAAATATCAGCGGGAACCAGCAGCGAAAATAGCATTTGGATCAAAACTGACGAAGATTTAAACAGTCTTGATTTTCTCCTGGAACATGTCAGGGAGTTCTTCAGCAGGAACCACACAACGGATAAGGAAGATGAATCAACCTGTATTTTAATGAAACTCAAAACTGATTCACTCCCGGTTAAGATGTTCAATAATAAAGTTTACTGGTTGTTAAATAAACCATTCAATGATGCAAAAGGGTCAGATAATACATTAAAACTTCCGGTTTATTTTGATCCTGGTTCTTTCAGGATCATATACCATCCGTTTACTGGTGTCGCAATCCTGGTTTACAGTATTGAACAATTTAAACATGCTAAGGATACTAGTGGCGGAACCCTTGCGGATTTTATCAGGATGAATTACCTGTTACGAACGTTTAACCGGCACGATGAGGCATTTTTTATTTCACAGAATGATAGGACCGAAGAACGGAGCAAAGCCTTGCACCTTTTGGCTGACAGCAGTTACTCTTTGTTTACCAGGACTGAAACAGGGAATGTGGAAACAGATGGATGGCGACCGTGGCAATTAATCAATTACCTGCTAAATGACCTGAATAAAAATAACAATATCACTTTCTTTGACAGTTATCATTTTTTCCCTGTCTCTTACCTGCAGGGTGTTGATGAAATCAGGAATGATGAAATTGTGAACAGGGCAATGTTTTTTCTGAGCAAAGTGTATGATTTTGATTTTGTACCTTCAACTTCTATCCTTAAAGTCGGAGAAGAGATTCTTCATCCATTTAAACAAATTTACTATGCCACTAGTCTCGAAGGCGCTTCAGTCTTTAATAATTGCAGTATATCAGATCCGGTATTTATCATTACATTCTATTCCAATTCTTTCAAAAGGAGTTTATGGCTGGCCATTCTGGGCTTATTACAACGATCTGTTTTTCTGCAGCTTTTGAAAGAAGTATCGGATGTTAACACTGATGATCATAAAAAAGTAAAAGAATACCTTAAGAAGTATACAACAGTTTCATTAAAAGCTATTTTTTCAAAAGTTTCCATTTATCACCAGCATAATGATTTTTATGATTTGATAATCAGGCAACTCCAGATCAATGAATTGCAGACGGAGATAAAGGATGAGCTGTATGGATTAAATAACCTTTTACGTCAATTTCATGAAGATGAAGTGGAACGGTTTGATGGAATGGAAAAACAATTTGAAAAGAAATTCAATTTAATCCTGTTTGCACTTTCCGTATTTAGCCTTATACAGGTAACTTATCAAATTCTGGGCAGCACGTCCATGTCAGTTTTCAAGCATTTACTTGCTATAGGAATCCCTTTAATCCTTGGAGTTATCTCCTGGCAGGTAATGACGTCTCACCGGAAGTGAGGCGATGAGCGCCTTTTATTTCCCCTGAAGAAGTGCAAACTCCTCGTACAACCCATAATCAAGCATCTGGTAGTCCTTTCCGGCTGGATAGGCTTTCACGTTTCTCCAGTTACCGGGTGAAGCAAGCCCAACCGCCGGATTATTGTGATGTGGGCCAAGGAGGTTTTTTAGGCTTCCGATAACCTTTACTTCAATTTTATTTGATCCTGGTTTGATAAGAGCCGTCACATCAGACTGGTAAGGAGGAAATGCAATTAAAGGAGCAGGCTGATCATTCACCCAGACTTCGGCAACCGTGCCTTTCCAATTATTCAGACTTACAAAATACTGTCCTTCAGGCTTCTCAATATTATACTCCCTGGTATAATTTACACCCCATGAATAGAATGGCAATCCCTGCTCCTTCCAGCTGCCGGTTGTTAGTGATTTAGCAGGAGCTCTGATTATCCAGCCCTTTTCTACAGTGTATACCGAAAAATTTCCGGTAATGTATACCGGTTCTATTTCCGCATGAATCTTCATCGGAGAGACTTTAAGAGTGATGGTGTTGTTTCCTCTTTTGGCAAGGGTCCCGATATTGAAAACACTGAAATTCCTGTCAAGCCACCATTTACCCTGCTCAGGTTTTACCATTGTGCCATTAATTTCAACGGTCCAGAGATCAGGACGTTCCACCACTGCTTTAATGGTTGAGTAATCAAAGCTTTCTTTAATATTGAAATGATATGTTGCTGTAAATCCTGTTTTTATTCCGAAAGTATCACGATCAACAATATTAGTTCTGAATTGGACCGAAGTGTTCCATGGATTGCCGTTTTTGAAACCATAAAACTTGTAGACTTTATCGGCAGCATAATAAGTGTGAAGGTCTTTTATGGTCTCATTGCCGACTGTAATATCGCAGAAATCGATCATAAGTGCATTTTCAGAATCTTTTGTAATAGAGAGTGGTGAGGAGGCAATAACAGGATCAAATCCGGGTTTTGCTGAGGGTACTGTTAAACTCTCAGTTTCTCCTTTAGGAATGTAAAGCAGAAGGCTTCCGGCGGGAGGAAGGGAAAACTCGCAGGCAATTTTTTCGCCAGTCTTCATATACGGATAGCCATTAATTTCACCAGTCAGGGTGTTCATTTCAATAGCGCCTGTGCCGCTGACCTTAAATTTCCCCTTAAGAGGAGCTGCAAGATCAGAATTAACAAGAAAAACTACCTGACCATCGTTCAGGATTCTATGATGATGGTAAAGTGCTCCGCCTGAAACTCCTTCAAGCTCCAGATCCTGATTTTTAAGATTGGTGGAAATTATCCCGGGTGTCAGTTTATCAGCGATTATAATCCTTTCGGCAGATTTACCGAAGAATTCCTTTAACCCTTGGTTGGGTTCTCCATTTACAAGGGATGGTATTGAAAAGGCTATAAGCGTTCCTCCGTTTGACACAAACCTTTTGAGAAGCTTATATGTCGACAAATCCAGGTTTTCCATCATCGGCGGGAGGACTACAAGTGAATAGCTGCACTGTCCAACAACAAGTTTCCCCCCTTCGACCGATCCACGGTCCTTTATAATATTTTCCGAGCCTAGATCATATTCAACCTGATCCTTTTCAAGGGCTGTAATAAATGTCTGAAATGACTGTCCGATTTCAGCTGTTTTCTTATTTCTTTTTACATAAGAATCATATAACCAGGCAGAAGTGGTAGGTTCAATAATAAGAATGTCATTGACCTGTTTTCCCGAGGAAAGGGCAAGGGACAGCCTTGCATAATGATCATTGATGTACCTGTAGTCTTTCCACCAGGGCTCATGATAGTCGAAGGAAGGAGGGTAATCATATTTTCTAGCCCCGGCAAGGGTGAAATAGGTGAGATGCTGATTCATCAGGTTTACTCCGAGTGCATATTCCCAGTCACCGTTACGTTTCATATCCCTGAAGGTCAGGTCCCATCCCGAGCCGCCGTAAGTTTCACTTAGCTTTCTCTGCCTTCCGGTCTGATTAGCTGCGCTGGCCAGTTCTTTTACCGATCTTATATTACCAAATTGTGCACGTGCAGTTGAATCATCCCACTGGTTGAAAAGCATATCTATTGCCGGCTGCTGATGCCATGCGTACATTGCCATATTGTCACCACCCGGACGCATATTTGGCCATTCGTGTTCCCAGTAATGTCCTGTAAATTTAAGACCCTTCGACTCGCAATATTTATAATATGGCTTTGCCCAGCGGTCGATGAACAGCTGAAGCAGAGTCTGGGTGTAATTGTGTCTGACTTTTTTCCAATCGCCGACTTCTTCATATAGCGAAGGCAGCTGAGTTCTGAGATCATAATGCCATTTCTGTTGAAAAACATCAAAAAGGTCAGGTGTCCAGCGGATCCCGCCTGATGAATTGATCTGAGGTTCATCGGTAAATATCCCGGGGACAGTATGGCCGAATTCGCTGCCTAGATTTTTTTCATAACCGGGCATCGTAACTTCAAGAAACTTCTGAGTCACACCCGGATAGATCAGGTCCACATAGGAAAACCCTCCGTACCAGTCGCTTTTTCCGTTATATGTCTTTGAGAACAGAAGGTATTTCCCCTTTTTTCCTTTCTCATTCTCAAGTGATTGAGTGATATTTAGGAATTTGCCGTCTTCCTCTTTAAGGCAGAGATAATATTTATCTGAAGTATCAGGTAAAGTTTCAACCCCTGTCATTTTCAAACCCTGACCCTGGTTGTACGATTCGGGCATCTGATCAGGGACGTGTCCGCCTGCAAAGCCGCTGGGGTATGAGTTCTCGTCGTAGATCCAAACCTTCATACCAAGCTCTTTGCCTTTGTCCACAGTGTATTTAAAAAGGTCGAACCACTCGTTTGAAAGGTATTCAGTGACAAGTCCCGGACGGGGATGTACAAATACCTGGCTGCTTCCTTGTTTCTTAAATTCAAGAAGATAACTATTGATCTCCTCCTTGGTGATTTTATAGTTCCAAACAAAGAACGGAGCCGTTGTATATTCAGCCGATGGTGATTTGAATTCTGCAGATAATGAAGCAAAATTGTTAATTTTCACCTCATTGTTAGTGGCCTTTTTGCATGAGACTATTGCCAGGGCAATAACTGAGGCGATTAAAAGGATGGAAGCTGATGATTTGATCGAGGGTTTCATAGAATTTAATATGGTTAGGATTTGATGAATCAAATATAATGGTTTCAGCAGACCTGGACGACCTCTATATCCAGCAACTCTCCCAGTTTCCCTATTCCGGAAGCTATGTGACCTATACCTGCTGCGCAATGATGAGCCGGGCCGTAACTGTTCCAGGTGTTGACAAAATTCTTCACACCAAGAGGAAATTTGTAACGGCTGTTTGTATTTCCGATTTCAAGGATCGGTCCGGGAACTGATTCGCCTTCAGCAACAAGGAACATGAGCTTTCCACCTGTTTTCTCAACAACTGATAGCAGAGTAATATCTCCATGCCTGACAGACATCTCGACTGACAGCCCTCTCCCTACTTTTCCGTGATAAACATTAAGTGGTTTTACCCTTGTTTTCCCTTCTGCAATTGCCAGGTGACCGGGTCCGTCATGACCCATAAGGACTACATCATCATTGAAGTCAAGCGCATAAAACTCAGTGAATGAACCGCCTGCCCCGAAGCAGTCCATTATTTTCATAGCGTATACATTTTTTATTTCATATTCTCCGGCAACAGGGATCCCGCGGGAGGTGAGCAATGAATTCGCAAGTATTATTGAGCTGATTGAATCCTCATTTTCCTTAACGCCGCTTCCGCTGTAGAAATATGCCAGTGAGCCAAGGTCATGGGCTTCAACAAGCCTGTCAAGAGCGACAGAAGTACGGGCAGCCTCATTAAGATCTGCATCGGGACAATCTTTTTCAATATCAAACTCTTTGTAAAACAGTTTAATACGCTCTGTGGTCTCTTTTTGTGTGACCTTTTTCCTTAAAGCCGAAAGCTCATCAACTTCGACCATCTCAATATGCCCGCCCAATGAAGAAATCATAAGTGTGAGATCAGTATAAACATCAAGCATGCCGCCATAGTAATGACCCATGCATCCAACACGGTTATGAGCCATTTTATTGGCCACCGAAGCTGCCTGAATCCATTCGCTTACATCATGCCAAACCTCATCGTCGTCATGAAGAACTCCTGTGATCTGGTGAAATTTAATTCCTGCTCTCCTGAAGACATTGGCGATTTCAGGAACGGGGCAGGCAGAAACATTAGCCAGCCATTCCCCTGTCATTCTTGTGCGGTCACATGATTTATCAAAGGTCTTATAATCAATGGCTTTATCGGGAGCAAGATCAAGTATAATGACAGGGACTTTCGCTCTTTTGACCACCGGCAAAACAGTTGAAGAAAGAGCGTAGGTGGTCACGTAAAGAAAGATGATATCCACATCTGCCTGCCTGAATTTGTGTCCGGCTTCAACCGCCTTTACAGGATTATCTATAAGGCCAAGATTTGTGATTTCGGAACCATGATTATTCAGGTTTTTACTTACTTCTTCAATGTAACTTTCAAGGCGTTCCTTAAGGCCTTCAAACTGAGGCCAATAAGCGTCAAGGCCTATGCCAAAGAGACCGATTTTAAGAGGGTATTTGTTTTCCATGGAAGAAAGGTAATCAATTTCAGATTTTCCCCGAGAACCTCAGACTGAAACTCCTCGGTGGCTGAATATCACCCGGACGACCCATATATTCAGCGTTAGTGGTGTTTTTTACAGCAAGGGAGAGAGTAAAATTATCAGACAACCTGTAGCCAAGGTTCCAATCCATGAAGAAATATCCTTTGTTATCGTTAATCCAGTAATTATAAAATCCTGGTAGTATGGCCTCCCTGGTCAATGGACTAAGAAAGACCTCATCAATATTCAGGATCTTCGATTTTGTATAGAAGCCCATACCAGTTTCAATCCTCTTCCACGATAAATTTACTGTCAGCTTGCCCGAGTGTTTTCGCCTGTATTTCAAATATGTATCAGTAAGGCGATGTGTGTTTTTATTATACTCAACCGGATAAATAAAGGTATAACCTCCCCCAAATGTGACAGTGAAATTCCCTGAAGTACGGTTCAGAAGGAATTCAAATTCATACCCCATGATGCTTGATTGTTCCACATTATTTGCCTGGAAACCAAAGTCAGGTAAACCGGTGACCGGGTCAGTATATATTGAAAACACATACTCAATGAGCTTGCTATTCTGAGTAAGGAAAGCCGACAGATCTGCCTGTCCCTCCATTTTGCCGATCTTTATTCCCTGCTTAATTCCTATTTCAGTATTCCATCCCGACTCTGACTCCAGATCGGGATTCGGGAATATTTTTACCGAACCAAGAGTAGTGTAGGCAAATTTTTCAGCTATTGAAGGATAGCGGTAACCCTGTCCGAATGAAGCCCGCAAAAAGGTATAATCAGCTGCCTGGTAATTCAATCCGGCCCTGAAAACAGGAACGATCCTGTCGTTTATTCTGTCGAGTGAGTTCTGCTCGACCCTGATACCCGCAACAGCTTCCAGTCTTTTGACAGGCTTAATCTCAAACTGGCTGTAGCCGGCAATATTCAGCCCGTTATGGTCACCAAAGAAATTTGAAGTCACCCGGCTGTTGAATTCGGCAAGTCCGGCGGTGAGGCTGAGCCAGTTGGTCAATTTATACCAGAGCTGATATTCGGAATAGAGCGAAAAGGCGTTGCTGTTGTTCTGCTCGCTTTCAGGAAGTCTGTTTCCGGTATACTGGAATCTCATTCTCAGATCATGTCTGAACCTGTCAGATCTGTTTAATGAGATAAAAGGATCGAGCGAAACAAAAGATCCAAAATTTTCGAGAGCTGTCGATTCATTTTGCTTCAGTGCTCCAAACTCAGCATCCTCCCACAGAACAAAGTCCCTTTTACCCGTGTAGCCTGAATTGATATTAAACCCATATGAAAGTCCTTCAATTTTTTTGTCCAAACGCTTCAGTTTGAAGTTTAATCTCCCAAGTTTTTCATCATTCAGTCTCCTGTACCCATTATCAGCAAGGAATGAAGCACTTATTCCTATTCCGGTATTACCAGATTTCTGGAGGTGTGAAAAGGCAGCACTGGTAAACAACCGTGGAGTTTCCCACCATTTCCAGTTCCTGTTTCGAGGTAAGTCATAAATGCCTCCTTCTGCAAAGAATTG
>Ga0326726_10002774_pt1 | contig 16040 bp, 16 predicted proteins | sample MHFenrmetagenome_2_FD_207603 | JGI IMG/M metagenome (GOLD analysis project Ga0326726, IMG submission 207603) | Lab enriched peat soil microbial communities from Michigan Hollow, Ithaca, NY, United States - MHF15MN | ecosystem: Environmental > Terrestrial > Soil > Wetlands > Peat | place: USA... | reverse complement strand
TCCCCGGGAATTGCAGACCATTCATACGGTATCCATGTAGCCCGAATGGCAGGCCTCCCCGACGAAGTGACGACCCGCGCCCGGGAGATACTGAAGAACCTCGAAGGATCGGATCTCTCTGCGCATAACGGATCCAGGCAGTCGAAGGGGCGCGTCGGGCGACGGGAACTTCAGATGACGCTGTTCGAAATGAAGGATGAGGCCCTCAGGTCGGATATCGCAAATCTCAACGTCGACGGCATGACGCCACTGGAAGCTCTTCGGGTTCTCGCATCCCTTCAGAACAAAGTGCGCAACTCCTGACCTACAGACGACCGGAGAATAATTCATGACGCTTCACGAGATGAAGACTCTCTATGCCTACGATGCCTGGGCCACGAACCGCATCTTCGACGCCGTCGCGATGGTACCGCCTGAAGAGGTCATGCGGGACCTGCACGGAGGTCATCACAGTATTCACGGCACAATTGCCCATATGGTGGGGGCCGCAAGAGTCTGGCTGGCCCGATGGACGGGAGGCCCTGAGATCCCCATCCTCCGTGGAGAAGAGGTTTCCGGGATCGAAGAATTGAAATCCCTCTGGGAGAAGACCGGATACGATCTTGCGAAGTTCCTGGGATCGCTCACCGATCGGAAGCTCCAGGAAACATTCACCATGAAGACTTCGGCGGGCAAAACCTACACGCATATTCTCTGGCAAGTGATGCAGCATCTCGCCGACCATTCGACGTACCACCGCGGACAGGTCGTCCTCATGCTGCGCCAGCTCGGCCACACGCCTCCGGCGGTGGGTCTCATCGGATTCTATCGGGAGACAGTCAAGCTTCCGTAAAGCGCCGCCTCTTTCATCCACTCCCGGCAGCAATGAAAATTCTGCTCTTGAGCGCAAAGCTTCTCCTTCTTGCCTATCTCGTCCGGTTGCTCGTGTTTCTGGCTTTCGAGTACGATCCCGCCGGCCTTGCATTCCATCCTCCCATGGTCCTGACTATTCTGGACATGATCAATCTTTACATGCACGAAGCGGGACACTTTATCTTCCAGCTCTTCGGCAGGTGGGTGTATGTCCTGGGCGGGTCACTCATGCAAGTGCTCCTTCCGCTTTCCCTCCTCATCGTCGTCTGGCGTCAGAATATTTCGCAAATCTGGTATCCGGGTTTCTGGCTCGGGGAAAATCTCGTGAATGTGAGTGTCTATATTAAGGACGCACCGTACCGCCGGCTGAGGCTGCTTGCCAGAGGGCTGATCCACGACTGGAACTGGCTTCTTTCCGGCGATCCTGACGCGGCATTGTGGATCGGGGAGATTGTCTTTCTTGTGGGAATCCTGGTGTGCGCCTTTTCCATAGGGGCGGGCGTCTATTTCGCGGTCCGGGCGTACCGACAGAACATCCCCGAACCGCTGAAGGACTAGCCTCCGCCGTCACCTCTTCGGTCTGGGAAGACGCAGGCCACAGTCGGCAATCGATCCTTTGGAAATCCCCCCGGCGTTCCGTACCTTACATAACCAGCAGCATTTACGGGGGGCAAAACCCCTTCCTTCCGCTGAGATTCATGCAACTTTCGGAGCACCATGGGTCTGTACCCTCAGCCGAATAAGTGGCAATGCGGCCCTTTCGCATTGAAATACGCATTGATCATGCTCGGCAGATTCGTCGACGAGAACCAGATTTCGCGGATCGCAGGTACACACTGGTGGGCGGGAACAGACGAAATCAAGCTTTCTCGGGCCGCCCGGGCTTACGACTGCGAAATGAAGATGATCCGGCGGAAAGATGAGATGCGCGCGAAACGAGAACTTCTTCTGTCGCTCAAAAACGGCTGGCCTGCCCTCCTGTGTGTCGATGCATGGAACCACTGGATTACGGTGGTCAGCGCAGAACGCGGGAAGTTTGTCATCATCGACAGTCGCCGCGCCCCCGTCGTGGCTATCGAGACATGGAGACAATTGAAAAAACGCTGGATGTTCAGGGAAATCGATCCCGAAGATCCGGCCATGCCGAGAATGCTCTATGACCTGCACCCGGTCATACCCCGGTATAGAGTAAAAACGAAAGCTCATTTCTCCCTCGAGCGTGCACGCTATCTTCGTCGCCCCGAAAACAGAGCCTTTGCGTCGCTCTGGGATGAATACTTCACCGACCTTTCCCACATCTGCACGCCTCGCACGCCGCGAGCAGGAAATGTCTTCTCGATGGGCGAGTTACTTCGCCGGCACGGCGCCATGATTCGCGAACAAATTGTGTTCTGGCACGGAGATGTGACACTCGAACAGGTCGGGAAGATCATGCGCAACATGAAGTTCATTGCCGATACGTATGACCTTGTCGTTCGGAGGGGGGATGAAAAAAGGGCGGTCGCCGCGATTACCGCGAACCTTGCCTTCTGGGCTGCCAGCAGATTCGGTATAGGGAAAGTGTACGGCAATGCATAGGGAGGCATGGGGTGAATTGTTGCGAGCAGCTCCATTGCTCCTCGCCATTCTTCTGTTGTTCCAGTCGTCATGCAACCGAAAACCGCGCACGAGCTCTGACGTCGAAGCGGACAGCCTCGCCATCGTCAGGGGTAACCTCCTCTACCGCGCCGAACAGGATTCCTTCTTCAGGATGGACCCTCAGTCTCCCTTCAGAAGAGATACGTCGATCACCTATGCCGGTCTGAAGTGGTTTCCCATTCGGACATCGTTTTGCGGCCAGTCTGTGCTCCATACCTATGCCGACCCCGAAACGGTTACCGTGATGGGGACCCGGGGAGAAGCGCGGAGGCAACTACGGTACGGGTACTTCGAGTTCCCCATCCCCGGTGACGACGGAACGCCGGTCAAGGTCCGGCTCAATGTTTATAAATTCACGCCATACGACAGCCTCCGGTTCGCCCGCTATCGCGAGAACCTCAACGTCTGGTTTACCGATCGCACGAGCGGAGAAGAAACGTATCATGTCGGCCGTTACGTTGACGTGGGGGATGATATGCATGATCCACGACATCTGTACACGATCGATTTAAACAAAGCCTACAATCCTTACTGTGCTTACAGCTCGTTGTACTCCTGCGCAATCCCGCGCCGGGAAGATCACCTGGATGTGTTCGTCCGGGCGGGCGAAATGACGTACCACGAGTAACGGGCGCGGCCAACTTTCGACTATGGACCAGCACAAACTTTATCGTACCATCAGGCTTCTCAGCGAGGAAAAGTTCAAGAGTGAAGAACAACTCCTTGGACACGTTCTCGAAAATATCATCACGAATGAAGCAATCCCCATTAAAGGTGGACGCATTTGGAAGCTTGATCACGCCGCGGGCACGTACCGCCTCCTCTGCCAGTATGGCGAAATTGAACCTATAAAGAAAAACTTCCGGATACGGGTAACTGATTATCCCCTGTTCCTTCAGCTCGACAAAAAGGGGACGGTCGTCGGCACGGAAACCAACCGGTATCTTCGCCAAAGAGGCATCCGGCATTACTCCGCCACGGGCATTGGCGAAAAAGTTCGGTGGAAAGAGTACGATCTCTACCAGTACGTCATCGCCATCAATGCCGACTATCTCAAGCATGATATGCTCTATGCACTCAATATAGTCGGGAGTGCATTGACTGCCGCGCTGCGCGGAAGGAGGAGCGAAACCAAGGCGACCGCTTTGGAACGCGATCTGGACAAGGCACGCGAAATTCAGCAGAGCATCCTTCCGGCCCACGAATTGAGGTTCAGCAACTACGACCTGTACGGCGTGTCGCTTTCCGAACGGGTTGTCGGAGGCGACTTCTTCGATTACCTGCAGTCTGCGGAAGACAGGGACCGGCTGGGCGTGGTGGTAGGGGACGCCGCCAGCAAGGGGCTTTCGGCGGCGGTCCAGGCCCTGTATGCCTCCGGTGCTCTGCGTATGGGCGTCGAATTTCAGACAAAAATGACAGCTCTTATCGGGCGATTGAACCGGCTCGTCAACAGAGCCTTCACGGCAGAGCATTTCATTTCCATGGTCTATCTCGAGCTTACCGAGGGTGGGAACGGCCTCGTTTCGTACGTCAACGCCGGTCACAGTTACCCGATTCTCCTCCACGCCGCCGGCGGTGAAACTGAAACGCTGCACGCAACAGGACAGCTTATTGGGCCGTTTCCGAACGAGAAATACAGTACGGATTTCGTCATCATGCATCCCGGGGATGTCATGATCCTGTATACCGACGGCATTGTTGAAGCGTCAAACGAGCAGAGGGAGATGTTTGGCGAGGTACGGCTCGTTCAGAAGCTGAGAGAACACCGCACGAAAACCCCCAAACAAATCTGCGAGCATATCCTGGAAGAGGTTCAAATCCACAACCGGCTTGTCGAGTTCTCGGACGATAAGACCGTTGTTGTTATCAAAAGAGCTAGGTAAAGCCCCCCCCGGGGGGTCAGGATTAAGAAAATTTCAGGAATGCCCTGTTGACTTTCATAGCCCCCTTCCATACTTTGACGCATCTTTTTACGGGGACTGTTCCCTACCATATTTTATACAAGGAGGGTTTGTCATGAAGCGGATTGTCGGAGTACTCTTTCTCGTGCTCGCATTTGCCGGTGCCCAGGTGAGTGTCTACGCGCAGGACACGACGAAGGCGATGGACAAGAAGATGGAAAAGATGGGCATGCATAAGGAGAAAATGGGCGAGAAGATGGAGAAGACCGGCGAGAAGATGGGCAAGAAGGGCGAGCACATGAAGAAGAAGGGTGAGAAGATGGAAAAAGCCGGCCAGACTATGGGCAAGAAGGGCGAGCACATGGTGAAGAAGGGTGAGAAGATGGAAAAAGCCGGCCAGACTATGGGCAAGAAGGGCGAGCACATGGTGAAGAAGGGTGAGAAGATGGAGAAGGCCGGAGAGAAGATGGAGAAGAAACCCGAGTAATTCAGTCGATTGATTCTCTCAGAGACTGCAGCAACAGGGAGGCGCCGGGCGCCTCCCTGTTCGTTTTTAGCGCACCAGCAACATTTTGATGGTACGGGTTCCCGTCGGAGCGGTCAGCCGGCAGATATACACGCCGCTCGCGGCACCCGCCGCGTTCCAGTTTCCGCGATGTACCCCCGCTGTCGCCCAGCCATCTACGAGAACCGCCACCGTCCTTCCAAGGAGATCATACACAGCGAGCCGAATCCTGCCCGACTCCGGTAACTGGTAGGAGATTGACGTTGAGGGGTTGAAGGGATTCGGGAAGTTCTGGTCCAGAGCGAAAAACGCGGGAACGGATCGATCCGCCCGCACTCCGACAAGCGCCTCCCCCGCGAAGCGATATATGCCGGCAGTGCCCAGATAGCTGACAATATAGAGTTCGCCGTTCTCGTCGGTCCCAAAAGAGGAAATAGGAAACGTGGCCTTGAGCAGGAGCGAGTCGGCGGTCAGACCTCCATTTTCGTACCGCAGCATCCAGATTCTTCCCGTGCCATAGTCGGCATAAACGTATGCACCGCTGAGGAACGGCTGCCGGTATCCCCGGTAGACGTATCCTCCCGTAATGGCAATGTTGCCGTTGGTATGAGGATAATCTTTGATCGGCAACGTAAGGCCTGTTGTGTCGCAGGTTCCGCCTCCCGGTCTGCAGATGGTTCCCTCCATGATTCTCCAGCCATAGTTCTTTCCTTTCTCAACGATGTCGACCTCTTCCCGCGCACCCTGGCCGACATCGCCCACCCAGAGCTGACGGGTCGGCGGATCGAAACTCCACCGCCACGGGTTCCTGAATCCCCAGGCCCAGATTTCTTCGCGCCATCCGGAGGAGTTTCCGGCAAAAGGGTTGTCCGGAGGAATGGCATAGTGAGTCGTTGCCGTCGTGTCATCCACATCGATCCGGAGTATTTTCGCAAGGAGCACGGATCTGTTCTGACCGTTGCTGTCGGGGTCGTTTGCATCGCCGCCGTCCCCCATGCCGATGTAGAGATACCGGTCCGGGCCGAAGGCAATCATCCCTCCATTATGGTTTGTGAAAGGCTGGTTGATCTCCAGGATTTTGAACTCGCTTAGAGAATCCGCACGGTCCTGGTCATCCTGGCGAACGCGATAACGCGCCACGACCGTTCGCAACGGATTGGGAGCCGTATAGTTCACGTAAAAATATCCGTTGGAAGAAAAGTCGGGATGGAAGGCAAGCCCGAGGAGCCCCTCTTCGTTTGTGGGGGAACTCAATTTGCCGGTGATATTGAGGAATGTTTTCGCTGTTGTGGCCGCAGAGTCGTTCTGAAAAACCTTGATCAGGCCGTTCTGCTGCACAACGAAGAGACGGCGTGTTCCATCGCCGGCGCTGGTAAGAAAGATGGGATTGGAAAACGTCAGGTTGGGGAATGCGTTGACGATGCTGACTCCCTGAGACCTGCCCGTCCACATCGCCACGAAACTGACGAGCAGGAGGACGATGGTACGGCCGATGCCATGTCGCATGATGTGACCCCCTCCGAATAATGTACATTCTCCAGCAACCCGCGCACTGCAACGCCGGCAAATGTCGCGGAGTTATTTTGCTATGACCATCTTTCTCGTTTCCGAGAAACCGGGTGCAATAAGGCGGTAGAAATAAATACCGCTCGGAAGATCTGCTTTGGCAAATTCGAAATAGTGCGTCCCGGCCGGCTGCGTACCTTCAAACAGACGGGCCACCTCCTGGCCCAGGAGATTAAACACCGTCAACCGCACATAGCCTGCCCGCGGAAGGGTGTAGCGAAGCGTCGTTGCCGGGTTGAAGGGATTCGGAAAATTCTGTTCCAGCACAGACTCGACATGCGAGGCCTTCTCGCGACCGAGGAGTCTGGACACCACGACGTTGAATTGAGATATCCCCGGGGACGACGAAGTCTGTGCCTTGCCATCACTCGCTGTGACGTACCAGAAATATGGCCTGCTCGTCGATGGCATGAGTATGCGAATGGAGTCTGCTTTTCCCGCTGCTACATCCATCCGGGCAGGACTATCGAAGGAAAGCACCGTGTCGACATGGACGACATACTCTACGGAGTCTCCGTCCGGATCGATTGATGTGTTCCAGGAAAATACCACATAAGGTTCCTCCCCCAGGAATCGGGACTCCTCTCCCTCCGCGGGACGACGGATGGAGAATGTCAGCGGAGGATCATTCACGTTTTCAACGGTGATGCTGAAGTGCTGATCGGCCCACCCCGCCCCGTTTCTGGCCCGGAGACTCACCTTCTGCGGACCCCCAAGAGCCTGCGCGTTGCTGGGGGCCCACTGCAGCGACCATGTTGTGCTGTCGATCGTCATGCCCGCAGGAGCTGAGAGGAGCTCGAGTTCCGGTGGTGTGCCTTGGAATTCCGGAGTGTATCTATAGCTGACTCCCTGAGTTGCTGTCAGAGGCGGAGGTCCAGCGAATTGTGGCTGCACAGGCGAGAGTCTGAGAATCCTGCTCCCCTGATACGGACCGCTGACCAGGTAGATACAACCATCCGGACCGACCTGAACGTCAGCGAAACCTGTGTTGGAGCGGTACCATGGTTCGGGCACGGTGGTGTCGATGAGTCCGACCCGGGGACCGATCCAGAGCCTGGGCTCCACGTTGCCGGCAAACAGAATCCGCCCGCGAAGGCGGGGAAAAGCATCTCCGCGATACACTGCAATGCCGGTCAATGCCAGTTGATCGGCATTGTGCGCCACGTACAGAGGCTGGGGGCGGGTCTTCTCGCCAGTCGTTTCCGCCAGGTGCGCCGGCCACCCGAGATTGGCCCCCCGGGAGAGCCGGATAATTTCATTGACATCATGGGGTCCCCCCTCCATCACGTAGAGCAGACCGGTCGCCGGGTCGAATGTCAGCCCCCTCGGGTCACGCAGACCGGTGCACCAGTAGAGCCTCCTCGGGTATGGATTGTCTCCCGGGACCGAGCCCCAGGGAGTGAGGCGGAGGATCTTGCCGCGGAGATTTCTCCCGCCAAGAGTATCCTGAGCATTCGAGGGTCTGACTCCGTGGTCGCCCACCGCAACATAAAGGTTGCCGTCAGGCCCGAACCGCAAAGGGCCGCCATTGTTGATCGTCGCATCGTCCCGCCTCGCAATAAAGAGCAGGAGCTGCGGCGAGACCCCAATCCCCGAGGAGTCGCGATAGCGTTCGAGGATGCCCGCCCGATCTGACGCCCGAACGAAATAGACATAAACGTATGGCGAGTCTGGGTAGGATGGATGAACCACAAGACCCAGAAGGCCCTGCTCTCCTTCATCCTCTACGGGAATGGCACAAAAGGGAGATGATTGCACTGTGCCATTGTACAGGAAGACCCTCCCGGTGTTCCGTTCCCCAATGAAAAACTCGCCCTCACTTCCCGGCAGGAATGCAATGGTTGAGGGGAGTTGAATGCGCGGACCGCGAGCGAGCGTATCCACGCGGTATTCCTGCCCGTGAAGGATTGCCGGGAGAATAACAATACCGATAAGGCTGAAGCGTCGAAGCAATTGATTCATTCACGTACTGATGAGAACACGCGATCAATTCAGGTAACAAACGATCACATCCCCATAACCAGGCTCCGGCATCCATCGCCGTCCGTCCGCATTCATTTCTTGTACAAATATGCGGCCGGAAGGAAGCGAGCTCCCGTCCCGTCTGCGACAACAAACTTCGCCGTATTATAGATGGCGGCACTGCCGTACTCTCCACGCTTCGAGAGAGCGTAAAACACTACGTTGAAGTTCGGTCGGCCATGTTCATCACTCAGACGCTTCACGATGTTATGGCCGACAATACGTTTGCAGGCTTCAAGACAGGCCTGCTCGGGGGATTTTCCCTGGCGCATGTACTCAACAATCATAACACAGCTGCAGTTCACAAGATTTGCTTCCCCGCGCCCCGTCGAGCCCGCCGATCCGATTTCGTTGTCCACGTAGAGCCCCGCCCCGATGATCGGCGAATCGCCGACCCGTCCCGGAATCTTGTATGCAAGTCCGCTGGTGGTTGTTACACATGAAATGTCCCCCTTCGCGTCGAGTGCGCTGCAGTGAATTGTCCCGTAGTGTCGGACAAAGGGTTGAAAATTCTTCCCGATGTCACGGTCGCTATCGCTGTGCGGCGGCAGCCAATCATCCTGCGTCGAGCTGGATTCCTTCCATCGGAGCCATTCCTCGCGTGCCGCATCTGTCAGGAGATTCTCTTCCTGAAAACCGTGCGCCTTGGCGAAGCGGAGCGCTCCTTCCCCGACAAGCAAGACATGGTCCGTCCGTTCCATCACCAGCCGTGCCACACGCGACGGGTTCTTGATGTTGCGAAGCGATGCCACTGCGCCAGCCATATGATTTGGACCGTGCATCACGGCCGCATCCAACTCTACCACCCCCTCTTCATTGGGGAGACCGCCATAACCGACACTGGTATCGTTCGGATCGTTCTCGACAATGTTCACTCCGGCAATCACCGCATCCAGGGTGCTGTTCCCCTGATGAAGGAGTTCCATCGCCTTCGATGCTGCTGCAAGCCCGTTTCCGCTTGATATCACTAGCGGAGCACCCGAGGTTGCAGTCTGACTGGCTCCATACTCTTTCAGGAGGGACTCGCCGGTGATCACGCCGCCTCCCACTATTGCTGCTGTCTGAAGAAATGAACGCCGTGTGGTCTTCATTTGTGGATCGCAGGAAATTGTCGGTTACGCAAAAATAGCGAGAAGGTCTCCGATTGTCAAATCGCGCGCGCTGTTGGAAATGAAGTCAGTGAGGCATACATTGGGTTGAATGAACAGATGGTGATCCTCTTCTTCAAACCGTATGGAGTGCTCTCCCAGTTTTCTGAGGGGGGGCGATGGGAGACCCTTGCACAGTACGGTCCTTTCCCTCCCGGGGTGTATGCTGCCGGACGACTTGACGCCGACAGCGAGGGACTTCTTGTTCTGACAGACGAAAACGCCATCAAAACACGACTCGCTGATCCCCGGTTTGCCCATGATCGCACGTATCTTGTTCAGGTTGAACGATCACCTTCTGCCGAGGCGCTCCACCGCCTTCGAAGCGGAGTCCTTCTTGATGGACAAAAAACCCGGCCCGCTAAAGTCCGGCTCCTTCTCCGCGCGCCGGAGCTTTCGCCACGCCGCGTTCCGATACGCTTCCGGAAGAATGTTGCCACTGCATGGGTTGAACTTACCATTACGGAGGGTCGCAACAGGCAGGTCCGCAGAATGACCGCAGCCGTCGGTCATCCGACGTTGAGGCTGCTGCGGATGCGGGTTGGAACGCTGACGCTGAAGGGTTTGTTGCCGGCGGAAACACGGGTGCTCACCCAGGACGAAGTAAAGCAACTCAAGCTGTCCCTTGGAATTTCCCGGCCGGAATGGTGAGTCATCCAAGATGCAGCAAACGCTCAGTCGTCCGGATCCTCAGGGGGCACTTCTGGCGTTGGAGCCCCGCCTGGCGCGGGCGGGATCGGCAGCGATCCGCTGTCACGATATAGTGTGATTCCCCAGTACTGTTGATCTTCGGGCGGTTCGCTGTTCCAATCGCCGTATGAATGCGAATCGTCGCTCTTGTATCTCAACCGGTACTCTCCCCGGTCAAGCAGGATGGTTGTGTTCACCATGCGGTTCTTCCGCGCCCCGCCGGCATGGAACGTCATGCCATATGTCATCTCCCAGATGACCTTCCCCGTGCGTGCATCTTCGATCCAGCCGTAGTCATACATCTCGCGGTTCTGCCCCTCTCCAATCGCATAGATGCGTACGCGGGTTGACTTGTCAAGCGAGAAGGATTCAGTGAGATCGGCATTATCCCCCGCCTGCCTGATCTGCGCGATCTTTCCCTTGTCTCTTTCTTCTGTGAATTTCACCACAACGCCAGGATTCCAGCGATCACCGGTCCCCATCAGCGTTATCCCGTAGTGTTCTTTGTCGAATGGGGGATCTGCGTTCCAGTCATCGTAGCTGTGGGAATCATCGGAGACGTAATTCACGACATAGTCTCCGCGGGGAAGGCTCATGACTTCATCGACATACCGGTTCTTGGCATCTCCTCCGCCATGGTACGTGTGATCAACATCCATGGTCCACATCTTCTCTCGGGTCCGCGCGTTGAGAATCGTGCCGTAGTCCGCCATGGTCCGGCGAGAGTTATTCCTCTCACCGAAAGCATAAATCCGGATTTTTGCGTCATCACGAAGTGTAAATCCTTCCGACCTGAACTCACTGTTGCGGACTCGGACGAGACTCAGGAACACATTGCGGTCTTCCTGGTACGGCAGAGTTTTGAATCCCTGACGTTCTCTCTCGCTGTTAACGGAGACCGTAATCCCCCAGTTCAGCGGATCGAAAGGCGGATTGTCATTCCAGTCCGCTTCGGAATGACTCCCATCCGTGATAAAGTAGAGAATGTACTCCCCCCGCGGCAAGGTCACATCGTCCGTGTACTTGATGTTTTTTGCTGCGCCGCCAGCCTCCGAACAATTTCGCGATTGCATTTCCCAGACCCGTTTGCGGTCTGCGGCGTTGACAATCCACCCATAGTCGGCAGGGTCGCTTTCGCTCCTGCCCTCCGCCACAGCGTACAGACCCAGCGTGGTTTGCCCGGCGAGCGAAAAATCTTTCCTGACTGTCTCATTATCACCAAGACCGGTTGCCGAGAGGACGACATTTGCGCGCTCACGCGGAGGCGTAAATGTTGTGACGCCCACGGATGCATCCACCAGGAGATCAACTCCCCATTGCGTCGACCGCTTCTTCCAGTCCTTATCGATATCATCCGACCACCAGCTTTTCAGCCAGCCAAAGAAATTTTTCTTCTCGCCTTTGTTCCCTTCAAACAGCGGGCTATTGCGGTGATCGACATTTGTTTTGAAGTGACTGAAGGTAGTGTGGTATGCAAAAACTGCTGCTGTAAAGTAGACCTCGTAGGCGCCGCGCGGGAGGGTGACTTCACCATCAAAGGAGCGGTCGTCACGCGACTTCGACGTATTATCGACGGTCATTTGCCAGGCAATCTCGCGCGTGTCGGCGTTGATGATCCACGCGTACGCGTTCATCTCATCATTGCGATTGTTCCAGCCGTAGTCACCGCCAGCCCCGAGCGCACGCACGTGCACACGTGCTTCCCGGTCCAGTTCAAATCCGGCATACTTCAGCTCCTGCGAGCTGAGATCCCGCAATGAGGCGATCTGCTTTTCACCTGCGGTCACAGAGCCCGCACACACCAAGAGCAAGATTGCTGCCCTCGCTGACCGTTGAAGCATTTGTTCGGAATTCATCATTCCTGCGTTCTCGTTGTGTCGATACCACTCCTTCTATGGTTTTACGACTTCCCATGTCGATTGTTGCGACATCGCCACGAGAGTCGAATGAGATATCTTAGCAAAATCGGGCCATTTTCCTTGATTTTCCCCATTTTGCACGTTACCTTGACGTGAAGCACACCGGCGGATAAACAACAAAGAATCCATGCGCGAGTATCTCGATCTCGTAGAACGCGTTCTCACACGCGGCGTCCTCAAAGAAAACCGGACCGGGGTGGACACCCTCTCCTGCTTCGCAGAGCACTATACTGTTGACCTCAGCAGGGGTTTCCCCCTGCTGACGACGAAGAAGGTGAACTTTAACGCGATGTTGTACGAGGTTCTCTGGTATCTGTCCGGCGAGGACCACATCCGGAATTTGCGCAAACACACACGCATCTGGGACGCCTGGGCAGATGAGGAGGGAAATCTCGAGTCAGCTTACGGTCGTTATTGGAGGAGGTTTCCGAGCGCGAGAATCAACCCGCAGACCGGCAGTTACGAAGTCGTCGAGGTCGACCAGATAGGACGGGTGATAGAGCTTCTGAAGACAGACCCTAACTCCCGCCGCATGGTCGTGACGGCGTGGGAACCGGGAAATGCCCTCAACAGCAAACTTCCTCCCTGCCACTATACCTTCGCATTTAATGTTCAGTCAGGGAAACTCTGCTGCCACCTGACACAACGATCGGGCGATATCGCCATCGGAATCCCCTTCAACCTCGCCGCCTATGCTCTTCTGACACAAATCCTCGCGCAGGAATCAGGCCTTGACCCGGGCTTCTTCAGTCATACCATAGTCGATGCTCATATCTACGTGAACCACATCGACGGCCTGAAGCAGCAATTGACGCGATTTCCCAGGTCGCTGCCGCGGCTTGAAATTCAAAAGAAACCGATGGATCAACTCACCTTTGACGATTTCTCGCTTATCGGTTACTCGTGCTATGAGCCAATCAAGTTCGAGGTGGCTGTGTGACGGTGGCAATCATTGCGGCTTTGGCAAAGAATCGGGTGATCGGCAGGAACGGAATTCTACCGTGGCACATCGGGGAGGATTTGAAGCGGTTTAAGCGATTGACGGTTGGAAGCACCGTCCTGATGGGCCGCACCACATGGCAATCTCTCGGCAAACCCCTGCCGGAGAGAAGAAATGTCGTCCTCAGCTCGCGGGTGATACCGGACGCTGAATATTACCGATCAGTGGGGGAGGCCTTCGAAGCACTGAAGACCGAACAACGGGTCTTTGTCATCGGGGGCGGCAACGTCTTTGCGCAGGTACTGGATCGGACCGATGAACTTTATCTGACGATTCTTGACCGGGAGGTCGAAGGCGACACCTACTTCCCCCGGTATGAGCATCTCATCGGGACAGTCTTCATGGAGGTTCACAGGGAGCCGCGGCCCGGATTCACGTTCATCGACTACGTCCGCATCCCGTCATAACGTAACCGGACAGCATAGGGGCTACGGGCTCTTACGCCGCTTCCCGGTTCCATCGGCAGAAACCTTCCTCAGCGGAAACTCGGTTTCTCCGGATTCGTCCTTCCAGGAAAAAACCAGAAAATAGGATTCAAATCCTATATCGTATCGGAATCTGCACTCGCACCTCTTTATCCTCCGGTAAGGTTTGTCGAGAGGACTGAGATGAAGCGGAATTGAATCCCCCTTCACAAGCTCCGATTCCAGATCACCCGAAACGATCCCCACGTACGTTTCCCGTCTCTTCTTTCGCCCATTGCGGTCACTGATGTGTTCGGTGATCACGTAGGATAGATTCCCCTGCTCCGATTCAAATATTCTTGTCCGGTTACGGGTTATCTGACCATCCTGTGTCGTCGCCTGAATCATCGTACCGGTATATTCCCCAACCAGCTTCTTTTCGAGGTCTATTCCAAAGATCCTGGGTTGCTTCATCCCTATTCCTCGATGTTTCTGCTCCCCCGAGGTTCTTGAAAATGCCGCGATGCCCCTCCGTTCCAGAAGAACATCCCTTTATATACATAGCCGCATTTCGAGGTTTGTGCAGAAAATCAGGAGCAGGTTTCAGTTTGATTTCAATTTTCGTATTTTGTGAATATGAAAGAAGTTGCGGTCGGTATACTCAGAAAAGGGTTCAAGGTCCTTATCTGCCAGAGACGGGCTACGGCGGCCTATCCGCTGAAATGGGAATTCCCTGGTGGGAAGATTGAACAGGGCGAAACCCCTGCGGAGGCCCTGCGAAGAGAACTGGACGAGGAGCTTGGCATAGATGTAACCGTGGAAAAGGAATTTCAAAGGCAGGAGTGGGAATACCGCGATTCATCGTCTTCGAACGGCGACGGGAAATTCAGAGTTTTCTATTTCCTGGTCGAAAAATACTCCGGAGAACCCACAAATCGGGCGTTCGAACAAATAATGTGGGCACAACCGGTGGATCTGCCCATGATGGATATTCTTGAGGGCAACCGGAAAGTCATCGACCTGCTTGTCGATCATGACAGAGAACGGGGTACACCATAAGATCGTCCGGTCAGTTTTGCGCTGGTACGACCGTAACGGGCGACGTCTCCCATGGCGTGGCATTCGCAACCCTTACAGGATCCTCGTTGCGGAAATCATGTTGCAACAGACTCAGACGGGCAGAGTGACGGAGAAATACCGACCCTTTCTAAAGAAATTCCCGACACTCCGATCACTGGCGGAGGCTCCTCTGCGAAACGTCATTGTTGCATGGGGCGGCATGGGCTACAACAACCGCGCAGTACGCCTGCACGCACTTGCCCGCGAACTCATGAACCACCAAGGCGGAAAACTACCCGCGCATGAGGATGAACTGAGGTCGCTTCCCGGCATCGGACCATACACTGCGGCCGCGCTTATGGTTGCGGTTCACGGCACGCCCGTTCCCGTCGTTGACATCAATGTCCGCCGGTTTCTCTCACGCGTATGCTGGCCCATGCATCACCTCAACGATGTTCAGAGCGAGGCAGTGATCTGGCAGAAAGCGGGCGAGCTCCTTCCAAAGCAGCGGGTATACGACTGGACGCAGGCCCTCATGGATATGGGAGCTACGGTATGTACCGCTCGCAATCCTGACTGCACATCCTGCCCCGTCTCGGGATTGTGCGCATCGAAGGAAGGGATGCTGAGGGTTCTGCGCCCTTCTTCAAAACGGGAACAGGGAAGAGGCGGGATTCCCAACCGGATCTTCCGCGGGAGGGTCGTCGACCTGCTGCGCGAGAGAGCTGGCCGGAAGTGTCTGCCGATTGGTGAAATTGGAAACCGGATTTATCCCGGCTTTTCAACCCGCGATGCGTCATGGCTCGAGGGTCTTTTGCATGACCTGCAAAAGGACGGACTTGTAAAGATTCGGGCCTCACGCATCCCGCCATGCGTTTCACTCGGATGACCGTCGCGCCGAAATACCGGTCCATTGACGATCTCCGCCGGGATCACATGCAGCGCAGGGATGAAATCAGAAATCGCCTCGCTGAATTTGCTGCCGTGCCAGCTTCGGAATATTATTATGAGCTGGCCTATTGTCTGATGACTCCCCAGTCAAGCGCTGCCAACGCGGGGAAGGCCGTCGATACCCTGAAACACGCAAACCTGTTGGAATCGGACATCGATCCATCCAACGTGCTCGTATCCAAAACGCATTACATACGCTTTCACAATACGAAAGCCCGCTGGCTGCTCGAGGCCAAAAAGAAACTGCCGGAAATTCTTTCGGTGTTGAACGGGGAACTTCCTTCTCCGGAAGTCCGGCGCTGGCTTGTTGAGCATGTGCACGGCCTCGGATGGAAAGAGGCGTCGCATTTTCTGCGTAACATCGGCCATCGCAACCTGGCTATAC
>Ga0326726_10002773_pt1 | contig 16045 bp, 17 predicted proteins | sample MHFenrmetagenome_2_FD_207603 | JGI IMG/M metagenome (GOLD analysis project Ga0326726, IMG submission 207603) | Lab enriched peat soil microbial communities from Michigan Hollow, Ithaca, NY, United States - MHF15MN | ecosystem: Environmental > Terrestrial > Soil > Wetlands > Peat | place: USA... | reverse complement strand
TCAGGAACATCTGTACGACAAACTCAGAGATCTCCGATCATACTGAAATCCCTCACGTATAAAAACCTCCAACGGGGCTGAAGGAATAGCCGCTGGCCGGGTGGCTTTTGAACAATGGATGAAACCTTACGGACCGTAACCCCTATATTAATCAGGTACGATGATTGCCGCCGCCGAAGGGACGCCCCCGCTGCGGATTGGTGACTAAAAATTTTTAAAAAAAATCTCTTACCCGCCGTGACGCGGAGAGGCCCTGAACCGGGGGTCCTTCGTAGAAAGTATAATTTTCATGATTAGTGTGTGAATTGAATAGATTCGTGTTCTATTTTACAAAGCCGAACAGCACTCTCTCTAAAAAACCCTCTCAAATGTCCCTAAGAGAAAAACCGTGCATCATACTACATCAAGAAAAAATTATTCAGGTTTTTGCCAACGCGGCACTCTGAATCCCGGTTATACGGATCTGGTAGATGATCTGGCGTAAATCATCCATTTTTAACTTTTCAATAAGAAGTTCCTGCTCTTTGAGTTTTTTCAATGCATAACGAACAGTCCGCGGATGAAGACTTGTTTTTTTCACCAGGTCTTTCTGGGTCATCGCACGACCTGAATCCAGGATCTTCATCACTTTTTTTGAAGAGCGGGGAAGTTTAGTTGCAGTCATATCCGAAAAGGACAAGCTTAATCGCAGCTTGCCCCGCATCCCTCCTTTTCTTTCAGGTCAGATTCCTCTTTATCCGTGAGGATCGAAGCAAGCGCCTTATGCACGAAATCCTTAAAGGTATTTATGGTCCCCCAGTTTTCCGTAAGGTAAGCATCCGAACGTTCATGGTCTGGAAAAATGATAACATTTCCATCTTCATTCGGTCCTGAAACATATTTTCTGCCCCGGTGATGACTTTCCTGTTTCTTTGGTATCCGTGAATCGACCACCCAGAATGTCTGTGCGTCCTGCGCACTGACATAGATTTCATGTTCCAGTTCAAATTTTTTCAGGATTTCCGGTATTTCTTGCTGCATTTTCATCACCTTTTTTACCTGTGTTCCCTGCCGGTCTTCTCTCCATTACCTGAGGACACAGACTGCCTCCGGCACTCTGATGAGGATTGCCAGACTCTCTACTACATAGAATTCCAGATTGTCTCCTGCCGGTCCATTGTAACCGACAGCCATGTCCTGACCGATGCAAAGAGAGCAGAACTGGCGACCTGATGCAAGGAGAACACCACCTTTTTTCAGGAGGGGAGCTTTGACAACACCTTCTGATACGATTGAACGGATATGATCCAGCTCGGTCCCATCCCCCTGGGGATACCTGCGTAACAGAAGATTGTACAGGGAAGGGGCAAGAGCCATGCAATAGCCCCCGTGAAACCCCGCATCATCCAGTTTTGTCACGGCTTCGATGATCTGATCTGCTGCTGTACCGACCTTATCCCATTTTGTCAGAGTCTGGGAACTGGTTCCTTCAACAGTTAATAATCCCGGTGAGCCGGAAATACCCTGGAAAATTATATGGTCTTCTTTTGCAGCACAATCCATTGCTGCGCACGCAACAGAGCCTCCATCAAAAGTAAGGTTATCCTTTTCGAAGGCTGCAAGATCGCGTTTTCCCAGACTGAATCCGGATTTTATCACATTAACCGGAACGAAACTGCTTACAAAAACCCCATCTTCCTGTTCACAGTCAGTGAGGGGTACTACTTTTAATCCGTACCCATAGGGTCCGTCAAGAGAGATCAGACGGCGGCCGGCAAGCTGGCTTTTTGCCGCTTCGATCATAATACTATCCAGCAGTTTCCACGTATCAGCTCCGATAGGAGCCTCCTTGCGCCCAAGATACACATTTTCCATTTCACACACCTCTTATCCTGTTTTTAACGATCCTACCGTGGGTATTTCCTTATCCACGGTTCCCTGTCCTGACTGTGCAATCTTTGCTGACAAAGCGTTCACTTCAAGAGCACCTTTTTGTAAGAACTCATCCTCATCACCGGTGAGAATAGCCAAAAGCCTGGCAAATTCCCCGGCATGGACACGCTCTTCATTCGCTATATCAATAAGCACTGCCTTTGCAACCGGGTTATCGGTCGCATCAGCATGTGCCGTATACGCATGCACGGCTTCATGTTCCGCAGCAAGGTCCAGCCGGATTGCCCGGACGAGTTCTTCTGACGTCAATTTCCGTTCCGGGATTTTACCACTAAATGGGTTGACAAATTCTGGCATCTTTTACCTCTTTTCACATCATCTGATTATTTGTGTCCTTTTGCATACCGAAGAAAAAGAAACAATTCTTTTTTGAGCTGTTGCTTATTTCTTCAGCAGGTCAAACCGATTGCTCACCATATCCCAGTTCACGATATTCCAGAATGACTCAACAAATTTCGCACGGTCATTCTTGTAATCCAGATAGTATGCATGCTCCCATACATCGAGCACAAGGAGTATCGCAAAACCGGGAATAATGTTTACGTTGTGTTTCTCCACCTGCAGGATAAGCGGCCTCTGGGTTTTCTCACAGTAGGTTACTACAGCCCATCCTGAACCTTCGGCACTGGTTGCAGTCTGGGAAAATTCCTTTTTAAACCGCTCAAATTTCCCAAATTCGCCATCGATTGCCTTAGCCAGTTCCCCTTTCGGTACTCCACCGCCTCCCTTTCCCGCGGGTGCAAGATTCTCCCAGAACCGGTTATGGAGTCTGAAACCCCCGATATGAAACGATAGTTCCTTAAGGGTCGCCTTTAAATCAAGGTCCGCATCGTCCTTTCGGGCCTTGTCCAGTTTTTCAAGAACTGCATTTGCACCGGTAACATATGCCTGGTGATGCTTCAGGTGATGCAGTTTCAGTTGCTCTTCCGATATATACGGCACCAAGGCAGTATACTCATAGGGCAGTTTCGGTAACGAATACAACTTGATTGGTTCCATACATCAGTGCTCCTTCCTAGCCTTCCCGCCCGGATACAAAGACAGGATTTTCATCTGATGGCAAGGGTATTGGAAAATGAAGTTTTATAGACTATTGCTCATTACTCAGATTTTGAAACAAAGAGTGAAACAACCGGCATCAAAAAAGGATTACGCAATAATCATAAAAAATTCACTTTGAAGGATGTTTTTCCTCTTTTTTTCTGATGACTGCAGATGCAATTTTTTAAGACAAATTCATTTTCATCGCGAGTTGCAATTTCAAGATACGATACACTCTTCTCATCCCCTATAGCAGTAAGTGCGAGTGCAGCTCCCATCCTTACACGCCAGTCCGGATCCTTCAGGGCATCACCAAGACGATCGGCAGAGGCAGGATCCGCTATCTGCGTGAGAGCGGCAATCGCATGTCTTCTCACGTCTGATTTCTCATCCCGTAATGCAAGTAAGAGGGCGTCTGTGGCTGCGTGTGCACGAAGCTTTCCAAGAGCTTCTGCCGCTCTCATCCGGACTGACCAGTCGCCATCGCGAAGGGTGAATCAGAGGATCTACAGCCCGCGGGTCACCGATCTGGCCGAGCGCCCATGCAGCCCGCAGGCGGACAACACTGTCCCTGTCATCCAGTGCGGGAATGAGATGTGCAACTGCTGTCGGTCCAATCCGTGCGAGAGCAAATGCTGCTCCCCCCGTTTGTCTTCATTCTTATCGGATAAGTCCCTGATTAATTCCGGTATCCTGGCTGAGGATTTATCCATTCATTTCACCTGGTCATATCTTCGGTAGATACATTTTATGCATTATCCGTTTAGTTTGCCCGTTTTTTCACCGCAATGTCATAGACCAGCCAGTTCCTCTCCCATTCCGGATTTTTGGATTTGAGCATGGCAAGGACCTTTGTTTTGATCTCCTGGGTTGTGATGCCCTCTTTAGCTATCCGTTCGATATCCCCGGCAATAGTTCTTGCAATGTCAGGTGGTGCACCAGACTTGATAGCACTCACCACAATTTTTTCAGGTACAAATAGTTCTTTTCTTCCATCTCTTTTTTTTAACATGAACATACCAGAACACCCTACCTTTTCTCTTTCATTCATCAGAAGCAATGAAAAAATATCAGGGGATTTTGGTCCCCCAGAGTGCATGTTCATAGCGCTGGGCTTTCTCTGCACCCTTCATGCAGAAGGATTTATTCTTCAGTCCAAACTCCGGTGTGTTCGGGCAGGTCGGGCAGATGCACCCCTTATCCTCGGAAATGCACATGAAACTTTTTCCTACCAGACAGAAGAGTATCTCTTGTGCATTCTTGGCACATTTGGTATGGGTTGGGCACTTCGGGCAGATACATACGTTTTTGTATTTCTCCAACTCTTTTGTCATTTCTGCCGGTGACATTCCTTTTACGTCTTTCATCATTTGTTCGAATTTATCCATTGTTTTCATCTCCTCCATTACATTCAACGATTTTAACCTGATCAAATTCATGAGCCTTTTTTTTGAAAGAGAGGTTTTTTTTCTCTCTCCCTTCCATCGGTAAGGCTGTTTCCCGGTTACCCTGCCGGACACGGGCACCGGGGATTTACTCAATTGTAATTTTGCCTTTCGGTTCCTTTGATGACTTCTTCAGATGAACTTCAAGCACCCCGTTATTCACCGTCGCAGTCGCTTTATCTTCCGTGACTGTCACCGGTAAGGGAACGATTCTGGTCATCGAGCCGAACCTTCGTTCACGCAGGTAATAACCCTCATTTTCTTCCTTCTTTTCTTCTTTGCGCTCCCAGGAGATTTCCAGGGCCTGCGGATTGATCAGATCAAGACTGACGTCTTTTTTTGTAACCCCGGGAATAAGATCCACGGTGACGACAACTTCATCGTCACGTTCGGCAACATCGACGCGGACGCGGGATGGTTGTGCCGGCAGCATCTTTATTGCTGGCTCACCTGAGGATGACAACAATGCTGTCGGGTTCGTCTTGTACATCTGCTGAAATAACGCATCCATATACGTTCTCATCTCATCGAGTTCATCAAAGACTGATTTGTAATACCATCTTGCCATAACCATCCTCACCTTTTTCATCACGCGAGTGATCAGCACGGTTCTATTTTTATCATGCGTGGGAGTTTACAATCTCCTGGCATGACAAGAGTTACTGCATACGGGCATCACCTATGCGCCCTGCCACCCTTGTCCGTCATGGTATTATTCAGAAATTTTATCAAATGTATTACGTAAATCAGATTTTGTAACAAAATTTGAAACAAATTTTGTGACGGGATTGCAACGGACCAGATGGGAGATCCTATTTTTAAAAGAATGATCAGGTGAAAAGAGATATTATCTGCATGCAACGGTTTCCTGGAGCATTGTCTTAGTATTTTAAGGCATCTGGAGAATTCCATTTCCATTCACATGATACCAAAGCAATGGAACGATGACGGATAGGGCAATGCCTCTCCCCATTCTGCCCCTGAATTAATGGAATAGTGATGTCTTTCCTGTTCTGGTGCTATCACATTTTGGGCGGGACACGACGCGGCAGGAGAAAACCTGTTGAGCATTCGCATTTTATTTTAAGCAATACTAAAAGAGCACTCTGATGTAAAAGGAAGACCCTGAAAACAGAGGGGATCGTGCCCATGATGATCGGGTTCATGAAAGGATCTAAGAATTAATTATCCGAAAAAACCCGGAAACCGGTTTGTGAAATTGCAGGCCGTAAACATCCACACACAGGAGGTTCAGAGGTTCAGATCCTGAGGTCGCAGGAGGCCCAGAAGGGTTTCGATACTGGCAATCTCCCGCGTTAGAATCTCTTCATGAAAATACTGCTTAAGTTTAAATTCAAATTTTAGTTTGTATTCGCTGTTCCAGCCGCGTTCTTTGTCATACTGCTGCCTGAGATAAAACTGGAGTTCTTCTAAGTCCTGCCGGGAAAGTTTATCAATAAACATTTCCCTGTACTTGTTCATTAACAATATTTTTACATCATCTGATTCAGTTTTTTTCCTGTTCTTTTTTTTTGCCATGTCTGCCATAATCTCACCCCTCTCTTTATCCCGTTCAGCATTCCTTAAAGGGTTCCTGCCCCTTGTTTCCGGAAGTTTTTCCCGGATCCCGGCGATAACCATACGTACCGTACTGTTTTTTTGACTGCACTCCGCAGAGTTTGCCTCAATAAAGTTTCTCTGACAGTTACTCCGACGACCATTGCCAGGATTTCATAGTCCGGTAACGTTAAACCGAAGATTCGATCCTGTGGGCTTTTTCATCAATCCGGTATATTTTCGGGTTTTCCAGCAGGTCAAATGCATTGATCTTCATGTCTATCAGTTCTTCAAAAGGGAAAAAGCCAGAGAGTTCTTTTCCCGCATCTGTCCAGAAAACCTGTATCCCGTTCTGGTACTTCTTAGTTCCTGTAATCTGCTGCATTATGGTTCCTTCTTATTCCTTTTTTCACATAATTTTCAAATGCTAAAAATACCTGATTAAACGTGAATCTTTCTTTCATTTTTCACCGCAATCCGTTCATCCTTTTTTTATGTATTCTTATGTTATTTTCCACCTACAAACGCTTCCTTCATCAGTTCCTCCTGTTTTTGTGTCAGTTTTTCAGGAATCTTTACAATAACCTTGACGAGCAGATCTCCTCTGCCACTGGAATTCAGGGAGGGCATTCCCTGTTCCCTGAGACGGAAAAGCGTATGACTCTGCGATCCGCGGGGAATTTTGAGAGTCGCACTGCCGGTAATGGTGGGGACTTTGATCTCTCCTCCCAGGAGGGCGGTTGCAAGCCCGATAACGGCTGTACTGTACAGGTCCGCGCCCTGCCTGTCGAACACCGGGTGTTTTTTTATATGAATCACCGCATAGAGGTCGCCCGGAGGCCCATGATCCTCTCCGGGTTCGCCCTCGCCGGCAATCCGTAAGAACTGACCGTCTTCTACACCGGCAGGGATGGATACTTCAATTCTTCTTGTTTTCCGGATTGATCCTTTCCCTTTGCAGATTGAACAGGGTTTCCCGATGATCTTGCCACGGCCACCGCATTCCGGACACTGGGCAATATTCATTACCTGCTGGTTACCGCTCCGCTGGACCCGCCGTATTTCGCCGGTTCCCTGGCAGGTGGGACAGTCCCGGATCGAACCAGGTTGTGCACCCGTCCCATGGCAGGTACCGCACTCGTAATTGTGCGGGACTTCAACCGTGTTTTTCATGCCATAGAATGCGTCGGTAAGGGAGATATCTATCTCGTACCTGAGATCTGCACCAGCCCGGCTCCGGGCCCGCCCTGGACCAGCCGAGAATGCATCGAAAATGTCCCCCAGACCAAAGTCCCGGAAAAGGTCATCATAACTCGGGGGACGGTATCCCGATGTGTCCCCGGGTTTGAACGCGGCATGTCCTACCTGGTCGTATTCCGCCTTTTTCTGCGGATCGCTCAGGACCTGGTAGGCCTCATTGATCTCTTTGAACTTCTCCTCAGCCTCTTTGCTCCCTTTATTGAGATCCGGGTGATATTTCCGTGCCAGCTGCCTGAACGCCTTTTTTAAGTCATCCGGCGATGCATCCCGTTTGACTCCCAGAGTCTCATAATAATCTTTATTTTCCATTAGCGTACGAATACCGGTTATTTTTCGTCATGAACCTTAAAGTCGGCGTCCACGACATTTTCATCACTTTTGCCACCCGTTTCTGCGCCGGGGGAAGCGGCGGAACCGGGCCGGGGACCTGCCTGTTCCTGTGCCTGTCGCTGGGCTGCCTGCTGGTACGCAGCTGAACCGGCTTCTCCAAGAACCTTTTGGAGGTTTTCTGTCTCGGATTTAATCTTTCCACTGTCTTTTCCTTCGAGTGCTGTTTTGACTGCCACAATTGCCGCATTTACCTTGTCGACCAGATCCGTGCTGAGTTTTCCCGCAAGATCGGATTTTGTCTTTTCCGCTGTATAAATTAAAGAATCCGCGGTGTTCCGGGTTTCAACGTCTTCTTTGCGTTTTTTGTCTTCTTCTTCGAACTGTTTTGCTTCGTTGACCATTTTCTTGACATCATTATCTGCCAGCTTCGTCGATGCGGTTATGGTCATCTTCTGTTCTTTTCCCGTCCCGAGATCCTTTGCAGATACATTCAGGATACCGGAGGCATCGATATCGAATGCGACTTCTATCTGGGGAACACCACGCGGAGCCGGGGGAATTCCTACAAGATTGAACTGCCCAAGGCTGACATTGTCGATTGCCATAGGACGTTCACCCTGGAGCACATGAATAGTAACTGAAGTCTGATAATCGGCTGCTGTCGAGAAGGTCTGACTTTTTTTCGTAGGAATTGTCGTATTCCGTTCAATAAGCTGGGTTCTCACGCCACCAAGGGTCTCGATACCAAGCGTCAGGGGTGTCACATCGAGGAGTACCATATCCGTTATCTCGCCCCCCAGGATTGCACCCTGTATTGCCGCTCCTATGGCTACGCATTCCATCGGGTCGATCCCCCGCTCCACTTTCTTACCAATGTGATCCTCGATAAATTTCTGGACAACGGGCATTCTTGTCGGTCCGCCAACAAGGATCACTTTCTGGATATCATTCTTGGTCAGTTTTGCGTCTTTTAATGCTGTTTCGAACGGGGTGATGCATCGTTTAATGATCGGTTCAACCAGCTGCTCGAGTTTTGCCCGGGTCAGTTTCAGGGAGAGGTGTTTGGGACCTGCCTGAGTTGCGGAAACATAGGGGAGATTAATTTCGGTTTCAATGACCGTGGACAATTCTATCTTCGCTTTTTCAGCAGCCTCTTTTACCCGGTTGATCGCCATTTTATCATTTCTTATATCGATACCCTCAAGTTTTTTGAACTCGGCTGCTATCCATTCATAGATCGCATTGTCCATGTCAGTGCCGCCCAGCTGCGTGTCACCGGAGGTTGCGAGGACAGTAAATGTTCCACCCCCGAATTCCATAATGGTTACATCGAGAGTACCCCCCCCAAGGTCAAAGACAAGGATTTTGTATTCCCCGCTCCGGTCAAGACCATATGCCATGGAAGCAGCGGTTGGCTCATTTACGAGCCTGACCACATCAAGACCCGCAATTTTTCCTGCATCCTTTGTTGCAGTTCTCTGGTTGTCATTGAAATAGGCAGGAACCGTGATCACTGCTTTCGTTATTGGTTCCCCGAGAAAAGCTTCTGCATCACGCTTGATCTTCTGGAGGAGGAATGCAGAGATCTGTTGTGGTGTGTATTCCTTACCGAAAATCCGGTAAATCTGGTCGGTTCCCATTTTTCGCTTTGCTGCGGTGACTGTTCCCTCCGGATTACTTACGGTCTGTCTCCGTGCCGGTTCTCCTACGAGGAGTTGCCCGTCAGGAGTAAACGCGACATAAGAGGGGAACATTTTTCCGGCGACGGTCGCGCCTTCAGCGGAAGGAATGATGGTCGGTTTACCACCAAGCATCACTGCTGCTTCACTGTTGGATGTCCCGAGGTCAATTCCGATGATCTTCTCTTTACCCATTGTTTTCACCTTCCTTTTCTGTGATATGTTCTGCAATCTTTACTCTTGAGGGCCTGATGACCTTCGATTTTAACTGGTACCCTTTACCTATTTCTTCGAGGATCGTGTCCGCTTCTTCATCGCATCGCTCCCTGCAGATTACTTCGTGGAAATGCGGGTCGAATTTTTTCCCGATGCACTCTATGGAATGCAGCCCGTAATCGTTGAGAATTTTTATGATTTTTTTCTGTATCATCAGCATGCCCTTCCTGTTCTGTTCCAGCTCGAGGGATGGCAATGCCTGGTCAAAATCATCCAGAATGACAAGGAGATCTTTGATGAGGTTCTCATTAGCGAGGGCAATGATCGAGGCTTTTTCTTTTTCAGACCACTTTCGATAATTATCGAAATCTGCCTGAAGGTATTTCAGCCGGTTGAGCCGCTCTTCTGCGAGCCGTGTCTGATTTTCAAGATCCTTTTTTGCCTGTTCCAGATCGTCTGTCATTTTTCCCCTTTTATTCAGATATTTTCCACAGTACCCTGAATTACGATAGTTTTTTAGTCATTCTTTTCTGGCCGAAAGAAAAAAAACATTCCCTTTTGCCGGCTTCAGATTCGGAAAAGTACTGGTGGTCCAGCGACTATGGCAGGTTGCATTGGATCCGGTGCCGGCATCAGACATTTGTATAATCCTCCGCAGATAAATTTTTATCGTGGATTTTTTTCTCATTAAACTCGCAATTTCAGGGTAATTCCTGGTTCCTGCGTTTCTCATCCTTGCTTTTGCAATCGGTTTTTTCGATAAATCCGGTTTTTCTGTCAATCACCCTTGGGACATTCCCAGTAATTCCGGATAAATTCACTGAAAAAGCAATCAGGGAGCCCGCAGCGCCCACACCCGGCTGATGCACATGATGGTCCATAGCGCTGAAATACGGTTACACTTTGCTTGTGGAAATTACCTTTTACATTCCGGTAATTTTCCCAGATCCGGTTGATATCCTCTCCGGCCTGAAACAGTCCAGCAGAATTGTCAAAAACGGGAATTATTCTCACCCGTTCCGAGTATTGTAGAGAGAATTTTAAAGGGTCTTTGTCAGAAATCAGTTTTTGAGACAAATTTTGAAACAATGTATTTGTGTTTTTAAAACCGGAGCATCCTGAAGAGATCCATTCTAATCAGGAATTATTTTTTCTAAGATAAGTTCAAGGACTCCATCAGAAAATCGTTTTTTACTAAACTTTATTTCGAATGGCATGGTGATTACTTTTTTATATTGTTTTACGGAATCTGAAGCGCGAATAATAACTGAATTTTTATCAAGATCGATTCTGATTTTTTCTTCAGCTATGCCGGGAAGTTCTGTCCGGATTCTGAGGGTTTTATTTTCCTCTGTCAGCGTTGTTGCCGGTTCGATAGTTTTAACCATTCCGGTATTTCTTGAATTTTCTTCCCACATATTCCCGCTCTCTTTTCCTTTTCGATGTGCATGCAGGTTTTTCCGGGCAAATCACGCAGATTCATTTTAGTATTTTACCTTCATACAATCAAAAAAAACGATCGGAGGTAAATTGTACCGATCAATTTCCGGGTTATAAACGATTTCACCGGCTGCAGTGCTGGCATGTTTTTAGTGGATCTATATATCGGATTGTTTCATGTATTTTTTACTTCAGAGGGTGTTTAATCGTCGGAGAGAGGGTGAAGCCCGATCCTGAAACACAAAATCGCCCTTCCCCTCCATCCAGACGTTTGGCATTGTGTCGATATTGAATTGACGTCATCCACAAAGTCAAATGAGTGATCATTTTTCCCAAAGATGAAGATTCACCTCCCACGGGTAATACTTTACCCGAAATTACTCTTTGTGAAAAAAGATAAACCTGACTGGATTTTGCAAATCTTGTTTCAATTTTTATAAAGTCCGGAGATTTTTCTTTAAACAAAAAGGTTGAATAAATCTGTCAAAACGAAGATTCGCAGGTACCACCTTTGAGTGTTAATCGTCTTTTCTGACGGAGATTATTCTTGTTATTTTTTATCATGGATACCCGGGTTTGCGTCATTTACGGTGCCTAAGATATGCTGGAACACCAGCTTGAAGTCATTGAGTTTCTGGCTGATATGTTTTTTTCCTTTTTCTGTGGGACAATACAATTTGGATTTCCCTGAAACCCGTATCTCCAGGTACCCATTCTCCATAAGGTCATAGAGGAGGGTATACACCCTTGCCTGCGGGATAAGAACCTTGTACCGGCTATGAATCTCATGAACGATATCATACCCTGAAATCGGTTTATTAAGAAGAGAAAGGACCACCGGTTCCAGCGACTTTTTTACCACATCATCAATGGTTGACTGGGGGACAACAGAAACAGATTCGGCAGGAAATGAGTGATGGGCAAACGAGAGCGTTGTTTCTTTCCCGGTTGACACGATGATTTTGGGTATTCCCTCAGCCAGGGATTTTATCAGGGTATGATCAATTTTTCCGATATTCAGGGCGATAATCCCAGCTACAGGAGTAACATTCTCCTTTTTTGAAAGTAGCAGGTTCCTGATGGCAAGAATATCATCGAACTCTTCAGGTTCAGAAAAATCCAGCAGGATTTGCAGCGAATCCGGTGTACCGGGTTCCTGCAGGGATTCCGTGCACTTTTCCAGAACAGGCAAAAGGGCAAATACTTCGTTTCTTTTTATCCGATAGGTGTAAAGTTCTCTTTTTGAGATCTCTTTTGGAAAGTATTTCTGGAGCGTTGACTGGGAATACGCAAACAGGTTGCGTCCGCCTTTTTTTATTCCCTCTTCCAGGGCAAATTTGAATATTGGTTCTTTTGCGACCTGGTCCGTGTAGAGGAAAAGAATGATGTCGGTGAAGATATCTTTCAAAAGAATGGTTTTTATCTCCGGCAGGTCGAGATAGGAAAGACCATCATCTGCCAGCTGGCGGGTCTCCTTTCCCGCCATTTTTTCGTAAGCAGATTTTTTTGCCTTCTGCTCCTCAAGTTCCACAGCTTTCCGGAACAATGCCACCTCGATAGCTGCCTTGATCTCCAGCTCATTGAATGGTTTTACAATGTAGCCGTAGGGACGGACACTCTTGGCTTTTTCGATAATCGCATCGTCAGCATAGGATGTGACAAAAACGACCGGAATGTCCAGTTCCTTTGTGACGAGGTTCGCTGCTTCGATGCCATTCATCTTTCCCGGCATCACGATATCCATCAGAATAAGGTCTGGCCGTAAACGCCGGGCCTTATCGATCGCTTCTTCACCAGAAGCTGCCATCCCCGCAACGGTATATCCCATTGCGCTCAGCCGCTCTTCCAACTGCATCGTGATGATCGCCTCATCATCAACAACAAGTATCTTTGCCATATATTCAAGTCCCCACTGTAATTACCGGAAATTCCATACTAAACTCAGTACCATTCTGGCTCTTAAACATGAGTGATCCCTTCAACTGGTACTGCACCAGGGTCCTGACCAGCTTGAGTCCGAGACTGTTTGTCCGGCTGATATCAAAATTGCCCGGTAACCCGATGCCATCATCCCTTATCGTGATCCGGATCTGGCCATTCTCCCCGACCGCGGAAATCTCAATTGTACCGCGTTTCCGCCCTTTGAAAGCATGCTTGTACGCGTTTGAAAGGATCTCATTCACGACAAGTGCACAGGGAATGGCCTGGTCTACCGGGAGGAATATTTCCTGAGCTTCAATCTCACAGATGATTTCGTGTCCCTTATGGGAATAAATATTTGATAATGCGGCAACCTGGTCCCGGATCTGGCCCGTCAGACTGATCTTTCCGAACTGTTTACTCTCATACAGCCGTGTATGGATCTGCGCCATGGTCTGTATTTTGAGCATCAGATCAGTCAGAATGCTGTTAGTGGATTCATCAGATGTCCGCATCCGGGTCATATCGAGCAGACCTGATATGAGCTGGAGATTGTTCTTGACCCGGTGGTGGATCTCACGAAGCAGAACTTCCTTTTCCTGCAGGGATGCAACAAGGTTTTCCTCGGCATGCTTGCGATCGGTGACGTCCCGGAAACTCCAGACTCTGCCCACCACGCTCTCGCCGATTTTCTGGGGTTTTGAATAGCGCTCAAAGATTTTCCCGTCGTTAAATTCTATCATGTCAAAGCTCTCACGTCCAGGGTGGACATCAAGCTCACGGATGCTGGAGAGAAATCCTTCGGGATTTTTCAGTTGTGGCAGGACATAATTTAATACCGTCTGGTTGTTCCCTGATTCCAGTATTACCGGGGGGATGTTCCACATATTCATAAAATTTTTATTGAAACTGGTAATCTTTGCGTGCCGATCTACCACAAGGATGCCGTCCGCTGTCGATTCGAGAGATGCATTGAGGAGCGATAAGGTATTTTTAAGGGCTGTGTCAGATATTTTTCGCTGCCGTATCTCTGCTTCAAGAACAATATTCATTTCTGCATATCCTTTAGCACGTAGCCGGGTCTCGGACTCTAACATTTTCCGGTCGGTGATATCCTGGCCCTGCGCGATTGTCGAGACAATGGTGTGTCCGTCAGCTCCAAAAATGGAGGCTGAGTTCCAGAGAATTGTCCTGATCCCCCCTTTCTTATGGAGGATAGGTATTTCAACGCTGTCCCATCGCTCCCCAACCATGGTCTTTCTGATAAGATCCATAGCCGGCGTCAGATAATTTTCTGGTAAGAGAATATCAAGAGGTTTTCCAAGGACTTCCTTTGCTTTCCTCCCGGTGAGGTGTTCAAACGCGCGGTTAAACACGGTAATGTGGTAGTGCGGATCCCAGACAATAATAGGCGCATTGGCATAGGTGATGAGATTGTCAAGGTATTCCTTCGTCTCCCGCAGTGCCTCTTCCACCTGAGCCTGCCGGGTGATGTCAAAGGCAACTTCCCCGGCAGCCACGATATTTCCATTGGCATCCCGGATGGGAGTGTGAAGTACATGATAGACCCTGCTGTCCTTGCCGGAATAACCGAAGGTTATTGTCTGGTTTATATTCTCACCCATCAGAACCTTGCTCCATTCGTTGATTGACCTTCTCTGTTCTTCGGGAATCTCTCCGAACAACTCAATCATACTGGTGCCAATGGTGAGGTCCTTACCGGTGAGTCGTTTTATCTCTTCCTTATAGGGCTGGTTAAAGAAGATATAACGGAAGTTTGTATCCTGAACAGCGATAATCACATCTGTTCCTTTTGTAACATCGTCCAGCAATTCCTGTGCCTGCAGGAGGTTCTCCTCGCTGTAACGGAGGGCATCCTCGATAAGCTTTTGTTCGGTCAGATCCACGGTGGCAATGCCAATCCCTGTTATCTGTCCGTTACCATCCCGGAGAGGTTCAAGGTACAGGTCAAGGAATACCCGTTTGCCATTCATCATCAGCCAGATTTTTTCACGGACTTCTTTCCCCGTCACGAGGCAAGCGCGTTTCAGTTCGATCAGCCGTGCTGCATCTTCCGGCGTGAAGATATCAGTATCTTTCTTTCCTCGGACTTCATCCGGCGATACGGTGCGCTGGTTGTACGCCCACTGGAAAACAAGATCGTTATCCTGTATCGCAACTGATATCGGAGCGTTTCTGAGGGCAAGCCGGAAACGCTCCTCGCTTTCCCGCAACGCATCCTCTGCCCGCTTACGTTCTGTGACATCATGCGCAACGACCAGGGTTCCACCCCCATCTTCATAATTAAGTTTGACATTGAGTGTCACCCATATTTCTCGTCCATCCCTGCCAAATATCCGGTATGCTACAGACTCGTCTATATCCTCACCTGTCAACCTTTTCTTAACACGTTCCCCGAATCGTACTTTACTTTCCTCATCGAGGATATCGAAGGGGTTCATTTCCAGCAACTCTGCCGGGGTGTAACCAAGGATGTGGCACATGGCATCATTTACGCGCCTGAACCGGAGGCCATCGTGGGAGATTTCATAAATAGCAGCTGGCGCATACTTCACGAGGTGCCGGTATTCCTCTTCGCTTTTCCGGAGCGCCTCTTCAGCGTTCTTGCGATCGGTTATATCGCGCATGTAGACGTCGACTCCTCCTTCACGTCCCTGCATGAACACCTCATACCACCGCTTGTTCAGCGGCGACTGCGATTCATAATGTTCCAGGGTATGCTTCTCAGCGGCTTTGAGGTAGTGCTGGTGAATCCGTGTTCCCACGAGGGCCGGGTAGAGGTCCCATAGTACCCTGCCGAGCAGTTCGGCTGCAGGCTTGCCGAAGGGAGCCTTCTCGGCCGCCGGGTTTACCGTTATGAACCTCCATTGGGTATCCAGGGAATAGAACGTATCCGCAATACCCTCCAGTATTACCGCAATCCTCGTGTGTGCCTCACGGAGCATCTTCTCAGCCCGGCTGAGTTCTTCAATATTCTGGTGAAGTTCTTCCTCAGCGGCTAGGAGCTCTTCATTGAGGGCATTGAGATCTTCGTTGGTCCGTACCAGTAGTACCTCCCCATGTTTGCGACTGGTGATATCGGAAAAGTACAGGTTGATGTAATTCTGATCGGTTATGGGAGCAAACTTTATCGAATAGATATAAGGTTCACAGATCTCCTCAGTTTCCTGCATAATTCCATGCTTACGTGAATCGTGAGCACTG
>Ga0326726_10002772_pt1 | contig 16045 bp, 10 predicted proteins | sample MHFenrmetagenome_2_FD_207603 | JGI IMG/M metagenome (GOLD analysis project Ga0326726, IMG submission 207603) | Lab enriched peat soil microbial communities from Michigan Hollow, Ithaca, NY, United States - MHF15MN | ecosystem: Environmental > Terrestrial > Soil > Wetlands > Peat | place: USA... | reverse complement strand
TTGAGGAGATCCGGGCTGGTCTGCGCGTAGGCGTAGGGGTTCCCCGGGTCCGCCGGGAGCTTGAAGCTCGCCCGATAGTCCTGGCTGGCCAGGTCGGCGAAGCCCGGAATGAGAATGGCCACCATGAGGATCTTGATCAATTTGAAGCGGCTGACCCTTAGGAGCAGGGCGACGCCGTTCCCGGCCAGGATGACCAGCCCGAAGTAGAAGGGCAGGAGGTTCCACGGCGTTTTATAGGGGATGAGGCTGTAGACGGCGGCCGTGAAGACGGTGAAGAAGAGGATGAAACGCAGGAAGCGCGGACTGCCGTCCTTCCCCGCGTCATGCCCCAGCGCGGCGATCCCGCCGGCCGCCGCGAGGAAAAGCAGAAAGGCCTCGCTCCAGACCGGGCCGCCGGCCGGTTTCGTATAGGCGAGCGTCTGGAAATAATAGAACCAGGCGTGGGCGTGGACGCCGGGATGACCGGCGCGCCCGAATGACGCTCCGATGGCCCGAAGGGAATCGGCCAGGCCTTGGGGATGGCTGAAAAAGGAGGTATAGAGGACGGCCGCGGTCGCGGCCCCGGCCAGAAGGAACAGCGCGGCATGTCCCACGGCCGGCAGCTTCGTCCGGGTGTCCCGCCAGACCCAGGCCTCCCCGGCCGCGACCACCCCGCGGTTGCGGGCCCCGATGCTCTCGAAGAGCGACAGGGTCACGAAAGCCGCTCCCAGCCCGGCGAAGAGGATGACGCTGGTCTCTTTTGTCGCGAACATCAGCCCGGCCGCGACACCGGCGGCGACGGCCCAGACCGAGGACCTCTTTCTCGCGTACCTCCATCCGGCGCCGATGAGGGCCGCGAGGAAAAGGACGAGCAGGCTCTCCTGGATGTAGAAACGGCTGTAATAGGTCAGCGCCGGCGAAACGGCGGCCAGCGCGGCCGCCGCGAGGGCCGCCTCGCGGGAGAGTCCGCCGGAAAAGAGCAGGAAGACGAGGAGGAGCGCCGTCCCGGCGAGGGCGGGGACCATCCGGAGGACCCTCTCGTCGAGGCCGGCGAGCGTCGTCGCGCGGGCCGCCCAAGCCGCGGGAAGGGTCAGATAGTAGAGGCTCGGTCCGTGGTGGTCGTTCGGATCGAAGCGGTAGTCGCCGCGCTCGAGCAGATCCCCGAACTTGACCGCCTGGTTGGCCTCGTCGGCGTGCATGGGACGGACGTCCAGTCTGATGACGCGGAAGGCGAGGGCCCCGAGAACGGCGCAGAGAAAAAGTCCGCTGAAGGCCTTTTTCGTCATTTGGCCGGGAGGCCGTAGACCTCGACCTCCACGTAGTGGTTCATATCGTTCGATGTGTTGCCGGCGCTATAGAGACGGACGTAGCGGGCCTTGACGCCTTTGGGATCGAAGAGCCTGCCGTCGAAAGTTTCGATGTATTCCCTGTCCTTGCCCGCGCCGAGGCCGGAGGTGTTGTCGTGATCGTTGTTGAAGATCGTGGCCACGCCGCTGATGAAGTCCTTGTCGTCCGAGACCTGGACGATGACGTCCCGGTAGACGCGGGCCTGGCTGTGGTAATGCCAGACGACGATGGCCTCGAGCTCCTGGGATCTGCCGAGATCGATCTGGACCCACTGGAGCATGGGTCCGAGCTCCACGTAGTAGCCGTCCTCGCCGGATTTCTTGCCGTCGGTGATATAGGAGACCTCGCCGATAACGGGTTCCTTGTCGCTCGCGGTGACCGGCTTCCCGGCCGAGAGGAGGACCGTGCCCACGGGGACCATGAAGGGCCCCCGGGCCTTCCCGGTGATCGTTTCGAGGTTGGGCGTGCGGATGTTCTTGGGCGTGCCGACGAACATCGGCTTGGGAAGCTGGATCTTCAGGACCTCCTTCCCGGGGTCCTGGGCGAGCACGGACGGGGCCATGAGGGCCAGGCCGAGGCCGCATATCGCGATGGCGGCGCAGAGCTTCTTCATTTGACTCGTCTCCTTGTTCTCGCGGGCCGTTCGTCGACGATGGCGCCCGCGTTGAATATTCTACACGTTTTGAGGCCGGTTTTCACGAGGGCCCAAACGCCCGGATGGCGGCCGCAGAAGCCGGCCACCTCCGCCGTCGTCATGACCATGAAGGCCGTGGACAGGGCATCCGAGGCCGCGGCCGAAGGGTGGGAGGCCCAGGCGGCGGCGTGCCCGCCGGCGGGCCGCCCCGTCCGCGGATCGATGATATGGGCCCCCTTGACCTCGGTCCCGGAGCCGCTCAGGGCCCGGTTGAGAAGGAGGACGCGCCCCGGCCCTGAGGTGGCTCCCGCCGTCGACCCCGCGCCGACGGGCCAACCCCGTGAGGGCAGATCACCGGCCGGGCCGGGCCCGGCGGCCAGGGCCGTGCTCGTGCCGGCGTGGAGGAGGACGTTCCCGATGTCCCAGTCGCGGAGGACGGCCAGCGCCGCGTCGAGGGCGTACCCCTTGCCGACGGCCCCGAGATCGAGCTCGAGGCGGATCGATGAGGCCCGGCCTTTCGGACCGAGCCGGGTCACCTCGAAGCCCCGGCCGTCCACGCCGACGCGAAGGCGGTCGGCCAGGGGCCGGGGGCGATGTTTCGCGCTTCCCCTGGCCGGCCGTCCCAGCCCGAGGTAATTGATGTCGAAAGCGCCGCCGGTCTCGGCTTGGACGAAGGCCGAGAGCCCCAGGACCTCCGCCGTCTCGATCCCGACGCGAAGGGACTTGCCGGGCTCGAGCCGCCCGATCCGGCTCATCTCGCTCGACGGATCGAAGCGGCTGAACAACCGCTCCAGCCGGTCGACCTCGTCGAAGGCGGCCCTCGCCGCCTGCCCGGCGTAGGCCTTTTCCTTCCCCGCGATGAAGACCTCGAACGTCGTGGCCATCGCCTCATGGGCGAAGCGGTGGACCGGGGATTTCTTCCGGGCAGGCATGCTCCGAGTATCCTTGATTCGACGGGCTAAATCAATCCATAGCCTGTCCCGACCAGATGGAGCCATAAAGAGACCAGAACAATGGGAGATGAACTGAAAAAAGCGGGCAAGGGGAAGTGACGCGCGGTGTGGGGGCCCCCCACCCGCGCGGAGCCGCTGATGCCGAGGAGCGCTTTAGAGCGGCGAGCACGGATGGGGGAAACGCCGCGAGAGGAACGGATCCTTGCCCTATCCGCTGTTCTTGGGTCCGAGAGGGAGCTCCCGCACTGTGTCCGATCCGGCCTTGATGCGGACGGCGACGTCCTTCTCGCCCCGCAGCTTCTCGTCGGTGAGGTAGTGGACGTCAAGGAGGCCGTCGGAGTGAAAGCCCGTCCGGAAGTAGTTCATCTCGGCGAGCGACAGGCTCCAGCCCTGGAGCCAGGTCTCGAGCTCCTTGCGCTGGCGGCCGCTGCCCAGGAAATGGACGATGATCCGGATGGGCGCGGCCGGGTCGACATCGCCGCCGTCGCTCGTATCGACGAGATAGACGCCGCGGACACCCCACTTCTGAGCGCCGCAGTGGAAGGCGATCCTCTCGGCCATGCGCAGGCGCCAGCGGAATTGGTCCTCGTCCTCGCGGGCCCCGACCCCTCCGGCCGGGCAAGCCGCCCGGACGGCGGTCTCGGGCGCGGCGAAGTAGCCGACGGCCATCCCTTGGTCCGCGTTCATGACCACGCGGAGGACCTTGCCGCCCGTGGCCTCGGGGACGTCGATGACCCTCAGGGCGTCCGTCAGGGCGGCGCATTCCGGGCAGAGCTCCTCCAGCTTGTTCGGGGACTCGCGCAGGAACTTCTCGTTGAACTTGATCCCCGCGTCGTCCGGATAGAGCGGCAGGTAGCGGATGCCCGACTCGACGAGGTCCTGGAAGAAGTGGGTCCCGAACGAGACATCGGGGACATAGTTCCCCTGCTTCCGGGCGACCTCGATGAGCATGGCCGAATTGTTGATCTCCGAGTAGGTGACGCGAACGCCCAGCTTGATGTCGCCCCGGCTGCCCCATCTCCCGGGGCCCATGAGGATGAACTGGCGCCGCGGCAGGAGCTTGTTGAGCTTGCCGACGGCCTGGCCGACGGCGACCAGGTCGCCGAACTCGGCCAGATCGCCGTAGCGGTCCGGGTCGACGTAGACGATGTGGGTGACGTCGGCGACGCGGCCGTTGGCGACGTACTTCGTGGCCGTGAACAGAACGGCCTCGTCCGGGAGGTTCGGCGGGATCTCCATGGCCACGTCCTCGACCCCCTGGCTCTGCGGCCGGCACTGGAGAAGATAGAAATCCGTGCCCGTCGAGGCGAATTCGATGTCCACGGGCACGCCGAGGGCCGTGGATAGGGTCTTCAGGATGGCCTCGAGCTGGAGCATGAACGGGGTGCTGGAGATGAGGCCGTCGAAGGTGACGACGGATTCGGCCGTGGCCATATCGGTGGCCAGGCCCATGGGCCTTTGCAGCACGCCGTCCTGATAAATGGAAAAGACCTTGGTCAGCGCGGGGAAATCGTGCCCGACCTCCCGGAGGACCTCCTGGATGTCCTTGGTCAGGAAGGTGTTCTCCTCGAGATCGATGACGTCGATCTTCTTGGGCGAGTAGCGGATGACCTCATCCGTCGAGACATTGACGCGCAGGTTGGGCTGGCTGGGGGAGATAAGGACGGGGTAATCGTCGCTGACCCGGTCGACGGCCCGCGTTCCCAGGCCGGGCACGAGCCGGAGCAGGCCGTCCTCGCGGCGGATGCGCGGCGACCAGCGGAACTCGTTCCGGCTGAAGGCGACGCCGGCGTAGGCCGGGAAGAAATATTTCCCGGCCCGCGTCCCGACGACCTCCTGGATCATGACCCCCATCTCCTCATAGAAGTCGAGGAGGCCGCGCTCGGCGCGGTACTGGATCGGATCGGGGCTGAAGATCGAAGCGTAGACCTCGGCCACGGCGTCGAGCAGGGCCTCGAGGCGCTGCTGCTTGTCCCCCTGGTTGGCCAGGAACAGGCTCTTGTATTTCCCGGCGAAGGCCGTCCCCAGCCGGTCCTCGAGGAGGCTCGAGCTGCGGACGATGAGGGGGACGTCGCCGAAATCGTCCAGGGCTACCGACAGGCCCTTGACGATCTCGGGCGGGAAGGTCGAGTTCTTGAAGACCTGGACGAGGTGGGGATACTCCTGCCGGACGATCTCGATGTCCTTATATTTCTGCTCGTGGATGTCGTCCAGGTTGTTGTAGGTCGTGAAGGTGATCAGGCCGTCGGAGGTGACGTACCAGGTCTTGGGCTTCTTGACGGTGCCGATGATCTTCGTCCGCCGGGCCGCCTCGCTCAGAATGCGGCTGGCCAGGAACAGGCCGGCGCTCTTGCCGCCGAGCTTGCCGTGGCTGCCGGGCGGGAAGATGATCCGCTCCATGAGATCGAAGAAATCCTCGATGTCGACGTATTTCTTGGCGACGTTGATGAACTCGAGCTGTTCCGTGAAGAAGCGGCGGATGAGGGCGACCCGGACGCTGTTGGCCAGGGACCGCGGCAGCTGGATGCCCTCCGGCGCCAGGATCTTGATCCGGCGCATGCTGTCGATGACCGCGGCCAGGTCAGTGTAGACGTTCTCCAGGTTCTTGACCGCCGCGCTCGAGCGGTCCTCGTTGATCCACTTCTGGATGCGGTCGAGGACCTCTTCATCGGTCAGGTTGGCCGAGGCGATCCGGAAGGTCTCCTCGGTGAGTTCGAAGACGCGGTCCATCGATTCCCGGGTCTGGGGGAGATTGGATTCGCCGAACATGCCGTCGGCCATCCCGTTGCCGCTGAAGCGCTGCAGCAGGTCCCGGGCCTCGGCGACGCCGCGCCAGCCGAGGTAGTTCATCATCTTGCGCGAGACCCGGATGAGCAGGCTCGGGTTGGTGTTGCGGAGGAGGTCCAGCGCGATCCGCCAGCCCTGCTTCCCGCCGGTCGCGCCGCGCCGCTCGTCGCTGATCTCCTCGTACATGCCGCGCAGACGCTGATGGAGGATGAAATGGCCGAGGCGCTCGGCGATCGTCTGGATGAGCTTGATCTCGCCCTTCATGAACGGGCCGCAATCGCTCTCAGGGGTCGGCTTCCTGTAGGACACGCAGAGACGGCCGACCGAGGCGTCCTGGACCCGGATCTCGGCGCAATGGGTGTACGGGGTCTCCTCGAAATCGGGGGATTCGTAGACGTCGGAGCCGTAGGTGATCTGGGCCTGGCAGCAGTCGGGGTACTGCCATCCGGGCGGGACGGCCTCGATGACCTGACGGAAGACCTCCTCGAGCGGGACGTCGTAGATGCTCAGGATCTCCTCGATGCGATAGAGGCAGTTGAGCTCCTTGGCCCGTTCGTGGAGGGTGGAGAAAAGGGTGTTGACGGCCGTCGGCGTGCGCGGATTGGTCATGTCGCGGCGTCCCTCCTCGGCCGCCGCGGCCCCCGTCAGGGAGGGCGCCCGGACGGCCCTGTCCTTCCCGGCCCGTGGCCGTTTCCTCGAAAACGCCCTGTCCCGCTCCCCGGAGCGGCCGGGGAGCGGGTCAGGGCGGTGACGTCGCGACGTTAGAAAGAGATCAGACCCAGCCGCGGTCCTTGCAAGCGTTGGCGACCCGGCTGACGGAAATGACGTAGGCGGCGTCGCGCATGTAGAGCTTGCGCGTCCGGGCCAGCTCGCTGACGGCCTTGAAGGCGGCCGTCATCTTGTCGTCGAGCTTGCTCAGGACCTCTTCCTTGGTCCAGAAGAAGTTCATGTTGCACTGGACCTGTTCGAAGTAGCTGCAGGTCACCCCGCCGGCGTTGGCCAGGAAGTCGGGGATGACGAAGATGCCCCGGCCCTTGATGACCGCGTCGGCCTCGGGGGTCGTCGGGCCGTTGGCGCCCTCGGCGATGATCTTGACGCGAGGCTTGATCCTCTTGACGGTCTCGGCGTTGACCTGGTTCTCCAGGGCGCAGGGGAGGAGGATGTCGACGTCCTGCTCGATCCAGGCGTCGCCGGGGAGCCGCTCATAGTCGAGGGACTCGGCCTTGGCCTTGTCGATGCCGCCGAAACGGTCGGTGATGGCCAGGAGCTCGTCCAGGTTGACGCCGCTCTTTTTCCGGTAGGTGTAGGAGGCCTGGTCGTTCTGGTCCCAGCAGGACACGGCGATGACCTTGCCGCCGAGCTTGGAGAAGAGCTGGATGGCGTACTGGGCGACGTTGCCGAAGCCCTGGACCGAAGCGACGGTCGACTCGATCTTGATGCCCATCTCGTTGAGCGCCTCGCGGACCGTGTAGACGAGGCCGTAGCCGGTGGCCTCGGTCCGGCCGAGCGATCCGCCCATGCCCACGGGCTTGCCGGTGATGAAGCCGGGGTACTTGGCGGCGTGGATCGTCTCGAACTCGTCGAGCATCCAGAGCATGTGCTGGGGACTGGTCATGACGTCGGGGGCGGGGACGTCGCGGAGGTTGCCGACGTCGTGGGCGAGCACGCGGATCCAGCCGCGGCAGAGGCGCTCCTGCTCGCGCGGGCTGAGGTCGTGCGGGTCGCAGATGACGCCGCCCTTGCCGCCGCCGAGCGGGATGTCGACGACGGCGCACTTCCAGGTCATCCACATGGACAGGGCCCTGACGGTGTCGATCGTCTCCTGGGGGTGGAAGCGGATGCCGCCCTTGCAGGGGCCGCGGGCGTCATTGTGCTGGCAGCGGAAGCCGCGGAACACGCGGACGCTGTTGTCGTCCATGCGGACGGGGATCGAGAAATGGTACTCCCGCAGCGGCTGCCGCAGGATGTCCCGGGTGGGTTGGTCGAGCTCGAGAAGGTCGGCGACAGCGTCGAACTGCTTCTGGGCCATCTCGAACGCATTGAACCCTTTGGTGGCCATGAGAAAGCTCCTATCGATGATGAGGTGATGATGGCATGCAATGATGCATCATTGTCGCGCCGGGGCGACAAAAGATGATAGCCCAAGACGGGCCAAATAGCAAGCGCCGTCCGGGGCGGAAGAGGGCGGCCCGACAGGGGCGGGCGAGGGGTCCGGATTGAAAAATGCCGGGCGTCGGAATAGGATAAGCCCGCGTTCCCGGAGGAGGCCCCATGAGCGAGATCGGAAGGACCGGAAAGGACGGAAGGACGGCGGTCGATCGACGCCGGTTCCTTGCCTATTTCGCGGCGTCGGGCCTCGGCGGGACCCTCCTTCCCGGGGCCCTCCTGGCCGTGGCCCAGGACGCCCCGGAGATCAAGGCCGAGATGGTCGCGGCGGCGGCCAGGATCGCCGGCGTGCCCCTGACGCCCGAGGCGGAGAAGGCCGTCGCCGAGGGACTGAACCGCCGCGGCGGCCTCGTCCAGAACTTCCAGGCCTTGCGGGACATGGGTCTGGGGAACGATACGCCCTCGGCCCTGGTCTTCGACCCTGTTCTTCCGGGGACGAAGCTCCCGGCCGGGAGATCCCTGCTGAAGACATCCAAGGTCAAAGCCGCGGCGCCCCGGACCGACGAAGACTTGGCCTTCCTGCCGGTGACGCAGCTGGCCGCCCTCCTCAAAAAGCGGGATATCAAGTCCGTCGACCTGACGAAGCTCTGCCTCGAGCGGCTGAAGAAATACGATCCGGTCCTGCACTGCGTCGTCTCCCTCACCGGGGACCTGGCCCTCGAGCAGGCGGAGCGGGCCGACAGGGAGATCGCCGCGGGGAAATACCGGGGCGTTCTCCAGGGCGTCCCGTGGGGGGCCAAGGACCTGCTCGCCGTCAAAGGATACAAAACGACGTTCGGGGCTTCCCCCTACAAGGACCAGACGATCGACCGGAACGCGACCGTCTTCGAGCGACTGACGGAGGCCGGCGCGGTGCTCGTGGCCAAGCTGACCTTGGGCGCCCTGGCCATGGGCGACCGCTGGTTCGGCGGCCAAACGAAGAGCCCTTGGGACCCCAAGAGCGCTGACCAGGGCTCGAGCGGGTCATCGGCCGGGCCGTCCGCGGCCGTGGCGGCGGGACTCGTGCCCTTCGCCATAGGCTCGGAGACGCGCGGCTCCATCATCTCGCCGGCGAGCCGTTGCGGCGTCACCGGGCTGAGGCCATCGTTTGGCCGGGTCAGCCGTTACGGCGCGATGACCCTGAGCTGGACCATGGACAAGCTCGGGCCGCTCTGCCGGGCGGCCGAGGACTGCGCCCTCGTCCTCCACGCCATCCAGGGGCCGGACGGCCGCGACAATTCGGTGCTCGATATCCCCTTCGCCTGGGACGCCGGCCGCGACGTCCGCGCGCTCCGCGTCGGCTACATCAAGTCCGACACCGAACGGGAGATCCCCGAGGACGCCAAGAACCCGGAGCGCGTCCGGAGGATGAAAGAGGCCCAGGCCTTCAATAAGGCCTCGCTCGAGGTCATCCGCGGGCTCGGCGTCAAGCCCGTCCCTGTCGAGCTCCCGAAGCTCGGCTCGGGGCCGATGGACTTCCTGCTGACGACGGAGGGCGCGGCCGCCTTCGACGACCTTGTCCGGAGCGAGAAGCTCGATCTCATGTCGGCGGAGCCGGAGAGGAGCGCTTGGGTCCAATCGTTCCGGCTCCACGAGCTCGTCCCGGCCGTCCAGTATATCCAGGCCAACAGGGCCCGGTACCGGCTGATGGAGGCGTATCAGGAGTTCTTCAAAGACATGGACGTCCTCATCGGCAGCGCCCTTGGGCCGACCAATCTCACCGGCCATCCCGAGCTCGCTTTGCCCCACGGCTTCGACTCCAAGGGCCAGCCGGCGGCGCTCCGATTGACGGGCCGGCTCTTCGGCGACGCCGACGTCCTGCTCCTCGCCCACGCCTTCCAGAAGAGGACGGATTTCCACCTCAAGCGGCCCAAGCTCGATTAGCGCGGGGAGACGGACCGACATGGGCGAGTTCTGGAGAAAAGCCAGCAAAGCGGTCGGCCTGAACTATACCTGGTGGCACTGGCGCTGGCTCAATTTCAAGAACCGATGGGCGGGCCGGCTTGCGGGCGAGACGAATGTCGCCCGCCATCTCCGGTCGCGCCAGAAGATCTGCCGGAAATGCGGCTCACTGGCCGCCGCGGGAGAAAAACGCTGCTCCGTCTGCGGCGCGCGGCTGCCGACGGCGGCGGGAGGCTTCCTCTCTAAGGTCTTCGGCCTCATCCTGCCCGGCCTTTCCCCCGTGACCGCCGCGCTCATGGCGGTGATCGGCCTCGACTTCCTTGTTCAGGTCCTGTCTTCGCACGGGGCCGCGCTGCTGTCGCCGAGCCTCGAGTCCCTCGTCCGGGCCGGGGCCATGGATTCGCGGCTCGTCGCCGCGGGGGAGTGGTGGCGGCTCCTGACCGGCGTCTTCGTTCACATCGGCGTCATCCATTTCCTGTTCAATACGTACGCCCTCCTGAGCGTCTCCAGCTTTCTCGAGGAAGAGATCGGTCCGGCCAGATACCTATCGCTGTTCCTCCTCTCGGGCCTGGGCGGATCGGCGGCGTCCTATCTTCTGCACAGGAGCGTCATCTCGGCCGGCGCGTCCGGGGCCATCTTCGGGTTGATCGGGTTCGCCATCTCCTATTTTCGCCGCCTGGGGAGCGCCCGGGCTCGGGACGTCACGAGTTTTATGGTCCGCTGGGCCCTCTATGCCTTCTTCTTCGGCCTCCTAGTCAGGGCGGACAACCTCGCCCACGCCGGGGGGTTCGGGGCGGGATTTCTCCTGGGCTCGGTCCTCGAGACCCGGGAGGATGTGAAAAGACGCCGGGCCCCGCTCTGGAGCGTGGTCGCCGGGCTCCTCGGCCTGGCCCTCGTCGCGAGCTTCATCTTTCTCATCAAGGCACCCTAGCCGATCGAGGCCAATATCTTGCCCTATGGACGCGCCCTCTTGACAATTCATTATGACCAGAATATAATATTGGTCATAAGTCATCATGAGACAAATAGCCAGGCGAGAAGACATCCGTGACCTGATCCTCGATGCCGTGGACGGGCTTCTGGCCAAGTTCGGGTTCAGGAAAATGACCATGGACGACGTCGCCCGCGAGGTCGGCATCGGCAAAGGCACGATCTATCTTCATTTTCCGTCCAAGGAAGAGCTCGTCCTGGCCCATATCGACCGGATCGCCGAAACGGTCGTCAGGAAGCTCCGTGAGACCGCCGCCACCAACGAGCCCCCGGACCGGCGCCTCCGCCGCATGCTCGTCCTGCGCGTGCTTCACCGTTTCGACAGCGTCGCCCACTATTCGCAGAACCTGTCCGATCTCCTGTCTTCGGTCAGGACGACGCTGCTCATCCGCCGCGAAGGTCATTTCGAAAAGGAGGCGGCCGTGTTCGAGGACGTCCTCCGGGAAGGGGCCAGAGTCGGTTCCCTGGAGTGCGCCAACCCACGGACGGCTTCCCTCGTCCTTATCCAGAGCACCAATGCCCTGCTTCCCTTCAGCCTCTCCGCCCGGGAGCTTGGCCGGCGGGAAGAAGTCGAGGATCAGGCCGGCCGGATCGCCGACCTGCTCATCAAAGGGCTTTTGCCGTGCCCGTCGCGCCCGGCCAGCTGGACACGATGAGCGGCAGGCGGGTCTGATCAATCCGAGGAGGTCCCTTATGTTCCGAAGCACCAGCCGATGGCTCATCCTCTTCTTTTGCGGCCTGGTCCTCGCGGGGGCCGGCGCCTCCGCCCGGCAGACCGCTCCGGCCTTCATGGACACGACCGTCCGGCCGCAGGGCCCCACGGGCGACCACATCAGGTCCCTGATCGAGGCCGTGAATTCCGGGGACCCGGCTCGCATCACGCGCTTCCTGACCGAAGAGTGCGCCAAGGAATTCCGGGAGATGGCGCCGCTTGACGACCACATCGGGGTGTTCCTCGGACTCCTGAGGGATACGGGCGGGGTCGACTTTTACTCCATCCGCTCCTATACGCCCGAAGAACCGGACGCGACCGTGGTCATCGTCAAGGACCGCATGTTGAAGGGCTGGTGGGGCCTCTCCCTCCGCTTCGGAAGAGGGCCGGGCTTCCTGGTCTCCGGACTGAGCTTCGACCCTGCCCGTACCCCGGCCGGCCTGGCCGGGCCGCCGCTCACGGAGTCGCAGGCCGTCGATGAGATCCGGGCCCTTGTGGCCCGGATCAAACAGAAGAACTGGTATTCCGGGACGGTGCTCGCGGCCAAGGGGGCCGACGTCCTCCTGACCGATTGTGCCGGGGAGGCCACCAAGTCCTTCCACGTTCCCAACACCATCGACACCAAGTTCAACCTCGGCTCGATGAACAAGATGTTCACGGCCACGGCCGTGGCCCGCCTCGTCGAGGCCGGGAAGCTCTCGTTCGACGATCCGATCAGCCGGTTCATCGACGAGACCTGGCTGCCCAAGGCCGTCACGGACGCGATCACCGTCCGCCAGCTCATCACCCACACATCCGGCCTGGGGAGCTACTTCAACGCGACCTACATGAAGAGCTCGCGGGCCCTTTTCCGCAAGCTCGACGACTACAAGCCCCTCATCAAGGACGACAAGCCCGCGTTCACCCCGGGGACCCGCTTCCAGTACAGCAACACGGGCCTCTTCCTCCTCGGGGTCATCATCGAAAAGGTCACCGGCGAAGATTATTTCGACCACATCCGCAAGACCATCTACGCCCCGGCCGGGATGACGGACTCCGACTGCTATGAGATGGATTACCCCGTCGAGAACCTGGCCATCGGCTACAGTCCGGACTGGAAAAGCCCTTACAAATGGCAGAACAACCTCTACAAGCATGTCATCAAAGGAGGTCCCGCGGGCGGCGGATTCTCGACGGTCAAGGACCTTCACAGATTCGCCCTGGCCCTCCTCGACGGCAAGCTCGTCTCCAAGAAGATGAGGGAGGTGATGTGGACGGATTTCAAAGGCGCGAATTACGGCTACGGTTTCACGGTCGACCAGGGTCCGGGCGGGAAGGTCGTCGGCCACAGCGGGGGCTTCGCCGGCATCAATTCCCAGCTCGACATCTATGTCGATTCGGGATATATCGTCGCCGCCATGTGCAACACCGACACCGGCGCTTCCCCCCTGGCCAACGCCATCCGTCAAGTCCTGGCCCGGGTGAAGGCCCGCTAAGGAGGTTCCAAATGTCCAGATCGATCCGATTGACGGTCATCATCATCCTCGCTCTCGTCGCCTTCTGGGTCTCGCTCGCCCTCGGGCAGGAGCCGAAGGCCCCGGCGATCGACGCGGCCAAAAAGCAGGCCATCGTCGACGAGATCGCGGCGCTCTTCAACAAGAACTACATCTTCGCCGAAACGGCCAAGAAGGTCGAGGAGGCGCTCCGCGCCAAGCTCGCGGCCGGCGATTTCGACAGGCTCGCCGCCGCCCCGGATTTCGCCGGCGCCGTTTCGGCGGTCATCCTCGAGGTCAGCAAGGACCGGCACACCGGCTTCGCCTTCAACCCGGCCATGGCCGAGGACCTTCGGCGCCTTATGAGCCGGAGCGAGGAAGAGGCGAAAAAGGTCCGGGAGCGCCAGCTCGAGGACGCCCGGCGCGACAACTTCGGCTTTCGCAAGGTCGAACGGCTTCCGGGGAATATCGGCTATCTCGATTTCCGGGCCTTCCAATCTCCCGGCGAGGCCGGCGCGACGGCCGTCGCGGCCATGAATTTCCTGGCCTATTGCGACGCCGTGATCGTCGACCTCCGCCAGAACGGGGGCGGCGACCCGGCCCAGATCCAGCTCATCAGCTCCTACTTCTTCGACGAGCCGGTCCACCTCAACGATCTCTATGCCCGGGCCACCGACCGGACAGAGAACTTTTGGACCCTGCCCTACGTTCCCGGCGCGAAAGCGGCCAAGGCCGACCTCTATATCCTGACCAGCGCCAGGACGTTCTCCGGGGCCGAGGAGTTCACCTATAACATGAAGAACCTCAAGCGGGCGACCGTGATCGGCGAAACGACCGGAGGCGGCGCGCATCCGACGGACACCATGATCGTCCAGAACGATTTCCTCCTGCGCGTGCCGGTCGCCCGGGCGATCAATCCGGTCTCCAAGACGAATTGGGAGGGGACGGGGGTCACGCCCGATATCGCCGTGCCGGCCGCCGAGGCTTTCGACCGGGCCTATGCGATGGCCGTCGAAAAGCTCGCGGCGAAGGCGTCCGATCCCCGGGTCAAGTCCCAGTACGAATGGATCCTGACCGGGGAGCAAGCCAAAAAGAACCCGCCGCGCCTCGACGCCAGGATCCTGAAGACCTACGCGGGCGTTTACGGCGAGCGCAAGGTCACCTTCGAGAACGGGGCCCTCTTCTATCAGCGCACCGGGCCGAAGTACCGGCTCATTCCCCTGACCGCGACGCTCTTCGCCCTCGACGGCATGGACGGTTTCCGGATCGATTTTGTGATCAAGGACGGGAAGGCCGCGGAACTCATCGGGCTCTACGACGACGGCGAGCGCCAGCCCTCGCCGCGGACGAAATAGGCCCCTCTGGATCGGCGCCGAGGGACGGACGGCGGGTCAGGCCGAAGGCCGGGAGGCCTCGAAAAGCTCCAGTCCGGCGAAGGCCATCGCGGCGATCGTCGACAGGACCGCGCTATAACGATGGAATTCGAACATGAACGCCTGCCCCGAAGTCCGCAGCAGGGGCAGCATGGGCAGGACGGCGGACATGGTCAGGAGGACGCCGGCCAGGGCGAAAAGCCAGAAGGCCCAGAGCCTGACCCGGGCCCGGGTGATGCCCATCTTCCTCGGGTCGAGAAGGGCCAGGCTCAGGCTGGCCGGCTTGGGAACGGAAATGAAATCGCGGCCCTTGAAGAGAACGATGATCGCGAGGCAGACGGCGAACAGGCCGCCGGCCATGACATGGCCGACGAGGGGGTAGCCAAAGAGCCCCCGGGGGATGAAGATGGCGAAGAAGAATCCGCTCGCGGCCAGGTAGAGGAAGCTCCCGTAGAAACAGATCAATAGCCATTTTTCGAGGACCGGCTCTCGCCATAAGGGCAGACCCTTGATGTAAGCCCACCAGGCTTTCGGCGACGCCCGGCGGGACATCTGGACCGTCCGGAGAGCCAGCCAAGCGAAGAACTTCTTGACGATCTCGGCGTAGAGGATCGTGGATTTGGCCTCCTCGCGCGTCGTCCAGAACCGGTGGAAGGCGAGGCCGAGAAACGTCCCCGCGAGAGCGAGGATGGCGATGATCGTGAACAGCATGGCGCTTACCTTTTCTCCAGGAAGCCCGCCAGCCGCCCGAGGGCGACGAGGCCGGCGAGGAAGAGGAGGGACCCGGCGACGACCGCGCAGAGCACGAGCACGATCTTGAAGACGGGCCGGACGATGAACGACAGTCCGAAAACGCGCTGGAACAGCCCCCCGAGGCCCATGAACGAGGACGCCGAAAGCTTCTCCACGTTTTTCGTCAGCAGGGGGCCCGTCCCCTTGAGCTTGGTGAAAAAGAAATCGGAGCCGCCGCTGTGGCAGTCGGTGCAGCCGTTCCAGCCGAGCGACTGCTGGGCCGGCCGGACATTGTGGGCCAGGGGCCAGGTCACGGGACCGGCGGCCGCGTCCGTGCGGGAAATGAGTCCGCCGTTCTTGTCCAGGGTGAACATCCGGCCGCCGGAAAAATAAGCGTAATCGCCGGCCCCGGCCGACTTGGCCAGGCCCGCGAGGACCAGCGCGACCTGCTCTTCCGTCAGCGTCTGCTCGGTCCCCGCTTTCGCGGTCACGGTCCGGATATCGAAATCCGACGCGAGGGGGAGGAGCTTGCCCTCCGCAAGCCAGCCCGGGCCGCTGGCCCCTGTCATCCCGGCCGGCGCCTCGGACACATCGAGAAAGCCGTCGGCGAGGCGGTAGAGCGTTTTCCGGACGATGATCGCGGGCTCTCCGGGCTTCTCGGCCATCGTGCCGAGGGCCTGCAGGAATTCCTGGAACCGCGTTTCGACGGCCGGGTCCTTGTCGGCCGCACCGGGATCGAAATCGGGGACAAGCGCCGAGGTCTCCGCTCCCTTCCGGATCCCCCAGAACCCGGGCGCGTCCGGCTTGGCCCCGGTCCGCTCCGCCGCGTCCAGGCCGCCGTCGACGTTCGGGGCGAACACGGTCCGGCCCGAGACGAAGACAGGCGCCTCGTCCTCGGCCATGACCTGGCTCAGGGCGATGAGGACCTGGGCGATGTGATCTTCCGGCTTGAGGATATCGCCGGCCGCGGCTTGGACCGTTTCGGGCCTCAGCGGGATCATGTCCTCGCCCGACTTCCT
>Ga0326726_10002770_pt1 | contig 16053 bp, 14 predicted proteins | sample MHFenrmetagenome_2_FD_207603 | JGI IMG/M metagenome (GOLD analysis project Ga0326726, IMG submission 207603) | Lab enriched peat soil microbial communities from Michigan Hollow, Ithaca, NY, United States - MHF15MN | ecosystem: Environmental > Terrestrial > Soil > Wetlands > Peat | place: USA... | reverse complement strand
TCGCTAGAATTCGATCGAGCGCCGCCTGTGCGTCAGTCGCGATGGAAGGTCCGACCGGTACTTCAGGCACAACCACACCATCGAGAATCACAGCGTGAGTGCGCTCGGGATAGCGTCGCGCATAGTGTTCGACGACGCGCGTTCCGTAGGAAGCACCATAAAGGCTGATGTGTTGATAACCGAGCGCGGCACGAACCTGATCGAGATCGCGAACAGCGACGCTCGTCGTATAGAACTCGAGCTGGGCTCTGAGTCGCGCCCGGCAGGCCGCCGTCAACTCGTGCAACCGCTCGAGCGACAGTTCACCCGATTCGAAATCATCCGCATAATCGCAGCCGAGCGGATTCGACAGGCCCGTGCCGCGTTGATCGACTACCACCAGTTCGCGGTCACGTCGCACACGTTCAAATGCATCAGCCACCGTCGCAAAGAACTGGCCGGCCGAGCTGCCTGGGCCGCCCGAGACGATAAAGAGCGGCTCGACGGCCGGTTTCTTGCTGAGCGCGTCGATGATCGCGACGCGAATGCGAATCTTCGTGCCGTCGGGACGTGCTGGATCTTCGGCGACCTGGAGGTACCCGCAACGCGCACTGACAGACCGCAGCCCCGTTGGATGCTCCAGGCGACAGTCGGAGAAATCGATGCTGGGGTGAGGTGCCGCGAGCACCGGTTCGAAGCCGAATGCCAGCCAAAGAATGGCTGCGAGCAGCGATGTCAGAAAGTGGCGTGCGCGCACACTGGAAGTCTCGCACAAAGTCGAGCCCAAGGTGCCCGGCACACCGACGATACCGGGCGCTCGCTGGCGCCCAAGGTGACTCACGAATAGAATGCGCGGCCGTTAACTCATTGACCCGGCAAGCGCTTTCTCCATGCTTTTCCCCGAACAATACGACGTCATCATCGTCGGTGGCGGCCACGCTGGCACTGAAGCAGCGCTCGCGTCTGCGCGCATGGGCGTGCGTACGCTGCTGCTCACGCACAACGTCGAGACGCTGGGGGCGATGAGCTGCAATCCCGCCATCGGTGGCATCGGCAAAGGGCATCTCGTCAAGGAGATCGATGCGCTCGGCGGCGTGATGGCGCGCGCGGCGGATCGAGCAGGAATTCAGTTCCGTACGCTCAATGCAAGCAAAGGCCCGGCGGTTCGCGCGACGCGCGCACAGGCCGATCGCGCGCTCTATCGGCAGGCGGTCCGCTCAGCGCTCGAGACTCAGCCGAACCTCAGCCTCTTTCAGCAGGAGGTCGCCGATCTCATCGTCGAAGGCGGGCGCGTGCTCGGCGCCGTCACGGCTCTCGGCGTCAAATTTCGCGCGCGCGCGGTTGTGCTCACCGTCGGCACATTTCTAGGCGGCAAAATTCACGTCGGCCTCGAACAGCATGCCGGCGGACGCGCGGGCGATCCGCCTTCGATTCGACTGGCGCAGCGTCTGCGCGAACTCCCCTTGCGTGTGGGCCGCCTCAAGACCGGCACGCCCCCACGCATCGACGGCCGCACGCTCGACCACTCGGTGATGGCCGAGCAGTGGAGCGATGAACCACGGCCGGTGTTCTCATTGCTCGGCCGCGCGAGCGAACACCCGCAGCAGCTTCCGTGCCACATCACGGCAACCAACACGCGTACGCACGAGATCATCCGCCGCGCGACCGATCGCTCACCGCTGTTCACCGGCGTCATCGAGGGCGTAGGGCCGCGCTACTGTCCGTCGGTCGAAGACAAGGTTGTGCGCTTCGCTTCGCGCGACTCACATCAGATCTTCGTCGAACCCGAGGGCCTCAATACTCACGAGGTCTATCCGAATGGCATTTCGACCAGTCTCCCGTTCGACGTGCAGTACGAATTCGTGCGCAGCATCCGCGGGTTCGAACGCGCTCACATCACCCGTGCGGGTTACGCTATCGAATACGATTTCTTCGATCCACGCGACTTGCAGTCGAGTCTTGAGACGCGTTGCATCGCGGGGCTCTATTTTGCGGGACAGATCAACGGTACGACCGGCTATGAAGAAGCCGCCGCGCAGGGACTTGTGGCCGGTCTCAACGCTGCGCTCGCCGTGAGCGGGCGTGATCCATGGACCCCGGCACGTAGCGAGGCGTATATCGGCGTGCTGATTGACGATCTCATCACACGCGGCGCGCCGGAGCCGTACCGCATGTTCACCAGCCGCGCTGAGCATCGCCTGCTCCTCGGTGAGGACAGTGCCGATGCACGGCTCACACCCCGCGGCCGCGAACTCGGGCTGGTGGATGACGAACGCTGGCATTTCTTCGAGGCCAAGCAATCCGCAATAGCGGCCGAGCGCGAGCGGCTCGCACAAATAGTCTTGCAGCCGCATGAACTGACGGCCGAGGAGGCCGCTGCGTTTCCCGGCGGCGCGCTCGTTCGCGAACAGCGCGCGCTCGATCTATTGAAGCGTCCCGAACTGAGCTACGACAAGCTCGTGGCGCTGCCGGCGGTGGGAGCTGCCGACTGGTCCGCCTGCGATGCGCGGCTGCCAGCGCAGATCAAACTCGAACTCGAGGTCGTCGCGAAGTACTCCGGCTACATCACGCGACAGCACGACGAGATCGAGCGCCAGCGTCGCAACGAGGAAACCGAGTTGCCGGCAGATCTCGACTACGCCGTCGTACGGGGGCTCTCGAATGAAGCGCGTCAGCGTCTGACGGATGTTCGGCCCGGGACCCTTGGGCAGGCGGCGCGCGTACCGGGGATCACACCCGCCGCCTTGTCGCTATTACTCATTTATCTCAAGAAGCACGGTCGCGCGGCCTGACCGTGTCTATGCGCCGGCTCGGCATCATCTTCGTCTTCGCGCTGGTCGGCGCGGCTTTCTACGTATTGATGCGCTGGAGCACAGAAGGCGGTGCCCCAGGATCCGTCGTGGCGCCAGCGCCAGCGAGCGTAGTGTTGAGACGCGGCAATGGCTTCGAACCCGAAACACTCGACCCGCAACTCGCGCGCTCGGATGCGGCGTTCGGCATCGCCCGCGATCTGTTCGAAGGGCTGACCGCTTTCGACGGCGATGCCAACGTCATTCCTGCAGCCGCGAGTGCGTGGCAGATGAGCGCGGATGGCAAGGAGTATCGATTCACTATTCGCCCCGGTGCGCGCTGGTCGAATGGCGATCCGCTGGTCGCCGAGGACTTTGTGGCGGGCTGGCGGCGGCTCGTAGATCCCGCGACCGCATCGGAGTACGCGCAAATTCTGAGCCCCGTGGTTAACGCGCGTGACATCACGGCGGGTCATCAACAGCCGGACCAGCTCGGCGTCGCAGCGCCCGACGCAACGACGTTCATCGTGCATCTCGCGGCTCCCACGCCGTACTTTCTTGGCTTGCTGACGCACCCGAGCACCTATCCGGTTCATCGACCGACGCTCGCCGCCCGCAAAGCGGACTACGCGAAGCCCGGGGTACAAGTGTCGAATGGTGCGTTTGTCGCCGTCGACTGGCTCGTCGGCTCGCGCGTGGTTGCGCGCCGCAATCCTTACTACTGGGGCAACGCCGCGAATCACATCGATGAACTTGAGCTCTATCACTTCACCGACTTTGATTCGGAACTGAAGGCCTATCGCGGCGGCGAGCTCGATGTGACTTATACGATTCCACAGCAGCAGTTTCGCTGGCTTAAAGCGAATCTTGCCGCGGAGCTCAAGGTCTCGCCGTATCTTTCGACATATTTTTATGGGTTCAATCTCACGCGGGCGCCCTTCAAGAATCAGACTGGCCTCAGGCGCGCGTTGTCGATGGTGATCGATCGCGAGCGCTTGACCGAGTCGATTACCGGCGTGGGCGAAATTCCGGCTTACGGTTTCGTACCGCCCGGCACGAGCAACTACACGCCGCAGTCTTCCGACTACCGGGGCTGGACGCCGGAGCAACGCCTGGTCGAGGCGCGGAAACTCTACGCGGCCGCCGGTTACTCGAACGCGCATCCACTCGAGGTCGAGATCCGCTACAACGCGGGCGAAGTGCACAACGCGATCGCCGTTGCGATCGCTGACATGTGGAAGCAGGCACTCGGCGTGCAATCGAAGCTCGTCAAGGAGGAATTCAAGGTACTGCTGGTCGACATCGGCCAGAAGCAGGTGACCCAAGTCTTTCGCTCGAGCTGGATCGGCGATTACAACGACGCGTTCAATTTTCTCGAAATCCTGCAGAGCGATTTCGGCGTGAATCACCCGGGCTACGCGAATCCTGCGTACGACGCGCTCATTCGCCGCGCGGCTTCAACCATCGATCTGGGCGCGCGACGGGAACTGCTGCAGGAAGCGGAGCGCATGATGCTCGCCGATCAGCCGCTTGCTCCGCTTTATTTCTATGTGAACAAGCATCTGGTGAAGCCCTACGTGCGCGGCTGGCACCAAAACGTCATGAATGTCATCTACAGCAAAGATCTGTCACTCGCGAAATAGGAGGGTAGTGCCGTGACGAGCTTCTACGATTTTCCCCTGAAGTCCCTCGCCGGCGGCAACGATGCTCTCGGTCAACTGCGCGGCAAGGTCACGCTCGCCGTGAATGTCGCAAGCCGCTGCGGCCTCACTCCGCAGTACCAGGGGTTGGAAAAGCTTTATGAGGAGCTCAAGAGCGAGAACTTTGCGATCGTCGGAATTCCCTGCAATCAGTTCGGCGCCCAGGAACCCGGGAACGCTCAAGAGATTCAGACTTTCTGCTCAACCAACTATGGAGTCAGCTTCCCGCTAACTGAGAAGATTGATGTGAACGGCAAGGGCCGGCATGCCCTATACGCCTGGCTCACCGATCCCGCCAACGGCTTCGCCGGCGATATCGAATGGAATTTCGAAAAATTCCTGATCGGCCGCGACGGCAGGATCCTGCATCGCTATCCGCCACCGACGAAACCGGACGATAAGGACTTGCTTGCCGATATTGCAGAGGCGCTGTAGGCGTCAGTTGCAGCCGAGAGCTGCGCGCGCCATGGCGCCGTAGCGTTCGTACAGATCCGCGCCGCGTCGATCCGCTTCCATTCGCTCTTGCGGCAAAAAGACGCCGCGGGCGCGTGACCTGTCTTCATCGAAGGAGACGACAGAGTAATCCGGCTCACAACCGTCGTCGGCCAGGGAGGCACGGAAGTCGAGCCAGGCATAGCGCGCGAATCTGTCGTCGCCTTCGGTGACGCCAACGCCCTCGATCATGAAAGCCATGGCGCGCGGGTCAGCCTGGCGGGCCGCCGATTCGATGAGCCGGCGCGCTCGCTCGGGATCGGCGGGTTGTCCGTCGCAATCGGCCAGCAAGCATCGACCGAGTTCGTACCTCGCTGCCGGCAACTTGTCGAAAGCTTGTTCTAGCCAGAAGCGGGACTTGCCTCGATCATTGCCGTTCGGGTCGAGCGCGAGGCGTTTACCGTAGAGTCCCGCGAGCATCCACTGAGCTTCAGAGTTGCCCAACAACGCCGCGGACAGGAGATAGCGCTCACGCCGGCTGTCTTCGACGCCCGCTTGCGCAAGCGCGACCAGGCTTGGTGTGTCGCCGTCGGCCCCGGCGCGCGCTACCTGCGATTGCAGGGCCGCCGTGTCCCGGACTGCGCCGCTTCGGCAAAGTACGGCCAGCAAAGATTGCTCTTCGCGCGAGACATCGACCGCAGCTTGAGCCGCAAGTCGGGTCGCAGGCGCCAACGCGGAGGCATTTACGTGCAACGACTGATCGATCTGGGCGGCACGCGCGAGCGCCGCCAATCGCAGATTCGCGAACTCCGGGTCGGCGCACCAATCGCCGAGTCTCAACGACACGGCGGCCGCGTCGCGATCGCCCGTCGACACACGCGCCGCGAGATCACGTTCATTGGCGGACGCCGCGTCACGCATCCTGCCCTGGAGAAAAAGGTCGCGCGCTGCCGCGCTAACGACCCATGGGTAGCGGGTGTGCAGGAGCGTGCGGCGCATGTTAATGCGCAGAGCTGCGACTTCGTCTACAGGCGTGGCGCTTCGCCGGTCTGCATCCGACCTGGCGGATACCAATGGTGATGCCAGCACCGGTAATGCCGCCGGTGAGGTCGGCGGTTCAGACGGCTTCGTGCCGCCCTCATCTTGCGGCCACAGCAAAAGCACGATGACCGCCGCACCCGCGAGAATGCCGATGCAGAGTGCCATCCACAGGTGGAACTTTCCCTGCACTCTCACTAACATGGCGGCCCTTCGACCGCCCTCCATCCGGGCACGGTTGACTCGATCGAATGGGTTCTATTGGAGATTGTCGACATGCGTCTACGAGCGGTGGCACTTGCTTCGGTTGTGACAATGGTCCTGGCGCTTCCCTCAATTGCGGCCGCGGATGCCGATGCGACGCGCGGCGCCAAGCTTGCATACACCTGCATCGGATGCCACGGTATCGCCGACTACAAGAACACCTATCCGACCTATAGCGTACCGAGACTCGGGGGGCAGTCGGCGCAATATATTGTGATTGCGCTCACGGGCTACAAGAATGGCACGCGCGGTCACGGCACGATGCATTCGCACGCGGCAACGATGTCGGATCAGGACATGCAGGATATCGCGGCGTACCTCGCGCAAGCAGCAACCGTTAAACACAATCCGGACGTCAAGCTCGAAGCCGCGCCGAAGCCGGTGCGCGAACTATGCTCGTCCTGCCATGGTGCAGACGGTGTCGCGATCCTGCCGATCTATCCGGTTCTCGCCGGCCAGCACGCGGACTACATCGAACAAGCGCTGCGCGAGTACAAGGCGGGTACCCGCAAGGATCCGGTGATGGGAACATTTGCCGGACAGTTGAGGGATGAAGATATCCATGCGGTCGCGCAGTACTTCTCCCAATTGAAGCCGGGCCTCGGAATTCCGAAGCCATTGCATTGAGCCCACGACGGCGCATTCCGCCGTCTGCCCCGAAGGCATGGAGTCTTCAGTAGAGCAATGGCCGTCGCGGAGCTGCTCACCGATTTTCCTGATGGCATTTCCGCCGTCGATGTGCTCTACGTACGGCCGGGCTTGGCTGCCAGTCATCTGATCAAGCACGGTGGCCGCGGCGCATTTGTCGATACCGGCACCAATTCCTCGGTGCCGAACCTGCTCGAGGCGCTCAGCGCGCGCGGGCTTGCGCCAGAAGAAATTGACTACGTGTTTCTCACGCACGTGCATCTCGACCATGCCGGCGGCGCGGGGCTCCTGTTGCAGTCACTCCCCAATGCGCGCGCGGTCGTGCATCCGCGCGGCGCACGACATCTCGCGGACCCCTCGAAACTCATCGCCGGTTCGATCGAGGTGTATGGGGAAGAGGCGTTCCGCAAGCTTTATGGCGATCTTGTGCCGATCCCGGCCGATCGCATGCTGATCGCGGAAGAGGGAATGCGCCTCGAGCTCGCGGGGCGAAAATTCGAACTTGTCCATACGCCGGGTCATGCGCTGCATCACTACGCGCTCATCGATCACGCTGCCCGGGTGATTTTCACCGGCGACAATTTTGGCATCTCCTACCGCGAGTTCGACACGCGGCGCGGTGAATTTATTTTTCCGACCACGACTCCTGTGCAGTTCGACCCCAAGGCGATGCACGCGACGATCGATCGGCTGCTGACCTACCAGCCACAGGCGATGTATCTGACACACTACAGCCGTGTCAATGATCTCGCGCGGCTCGCGCGCGATCTGCACGCCGCCGTTGACGCATTCGTCGAGATTGCGCGTCGCCACCACGGCAAGCCGGGGCGCGGCCTTCTCATCCGGCGCGACCTCATGGCGTGGTTTGATTCGGCGCTCGATTTGCATGAGTACAAGGGCGACACGGAACGGCGCCATGAGTTCCTGGAAAACGACATCGAGCTCAATAGCCAGGGCCTCGAAGTCTGGCTCGATCGCAATGAGGCAGCAGATCGTGGCTGAACGTTTTCGCGCTTTCCGCATTCACGAAGAGAACAAGAAAATCGTCGCCCGGTTCGATGACATTACGCTCGACGACCTGGCACCCGGAGAAGTTGTCGTTCGCGTCCGTTACTCGGGAATCAACTACAAAGACGCGCTTGCCGCGACCGGTGCGGGCAAGATCCTGCGCAAGTACCCGCTCGTTGGCGGCATCGACCTCGCGGGCGATGTCGTCACTTCCTCCGACGCGCGCGTTCATGCCGGCGACAAAGTTCTGGTCACCGGTTGTGAGCTCAGCGAGACCCTTGATGGCGGATATGCCGAGTACGCGCGATTGCGTGCCGACTCGGTCATTGCAATTCCGAGCGGCCTCGATGAATTTCAGGCGATGGCGCTCGGTACGGCGGGATTCACGGCTGCGCTGGCGCTGCATCGCATGGAGCAGAATGGCCAGATGCCGGAGCATGGACCGATCGTGGTCACTGGCGCCACGGGCGGTGTCGGCAGTATCGCGCTCGACATGCTGACGTCGCGCCGCTATGAATCGATCGCGGTAAGCGGCAAGCCCGAGGCTGACGCCTATCTCAAGTCGCTCGGAGCGAGTCGCGTACTGCGCCGTCAGGAAATCAATCCCGGCACGCGGCCGCTCGAGACCGCGCAATTCGGCGGTGCCATCGACACTGTCGGCGGTGAATTGCTCGCGTGGCTCACGCGAACGATGAAATACGGCGGCAACATCGCAAGTGTCGGTATGGCGGGGAGCGCCGAGCTCAAGACCACGGTCATGCCATTCATTCTGCGTGCGGTGAATCTGCTCGGCATCAACTCATCGGCGACGCCACGCGAGCTGCGCATTGCCGTGTGGCGGCGAATCGCTACCGATTTGAAGCCACGGCACCTGGATCGCATCGTTTCGAAGACGATTCCATTCGCGGAGCTGCCCGGCGCATTCGAGCCTTACCTCAAAGGTGCGGTGACTGGGCGCACTGTGGTGCGAATCTGACTCCCCGATAGTGCGATAACGCCGTAGTGCACGCGTGCACACACACGCCGTGCCGCCGGCTAGCGTTGCGGGTTAAAATACGCGGCCATGGCGGCCGCACCGCCGGACAACAATATCGATGACCCAGGTTCTCACTTCGGCCGGTGGCCGGTTACGCGCGGCGCTCGCTCTGGAGCGGCCGCTGCAGATCGTGGGGACGGTCAATGCCTTCAGCGCGCTGCTGGCGGAGAAGGCGGGATTTCGGGCGATCTACATTTCGGGGGCGGGGGTAGCGAACGCCTCATTCGGGTTGCCGGACCTCGGCATCACGATGTTGAACGATGTGTGTGAAGACATCCGGCGCATCACCGGGGCCACGGAGTTGCCGCTGCTCGTCGACGCTGATACCGGCTGGGGCGGGGCCTTCAACATTGCGCGGACGGTAAAGGATTTCATCCGCTCCGGCGCGGCGGGTCTGCACCTCGAGGATCAGGTGCAGACCAAGCGCTGTGGACATCGGCCGGGCAAGGCGCTGGTCGCGGCGGAGGAGATGGTCGATCGGATCAAGGCGGCGACCGATGCCCGCCAGGACCCCAAGTTCGTGATCATGGCGCGCACCGACGCGCATGCGGTGGAAGGTCAGCAGGCAGCCCTTGATCGGGCGGCGCGCTATGTCGAGGCGGGCGCCGACATGATCTTTGCGGAGGCCCTCACGACGCTTACGGAGTATCGGCAGTTCACGAAGGCCATCCAGGTGCCCGTGCTTGCGAACCTCACTGAGTTTGGCAAGACGCCGCTCTTTACGACGAAGGAGCTCGCTGATGCCGGCGTGCAGCTCGTGCTCTATCCGCTCTCGGCATTTCGCGCAATGTCGAAGGCGGCCCTGAACGTGTACACGAGCCTGCGGCAAGAGGGCACGCAGAGGAGCGTGGTCGGGACGATGCAAACCCGCGAGGAGCTCTATGAAGTCCTCGGCTACCATGCCTATGAAGACAAGCTCGATGCACTCTTTGCGGAGCGCAGCGAAGAGGATTCCAGGAACCGGCCATGAACGAGCCAGCAACCGCGGGCCCCAAGCCCAAGAAATCCGTCGCGCTCTCCGGTGTCCCGGCCGGTAACACCGCCATTTGCACGGTGGGACGCACCGGGAATGACCTGCACTATCGCGGTTATGACATCCTCGAGATCGCGAACGAATGCGAGTTCGAAGAGATCGCTCATCTTTTGGTGCACGAGAAGCTCCCGAACCGCGCGGAGCTCGCCGCCTACAAGGCGAAGCTCAGGAAGCTCCGCGGCCTCGCGCCCGCGCTAAAGAAGATTCTCGAGCAGTTGCCTGCGACCGCGCATCCGATGGATGTGATGCGCACGGGCGTCTCAGCGCTCGGGTGCCTCGAGCCTGAAAAGCACGATCACAACCCTGCAGGCGCCCGCGATATCACGGACCAACTGATCGCAAGCTTCGGTTCGATGCTCGTCTACTGGCATCGCTTCGCGACGAGCGGCAAGCGCATCGAAGTCGAGACCGATGACGACTCGGTCGGGGGACACTTCCTGCACCTCCTGCACGGCCGCCGGCCTTTCCCCTCGTGGGTGAAGGCGATGCATGTCTCACTCAACCTCTATGCGGAACACGAATTCAACGCCTCGACGTTCACCGCCCGCGTGATCGCGGGCACCGGTTCGGACCTGCATTCCTCGATCGCCGGAGCGATCGGTGCCCTGCGCGGCCCGAAGCATGGTGGGGCGAATGAAGTCGCCTTCGAGATCCAGAGCCGCTACCAAAATCCCGATCAAGCGGAGGCCGACATAAAAGCCCGTGTCGAGCGCAAAGAGATCGTGATTGGCTTTGGCCATCCTGTCTATACGATCGGCGATCCGCGCAACAAAGTGATCAAGGAGACCGCGCTGCGTCTCGCGCGGGAAGCGAACGATCTGAAGATGTACGCGATCGCTGAACGCCTCGAGTCGGTCATGTGGAACATCAAGAAGATGTTCCCGAATCTCGATTGGTATTCCGCCGTCTCCTATTACCTCATGGGTGTGCCGACGGCCATGTTTACGCCGCTCTTCGTGATCGCCCGCACGAGCGGCTGGGGCGCGCACGTCATCGAACAGCGCATCGACGGCAAGATCATCCGCCCGAGCGCCAATTACACGGGCCCCGAGAATCGACAGTTCGTTCCTATCGATCAACGCTGAAAATTTCTCACCCTCTCCCGCCATGCGGGAGAGGGCTGGGGTGAGGGTCCATGTCCGCCCACGATCTCAAGTCCGCCAAGCGCCCCGACCCCGACAAAGTCCTGGTCAACATTGCCGACTACGTCTGCAACGCCGAGATCACGAGCCACGAGGCGTATGACACGGCGCGCTATTGCCTCATGGATACGCTGGCGTGCGGATTCCTCGCGCTCAAATACCCGGCCTGCACCAAGCTGATGGGTCCAACGGTGCCGGGCGCGACGATGCCCGGAGGCGCGCGCGTACCTGGGACGTCGTACGAGCTCGAGCCGGTGCAAGCGGCATTCAACATCGGCGCGATGATCCGCTGGCTCGATTTCAATGACACCTGGCTGGCCGCCGAATGGGGCCACCCTTCGGACAATCTTGGCGGCATTCTCGCGGTTGCGGATTATCTTTCGCGCATGGCCGTCAATCAGGGCAAGAAACCGCTCATTGTGCGTGACGTGCTCACCGCCATGATCAAGGCGCACGAAATCCAGGGCGTCACCGCCATCGAGAACAGCTTCAACCGTGTCGGGCTCGATCACGTTCTGCTGGTGCGCGTCGCTTCGACAGCCGTTGTGACGCGCATGCTCGGTGGCACTCGCGAGCAAGTGATCAACGCCGTGTCGAACGCGTGGATCGATGGCGGAGCCTTGCGCACGTACCGGCACGCGCCGAACGCGGGTTCACGCAAGAGCTGGGCCGCGGGGGACGCCACAAGCCGCGCCGTACGCCATGCGCTCATCGCGCTCACAGGTGAAATGGGCTATCCCTCGGCGCTCTCGGCACAAACCTGGGGTTTTTACGAGGTGCTCTTCAAGGGCAAACCCTTCGCCTATAAGCAATCGTTCGCGAGCTACGTGATGGAGAACGTGCTTTTCAAGATTTCGTTCCCGGCGGAGTTCCACGCACAGACGGCGGTCGAGTGCGCGATGCAGTTGCACCCGGAGGTCAAGAACCGCCTCGCTGAGATCAAGGAGATCGTCATCGAAACGCAGGAGCCGGGGGTGCGCATCATCGACAAGACCGGCCCCCTCGGTAACCCGGCCGATCGCGATCACTGCATCCAGTACATGGTTGCGATCCCGCTCATCTTCGGCCGCCTGACCGCCGAAGATTACGAAGACAAGGTGGCGAGCGATCCGCGCGTCGACAATCTGCGCTCCGCGATGATCGTGCGGGAAAACACGACATTCACCGAGGAATACTACGCGGCCGAGAAGCGCTATATCGGCAACGCCGTGCAGGTGTTTTTCAAGGACGGCAGCGCGACGAAGCGGGTGGCCGTCGATTTCCCGATCGGCCATCGCAAGCGCCGCGCCGAAGGCATGCCGGTCCTAGTGAGGAAATTCGAGTCCGCGGTCGCGCAGCATTTCCCGGCGAAACAGGCGGATCTCATCAAGACAACTTTCGCCGATCCCAAGAAACTCGATGCCATGGCCGTGCACGAGCTCATGGCTGTCCTCGTCAAGAATTGAGGTGGCGACCCCGTCCTCCCTGCAGGTTGACAGCGCGCGCCTCGGTGTTGAACTCAGTCAGGAATCGGCGGAGAAGCTCCTGGTGCTCGCGGCGGAGCTTGCCGAGTGGAATCAGAAATTCAATCTCACCTCGATCGCCGACGAGCGCACGGTGACCCATCACCTTCTCGACAGCCTGTCGGTTGGGCCGTTTCTGCACGGGCAGCGTATCCTCGATATCGGTACCGGCGCGGGATTTCCGGGCATCCCGCTCGCGATCGCGTATCCGGCGCGTGAATTTCTGCTCATCGATGCCACGCGCAAGAAGCTCGGCTTCGTCGACCACGTGATTGCCAAGCTTGGCCTGACGAATGTCACGACCCTCCATACGCGCGCCGAACAATTCCGGCCGCCGCAGAAGTTCGACACGGTCGTCGCGCGTGCGCTTTCGAAGCTCGGCCAGTTCGTCGCCTACGCAGGCCCGCTCTGCACGCGAGACGGCCGGCTCCTTGCAATGAAGGGCCACATTCTTCCCGAGGAGATGCAGGCGATCCCGCGCGGCTGGAAGGTGGTTGCAGCGCATCGGGTGGAAGTGCCGGGGCTTGACGCCGAGCGACATATCGTCGAAGTCGCGCGCGCTTAAGGCGCCAGGACGAAATCCCGTATAGTGGCGCGACAACAGCAGCTCCCAGCTCGCGGTCCACTTTCGTGCATAGAGTCATCGCAGTTGCCAATCAGAAGGGCGGCGTCGGCAAGACGACGACGGCCGTCAATCTCGCGGCGTCGCTCGCCGCAACGAAGCGGCGCGTATTGCTCATCGATCTTGACCCGCAGGGCAACGCCACGATGGGCTGTGGCATCGACAAGCGCGCCCTGGAAAACACAACCTGCGACGTGCTGCTCGGCGACTGCGAGGCGCCCGCGGCGCTGGTGCCTGTTCCCGATTTCGGCTTTACCCTGATGCCGGCGAATCAGGATCTCACGGCTGCGGAAGTGCGCTTGCTCACACTCCTCGCCGGACGCGAAGTGCGCCTGCGCAATGCGTTGAAGACGATTCGCAATCTCTACGACACCATCCTCATCGACTGTCCGCCCGCGCTCAACATGCTGACCGTGAATGCGCTGGTGGCAGCGGATTCGGTGCTCATTCCCATGCAGTGCGAGTACTACGCGCTCGAAGGCCTCTCGGCGCTGGTGAATACGATCGAGCAGGTAAAGGCGAGCGTCAACGCGGATCTCGAAATCGAAGGGATCCTGCGCACCATGTATGACCCGCGCAATAACCTCGCGACCGAGGTTTCTGCGCAACTGATCATGCACTTCGGCGACAAGGTGTTGCGCACGATCATCCCGCGCAACGTGCGCCTCGCCGAGGCGCCGAGCTTCGGCAAACCCGCGCTCTTTCATGACAAGGAATCGCGCGGCGCGCTTGCCTACCTCGCACTCGCGGGCGAACTGATCCGACGCGAGGAAGACGCTGGCTCAACGTCCGGCGCCGAGCCGGCTGCGGGCGGAAATTGACGTGCGACTCGATTACACTCTGCCGCCATGAGCGTTAAGCGTTCCGGATTGGGTCGAGGTCTCGAGGCGCTGCTCGGGCCACAGGTGCAGTCGAAAACGGCGCCGGAGGCTGGCGCGCGCACGGTGCCAGGCGGTGACCAACTCGTCCAAATCCCCCTGGATCTCCTCGGACGCGGGCGCTATCAGCCTCGCGTCGACATGCGGCCGGAGAGCCTGCAGGAGCTTGCCGACTCGATCCGTGCGCAGGGCGTGGTGCAGCCGATCATCGTGCGACCTGTGGGCGCGACCGGACCTGGAGAGTCGCAGCGCTACGAAATCATTGCGGGTGAGCGCCGTTGGCGCGCGGCGCAGATGGCGGGCCTGGGTGAAATCCCGGCGATTGTCCGTCACGTGCCTGACGAGTCTGCCGTGGCCATGGCGCTCATCGAGAACATCCAGCGAGAAAATCTCAATTCGCTCGAAGAAGCGCGCGCGTTGCAGCGTCTCATCGGCGAATTCGCCTTCACGCAGCAGGAAGCGGCGGATGCGGTGGGGCGCTCACGAGTCACCGTCGCGAATCTGCTGCGCCTCCTGGAGCTCGACGACGAAGTCAAAGGCCTGGTGGAGCGCCGCGAGATCGAGATGGGGCATGCGCGCGCGCTGCTCGGCCTGACGCAGCGGCGCCAGCAGATCGAAGTCGCCAAGGTCGTCGCGGGCAAGGGACTGTCGGTGCGCGAGACCGAAGCGCTGGTGCGGCGCATGCTGAACCCCCCGAAGCGAGATGAGGGCAGCGAATCCCGGGATCCGGACGTGCGGCGCCTCGAGGATCAGCTATCGGACAAGCTCGGTGCGCGGGTCGCCATCCGCCATTCCTCGGCAACCGGTAAGGGCCGATTGACCGTGAACTACAACAGCCTCGACGAGCTCGACGGCATTATCGAGCACATCCAGTAAGCCTTCCGGACCTGCACTCGGGGAATTGCCCAAAAGGCTAATAAGTGCGGCTACTTATGTAGCGCGCAGACCCACTCTTTCTTATTGAGCCACCGGCCGTTCCCCCCTATAATCCGCGGCCTTTGCGGGGGTCCCTCCCGGGTATTTCTCGACCGGTGTGAGCACGAACAGCCATGCAGCCGCGCGCCGGTTTGCGCTGGGTGTCGTCGCAAGTCAGCTGGGGCTCACCGCCTTGATCGCCGGGACGACGCTGCTCATATATGGGGGGCGGGCGGCGGTCGCGGCGCTAGCCGGCGGCAGCGTTGGGGCGGCGGCGAATCTGGTTCAGGCGGTTTTCTTTTTTCGCCACGGACCGGGCGCAGATCCGAAACGGATCTTGCGCGGCATGTACGCGGGCGAAGCGGCCAAGTTTGGCGTTACGGTGCTGCTGCTGGCGGTCGTACTGAGCAGTACCAAAGTTGCGGCAGGACCATTTCTGGTCGCGTACGCAGCGGGATTTTTGGTCTATTGGTTCGCGCTCCTGAAGCGTGGGCCGAGCGCGGCGAGCACAGGTGGCCCGCAGCGGTAGCGGTAGAGGTGTCGGGGAGCAATGGCTGCAGTCGAACACGGTCCGGAATCGGTAACCGACTATATCGTTCATCACCTCACCAACTGGCGCGTCGGTGAGGGCTTCTGGACTTTCAATGTCGATAGCCTGCTGGTCTCCGCACTTCTTGGGATCCTGTTCGTCGTCAGCTTCGCGCTGGCTGCGAAAAAGACGGCTGGGAATTCGGGTGTTCCACACGGTTTTCAGTCATTCGTCGAACTCGTGGTCGAGTGGGTCGACACGCAAGTCAAAGACAGTTTTCATGGCACGACGCCTCTGGTGGCGCCGCTCGCCCTGACCATTTTCGCCCTCGTGTTCCTGATGAATGCCGTCGATCTCTTTCCGGTTGACTTGTGGTCGACCGTGGTCGCTGAGCGCGGGGCCGGCCTCGAGAATTTCAAGGCGGTCCCGACCACGGACCTCAACATCACGCTTGGAATGGCGCTCGCGGTGTTTGTCCTGGTGCAGTACTACAGCGTCAAGATGAAGGGCGTCGGCGGCTACGCGAAGGAATTCTTCT
>Ga0326726_10002769_pt1 | contig 16054 bp, 17 predicted proteins | sample MHFenrmetagenome_2_FD_207603 | JGI IMG/M metagenome (GOLD analysis project Ga0326726, IMG submission 207603) | Lab enriched peat soil microbial communities from Michigan Hollow, Ithaca, NY, United States - MHF15MN | ecosystem: Environmental > Terrestrial > Soil > Wetlands > Peat | place: USA... | reverse complement strand
TTAACAAGGGGGATCGCTCACAAGATGCGGATGTTCACGGTCGAGGAACGGGACGGGTACATCAGCGTCCGGTCTAAGAACGCTCCCGAGGCGGCGATGGAAGCGGTAAAGAAGGCCTTCCCGCACGCGAAGAAGTACGAGGGGCATATCGATATCAAAAGCGCACAGTGCGCCGATGTGAAAGGAAAGGTGCGGGCAATCGAGCGGGCTCACGGCGGTTTTGCATTCTATACTCCGTCATCCACGTACCATATTTTCATGCCCGGCCTTACCGGCGGGAAGATGTCATCAAGCATTCCGGAGAGTATCATCTCGTTCTACGAACCCGAGGCGGTTATCCGGAAGAAGGTATTGAGCGGGATAACCGGTGGGAGGATGACCCTCGAGGAACAGAAGCGCCTTGGCGGCGAGCCGGACAAGTGCTCGCTCTACCTCCTCAACCTCTTTCACATGGTGACGGATGATGAGGAGCTTGCGGAGATAAAGAGGAAGTGCATGGCCGGCGAGGTGACCTGCGGGCAGTGCAAGAAGGAGACCGCCGAACGGGTGGTGGCATTCTTAAGGGACTTCCGGGAGAAGATGAACGCATGTGCAGACAGGATCAGGGTGTAAGATGGCGGAACTGACACAGAACGAGAAGCGATTGCTTGCAACACTGGAAAAAGAGAAGAAGGCGGATGCTCCGCATCTTGCCGGGCTGCTCGGAGCAACCCCGGAGGCTGTAGTGCAGTGGGCTCATCTCGCACAGGACAAGGGGCTTGTTGCAGTTGAGCGGATTGTGGTAAAAGAATTTGTGTTTACAGACGAGGGTAAGAATTACCTGAAAAACGGCCTTCCCGAGACCCAGCTCCTCCGCTTCATTGTTCCGGGGACGCAGCTTGCCGACATCCAGAAGCATGAAGCATTCAAAATCGGATTTGGGCAGCTCCGGAAAAAAGGTCTTGTAAAAGTTGAGGGCACCTCCGTTGTAAAAGTCCCGGGTTTAACGACTGATGCGGACGAAGCAGCCCTCAAAAAACCGTCCGCCGCTGACATGAAGACGAAAGAACTCATCAAGCGCGGGATCCTGCAGGAATCCGAGACTGTCCGGTACACAATTGCCATTACATCCGAAGGGCTCGCTGTCGCCAGAAAGGGTCTCGATTTCCGCGAAGAGACAGGCACCCTCACCCGCGATCAGATCCTTTCAGGCTCATGGAAGACGGCAAATCTCCGGCGGTACGATGTGACCAAGCTCCCTAAGAAGGCGTATCCCGGTAAAATCCACCCCTACCAGCGGATCATTGCCGAGATGCGGGAGATCCTTCTCGAGATGGGTTTTGAGGAACTCTATGGCGACATAGTCCAGCAGTGCTTCTGGAACTTCGACGCCCTCTTCCAGCCGCAGGATCACCCGGCCCGCGAAATGCAGGACACGTTCTACCTCAAAGAGACCATCCCGCTCCCGCCGGGGTACGAGAAAGTAAAGGCGATGCATATCTCTGGCGGTGACACGTCATCGACCGGTTGGGGCGGGGTCTGGAAGGAGGAGAAGGCCGAGCAGTGCGTGCTCCGCACCCATACCACAAGCCTCTCCATCCAGCACCTTGCACAGAACAGGAATCCTCCCATAAAAGCGTTTGCAGTCGGCAGGGTATACCGGCGCGAGACGATCGACACCACCCACCTTGCCGAGTTCGAGCAGCTCGAGGGGATCGTGATGGACGAGGACGTCACGTTCGGGAACCTGCTTGGGATCCTCCGCGAGTTCTACAACCGCATGGGCTTCGAGAGCGTGCGGTTCAAGCCCTCGTACTACCCGTACACTGAACCGAGCCTTGATGCGGAAGTGTTCATCGAGGGAATCGGCTGGATTGAGATGGGCGGCGCCGGTGTCTTCCGCGAGGAGGTTACCGCCCCGATCGGGATCACCTATCCCGTTCTTGCCTGGGGCCTGGGCGTGAGCCGGATCGCGATGCTCCGCCTTGGTCTCAAGGACCTCCGGCTCCTGCACAAGAGCGACGTGGCGTTCCTCCGCGAGACGCCAGCTCTGCGCCACACGAAAGGAGGTATCTGAAATGGCCGTCATCACTCTTCCCTACAAGTATCTCGAGCGGCTCACCCGCACCGACAGGAAAACGATCCTCGAGAAGGTTCCCCTCATCGGATCAGACGTGGAGCGGACGGAGGAAGACCACGCAGACGTCGAGTTCTTCCCGGACCGGCCCGACCTCTTCAGTCCGGAAGGCGTGGCCCGGGCTATGCGGGGCTATCTCGGGATCGAGACCGGTCTGCCTGCGTACCAGGTCAAACCTTCCGGAATATCATTCACCATCGACCCGAAACTGGCAGATATCCGGCCAGTACTGGGGGCGGCCGTGATCCGCGGAGTCTCGTTCGATGACGAATCCATCCAGAGTATCATGTCCCTCCAGGAATCACTCCACTGGGCTGTCGGCAGGGGCCGGAGTAAGGTGGCGATCGGAATCCACGATCTTGATGCGGTCAGGCCCCCGTTCCGGTATATCGCCTCACCCCGTAGCCGGGCTTTCGTCCCCCTCGACTTTACCGAATTGATGACCATGGAGGAGATCCTCGAGAAGCACCCGAAAGGCCGGGATTATGCGAAGATCATCAAAGACTTCCCACTCTTCCCGCTGATCATAGACAGCCACGACCATGTCCTCTCTTTCCCCCCTATCATCAACGGTGAGCGGACACGGGTGACCATCGATACGAAGAACATCCTCCTCGACACGACCGGCACCGACAGGCGGGCTGTGGATGTTGCCGTGAATATCATCTGCACGGCTATGGCAGAAGCAGGCGCAACCATCGAGAGCGTAGAGATAGGCGGAGTTCAGACCCCGACGCTCGCACCCGCAGAGCGAACGGTGAGCGTGAAAGAGTGCTCCCGGCTTCTCGGTGTGGAGCTGACGGCATCGTCAATGGCTGAGCTCCTTGAGAAGATGCGCTTTGGTGCCAAACCGGCGGGAAAAGACAAGGTGAAGGTCCAGGTGCCCTGCTACCGGGCTGACATCATGCATGACTGGGACCTCTTCGAGGACGTGGCGATCGCGTACGGGTACGACAAGCTCGAATCCCACCCCCCGAAGACCTTTACTGTCGGGAAACCCCACCCGGTACAGGTAAACGGTGCCCTTGCCCGCGAGGCGTTCACTGGGCTCGGTTACCTCGAAGTGATGCCGTTCACGCTGACCAATGAGGACGTGCTCTACAAGCGGATGCAGCGCCCCGAGACAGAGGGTGTCCTCCTTGTTATGCACCCGATAAGTATCGAGAATACGGTGGTCAGGACCGAGCTCCTCCCCCTGCTCCTTGAGTTCCTTACAATAAACCGGCACCGCGAGCTCCCTCAGCGCCTCTTCGCCGTAGGCGACGTCGTGCTGGACTGCCACACCCACCAGCAGGCAGCTGGTGTCAGCACCCACCCGGACGCGGACTTCTCGGAAGCCTATGCGTCAGCCGATGCAGTGCTCCACGAGCTCTCCATCGACTATACCGTGAAGGAATCTGCCGACCCGGCATTTATTGACGGGCGCCGCGGGGATATTATCGTTGCCGGAAAAACAATCGGGGTCTTTGGCGAGGTCCATCCCGCTGTCCTGACCGCATTCGAGCTCGAGCACGCCGTTGCTGCGTTCGAGTTCGATCTCAGAGCCGTACCGGGATACCCCGCCCTCTGAGATACTCTTTTACATCTTTTACCGTAAATTCGCCATAGTGGAAGACGCTTGCTGCAAGGCATGCATCGGCTTTTCCTTTTACAAACCCGTCGTAGAAATGATCAAGGGTTCCGACCCCGCCGCTTGCGATTACGGGGATGCCCGCCGCATCGGATATGGCCGATGTTATGACGATATCGAACCCGTTTTTTGTTCCATCGGTCTCCATGCTGGTCAGGAGGATCTCTCCCGCACCCCGCTCCTCGGCCTCTTTTGCCCAGGCAACGGCATCGATGCCGGTCGGCTTGCTCCCGCCATAGATGACCACCTCGTACCAGCAGCGTGTGCCATCCTGGAGGATAACCGGGATCGCTTTTTGATTCTCGGAAAAGTTCCGGCGCACATCCATCGCCACAACGATGCACTGGGTACCGAACGCTTCCGCACCCCGGGTGATGAGGGTCGGATCGTGGACTGCACTCGTGTTGACGCTGACCTTGTCCGCACCTGCCCGCAGGATCTGCTGGATATCGTCAAGGGAGCGGAGTCCTCCGCCCACGGTCAGCGGCAGGAAGAGCTCGTCAGCTGCCCGCTGGATCAGGTCGATGATAATTCCGCGTTTTTCCTTTGACGCTGTGATATCGAGGAACACGACCTCGTCGGCACCCTGCTCGTTATACCGCCCGGCCAGCTCTACCGGATCACCGGCATCCCGGAGGCCCAGAAAATTTGTCCCTTTCACTACCCTGCCATCCTTGAGATCGAGGCAGGGGATGATCCGTCGCGTGAGCACCATCGGGTACATTCTTTGTCGGCGGATACTATCTATATTTCCTCCCCAATGAACCCTCCCGGAGTTTTTATGTAACCTGCCGTCCCTAATCATAGGGTAGTCAGTATCCGGGCGGGCCCACCTGGCCTCCCCTATGAGGATGTTCATGAACTCGGGAAAACTGAAGATCGAATGGGCTGCGCAGTATATGCCGGTGCTCGCCGCCATTAAAAAACAGTTTATCAGAGATAAACCGTTCGCCGGTATGACGATTGGGATGGCGCTCCACGTGGAAGCCAAGACTGCGAACCTGGTCTCCACCCTTGCAGCAGGAGGGGCAGTTGTACACATCACCGGCTGTAACCCGCTCTCGACGCAGGACGATGTGGCCGAAGCCCTCAATGACATGAAGAATGTTCACTGCTATGCGAAGCGGGCCTGCACCGTCGACGAGTACTATGCCGCCATTGACAAGGTGCTCGACGCGAAACCAGTCATCACTATTGATGACGGGATGGACCTCATCCATTATATTCACACGAAGCGCCGCGACCTCATCAACAAGGTGATAGGCGGATGCGAGGAGACTACCACCGGGATCCACCGCCTCCGGGCCATGGCTGCTGAAGGGAAACTCGAGTTCCCTGTCATGGCTGTGAATGATACGCCCATGAAACGGTTCTTTGATAACGTGCACGGAACTGGAGAAAGTTCGCTCGCTTCGATCATGATCACGACCAACACCCTCATCGCCGGGAAATACTTCGTCATCGCGGGCTACGGTTTCTGCGGCCGCGGGCTTGCAAAGAAGGCCCACGCACTTGGTGCAAAAGTCGTTGTAACTGAGATCGATCCGCGGCGTGCCCTCGAAGCCCATATGGACGGATTCATGGTCATGTCTATGGACCAGGCAGCCGGCATCGGCGATATCTTTGTCACTACGACCGGTAACGTCAGCGTCATTGCTGCAAAGCACTTTAAAAATATGAAAAAAGGCGCCATCCTCGCGAATGCCGGCCACTTCAATGTCGAGATTGACATCGAATGGCTTCACAAGAATGCCGACAAGGTTGTCCAGCGCGACGGCATCGAGACATTCATACTCAAAGGGAAGGCAGTCCACCTACTTGCTGAAGGCCGGCTCGTCAATCTCGCAACCCCCAAGGGGATGGGCCACCCGATTGAGGTTATGGACTTAAGTTTCGCGATGCAAGCACTCGGCACCCTCTATATCGCAAAGAACGGGAAAACAATGAAGGGCGGCGTGTATGAGGTTCCGAATGACATCGATGTAGAAGTAGCCAACCTGAAGCTTTCATCGCTCGGGCTTTCCATCGATACGCTCAGCAAAGAGCAGAAGAAATACAGCTGCAGCTGGGATATCGGGACGTAATGAAACGAGTTCGTAGCAGTCTTCAGACTGCTATGGGGAGAGAAAACCATCTGGTTTCGGCGACTTCAGAGAGGTCGTAAGACCTCTACGACGAGAAGAATCCGTCAGGATTCTTCGATCCTTATGATCTGCACGGGACAGAGATCTACAGCCTCTCTCACGCAGGTTTCCAGATCCTCAGGTGCTGATCCTTCTCCGATATTTCCTGCTACCCTGAATTTTTCAATTACCTGACTAAAGGAATCGTCCGGGCCCTCTTCAAAAAATGACGGGCAGGTCTCCCAGCAGGTACTACAGCTGGTGCATTCCTTCCTGTCAATCGTAACTTTCATTATACCTCGGACCTTGTTGAAAGGACTTCAGGACTTACTGTCAGCTGCAGCCATTCCCGTATCCTGCAAGGGAGACAAACGGTACTGGTATATGATTTGCCGCATGTCCTGCATGTTCATTTTCTCGATGAGGAGTTTCTTCTCCTTGAGTTTTTTTAAGGCATAGCGAATTGTTCTCGGTGAGCAGCGGGTTTTTTTCACAATGTCCTTGTGGGTCATCGCTCCTTCGGTGCCGAGGACTTCGAGCACAATTTTTGATGATGGTGGTAACGGGTTCATAAGTCTCAAAGGTCTTTAGGGAACCGTTCAGCCGCAGCTGGTCCCGCAACCTTCCTCCTGTCCCTGGTCGGCCGCCTTCCAATCTGAAAGTATCCGCTCCAGCCCTTTTTTCACAAAATCGTCAATCGTGTCCATCTTCCCCCAGGATTCCGCCAGGTAAGCATCGGAAACGGCAGGGTTCGGCAGGATGAGGACATTGCCGTCCTCGTTTGGTCCGGAGATATATTTCTTCCCGTGGTGCGTATGATGGATCTCTTCCTTATCGCCCCTGGGCGCCCGTACGTGAAGAATCCAGTACGTCAGCGCATCCGTTGCGCCAACGGAGATGTCGTTGTCCTGCTCGAATTTTTTTAAGAGTTCCTTTGTTTCTTCCCTCATGATTTCACCTCGTGATTACTGCCCGATCCCGGTGCCTTACGTCAGCACGCAGATTGCCTCCGGTGCCCGGATCAGAAGTGCCAGGCTCTCAGAAATGCTGAATTCAAGGGATTCACCCGACGGACCATTGTATCCGATATTCATGTCCTGCCCGATTACAAGCGAACAGAACTGGCGACCGGAAGCGAGCAGGACACCACCCTTTTTCAGGAGAGGTGCCTTGACTACGTCCCCTCCCAGAATCGTCCGGATATGATCGAGTTCAGTACCATCGCCTTGCGGGTACCGGCGCAGGAGGAGGTTGTACTGTGCCGGGGCGAGCCCCATGCAGTAAGGGCCGTGGAATCCGGCATCATCCAGCCGGGTTACAGCACCGATGATCTGGTCAGCCGCAGTACCGATCTTGTCCCATTTCGTCAGGGCAAGGGATGCCGAGCCTTCGGCCCCCAGGAGTCCGGGGACGTCCTGGATCCCGTTGAAGATTATAGTATCCTCTTTTGCAGCACAGGCCATTGCTGCGCAGGCAACAGGGTCCATATCCAGCATCAGATGGTCTCTCTCGCTTGCAGCAAGATCCCGCTTATTGAGGTAGAATGAAGTGCTCACCAGGTGTACCGGAATAAACGGACTGCCTGAGATCCCCTCGCTAACCTCGCAATCACTCAGGGGTATGACCTTAAGTCCAAGTCCGAATGGACCTTCGATACTGATTAATCGCCGTCCTGCAAGCTGGCTTTTTGCTGCCTCGATCATGGTGGCATCGAGAATCTTCCAGGTCTCTGCGCTGACAGGAGCATCTTCACGCCCCAGATAGGTTTTTTCCATGTCTCTCATCTCCTATGATGGTTTTAAGGATCCTATGGTAGTCTCACCCTTCACGTGCGGGTTTTTTTGTTCCGGTGCGATGGATGCAGCCATTGTATCAACTTCAAGGGCCCCCTTCCTGAGATGATCATCCTCATCACCTGTCAGGATAGCGATGAGCCGGGCAAATTCACCGGCGTGCACACGCTCTTCGTTCGCGATGTCTATCAGTACCGCTTTTGCAAGGGGATTATCCGTAGCATCGGCATGGGCAAGGTAGGTATGAACGGCCTCGTGTTCGGCTGCCAGGTCAAGGCGGAGTGCCCGGACCAGTTCTCCCGTCATGAGTTTCCGTTCGGGAACCATACCGCTGAACGGCTTGACAAATTCCGGCATTTTTTTTCACGTTTCCTTTTTTTCAGTCTTTTCTCCCGGTCTGTCCGGGATTCATTTCTTCAGCTTGTCGAACCGCTGTGCAACTGCATCCCAGTTCACAATGTTCCAGAATGCCTCGACAAATTTTGCCCGGTCGTTCTTGTAGTCCAGGTAATATGCATGCTCCCAAACATCGAGGACCATCAGGATGTCATACCCCGGGGGTATGTTCGTGTTGTGTTTTTCTATCTGGATAATGAGCGGCCGGCCGGTCTTTCGGCAAAAAGTCAGGGCAGCCCACCCGGAACCTTCGGCGCTCGCCGCAGCCTGGGTGAATTCTTTTTTAAACCGGTCGAATTTTCCAAATTCGCCGTCGATCACTTTGGCCAGCACTCCTTTCGGGACACCTCCGCCCCCTTTACCAGCTGGAGCCAGGTTTTCCCAGAATTTATTGTGGAGTTTATAGCCGCCGATGTGGAACGACAGTTCCTTGAGTGTGGCCTTCATGTCAAGATCAGCGTTCTCTTTGCGAGCTTTGTCCAGTTTTTCAAATATTGCATTGGCGCCGTTGACATATGCCTGGTGGTGTTTCTGGTGATGCAGTTTGAGCTGTTCCTCAGAAATGTAAGGTGCCAGGGCCGTGTATTCGTACGGCAGTTTCGGCAGTGAATAAAATCTGCTCTCTTCCATGGTTCTCTCCTCGGGTTCTCGGTGCTGCTTCTCACGACAGCTTTCCCGTATACAGGGAAATGCACAAGATGAGGGTATAGGATCTTTCCCAAAATTCAGATTATGAAACAAATTTTGAAACAAGAAAAATCAGAGAGCGATTATTATCTCGCCATTCTCGATGGTTACCGTGTAAGCAGGTTCCGTTGTTTTTGCAGGACCCTTCACCACATCACCCGTTTTTACATTGAAGACTGAACCATGGCACGGGTAGTGCACTGTTTCTCTTCAAGCGTACCATCGGAAAGCCTGCAGCCACGATGGGTGCAGCTCTTGTTCATTGCATATATCCCTGAATCAAGGTTCACGAGCAGGATCTCTCCCTCGCAGACGTGCATCGCCTTCATAGATCCCGATGGCAGATCTTTTACATTCCCCAGCTTCATGGTCTTTTTACATGATACTCCTTCGCCGTTTTTCATGACTGCCCGGGCGATTTTCCGGACATATTCGTTTTCATCGCAGGAAGCAGCCCTGAGATACGTCAGGCACTTTTCGACCCCTATCGCTGCAAGGGCGAGGGCGACACCCATTCTCACTCTCCAGTCTGCATCCTTCAGGGCGCTACCGAGGCGATCAGCTGAGGCCGGATCCGCTATCTTTGTCAGTGCTGCGATCGCATGGCTCCGCACATCCACATTCTTATCCCTCATCAGGAGCAGGAGCGCTTCGGTCGCTTGGTATGCTCGGAGTTTTCCCAGTGCCTCGGCTGCACGCATCCTCACCGACCAGTCGCCATCACGGAGCTTCTGGATCAGTTTCTCAACCGGGCGTCCATCTCCAATATGGCCGTGTGCCCATGCAGCCCTCAGCCGCACAACGCTATCTTGTCATCCAGCGCAATTATGAGAGGATCCACAGCGGCTGGTCCTATCCGCGCAAGCGCCCCGGCAGCCGCCCAGCGGATATCCTCATTCTTGTGGGATAAATCCCTGATAAGTTCAGGGATTCCCTTTTTTTCCGTGTCCATTCGCTCATTCTGTGCAGGAACGCTCTCCATGGTTCTCCCTCCAGATATGTGCTGCTTTTTCTTTTTCCTGGGGCATATACATGAATTGCGTCGTGTTCCATTTTTTGAAAAAGCGGGAATCCGCTTCGAACCCGGTGTTCAACGCTGCGAAAAAAGTTAATCGATGGAAATTTTTCCTTTCATTTCCTTATCGGATTTTTTCAGGTGTATCTCGAGGACCCCGTTCTTAAACGAAGCTCTGGATCCTTCTTCGGTCACCGGGCGCGGGAGCGGGATGATCCGTTTCATGGAGCCCAACCTGCGCTCCCGCAGGAAATAGCCCTCCTTCTCCTCCTGTTTTTCATCCTTACGTTCGCAGGAAATTTCCAGCGCCTGCGGGCTGACCAGACTCAGGGTAATATCCTTCTTGGAAACCCCCGGGATCAAATCTGCGGTGACAACTACCTCTTTGTCAGCATCGGCCACATCCACGCGGAGACCAGCCCGCTGTGCCGGCAGCATCTTTGTCCCGGGATCGGCGGGACCGGGCAAGAGAGCCATCGGGCTGGTCTCATACATCTGTCGTGACAGCGATTCCATGTACTTTCTCATATCCTCAAGTTCATCAAAGATAGACTGATAATACCATCGAACCATAGGTTCCCTCCCGTCTCCCTTCAGGATGGCAGACCTTTTGGATTGTCTGATATACGGACACTTGACCTGAGGACTGCCATTTTGCCCTGCAGGGTCTGAATACGGTTTTTCCGGGTAATTTTATCAAGATATTGCGGTACTGCAGATTTTGAAACATTTCCCCGTGACGGAAAAACAAAAAGAGTTGATTCAATAATGGCACCTTTTTAATTAATTCCGGGTCCGGGCTCAAGCAGGATCTGACATATAACCTGCCCGATCATAGTACACCGACGAGGGCTTCTTTCATCTGCTCCTCCTGTTTCCGGGTCAGATTCGCGGGGATCTGTACTATCACCTTGACGAGAAGGTCGCCACGGGTGTCGGCGTTCAAGAACGGCATCCCCTGTCCCCGGAGGCGGAAAAGAGTGTGGCTCTGTGTACCGCGGGGAATTTTCAGGGATGCACTTCCTGTAAGGGTCGGGAGCGTAATCTCTCCCCCCAGCAGGGCTGTAGCAAGCCCGACCACGGCCGTGGTGGACAGATCAGCACCCTGCCGTTCGAAGCGGTCGTGCTTTCTGACATGGACCACAACGTAGAGGTCGCCCGGCGGCCCGTGATTCTCCCCGGGTTCTCCCTCCCCGGCAATTCTCAGGAACTGACCGTCTTCAACCCCCCGGGGTATTGTCACCTCGATTTTCCGTGTTTTTTGCAGGATTCCTTTTCCCTTGCAGGTTTTACAGAGCTTTTCAATCCTCTTACCACTTCCGCCACATTCGGGACACTGGGCGATGTTCATCATCTGGCGGTTCCCCATTTTCTGGGGGTGCCGGATCTCACCCGTTCCCTTACACGTAGGGCAGTCCCGAAGATAGCCGGGTTCTGCCCCTGTACCGTGGCAGGCCCCGCATTCGGAATAATGAGGGACAGCCACGGTATTTTTTATACCATAGAAAGCATCCTGGAGGGAGATCTCAGTGTCATACCGGAGATCGGCCCCGGCTCTTTGTCTTGTCTTCCGGGATACCCCGGAAAACGCATCGAAAATATCGCCAAGACCGAAGTCCCGGAACAGGTCATCGTAACTGGGCGTCTTATAGCTGGTTGAGTCACCGGGCCTGAACTCAGCATGTCCCACCTGATCGTACTGGGCTTTTTTCTGGGGATCGCTTAATACCTGATAAGCCTCGTTGACTTCCTTGAATTTTTCTTCCGCGTCTTTACTCCCTTTATTGAGATCCGGGTGGTATTTCCGGGCTTTCTGCCTGAATGCTTTTTTCAGCTCATCCGGTGAAGCATCCTTCTTTACGCCAAGAATTTCGTAGTAGTCGCCGGTTGCCATGGATGTGGGGAAAAAATATTATTTCTCATCATGGACCTTGAAATCGGCATCGACAACGTTTTCGCCACCCGGCCCGCCGCCCGCCTGTGCCTGTTCACTGCTCCCGGGAGGGGCCTGGGCCTGGGTCTGACGCTGGGCTGCTTCCTGGTATGCAGCGGAACCCGCTTCCGAAAGCGTCTTCTGAAGTTTTTCTGTCTCCGTCTTGATCTTTGCCGTGTCCCTCCCATCGAGGGCTGCCTTCACTCCGGTTATTGCCGCATTGAGCCGGTCCATGACATCAGCACTCAGCTTGCCTGCGAGATCGGATTTGGTCTTTTCCGCCATGTATACCAGCGAATCTGCACTGTTCCTGACCTCCACTTCCTCTTTTTTTGTCTTGTCCTGCTCCTCGTATTGTTTGGCTTCGGAAACCATTTTCTTTACATCGGCTTCGGCCAGCTTTGTCGAGGCGGTGATAGTCATCTTCTGCTCCTTGCCGGTACCGAGATCCTTTGCTGAAACATTGAGGATGCCGGAGGCGTCGATATCGAAAGTGACCTCGATCTGAGGGATACCCCGCGGGGCCGGGGGAAGGCCGACAAGGTTGAACTGGCCAAGACTCACGTTGTCTGCCGCCATGGGTCGTTCACCTTGGAGCACATGGATGGTGACTGATGTCTGCATGTCAGCGGCAGTAGAGAAGATCTGGCTTTTTTTGGTAGGGATAGTAGTATTCCGGTCGATTAATGAGGTCCGTACTCCTCCGAGAGTTTCAAGGCCGAGGGTCAGCGGTGTCACATCGAGAAGTACCATGTCCGTAATCTCGCCACCGAGAATCGCTCCCTGGATTGCAGCGCCCATAGCCACGCATTCCATCGGGTCAATGCCCCGTTCCATCTTTTTACCGACATGGTCCTCTATAAATTTCTGGACCACCGGCATCCGGGTCGGTCCTCCGACAAGGATCACCTTCTGGATGTCATTTTTTGTCAGGTTCGCGTCTTTCAGTGCCTGTTCAAAGGGGTGAATGCAGCGTTTGATGATCGGTTCTATCAGTTGTTCGAGTTTTGCCCGGCTCAGTTTCAGGGACAGGTGTTTCGGGCCCGACTGAGTGGCAGATACATAGGGCAAGTTGATCTCGGTTTCCAGCACGGTCGAAAGTTCGATTTTTGCCTTTTCAGCTGCTTCTTTTACCCGGTTAACCGCCATCTTGTCGTTCCGGAGATCGATGCCCTCCATCTTCTTGAACTCGCCGGCAATCCATTCGTAAATGGCGTTGTCCATATCCGTCCCGCCCAGCTGAGTATCTCCAGAAGTGGCAAGGACGGTGAAGGTACCACCGCCAAATTCCATGATGGTGACGTCAAGGGTCCCCCCGCCAAGGTCGAAGACAAGTATTTTGTATTCTCCGCCACGATCGAGACCGTACGCCATAGAAGCGGCCGTAGGTTCATTCACGAGCCGGACTACATCGAGACCCGCAATCTTTCCGGCATCCTTGGTCGCAGTACGCTGGTTATCGTTGAAATAGGCAGGGACGGTAATGACTGCTTTCGTTACCGGTTCTCCTAAGAAGGCCTCCGCATCCCTTTTTATTTTTTGTAGGAGGAATGCTGAAATCTGCTGAGGGGTGTATTCCTTGTTGTAAATCCTGTAGACATGACTAGTCCCCATTTTCCTCTTGGCCGCTGTTACAGTCCCGTCAGGGTTGGTCACAGCCTGCCGCCGTGCCGGTTCCCCGACTAGGAGCTGCCCGTCTGCCGTAAACGCTACGTACGAAGGGAACATTTTCCCGGCAACGGTTGCTCCTTCCGCGGAAGGGATGATAGTCGGTTTTCCGCCGACCATGACCGCAGCCTCGCTGTTCGATGTCCCCAAATCGATTCCAATTATTTTTTCCTTACCCATGGTTTTCACCTTCTTCTCCCGTTACCTGTTCAGCAATCTTTACTTTCGAGGGCCTGATGACCTTGGATTTCAGCCGGTATCCTTTTCCGAGTTCCTCAAGAATCGTATTCGTCTCCCTCCCGCAATGCTCCCTACAAAGTGCCTCATGAGAATTCGGATCGAATTTCTTGCCAACACATTCGATCGGTTCGAGCCCGTATTCCGAGAGGATTTTTGTAAGTTTCTTGTAGATCATCTGCATCCCTTCCTTGTTTTTTTCCTGTTCGAGAGCGGGAAGCGCCCGTTCGAAATCATCGAGGATCACCAAGAGGTCATTAATCAGTCTCTCGTTGGCAAGTGCAGTGATCACGTCCCTTTCCTTTGCGTACCACCTTCGGAAATTGTCAAAATCTGCCTGAAGATACTTCAGCTGGTTGAGACGTTCCTCTGCCTGCCGGGTCTGCTCTTCAAGTTCTTTTTTCAGTTGTTCGATGGTTTCCATCCCGTTACCTCTCATCTGAATCGGGAATTATTATTCCTGAAGGTTCCTAATCACTTCGGGGGTGCTTCCAGTAATGCCGTATGAAATCCGAATAGGGACAATCCGGTGTGGTACAGCGATGACATCCATATGCAGGACACGCTGTCCCATACCGTTGGGTCACTATCCCGGGATCTCTCCGGGGGTCACCTTTTCCATGACAAAAATTTCGCCAGATCCGGTCAGGGTCCTCTCCAGCCATAAAAAGTCCATCCGAGTTCTGAAGAAAGGGAATACGTCCCACCTGTCTAGGATATTAACAGGGGAATCTTAAAGGATCTCCCAGGAAAAACAGACTTTGAAACAAATTTTGAAACATGGAGCCAAAGAAATAATACCTTTTTTTCACGTTTCGAACATATATCCATCTCACAAGGGCTGTTCAAGAGTTATTTCCAGGATACCGTCGCGGAACTTCTTTTTACTGATTCGCGAACCTTCAGGAACCGAGATTTTCCGCATGACCTTCTCAGTTCGTATCAGAGCGGATATCGTGAGCTGGGTTCTTTCGAGATCAATCCTGATATTATTTTCCGGAATCCCCTGCAGCTGGCTGACGATATAGATCAACCTCCCGTTTTCAGAAATGCCGGTCGGCGGAACGATTACCTTTTTTTCCTCGTTCATCTTTTTTTTGGCAGTACCCATGCTGGTCCCTCTTAGCCGCTATGAAAAAAGGGTTTACCAGTCGTCCGGATTTCCTGATATTATATTCCAGGAGACACGTTATATTGGTGGTAAACCCTCTCTGCTGGCATCTCATTCCCGTTGATGTAGATTTGCATGATCGAGGTCGTGCGGGTTCAGGCATTTTTTATCTGGTGTGTGTGCAATCGCCAAAACCTGTGATCCTGTCCTCCGGATTACAAAGCGTTGTGCAGAATTTCATGCCGGGGATCCTTCCCGTGCAGAAGCACAGCGTTCGCACAAAGGTTCTGTTGAAAAAACCGCTGGATATAGGTATGTGGAAATTACAGAGGTTGTTTCAAGATTTAGAACATCGGTAACGTACAATTCCTTCAGTCTTCGCATGCATTACCGGCGTACATTTTTCAGAGCACTCCGGCAGGGCCAATACATCACTACGGTCCCTTTTCCAGTCCATCAATTTTTCTTAGCCAGAGTATCAGATCCGTCTCCCAAGATATGCTGGAAGACAAACTTGAATTCATTCAGTCGCTGATGAATATATTTTTTCCCGGCTTCCGTCGGAGAATACAACTTAGATTTTCCGGATACTTTCATCTCCAGGTATTCTTTATGCTCAAGCTCATACAGGTAGGTATATATCCGGGCCTGAGGAATGAGAACTTTGTACCGGTTATGGATCTCGTGAACGATATCATATCCCGAGATGGGCTTTTCAAGCATCGAAAGGATCACCGGCTCAAGCATTTTTTTCACTACATCCTCGACAGTTGCCTGAGGGACGACTGATAGTGATTCTGCCGGGAAGGTGGGATGGGAAAAGGAGATAGTCGTGTCCCTGCCGGTCGATATAATAATCTTTGATATTCCTTCCGAGATCAGCCTGATGTGGTCGTGATCGAGGTCTGCTATGTTCAGGGCGATGATACCGGTGATGGGAATCCCCGATTCTTTTTTAGCAAGGATCAGATTTTTTACTGCAATGATATCGGCAAATTCTTCTGTATTGGAAAAATCAAAGAGAATCCGGAGAGTTGCAGGCGTTCCGGACGGGGGGATGGTCGCAGTACACTTCTCAAGGATACGGGGTAAAAAAAAGAGTTCCCCTTTTTTTATGCGACGGGTAAATAACTCACCCTTCTGGATCTCCTGCAGGAAAAATTTCTGAAGAGTAGAACTGTGGTAGGCAAAGAAAAACCGTCCTCCTTTTTTTATCCCGGCCTGGATGGCGAATTTGAATATCGGGTCCTTTACCGATGGATCGGTATACAGGAAGAGAACAATATCAGTAAAAATATCTTTTAAGAGGACCGTTTTTGTCTCCGGGAGGTCAAGATATTCCGGC